>Ga0163155_10002875_pt1 | contig 18966 bp, 19 predicted proteins | sample OliLakLV19SP4G1_FD_148611 | JGI IMG/M metagenome (GOLD analysis project Ga0163155, IMG submission 148611) | Freshwater microbial mat bacterial communities from Lake Vanda, McMurdo Dry Valleys, Antarctica - Oligotrophic Lake LV.19.SP4.G1 | ecosystem: Environmental > Aquatic > Freshwater > Lake >... | reverse complement strand
AGCAAAACCCGCCCGCACCATGCGCCAGATCATCGATGGCGCCCGCCGCTGCCGCCGCTTCGGCTCAGTTCACGCAGCGTTGGCCTGAGCTAAAGGGAGAGGCATGAAGTGCGTGTGTCACCACCTCTGCAACTCGCTCGGTTTCAATTTTTGACATGGCACTCTCCGATCGGTCAGTGAGCGATTAATAATGTGGCGAGTGCCAGTTTTCAAGAGTCAATTATGACACTGCGCGACTTAACGACGCACTAGCGGCCAATCGAGGCGGCAGTTCAAAATGTTCCAGGAAAGTCGCTGCTTTCTCAGCAGCTTCAACGACCCCTCACCCGCTTCACCATTGTGCATTCGAATCCGTCACGAACTCCGTCCTACCGCCTCGGCATTTTGAACGGCAGCAGGAACTGGACCCAGCGGCTTTGGAAGCGGTCGAGCGATAGGCTCTCGTGGATGGCTGGCACGCGCTCGCCGAGCAATTTCGTCGACAGCAGCGAGCGGGAATAGAACGGGCCATCCTCGAATGTGGCCGTGACCGTCGCGCCTCGGCCTGGCCCCGAACCCCGCCACGCCCCTTCGCCGTCATAGTCGGCGCGGGTTTCACGCGCGATGCCCCATAGCGTGGGCGTCAGGATCGATCGCGGCGGCAGCTCGACGTCCTCGACTTCGCCCTTGGCGCCGACCTTGATGGCGACAGCAAGATCGCGCGCTGCGTCCGGCCCAGGGAACCGCCGCGTCACGTCGTACAGGATCACCGTGCTGCCATCGGCGAGCGTTGCCCGCGACCAGCACCAGTCCTGGAAGTCGCGCTCCAAAGCCGCTGACCCGCTGTTCATGTCGAGATAGCCCGAGCCGGACCAGCGGATGCCGGGCTGCGGAAGGTCGACCTCGACACGGGCGCATGGCGCAATCGGCCGCCAGCGGTGGGCGCCACCGACGTCGAGTTCGAAATCGCCATCGACGATTGCGCTCGGATAGAGACGCACCGTGCCCTTGATCCGGCTGGAGATCGGGTTGGGGAACGGCACCGTCGTTTCGTCGATTTGTACGGTGTAGGCCGTGCCATCGAACGAGACCGCCGAGGGGCCGACCACGAACTCGGACTGGCGGCGCGAGACGGTGTTGCGCGATGCGTTATTGGTTGCGCGGGTTCCGTCACGCTCGGTCATCGCCCAGCGGTGGCCGCCTTTGCCGTACAGCGCGACGTTGAGGGCGCAATGGGCAACGGGATTGGCTTGCCCGCCTGGAGCCGTACGGCGGCGCGCTGCGTAATAGGGCGAAAACACGCTGCCGATAAAGGCGATGATCGTAATGCCGTGCTCGCCGTCCGCGCTCAGCGCGTCGAGGTACCACCAGGCATAGCCGCCATGCGGGACCGCGATGTCGAAGCGAGGTCCGCCAAAACGCTCCGCGCGGCGTTGCGGCCCGACAACGTCGCCATCGGCACGCCCGCCCCCGGGTGCGTACTGCCCCCGCACAGGTAGAGGCCCGGCAGGCGGGAACGCGCGCTCGGCCGTTGGAAGGGTGCCATCCAACCGTGCGAAGCCTGACCGTAGAGCGCTCCCCCCGTCGCCGGAAACAAGCCCTCGAAATCCTGCGGTGTCGTGACGGAGATACTCTCCGCCGTGACGTTGAGACCACAGCGCGCGAGCTGCTGGAACATCCGCGATTGGCATGAGGCAATATCCTGTGGCGTGTAGTGGACGGTATCGCCATGGGCTGGCGCATTGATGAGGCACAATAATCGTTGGGCAGTTGACGGCCCACTTTTGGGGAGCTGTCCGTCGTGTTGGTCTTGGGCGCAGACGTAAACCGTAGGCGCGCCCGGCACTCTCGACCGGTTGAACACGTCATCGAACTCGGCGGAATAGTCCGTCGAGAAGAACACGTTGTGGTGGGCGAGCGGAAAGCCCTCCGCGTGTCCGGAAATCGCAAACGTGACGGCCGATTGGCTACGATCGGAGCGCGCCGTTGGTGGGACAGCGCCGACGGCCGAGCGGCCGAGACGGCCGATGGCGATGGCGTTGCTGTCGCCATTGAACACAACCGCGTCGCAGTCGATCCGTTCCCCGCTGTCGAGTGCGACCCCGCGCACGGCACCGCCATCGACCAGGATCGAGGCGACCTTGCAGCCATACCTGAACCGCGCGCCTTTGGCCTGCGCCAGTCGTTCGATCGCACGGGCCAGCGCGTGCATGCCGCCGTCGACGCGATAGACGCCCAACCGCTCGACATGCGCGATCAGCATCAACGTCGCTGACGCCAGAAACGGCGACGAACCGCTGTAGGTCGCGTAGCGGGCGAACAGCTGGCGCAAACGGGGATCGCGGAAATGCTCGGCGAGCGCGCGCCACAGCGTGGTGTAGGGTTTTACCCGCATCACGTCGCCGGGGCGGCCGAGGCCGGCCGTCATCATCATGCCTGATACCGTCGGGCGTTCGGCACGGATGTAGCTCTCGTCGAGCATGTCGAAGCTGAGCGCGGCCCGGTCGCAGAAGTCGCGGTAGCCGCGCGCAGCTTGCGGCCCGGCAAAGGCGCCGATGGCCTCAACGGTTCGTTCCATGTCGGCATAAAGGTCGAGGCGTTCGGTTTCGCTCCAGGCGTGGCGGGCGAGTGTCTCGAACGGTGTCAGCGACAGTTCGGCATCGAGCGACATACCAGCGTCAGTGAACAGGGCGTCGAACACCCATTTCATCGTGAAAACCGTGGGCCCGCCGTCGATAGCAAGACCGCCTGACATGATCTGCCGGATTTTACCGCCGGGAGCAGGCAGAGCATCGACAACCGTTACGTCAAGGCCAGCGCGCGCAAGGTCGAGGGCGGCGGCTAGACCGCCCGCACCTGCTCCAACAACGATGACCCGGTGTGTCTTCACGGTCGATATCCTGCCGGCGTTGTGACCGCGGGTTGTGCAACGGGGCTTGTCGTTGACCACGGTGGGTGACACAACGAAGTGTCAGAACTAAATGACAACTACAACCGACAATCAAGCGGAACAATGAAAGATAGTGCGCTTCGTAACGAGTCGGCGGCGCAAATTTCCACGCAGTCGGCTGCTGCTGTGCCAGGTACCGCACCTTCGATCGCGCCAGCCGCCGCGCAAGCCCTCGCGTTCGGAGCCGAACCTATGACCATGTTCGGCCGTTTGCGCGAGCGGTTCGATCGTTGGCGCGATCGCCTGTTGTTGAGCCCTGCTTTTCACGACCGCGTGTTCCGCACGCCCGGCCTGCGCGGGGTTGCGCGGCGCGAAACGCGGGCACTGTTCGATATCTGCGCAGGCTTTGTCTATACGCAGGTGCTGCTGGCGTGCGTGCGGCTCGAGCTGTTCGCAATGCTGCGCGAGGCTCCGCTGAGCGTTGCCGACATCGCCGATCGCACCGGACTGCCGCTTCCATCGGTTGACCGCTTGATCGCGGCTGCCGTGTCGCTTCGGCTGTTGTCGCGCAGGTCTGGCGGTCGGATTGGACTTGGCACGCTCGGTGCTGCCATCGCCAAAGATCCATCGATTGGGGCCATGGTCGAACACCATGCGACGCTTTATGTTGATCTTTATGATCCGGTTGCGCTGCTACGGCCGGATAAGCCAGCGACCGGAATGGCGGCCTATTGGCCATATGCAAACACCGAGCGCCCGGCGTCATTGAGCGACCATGATGTTGCGAGCTACACCGCGTTGATGGCGACCTCGCAGCGCATGATCGCAGCCGAAGTTGTCGCCGCATATGACTTTACGCGGCATACGCGGCTGCTCGATATTGGTGGCGGCGACGGTACGTTTCTGTCGACGGTCGCAACGGCTGCGCCCGTTCTCCAGATGACTTTGTTTGATTTGCCAGCGGTCGCGGTGATCGCCAGTCGGCGCCTGCGGGACGAGGGCATCGCTGACCGGGCCACCGCCGTTGGTGGGGACTTCTATCGCGACGCGCTACCAACTGGCGCTGACGTCGTCACGCTGGTTCGCGTGCTGTTTGACCATGACGACGCCTCGGTGGTCGCAATCCTTCGCGCGGCACGTGCTGCACTTGCTCACGGTGACACGCCTTCTGGCGGCATGGTGCTGATCGCAGAGCCGATGACAGGTGCTGCCGGTACGGGTCCGGTGATGGACGCTTACTTCTCGTTTTATCTCCTCGCGATGGGCAAGGGCCGGTCGCGGTCTGCCCATGAATTCATCGGGTTGCTTAAGCAGGCCGGGTTTGGTTCTGCGCGTCTCATCGCACCGCGAAATCCGCTGTTGGTCAGCATTCTTACTGCAGTGCCCACCGAACTGACAGAAAAGTTGTAAATCCAGATTGACATTCCGGTGCGTCATTCTAGACTGACGGTATGGAAGAGGTCTTCGACGCATTCGTGACGGTCACACCGTCCTGGGAACGACCGGCGAACTCCGCGAACGACAATTTTGGGCGATCAGCAGGAGGGCCGGGCAGACCGGATTCGCACGTGGCCGTTGGGGAATTGTCATCGTTGGCCGTCGTGATGGAGGCGCCAGAGCGTCTGTCCCTCACCCGCCTCGAATTGACCGAGCCGACGGACACCGATTGCATCGTCGACATCGAGTGGAGCGGCATCAGCACCGGCACCGAGCGACTGTTGTGGTCTGGTCGGATGCCGCCGTTCCCGGGCATGGGCTATCCGCTGGTGCCGGGCTACGAATCGGTCGGCATCGTTCGCCAGGCCGGTGCGAATTCGGGCCGCCGTGATGGCGAGCGGGTGTTCGTGCCAGGTGCCAACTGCTACCGCACCGCACGCGGATTGTTCGGCGGTGCCAGCCAATCTCTCGTCGTGGCCGGACCGCGCGTCCTGTCGTGCCCGACGGCCCTTGCGGAGCAAGGTGTTCTCATCTCACTCGCCGCGACGGCCTATCACGCTCTCTATCCCAACGGTTCGCAAGGCGGCGTGTTGCCCGATCTGATCGTCGGTCACGGTGTTCTGGGCCGGCTGTTGGCGCGCCTGATGCTGGCGGCTGATGGAGCGGCTCAGCCAACCGTCTGGGAAATCGAGCCCGTCCGGATGACGGGCGCAGACGGCTACGCGGTTGTCCATCCCGACCAAGACCCGCGCCGCGATTATCACTGTGTTTGCGACGTCAGTGGGGATGCTTCGATCCTCGATGCGCTTGTGCAGCGCTTGGCGCCCGGTGGCGAGATTGTTCTTGCCGGCTTTTACGACAAACTCTCGTTGTCGTTCGCGCCAGCCTTCATGCGCGAAGTTCGCCTGCGCATCGCTGCGCAGTTCCTGCCTCGCGATCTCGAGGCGGTCATGGCGCTGATTGCTTCCGGCCGTCTGTCACTCGACGGTCTCGTCACTCACCAGGCCTCGCCGCTCGACGCGAGCAGCGCTTACCAGATGGCGTTTACCGACCCGTCTTGCCTGAAAATGGTTCTCGATTGGAGACAGCTCTCATGAGCGCGTGCAGCACCGCCGTTTCAACCTTCAACGCGCAGATTATGGCGGACAAGCTTCGTCAAGAAGCGTCCGAACCGATCGCGCCGGTCCACACGGGTGAGGTGCGCAAGACGACGCAGATCATCGCCATCTACGGCAAGGGCGGCATCGGCAAGAGCTTCACGCTTGCAAACCTGTCCTACATGATGGCCCAGCAGGGCAAGAAGGTGCTGCTGATCGGCTGCGATCCGAAGTCGGATACGACATCGCTGCTGTTTGGCGGTCGCGCGTGCCCGACTATTCTTGAAACCTCGGCGAAGAAAAAGCTCGCCGGCGATCCGGTCTCGATCGGCGACGTTTGCTTCAAGCGCGATGGCGTGTTCGCGATGGAACTTGGCGGGCCTGAGGTCGGCAGGGGTTGCGGTGGACGCGGCATCATCCACGGGTTCGAGCTGCTCGAAAAGCTCGGCTTCCACGACTGGGATTTCGACTACGTTCTACTCGACTTCCTCGGCGACGTGGTGTGCGGCGGCTTCGGCCTGCCGATTGCCCGTGACATGTGCCAGAAGGTTCTCGTCGTCGGATCGAACGACCTGCAATCGCTGTATGTTGCCAATAACGTCTGCTCGGCGGTCGAATATTTCCGCAAGCTCGGTGGCAACGTCGGCGTCGCTGGCCTCGTGATCAACAAGGACGACCATACCGGGGAAGCGCAAGCGTTCGCTGCCGCCGTTGGCATTCCCGTGCTGGCCGCGATACCGGCCAACGACGACATCCGTCGCAAAAGCGCCAACTACGAAATCATCGGACGGCCCGGCACCGAATGGGCGTCCGTGTTCGAAGGCCTTGCCGAGCAGGTCGCGATCGCGCCGCCGCTCAAGCCTTCGCCGCTGACCCAAGATCAACTGCTCGGACTGTTCAAAGGCGAGCAGGTCGGCCGCGGCGTTATTCTGCAGCCCGCCACGCCCGACGACATGAACGCATTGGCTCGAGTCAAGAAACGCTCGCTCGAGGTCGTCTACGACGCGGTCTAGACGTTTCGCTTTTGACAAATATCACGCCATCTGGCGAGGAGTGTATCACGTGACGGCAGCAGGCAACATTAACGACGACGGGACCGGCGAGGCCGAGGACATCGGCTTTGCGGGCTCGATCGTTCACGATGCTGCGGCGTCCGTACCGAACCTCGTCCGGAAAACCGAGACATCGGCGGATGGCGTCGGCTGCCATGCGGGTAAGGACACTTTGCGTCAAGCGGCGGCCGCTGCTGGCAAATCCGAGCTGCTCGATCAATATGCTGCGGACTATCCGATCGGCCCCCACGACAAGCCGCAAAGCATGTGCCCGGCGTTCGGATCGCTGCGGGTTGGATTGCGCATGCGGCGCACGGCGTCGGTGCTGTGCGGCTCGGCTTGCTGCGTCTATGGGCTGACGTTCACGAGCCATTTTTACGGAGCCCGCCGCACGGTTGGCTACGTGCCATTCGACAGCGAAACGCTAGTCACCGGCAAGCTGTTCGAAGACATCCGCGACGCTGTTCATCAGCTCGCCGACCCGGCGCTGTACGACACGATCATCGTGACGAACTTGTGCGTACCGTCGGCGTCCGGCGTGCCGCTGCAAATTCTCCCGAAGGAAATCAACGGCGTTCGCGTCATTGGCATCGACGTGCCGGGCTTTGGCGTGCCGACGCATGCGGAAGCCAAGGACGTGCTGGCTGGCGCCATGCTGTCCTATGCCCGCCGCGAAGCCGAGACCGGTCCGGTCACTATGCCGCGATCGGGCCGGAGTGGGAAGCCGACGGTTGCGCTGCTTGGCGAGATGTTCCCGGCCGACCCGGTTGGCATTGGCATGTTGCTCGAAGATATCGGGTTGGCGGCTGGCCCTGTTGTTCCGACGCGGGAATGGCGCGAGCTGTATGCAGCGCTCGACAGCCCGGTCGCTGCTGCCATCCATCCATTCTATACCGCCAGCATCCGCGAGTTCGAAAACGCCGGACGCACCGTCGTCGGCTCGGCACCCGTTGGCCGGGATGGTACGGCGGCGTGGCTCGATGTCGTCGGTGCTGCAGCTGGTATTCCTGGTTCGGTGGTCGATGCGGCGAAGGCCAAGTGGCTGCCGATGATTGGTGCCGCCCTGGCCAAAGTTCCAATCAAGGGCCGCATCACGATGTCGGGCTACGAGGGCTCGGAACTGATCGTCGCACGACTGCTGGTCGAGAGCGGCGCAGATGTCCGCTATGTCGGCACAGCTTGCCCGCGCACGATCTGGTCGGATGCCGACCGCGCATGGCTCGAAGAACGCGGCGTGCACATTCAATACCGCGCAAGCCTCGAACACGATCTGGCTGCGATGGCCGAATGGAAGCCCGATCTTGCCATCGGTACGACGCCGGTCGTACAGAAGGCCAAGCAATTGTCGATCCCGGCCGTCTACTTTACGAACCTGATCTCGGCTCGGCCGCTGATGGGTGTGGCGGGCGCCGGCTCACTTGGCCAGGTGGTCAATGCGGCGATCGGCAACAAGGCCCGCTTCGACCAGATGAGCGCCTTCTTCGAAGGTGTCGGCGAGGGCGAGACGGCTGGCGTGTGGACGGAACAACCCAAGCTGCGGCCCGAGTTCCGTGAGGCCTTTGCCCGCAAGCTCGCCAAGGATGCCAAGGCCAAGAAATCAGAGGAGATGCTCTGATGCTGATCCTCGATCATGACCGGGCCGGCGGCTACTGGGGCGCCGTTTACGTATTCTCTGCGATCAAAGGCCTGCAGGTCGTGATCGACGGTCCGGTCGGGTGCGAAAACCTGCCGGTGACGTCGGTGCTGCATTATACCGACGCGCTGCCGCCGCACGAACTGCCGATCGTCGTGACAGGTCTTGGCGAAGACGAACTTGGTCAGCACGGCACGGAAGGCGCCATGCGTCGCGCCCACAAGACGCTCGACCCGGCGCTGCCGAGCGTCGTCGTCACCGGTTCCATCGCCGAGATGATCGGCGGCGGCGTGACGCCCGAAGGCACAAGCATCAAGCGCTTCCTGCCGCGTACCATCGACGAAGATCAGTGGCAGAGCGCCAACCGCGCGATGCTGTGGCTTTGGACCGAGTTCGGCGCCAAGCGCATTCCGGAGCGCAAGCGTAAAGAAAATGATCGGCCGCGAGTCAACATCATCGGCCCAGCTTATGGCATGTTCAACGGACCGTCGGATGTGGCTGAAATCCGCCGGCTGATCGAGGGTATCGGCTGCGACATCAACATGGTGTTCCCGCTCGGCAGTCATCTCGCCGACGTTGCGAAGCTGACGGATGCCGATGTCAACGTGTGCATGTACCGCGAATATGGCCGGCTGCTGTGCGAAGCGCTGGAGCGGCCGTACCTGCAAGCACCTGTCGGTATCCATTCGACGACGGCGTTCCTGCGCTCGCTCGGTGAACTGACGGGGCTCGATCCCGAGCCGTTCATCACACGCGAAAAACATACCACGCTGAAGCCCATGTGGGATCTGTGGCGCTCGGTAACGCAGGATTTCTTCGGCACGGCAAGCTTCGGCATTGTTGCCAACGAAACCTACGCGCGCGGGATCCGCAACTTCCTCGAAGTCGAGATGGGCTTGCCGTGCACGTTCGCAGTTTCGCGGGTTGCTGGCAGCAAGACGGACAATGATGCGGTGCGCGCGAGCATCCGCAAGCAGGCCCCGCTGATCGTGTTCGGCAGCTACAACGAGCGGATGTATCTCGCTGAAGCGGGGTCCCGGTCGAGCTATATCCCGGCCTCGTTCCCCGGCGCCATCATCCGCCGTCACACCGGCACGCCGTTCATGGGCTATGCAGGCGCGACGTATCTCGTGCAGGAAGTCTGCAACGCGCTGTTCGATGCGCTGTTCCACATTCTGCCGCTGGCGACCGAGATGGACCGCGTCGAGGCGACGCCATCCAAGCTGTCACAGACCTCATCGCGTCCGTGGGACGCCGACGCGCACGCGATGTTCGAAGAGATCGTCGGCGCTGAACCCATCCTCGTGCGGATCTCGGCGGCCAAGCGGCTGCGCGATGCCATCGAAGCTGAAGCCGAACGCGCTGGCGAATTGCGGGTCACCGCAGCCCGCGTCGCCCGCGGACGGATAGGAGTTAAAGTCACATGAGTTCGTCAAGTTATTTCGCCGACCTAATCGATACCAACACCGCGATGGAGGCTCCCATGCCCGCGACCGAACCCGCTACGACACACCGCAATCGCAAGGACGCCCGCAAGGACAGCCTGGGTTTTCGCCTGATCTACAGCGCGGCTTTTGCAACCTTCCTGGTCGCAGCCGTTGCCGACCGGCTTATTCCATTGCGCTGGCTCGTCGGCCCAACCGGGCAAGACAGCTATCTCGGCGTGCTGACCGAAGCCCGTCGCGCGGCTGAAACCTTCACGCCGTTCGCCTTCATGGGCTGAGCGCCACGACATCTCCTGGGCCTGTTTTGTAGACGGCCTGGGTAACGTATCCCCGCGGTGAACCTCTCAACAAGGTGAGCCCGGCAAGACCCCGCCGCGGGGGACGCGCGGTAACCGGCCGTAAGGCCAAACATGGAGAAGTAAAACCATGGAAAAATCAGGGCTCTTCCTGGGCAACGTATCCGATGCCGAGGCAAAGGAATTCCACAACGGCTTTATGAGCGGCTTCTATATCTGGCTGCTCGTGGCCATCGTCGCACATGCTCTCGTATGGGCATGGAAGCCGTGGCTGACGATGGAAACGAAGCGCGCTTCGTTCGAGTCGCTTGTCGCAATCACCAATCTTTTGGCTTGAGGAGAGTACGATGCAACTTTGGCGCGTTTGGCAGCTCTTCGACGCTCGTCAGGTCATCATTGGCCTCGGTGCGTTCTTGTTCGGGCTCGCGGTCATGATCCACTTCGTTCTTCTCTCGACGGACAAGTACAACTGGTTCGACGGCCCGCGCATGACAAAGACTTCGACGGCCGTTCCCGGTCTGCCGAAGTAATTTTGGCCTGCGAATTTCATTTGGCGATTGCCCGGCTTCGGGGCCGGACAATCGATCAGCGCAAAGACCAGTGGACGGACCCGTCGTAGGTGCCCGTCCGCCAATTTATAAAATTCAATGCCGAGGCATCCACCTTGGCAGACCGCAGATTGGTGCGCATGCGCGCCTGTTCGGGTTCTGGCCGTTCGTTCCGCAGGAGGTGACGATCAATGGCAATGCTCAGTTTCGAAAAAAAATACCGTGTCCGCGGCGGTACGTTGGTCGGCGGAGACATGTTCGACTTCTGGGTCGGACCGTTCTATGTCGGCTTTTTTGGCGTCACGACGATGTTCTTCTCCGTCGTGGGGACACTCCTCATTGTATGGGGGGCAGCGCTAGGCCCGACCTGGAATCTTTGGCAGATTTCAATCGCACCGCCGGACCTGAAATACGGGCTGGCCATGGCGCCACTCGCCGAAGGCGGCCTGTGGCAGCTCATCACGATCTGCGCGATCGGTGCATTCGTGTCATGGGCGCTGCGTGAGGTCGAGATCTGCCGCAAACTTGGCATGGGCTATCATGTGCCCGTCGCATTCGGCTTCGCAATTCTCGCTTATGTAACGCTGGTGGTAATCCGTCCGGTGTTGCTGGGTGCCTGGGGCCACGGGTTCCCATACGGAATTTGGAGCCACCTCGATTGGGTGTCGAACGTCGGGTATCAATACCTGCACTTCCACTATAATCCCGCGCACATGCTTGCGGTGACGTTCTTCTTTACGACGTGTCTCGCGCTGGCGCTGCACGCATCGCTCGTACTATCGGCGACAAACCCTGGCGGTGGCCAGACGGTCAAGACGCCTGAGCACGAGAATACATTCTTCCGTGACACCATTGGCTACTCGATCGGCACACTTGGCGTGCACCGGTTGGGCCTGCTGCTTGCCTTGAACGCCGTCTTCTGGAGTGCGGTGTGCATCGTGATCTCGGGTCCGTTCTGGACGCGCGGTTGGCCAGAGTGGTGGAACTGGTGGCTCGACCTTCCGTTCTGGCGCTGAGGCATTGGACATAACATGGCTTATCAAAACATCTTCACCCGCGTTCAGGTCCATGGCGGACCAGATCTCGGCATGCCCCAGAAGCCGGCGTTCACGGTTCTTGGGCAGCGCGGCTCCCAGACCTTCGACTGGCATATCCTGGGCCGTTTCGGCGACGCGCAGGTCGGGCCGTTCTATCTCGGCTGGACTGGCGTTCTGTCGCTGATCCTTGGAATTTTTGCGTTCAATATCATGGGCATGAATATGCTCGCCCAGGTCAACTACGATCCGGTTCAGTTTATTCGGCAGTTGTTTTGGCTGTCGCTCGATCCGCCGCGGCCTGAATACGGCCTGAGCTTCCCGCCGCTCAACGACGGCGGCTGGTACATGATCGCCGGCTTCTGCCTTACCGCCTCGATCCTGCTGTTCTGGCTGCGGATGTACCGACGGGCAATCGCGCTCGGCATGGGCACCCACATCGCCTGGGCCTTCGCAGCGGCGATCTGGCTCTACTTGGTGCTCGGCTTCTTCCGGCCGCTCGCCATGGGCTCATGGAGTGAGGCGGTGCCGTTCGGCATCTTCCCGCATCTCGATTGGACCACGGCGTTCTCGCTGCGCTACGGCAATCTTTTCTACAATCCGTTCCACGCGCTTTCGATCGTGTTCTTGTATGGCTCAGCCTTGCTGTTCGCAATGCACGCTGGCACGATCCTGGCCGTCAGCCGTTACGGCGGTGAGCGCGAGATCGAACAGATTACGGATCGTGGCACGGCATCTGAACGCGCTGCTTTGTTCTGGCGCTGGACGATGGGGTTCAACGGAACGATGGAGTCGGTTCACCGTTGGGCTTGGTGGTTTGCCGTGCTGACCCCGATCACGGGTGGCATCGGAATCCTGCTGACCGGTACTGTCGTCGACAATTGGTATCTATGGGCCGTCAAACACGGCGTCGCCGCTCAGTATCCTCTGGTATTCCCGCCAGTTGCTGATCCTGCACTCGCTCCGGGGAGGTAACAGTCATGAAGATCGATCTCAGACTGCCTATCCTTTTCGGCGTCCTTGCCGTTCTCACGGGCCTAATCGCCCTGACCTTCGAGGCACCGTATGTGACAATGTCACAGTGGGGTTATCGCGGGACTGGAATGGCGGTCGTCTATAATGACAAGGCGATCAAGGCGAGCGAGGTTGCAAACCTCGTTCCTGCTGCTCAGGATAAAGTTGAAAAGTCGGGTAAGAAGGCTCGGGAAGTCTACGAGAACGTTCAGGTCCTCGGCGACCTCGACGAAAACGAGTTCAACCGCCTGATGGCCGCCATTACGGAATGGGTCAGTCCAGAACAAGGTTGTTCGTACTGTCACAATGAAGAAGGCTTTGCCCACGACAAGATGTACCAGAAGGTCGTGGCGCGCTCGATGCTGAAGATGACCCAGGATATCAACGCCAACTGGACGTCGCACGTGAAGGCGACAGGCGTGACGTGCTACACCTGTCACCGCGGCAACAACGTGCCAGCCAACATCTGGTTCAACAATGAGCCCGGCGGCAGCATGGCTGGCGTCATCCCGCCAAAAACCATCGGGCAGAATACGCCGGTGAAGTCGGTCGCCTACTCGTCGCTGCCATATGATTATGGCACGTCGTTCCTGGAAAATGACGCCCAGATCCGCGTCAACTCTGAGACGGCGCTGCCCGGCGGCAACCAGACGTCGCTCATGCGGACGGAGCATACTTACGGCCTGATGATGCACATGTCGTCGAGCCTTGGTGTGAACTGCACCTACTGCCACAACACGCGCAATATCTCTCAGCGTGAAAACAACCCGCCGCAGTGGGCGAACGCATGGCATGGCATCCGGATGGTGCGGACGATGAACACCGGGTATCTCAACCCGTTGAAACCGGTCTATCCCGCAACACGTTTGGGCGCTTTGGGCGATGCGCCGAAACTCAACTGCGCGACCTGCCACAACGGGGCCTACAAGCCACTCAACGGCACGAGCATGATACCTGACTATCCAGAACTTGCTCCAGCAACGGCGACAAAAGTGTCTTATCTGCCGCTGAAAACCAACTGATACGGACCGACAAGCACATGGCCTGAACCCAGCTCATTAGCAGGGTTCAGCCACCACCGGGGACCGATCGGCGACTTTGCAATGACTGCGCTGGGCAACTGGCGCGGTCATTTTCATTTCAGTCGCTTTGTTTCAATCGTTACCCGGCACGAGAGAACATGCTTTAGTCCGGTTACCGCTGCCCAATTCCGTGGCTTTGCCCGCCGCTCGAACCTGCTTCGTCACCCGCTTCCGATCCACGAGCCTGATGCCCCACTTGTCGACCGCGCGCACCTTCGGCTCCTTACGCGTGCGAACGCCGATGGCTGTCCCCGGCATGCGGATCGGAGTGATGGGCGGGACGTTCAACCCGCCGCACAGCGGCCATCTCGTGGTGGCGGCGAGCGCGATGAAACGGCTACAGCTCGATGCGGTGTGGTGGCTCGTGACGCCCGGTAACCCGCTCAAGGTCAACGGCGGGTTGCCGCCGATCGAGGCGCGCATGGCAGCGTGCCGGGCGTTAGCGCGCCATCCGCGCATGCACGTGACCGCGTTCGAGGCGGAACTCGGCGCGCCCTACACCGCCGTCACCACCGCATTTCTGGCGCGCCGTCATCGCGGCGTGCGGTTCGTTTGGCTGATGGGGGCGGACAACCTTGCCGGGTTTCACCGGTGGCAGAACTGGCGGGGCATCGCCGCAACGATGCCGATCGCGGTTGTCGACCGACCGAACTGGCGGTTGAAGGCCGTGTCGTCGCCAGCAGCCGCGGCCTTGGCCCGGACGCGTTGGAGCGAGGCGCGTGCGCGGGGTTTGACGAGCGGCAGGCTCTGGAGTGGTGTTTCGATGCCGCGCCCCGGCTGGGTATTGTTATCGACCCGGCTGTCGCCAGAATCCTCGACCGAACTGCGCGCCAGGGTTGAGGCCAGGGTTGAGGCCAGGGTTGTGGAGGCCGGGGCGAGAGTCGACGCTGGCGGCAGCGCCGGTGCGACCGGGTCGGGCTCTGGCGCGTGTCCAGCTGCGGCACACAGTGCCAAGTCCTAAACCATAATACCGGCAAAGGAACGATCGGAGCTTCGATCCCGATCAGGGGAGTTGGAAAACCGGGACGAATGCGTTAACACTTTATATTGCGGGCACTGAGCCCGTTCCAGCGGTGAGGCACCGTTTGACATCTGCGCGGCCCGACTGCCGACGACGCTCGCCAAGACCACCGGTTTTTCCGGGATCTTGCGGGGTCGGTCGGCATTTTTTCTTTGCGTTGCCGATGTTCCGCCCTTGCCTTTTGATCGACGACAACTTGGCGCAACCCGAAAGGAACTTCATCAAAACATGAGAACCACGTCGGACGCCGCCCCTGCGAGGGCGCAACACGACCACGCCGCCGTCGGCCTCCAGCCGCCGGGGTCAGCCAACAACTTGGGTCAAGCCAACTTGGGTGAAGCCAACTTGGGTCAAGCCAGCGAGGCCAATCCATCCGCCGATCTCGTCAAAGCGATCGCGATCTGGCTCGATGAGGCCAAAGCCGAAAACATCGTCACGATCGACCTCAAGGGCAAATCGACCATCGGCGACTTCATGATGATCGCCAGCGGCCGTAACGACCGCCACGTCGGCGGTATTGCCGACATGCTTCAAAAGAAGCTGCGCGAGTATGGCGCGGGCAAAGCCCGGGTCGAAGGTCTCGAGTCGTGCGATTGGGTGCTGATCGACAACGGCGACGTCATCGTCCACGTGTTCCGTCCCGAGGTGCGGGATTTCTACAAGCTCGAAAAGATGTGGTCGGGTGACCGTCCGGTCGACGAGACGACCCACTGAGGGCTGCGCAATAGCGGGCTTTGACATAACGGGCGCCAGCGGGAAGCTGGCCGCCCGGGACGCTCGGGCTAACTTTATCCCGGTTGTGGTCGCAAGGCCTGAGATGCTTGATCGGTCGCTGCGGCGATGAAAATCATGATTGCCGCCGTCGGCCGCCTCAAAGACGGTGGCGAGCAGCAGTTGTTCGACCGCTATGCCTCGCGCTTCAACTCTGGCGGCAAGGCCCTTGGCCTTGGCCCAATTGACCTTCGCGAGCTGGTCGAGAGCCGCAAACCAGACGTGGCTCAACGCAAATCCGACGAAGCCACGCGGTTACTTTCGTGTTGCCCCGACCGCGCCGTGCGGATCGTGCTCGACGAACGCGGGCGGCCGGAAGACAGCGTCGCGTTCGCAGCCCGGATTGCCGGTATCCGCGACGGCGGCGCTTCAACGCTCGCTTTTCTGCTCGGCGGACCCGACGGGCACGGCAACGACGCACTGTCTGGCGTCACTTTTCGCCTCAGCCTGGGCGCGATGACCCTGCCGCACGGCCTCGCCCGCGTGATCCTCGCCGAACAACTCTACCGCGCCACGACGATCCTCTCCGGCCACCCGTACCACCGGGGGTGAGGAAGGTGGCGTGTCTTGACTCGCTTTGTGGGGTCGCGTTGTGGACTTGCTGCAACGGCGCGGACGCGGCAGTCTCGGATCTGCGATGTTCCATTTGCGTTGAGGTCAACCCGAGGCCGCCACCCATGTCCGAAAGCGAGATGACGGGCTACACGGTCGCCTATGGCCGGGACGAGGCGCCGTTCCCGGTTTATGCGGCTGCTGCCATTGCCGCTGTGCTGCTGACGGCGGCCGCGTTGCGGCTCGATCCGATCATGCTTTCGATCGGCGTCGTGGCGGGGGGCTTTGCTTTCTACAATCTACCACTGGCCGAAGTTGGTCGGCCGCGAATGGGCGCCAACCAATATGGCGTGTTCATCGAAGGCTTGGGTCTCATCCAATGGCGCGCGATCGATGACATCCGCTTGGTCGAGATTGCGGCTCGGGCGGCGACCTCGAACGAATTGCTGATCGCGCTGAAACATCCGCTCGGGCGCGCGCTCATCGCCGACTGGCGCAAGCAGCCACTCCATCGTCGGCTGATGCGGTTACCGTGGCGGATGACGCATGACAACACCATCCGGATCGCGCTCGACGCGTTTGAAAACGAACCGGGCGACATCGAGCGGACGTTCTTGCGGATGTGGCGCCACTTCCGCAGCTAGAACCTGTCCGGTTTAATAGGCACCTAGGCGTCAGCTGCGTGCGGCGACTTTGTCGAGCAGGGCAGGCGGCAGCACGCGCTTCAGGACGGCCGCCATATGCGTTGGTGTTGTCACATAATAGCGGCGCTGCGGCTTGGGGTTTTCCAGCGCATGGATCAGCTTGAACACGACCTCTGACGGCTCGAGCTTGAAGCGGTCGGTCCCGCCCGCTTCCATGCTTTCGAGCCGCTTCATGTAGACCGCGCGGTGAGGCGATCGCTCGATGTCGACGGTCTCGCGGAACCGGGCAAGAGCGGCTGCGACGAAGTTGGTCCGGATCGGGCCAGGTTCGATCAGGCAGACGTGGATACCGGTGTCGGCGAGTTCGAGCCGCAAGCTATCGGTGAGCGCTTCGAGCGCGAACTTCGAGGCGCAGTATGCGCCGCGGTACGGCGCCGCCATGAGGCCGAGCACCGACGAGCACTGGACAACGCGCCCGGAGCCGTTCGCGCGCATGGCAGGTAGTACCGCGCGTGTCAGGGTGTGGGCGGCGAACACGTTGACCTCGAACTGCTGACGGAGAAGCTCGGTCGGCAGGTCTTCCACCGCGCCGACTTGGCCGTAAGCGGCGTTGTTGAACAGCGCGTCGAGCCGGCCGCCGGTCAGTTCGAGCGCTTGTTGTGCGCACGCTTCGACGGCGGCGTGGTCGGACAGTTCGACCTTGATGACTTCGAGGCCTTCGACCAACCGCAAGCGGTCGATGTCCTCGTCCTTACGGGCCGTCGCGATGACGCGCCAGCCTCGGCCTTTGAGCATTTCGGCGGCTGCGAGGCCGATGCCGCTCGACGCACCGGTGATGAGAATGGATCGTTCGGTCATGGGTCACTGCGCAAGGCAGACCACGGCGCTGCCGCCGGGTCCGCTGGACTGTTGTTCGGGGTCGGGAGTGTCAGTTGAACGGCGAGATGATCAGCGCGGCACCTGCGGGGTGGAGCGCGCGCCAGAGCCGCGTAGAGCTTGGCGTTCCGTTTCGATGGCGGCGACCTGGGACGGCCAGCTCGCGCTCAACCAATCGTCGGTACCAAACAGCCAGTACCAGAACCGGTTGCGGCGATGGTAGCGCTCGACCGTCGCGCGGCCGATATTGTCGACGTTCGTCGTCAACTGCTGCAGCAATTCGTTCGGCTTGGTGATGGTGGTTTCGATCGATGCCAGCCGGTTGGCAATGACCGAGACGTCGCCGACGCCATCGAGGCGCCACTGGTCGATAGAGCCGGCCAGTGTGTGCTGGTTGGTATTGAGCTTGAGGAGGGCCTCGTGGACCTCTTTCAGCTCCGTCGCGTGTTGCGTTTGGAGTTCCATGGTCCGCTCAACACTCTGCGTGAGCTGAGCCTCGAGCGCAGTCAACCTCTGGACCATCGGCGCCAGTTGGGACTTGATTTGGCTATCGAGGGCGCCGAGCCGCTCGGTCAGTGGCTGTGTGGCAGCCTGCATGCGGCCGTCGAACGCCGTTGCGACGGCCGTAAGCCGCTCGGCCAGCGGCTGTGCGGCTTGTTGCAGGCGGCCGTCGATGGTGGCTGCGAGCGTCGTCAAGCGTTCGCCGACGCCGTTGAGGACGTCCGCGCGCTGGCGCTCGAAGCCCGCAGCCAAGGCTTGCAGCCGTTCGGTCGTCAGCGATTGGACGCGGTCGGCGTTGCCGGATTGCACCGCAAGTGAGGAGGTCAGCGTCTTGATCTCGGCCGCGAGGCTGGCGGTGGCCTGCTGGTACGCCGTGCGTTGAGCGGCCATTGCATCGTCCATGGCACGCAACCGTTCGGCCAAGGCTTCGCCGACCTTGGAACTGTCGGACGACAGCACGGCCTCCTCGATGATGTCGAGGCGGTTGATGATGCCGTCGACGTCGACCGGCTTGCTGTTGGTGATCTCGACCGCGCGCTCGATCTGCTTGAGGCGGTCGACCAGGGTCGTCTGCAGTCGGCCACCGTCGGCCATGGTTTCGCGCACGGCCCGTTCCATTTGGGCGAGGCGGTCCTGGATCGGCGACAGATCGATCGGGGTCACACGCTGGCGTGGATCAAGGACGGCTTCCTCAATCGAGCTGAGACGGTCGAGGAGGCGGCCCGTCACTTCGTCACTTCCGCGGGTGTCGAGGACGGCGCGTTCGAGCGCACCGAGGCGGTTGTCGAGGCCGCCACGGAAGCGGCTGGTGTCATCGCGCTCGGTCGAGAGATTGCGTTGCAAGTCGAGGACGATGCCCGACACGGCGCTCCGCTCGTTGGCGAGTTCGTTGGTCAGGGCGCGGAGTGCCGTTTCGAGTTGGTCGATCCGAGCATTCTGGATGCCGTCGGTCGAGCTGCCGAGATATTCGCGGGCGGTATGGTCCCGCGCCGGGTATTCGCGGGGCGCGTAGTCGCGGGCCGGGTAATCGCGAGACGGTTCGCTGCGGCTCCAATCGTTGCTCCGTCCGGTGCGGCGGTCGGCATCGAAATCGC
>Ga0163155_10002868_pt1 | contig 18987 bp, 17 predicted proteins | sample OliLakLV19SP4G1_FD_148611 | JGI IMG/M metagenome (GOLD analysis project Ga0163155, IMG submission 148611) | Freshwater microbial mat bacterial communities from Lake Vanda, McMurdo Dry Valleys, Antarctica - Oligotrophic Lake LV.19.SP4.G1 | ecosystem: Environmental > Aquatic > Freshwater > Lake >... | reverse complement strand
GCGCTCTGAAGAACTAAAATGGCTGTAACTCATAGGGTTGTCTTTTTGTTGTGGTAAACATCAGACTACCTCTATGAGTCCCTCAGGAAAAGACTTCTAGGTGTTGCACTTCAAATTTGAATCGGCGGGGCTTAGTGTTTAGGGATCAGTCTGCAACACTTGAGGCTGAAGAAGCGTCACCATTTGCTGAATACCACGATGAATGCGACGAGTAACAGTCATGGGGCTGACACCAATCTGCTCAGCGACTTCTTTGCGGGAGAGATCTTGGATGAATACGAACTCGATCGCCTGCCGCGTTTTATCTTCCAACTGGTTGAGCGCCCGCTGAAGTTGCTGCCGATCTTCTTCCAGATTTTGCAAGGTTTGATAGTGGGCATCGGGCAAAGTATCGCCGAGTGTCATGGGCGAATCAATTTGCTGGCAGATGGTGGCATCCAGGCTGAGCGGCAAACGGTTTTTGGTGGCTAGCTTGCTTTCACGCCATTCGTTTACCGTTACGCCCAGTGCCTCAGCAATTTCGTTATCGTTGGGCTGATGACCTGTGGCTTCCATGAGCGCTTCGCGAACCCGCTGCCCTTCTTTGTTGAGTTGCTGCCAGCGACGGGGAATCTTAACGGTACCGCTGCGATCGCGCAGAAAATGCAGCATCTCACCGCGAATATAAGGCACCGCAAAGGAACTGAACGCACAACCTTGATGAGGATCAAAGCGCTCGATCGCCCGAATCAAGCCCAGGTAACCAATTTGTTCTAGATCTTCATATGGCTCAGCGCATTGGTGGCTAACACGATGAGCAATCTTTCTCACCAAGCCTGCGTTTAACTGCACCAGTTGGTTGCGAATCTTGACCGAGGGCTGCTGATGGTAGGACATCAGCAATTCCATACCGCGAGAACGAATCGAGGGTTGAGTAGCCATCATCTGCAGGTCACCTTCACTTCAGTGTTGAGCTTATTGTTCTGCACAGGTAGGGGGGACAACCATCGTCAATTCACGGTACTGAGGAAGAAGGTCTGTTTAACGGATCGGCATAAACACGCAAACTCTATCGCAAGGTAGATGAATGCAGCTCCATCGTCAAGCGGCTACCAACGGGCAAATTGTCAGGCTTTACTGGAGCGGTTTCCCAAAAATTAGGCGAACATAGAGAGTATGACGATCCATTACTGTTTCTTAAACGAGAGCGTCCTGTGAGCAATACCAGCAACTTCCGGCAAGCCATGCGTGAGGCTAAGGGTCACGCACTCGTTGGTCCCAACGTGATTGCCAACGCGCTGCCCTGGCTGGGTGGTGGACTCGTACTAACGGCAGCAGGTACGTTTGGCGGTCTCAAAGTTTTACAAAACAATCCAGAGATCTTTTTCCCCACTGTGATTGGTGCAGTGGTTCTAGAACTCATTCTCTTCTTTGTGGCTTCTAGCGTTGCTGCAAAAGGTAACAACGCGGTGGCGCTGCCACTGTTAGCGACCTACAGCCTGCTATCGGGCTATACGCTCAGCGGTCTGGTGTCGATCGCCCTGCGAACTCAGGGTGTGGGTATGAATGGGGTCGGCATTGCGGCTCTGGGCTGCGGGATCGCGTTCATTGCAGGACGGCAGATTGGCTCCAACTTAAGTGATGCTGACGGTACAGCACTCGCCAAAACGGTGCGTCTCGGTATCATTGCCCTGTTTGTGGTGGTCTTGCTGCAATTTGGGCTGAGTCTCTTTGGTATCTATACGCCCACGTTTTTAGAGATTGCCATCTCAGGTATCGGTGTCCTGCTGTTTGCTGGCGCTGCTGTCGTTGATTTTTACATCCTGCCCCGTACCTACCGGGACGATCAGTATCTACCGGCTGCATTGTCAATGTATTTGACCTACATTAACCTGTTCGTCTTTATTTTGCGGCTGCTGATCGCCTTGAATGGACGACGCTAGAGAGGTAACTCTGAGGCTGCTTGCATCTTTACACTTTGTTACAAAGACGCGATCAAACTTTTAAAAGACTGAATGATTGCGTCTTTGTGTTGGTCAATACCCTAAGCTAAGGGTCTAACTGTTTATCGTGTGCGATCGTGATCGAAACCCTCGGCATTAAACGGGACGTTGAATTGTTATCTGAGCGCCTGGGTAAAACTCAGGACTATCTTTGACGTACCCGCACTCACAGCTAAAATTCAAGATTTAGAACAAGTTGCTGCTCAGCCAGCGTTCTGGGACAATCAGGATAGTGCCCAGTGTACTCTGCAAGAGCTTAACGACCTTAAAGCGCATCTCCAGCAGCTAGACCAATGGCAAGCAAATCTGGACGATGCCAGAGCGGTGCTAGAACTGTTGGAGCTAGAAGACGATGCCTCACTGCTCCAGGAAGCACACTCAAATGTGACGCAGCTCAGCCACGAACTCGACCAATGGGAGCTTCAGCAACTGCTCTCCGGCACGTATGACCAGAAAGGGGCAGTTTTAACCATCAATGCAGGCGCAGGCGGCACCGATGCCCAAGATTGGGCTGAGATGCTGCTGCGCATGTATTTTCGCTGGGCAGAAGACCATCGCTATAAGGTGCATGAGGTCGAGCGATCGGATGGTGACGAAGCCGGAGTCAAATCTGTCACGCTCGAAATTGATGGCCGCTACGCCTACGGCTATCTGAGATCCGAAAAAGGCACTCATCGCCTTGTGCGAATCTCGCCGTTTAACGCGAATGACAAGCGCCAGACGAGCTTTGCTGGAGTCGAAATCATGCCCCTCATTGACAACTCCGTGCAGCTTGACATTCCTGCCAAGGATCTGGAGATCACCACCACCCGTGCAGGCGGCAAAGGTGGGCAGAATGTGAACAAGGTCGAAACAGCCGTCCGGATTCTGCATATTCCTACAGGGATTGCGGTGCGGTGTACTCAGGAGCGATCGCAGCTCCAAAACAAAGAGAAAGCCCTGGTCATTCTTAAAGCCAAGCTGCTGATCATTGCTCAGGAGCAAAAGGCAAAGGAAATTGCCGATATTCGCGGCGATATGGTCGAAGCAGCGTGGGGCAACCAAATCCGCAACTATGTGTTTCACCCGTATCAGATGGTGAAAGATCTCCGCACTGGCGTTGAAACGACGGCGATTACAGACGTGATGAATGGTGACCTTGACCCTTTTATTCAGGCATATCTACGCCAAGAATCCCAATTGGTTGACAGCTAAACGGCTATACGGTTCATCTCTAAAGCTTGTTTAATAGCTACTGGCAACTTTTTTAGAACCCACGTCTTCTAAAGCCCGCGCCAAGAACACTCGTCTCCTCAAACTGATGAAGGTTTGCGAAGACTAGCTGTAGAGTCTATAAAATGTACATGCACACGCTTACGTGCCTCTGACAAGTTTGATAGCTTATACACAGGAAGGTTTTGCAATCTACTCTTTCCTTTGCTTAAGTTTTTGAGGCTGGCGCGTTATGGCTAATCTTGCTAAACATCAGTTCGATGAACCTATGCGCTCAACTACCTCAACTCAAGTATCGCGAAAAGGGATGTTACTGGTGCTGCCAGTGCCATTTCGCTCGGTAGACGGTCGCCTACTGTTTGAGGCACAGGCGTGCAATGGGTTAGAGCAGTGGGCAGACAATTTTGGCTTCGTCACGGTCGCAGGGTTGCTGCTGCCAGAGTCTTTAGCTGCACAGCAAACAACAATGGTCTGGCGCGACACCGCAACGCTTGCAGATCCTCAGCGGTTTGAATTTGTGCCCTTACCCTGGGCGTATTCGATCGCACTCTCTCTAACTCATTACCGCTCGACTCAGGTATTGTTAAGCCAGTTGATTGAACGCAGCCGCTACTTGCAGTTTTGCATCGGTGGCTTAGTTGGCGATTGGGCAGCGGTAGCGGCGATCGCCGCTCATCAGCAAAACCGACCCTACGCCGTTCACACCGATTGGGTAGAACACAAGCATGTTCTGCAAGTGGCAAAAGATGCCGGATTGCCGAAGCGGTTGAAAGCGACAGTATTTTCCTTCTTAATCGAAAAGTACAACGCCTGGATCATTCGACGAGCAGCACTGGGCTTGTGGCACGGAGCAGACTGCTACTCAGCCTACAGTCCGCTTTGCAAAAAGAGCTTTTTGATTCACGATGTCCATACAAAAGCGCTAGATGCCATTGCTCCGGCAGCACTCAGCGAAAAAGTGAGCGCTGTCGTTAGCAAGCAACCGATCCGCATTTGCTACGCCGGTCGGATGGAACCCATGAAAGCGCCCCTAGATTGGATTAAAGCCGTCGAAAAAGCCCATCGCTTAGGCGTTAACCTGAAGGCAACGTGGCTAGGCGCTGGCAGCCTGTTGGATGAAATGCACCGCATGATTGCCGAACACGATTTGGGATCAGTCATCGAATTAGTTGGGTTTGAGAGCGATCGCGATCGCCTTTTAGAAAGAATTCGCGACTCCCATTTGATGCTCTTTACGCACATCACATCGGAGTCGCCGCGCTGCTTGATTGAGGCACTCATTAGCGGCACCCCGATCGTGGGCTACCAGAGTGATTATGCCGAAGACCTCGTTCACGATCGAGGCGGCGGTGAGTTTGTACCCGTTGGTCAATGGGAACGTTTGGGCGCTTTGCTTGCCACGTTGTCGCACGATCGTCCCCACCTGGCGCGGCTCATTCAGCAAGCAGGCGAGAACGGGAAGCGATTCAATTCTGAGGTTGTTTTCCGTGAGCGCAGTGATTTGTTAAAAGCACATTTAGTCTGATGCCTAGAGACCCGATGGCTTTGGGCAGGTCTCCGTCAAGAAAGGATTGTTACTATTGGTGGGTAACGTCATCATCAACGTAACTTTTTATGGAAGCCCAGAGTGCCAGTTCTGAAGCCAATCAATTGGAGCCAGCAGAAGCTGTGCTGGAGCCTAGCACTCCACAGATAGAAGTCGCTGCTGGAGACGCTGCTGGAGACGCTGCCCCGACACCAACGGCTACAGAGCCGAAACCGAGCTATGTTAAGCTCGCGATGCGCAACATGGTTCGTAAGCGGGGTCTTTCCCTCCAACACTTCACCCTAACAACGCTTGGGCTGGTGACGTTCTTTGTTGGGTTGGCGTATCTGACCCGCTGAGATTCTACAGGGCATTTGTCAAGAGGGTGTATGAACCGTGGACGTTGAACTTTGCGTGCAGGACTGTAGCAATGTGTTGGGTGATAGCGATGGCGGCGATCGGTCAGATGATCCAACAGCGCTACCCTGCCCAATCGCAATTGAAACTTGGGAACATTGGTTTCAAGCTTGGTTAGACGCGTTGCAACCAGACCAATCGCCCATTGAGGCCTACGAGCTGAGTTTACGCTTGACGGGCGATCGTGAGCTACAGCAGCTCAATCATCAATATCGCCAGCAAGACCAGCCAACCGATGTGCTTGCCTTCGCCGCTCTGGAATCTGCTTATGTGCAGCCACAAGAGCTACAGTCTACGCTGCCCGTGTATTTGGGAGACATTGTGATTTCGGTCGGCACCGCAAACCGTCAGGCAGAGACACAGCAGCATTCCTTAAGTATTGAGCTGGCATGGCTAGCCGCGCATGGCTTGCTTCATCTACTAGGCTGGGATCACCCGGACGAAGACAGCCTGAACCGAATGTTAAAACAACAGCAAGTTCTGCTTGAGATCATTGGTCTTAGCGGCAAGACGGGATAAAATGCTTTGTAGTTTGTAGCTCAGGCTATGATCTGCACGAAACAAATGACTACATAATCAATCACCGCATCATCATGCCTTTCTAAAACGCAGCTTTCTCCGGTGAAGCCATCCCTCATCGACAGCAGCGTACCAGTCTCCTTTAGTCGCTTCACGGTTCTCCTTACCTGTGGTGTATGCCTCCTGATCAAGCCCAATCCCCCGATCTTACGAATGGCAAAACTGTGCCGATCGCAACGCTGAATCGAGACCTTTCGTGGCAGGTTGCGCCGAGCTTACTGGTGAGCTTTAAGTACGCGTGGGCTGGTGTGAGCTACGCGTTTCAAACGCAACGCAATTTTCGCGTTCATGTTTTTGTCGGTACGTTTGCAATCGCGTTGGGTCTTTTTCTCCAGCTTAGTGCAGTGGAGATGGCGATCGTTGGGCTGACGATCGGCGCTGTCTTGGCGATGGAACTACTAAATACCGCGCTAGAGTCCGTTGTTGACCTGACCGTGAAGCAGTCTTATCACGAGCTTGCTAAGATTGCTAAAGACTGTGCAGCGGCAGCAGTCCTGGTTTCGTCCTTGGCTGCTGTATGTGTTGCCGGTTCGCTTCTATTACCAAAACTGTGGGTGCTGGTTGTAGCGAACTTGCCATAGGAACAAGAATTTAATCACCTCGGCGTTTTCCGTAGGGGCGCACGGCTGTGCGCCCCTACCTACGAACAATTTGTCGGTTTTATTGAATCCACGCTCCTTAGAGTCTACTTGAAAAGCATCTGGCGGTTAAAACCGCGACTACCTGAACGAAGTCCGCCTGCGTGGACTATCCAAAGGGTAGAATTTAGTGACTTTCGCACTCGCTTCGCGTTTCTTGTCTGCCGAAGGCTGTACGCTAGTGTTCGTCTAGCCGCAACTTTAGTTGCTAGTATTCTCTGGCTCAGAACCTGAGTGGTTTCCAAATGATTCTTGTTATTGACAACTACGACAGCTTTACCTACAACTTGGTGCAGTATTTGGGAGAGCTAGGGTCTGAGTTTCCAGTGGCAGCGGACATTCAGGTTTACCGCAATGACCAGATCTCGGTAGCGCAGATTCGTCAGCTTCAACCGGATGCGATCGTGATTTCACCCGGTCCCGGTCGTCCAGAGGATGCGGGCGTTTCACAAACGATTATTGAAACATTCAGTGCAGCGTTGCCAATTTTAGGCGTTTGCCTGGGGCATCAGAGTATTGGGCAGGTGTTTGGCGGCAAGATTGTGTCTGCACCTGTGCTGATGCATGGCAAAACGTCTCCGGTTCATCACACAGGAGTGGGCATTTTTCAAGGATTAGAAAATCCGCTGACCGCAACCCGGTATCATAGTCTGGTGATTGATCGGCAGGCTTGCCCAGACGTGCTAGAAATTACTGCCTGGGTGGACGACGGTACGATTATGGGTGTGCGCCATCGGCAGTATCCCCATGTCCAAGGCGTACAGTTTCATCCGGAGAGTGTTCTCACCGAATCAGGCAAGCAGCTATTAAGGAACTTTTTAGCGTCGATCGCCAGTCAGCGGTGAATACAGTTAAGAGTTAAAATTTTTGAATTTTGAATTAATTCACGATTGTTGGCGTTCAGCAAGCAAACGCTAGCTGATAGTTAATTCAAAACTCGAAACTCGAAACTCTTTTGTCTTGGTTTTGGTGAGGGGAGCTTATGAGACGGCGGCGATTGATACGCTACGCAGGGGCGGGCTTACTGTCTACATTAGGGCTGGGAGTGGCTTCCAGTTGGCAGGGCTATAGCGCTCAGACAGCGGGCGGACTGGGAGTGCAATGGTTAGGACATTCTTGCTTTTTGTTCACAGGTGACGGGCGGCGGATTCTGGTGAACCCGTTTCGATCGCTGGGTTGTACGGCTGGTTATCGTGCGCCAAGGGTGGCGGCTGAGCTGGTTTTGATTAGCAGTCAGTTGCTGGATGAAGGGGCAGTGGAACTCGTTCCTGGCAACCCGCGTTTACTGTATGAATCGGGTGTGTATCAGTTCAACAAAAAGCGGATTCAGGGCATTCGGACGGATCACGATCGACTCGGCGGCAAGCGCTTTGGGACAAACGTGGCGTGGCAGTGGCGGCAGGGCGGGCTGAACATCCTGCATCTGGGCGGTACTGCGTCTCCGATTTCACTGGAGCAAAAGATTCTGATGGGTCGCCCAGATGTGCTGTTTGTGCCGATCGGCGGTGGAGCGAATGTGTACGCGCCAGACGAAGCAAAGCAAGCCATCCAGGTCTTGAATCCCAAGCTGATTATTCCAACACACTACCGCACCAAGGCAGCCGCTAAAGAGTGTGAGAGTGTCGGCGTAGAACAGTTCCTCTCGCTGATGAGCGGCACCCCGGTTCGTCGTAGCGGAAATACGCTTAGCTTGCGATCGGCAAATCTGCCCAAAGAAGGAATGGCAATTCAGGTGATGAGCTATTCCTAGCGAAAGCAACTCAGCCGACCCACATGAGTCCATTGGCGCTGCTCAATCTGGGGATGAATCGAACAGTCTAGCCCTTTCCCAAAAGGAGAAGGAACATGACTTCTAGCGACCGTCTCCCGAAGGCGAAGGATTGGGGCTAAGGGCAAATCATACTTTCATTCAACAACGCCAGTGACCCGATTCGGCAGTATTCTTGCGTAGAGTAAGCTGATCTTTTCTTTGGCTCGTTTAAGATCACTGTAACGAGGACGACCGGACGTGCGGTAGGCAGGTGGCAATGCAAACGAAGACTCTTTCTGCCTCTGAGACAGCGGCTCGGTTTCATACACTCCAGATGCAGTTGCGCGATCGCTGGCATACAGTCGAACGGTTTGATAGCAGCGATGCGGATATTGTCGTAGTGCCGTCGCTCAGTCTTGATCAGCGCGAACTGATCAAAATCCAGGGCGTGCATCACTACGAGGAGCGGCTGCTGTTCTCGTTGATCCGTCTGCGCAATCCCCGTACCCGCTTGGTGTACATTACCTCTCAGCCGCTTCACCCCAGCGTGATTGACTATTACCTGCAACTCCTGCCGGGTATCCCGTTTTCTCACGCCCGCGATCGCCTGCTGCTGCTGTCTACCTACGATTCATCGCTCAGTCCCCTGAGCCAAAAGATTCTCGATCGTCCTCGCCTGCTAGAGCGGATTCGACATGCCGTGCAGCGCGATCGTGCCTACATGATCTGCTACAACTCCACGTTGGCAGAGCAGGAGCTATCGGTTCAGCTTGATATTCCCCTTTACGCGCTTGATCCCGTTTTGCTGCAATGGGGCACCAAGAGCGGGAGCCGCCAGATTTTTGCAGAAGCAAGCGTGCCACACCCAGACGGCAGCAATAGCCTTTGGAACGCTGAGGAACTGGCAACCGCAGCAGCAGATCTCTGGGAACGTCAGCCAACCTTGAAACGAATGGTTATCAAGCTCAATGAGGGCTTTTCGGGGGAAGGAAACGCGCTCTTGGATCTGCGCCCAATTCAACATGCCAAACCAGGTGCCACACCTCATGCCAAACGGGTAGACGTGCTGCAAGACCAGTTTAAGCAACTCGCGTTTGAAGCAAAAGCAGAAACCTGGGAAAACTTTAGCAGCCGGATTTCGGAATTGGGGGCGATCGTCGAAGCGTTTCTTGAAGGCGATGACAAGCGATCGCCCAGCGTACAGGGCAGAATTACGCCGACTGGAGAAGTCGAAATTCTCTCGACGCACGACCAAATTCTGGGTGGACCCAGCGGGCAGATCTACCTGGGCTGTAGCTTTCCAGCCGACGAAGCCTATCGTCTGCGCTTGCAAGAGTTGGGATTGCGGATTGGCAAAAATCTGGCAGAAAAAGGGGCAATGGAACGCTTTGGCGTGGATTTTGTCGCGGTTCATCAGCCGGATCAGCCCGGAAAACCAGAGTGGGATGTTCAGGCGATCGAAATCAATCTGCGCAAAGGCGGCACCACCCATCCCTTCATGACGCTGAAGTTTTTGACCAATGGACGCTATGACCTTTCCAGCGGTTTGTTTTATAGCCAGCAGGGACGACCAAAATACTACGTCGCCACCGACAACCTGCAAAAAGACCGCTATCAGGGGCTTCTACCCAATGACCTGATGGACATCATCGCCCTGCATCAGCTTCACTTTGACACCAGCACCGAAACAGGCACCGTGTTTCACCTCATGGGCTGTCTATCAGAATTTGGCAAACTGGGCTTAACCAGCATCGGCAACTCACCCCAGCAGGCAGAAGAAATGTACCAACGCCTAGTCCGCGCACTGGATGACGAAACCCGATCGGGGAGCGAAGTGCCGCGATCGCACCTGGTAGGGTTGCCGATGGGATGGTAAGACCCCTAAACCAATTGATTGCTAATCTAAAACCAAGTGGGCATAAAAAAGATGAAAGATGAAGCAACTCAGCAGCTTGAGAAGAGTCAATCGACCCACTCCATCCCAATTCTTCAGAACCAAGTTGATGCACTACTGGTTATCAGGGCTTTTGCCTGTTTCATGGTTCTTGTGTCGCACTGTCTTTCCCAGCGAAAGTTGATTGTCTATAAGGATGTTGATCTGACCTGGTTAATCTTTAGCAATGGTGGTGTTGCCGTTTGGATCTTCTTTGCTTTATCCGGTTACTTGATGGGCAAAGCATTCTATACCGGACGCTATCAAGTCAATCGCTCTGAGATCTTTAAATTCTGGCGTAATCGTGCTCTCCGAATTGCGCCACTCTACTATTTTGCGTTAATCTTTTTGTGTCTATTCGTCTATCCAGAGACGCTCAAGCTTGAAAATTGGGCTTATCTTTTGAGGCTCCTGACTTTTACCTATGCTCAACATATACCTGTTGCTTTTAGTGGGACTTTTTGGTCACTTTCTACTGAAGTTCAATTCTACTTGTGCGTTCCCTTCCTTTATGTGCTGCTAAAAAGTCACTTGTACAATAGGCGCAGAATTATCTTTGCTGCAATAGCTATCATCATTGCTGTATTTATCATTAAACTTGTATTCATCCTTCCCATTAGCAGTCTGATTAAAACAAACATATTCTATGCGATAAAATATTGGTATTCTCCTATGATCACCAATCTCGATGTTTTTCTCATTGGTTTTCTAGTTAATCCTCTCTTACAACTTAAGTCCAAACCGTTTCAACTCCCGTTCCAAAAACAAATGGCAGTCTCATTGATTGCTGTTCTTTACCTCTTCACTGCCCACCATCATTATTATCAGGAATTTCTATACTTGCAGGGTGGAGGTATTCGCACTTCAATGACGCTCTTTATCTTGCAACCTCTAACGGCTCTAGTCGTAGCCTTTTTCGTTTATGCTTTTGAGTCACCAGCAGGTGCTTACGAAAGCACTATTAGAAATCGTAGACTCTCCTTTTCAGCTATTTTAGAGAATCCCTGGCGCAGTTTGGAAATCTTTGGAAATCTCTCTTATGGCATCTATATCTGGCATCTTCCTTTACTTGCAAAAGCTGTTGCTCAAGTCGCTGTCTCTGAAGTGCCGATCGAGGCTTTCTATTCTCGCCTCATTGCAGCGACGTTATTTTCTACTGTGATGGCGACTATTACCTACTACCTGGTTGAACGTCCTGCAATCCAATGGAAAAGCTATCGCTTCTCTAGCCTTAGTGAAGATCAAAGTTGCTTAAAGTGACAGAGTTTTGCTTTTGATTATCTTGCTCATGCTGGTTCTAATCGAAGCGACAGCCGACTCTAATAGCAGAAGAGCCGCTATTGCATCTAGTAAGGCTGCTGCTGGGATAATAGGGGTAGAAGGCTAGAGCGCTAAAGCCTAAAGGTTTGGTCAGTGGTCAAAAACAACTCAAAGCTCCCTAGTGTAGCGGCACGAAGCGCTACTGAAAACTTTTATCTTTCACTCCTCCCCTATCCCCTCATCCCTCCCCCGGAGTCAGCGTGATCAAGTCCTCAATGTTGCGGAGCATCGTGGCGCAAATGGCATCCAGGGGCAAATCATTCGGGTCGTGCCCAAAAGGATTTTCGATTTCGATGCCGATTGCTTCGATGCCGAAGAGGGTGAAGCTGATGAGAATGACCACAGGCCCCGTCCACCAGCCCACGCTGCCGACCATTTGAAAAGGTAGAGACAGGCAGTAAAGCAACAGTAGTTGCTTCAGGTGAATGGCATACGCCATTGGCATTGGCGTTTTGAGGATGCGTTCACAGGCTCCCAGCATATCGACGAGAGTATCGAGGAGCTTGTGCATCGCGCTGAGTTGGTAGACGTTCAGGTGGTTGCGATCGTGCCGCTGCTGCAAATAATCACCAATCCAGAACGCAATCTCTAGGGGTGGGTGATGCATCGTTTTGAGGATGTCGTATTTGGCAGGCGGCAAGAGTGCCTTCAATTCGTCGTTGAGGGGTTCCTGCCGTAGATGCAGCTTGGTGGCAACACAAAAGGCAACCAGCATACGGAGCACTACGATTTTTTCATGGCGGGTGTCTGGAGTCGAGACAGCGATCGCCAGCCAAATTTGCCGCGCTAGGTTACGGACGGTGTTGATAAGCGTACCCCAACACTTGCGACCTTCCCAAAAGCGCTCATATGCCGTATTTGTGCGAAAGACAAGCAGCAGCCCCAGCACGATATTGGGGATCAGACTTGCCAGCGAGGGCATCGCTACAGGTTTGCCAAGATAAAACAAGGCTGAAATAACCACGCCAAACGCACCACACAGTACGGTGCGCCCAAAAATAGAGGGAATGACCGACCCTCTGATCTGGAAGGCAGTTTGAAACCAGTGCTTGCGCTCTGTCACCATAGACTCCGAGATACCTGTCCCAGAAAGCTTACCCGATCGATACGACTTCCGAAAAATCAGCGATGTGCCACAACATAGCCGCAGAGCCGTAAAATAAAGAGCTAAGTTTGAAAGCGTTAAGTTTGAACTGAACTCGATCGTCAACCCACCACAACACCGCATCCCCCCACCTGACCGCCATGCTCTTCCTCACAGCAATTACCGGGTCTGCTGCTACAGCACGATAGAATAAACTCAACATAAAGTATCAAAAAAAGTACGTCGCGCAAGCAGCTTACGGGAGATCAAAGACGCATGGGCAAGGTAGTCGGCATTGACCTGGGAACAACCAACTCAGTCGTCGCCGTGATGGAAGGCGGCAAAGCAGTGGTGATTGCCAATGCTGAGGGGATGCGAACCACGCCATCCGTCATTGGCTTTAGTAAAGATGGCGAACGTCTAGTGGGTCAACTGGCGCGGCGGCAGGCAATTTCTGACCCGCAAAACACGTTCTATGCCGTGAAGCGTTATATCGGTCGCAAGTATGCCGAACTCAGCCCAGAGTCTAAGCGTGTGTCTTACACTGTTCGCAAAGACGATATGGGCAACATTAAGCTGAAGTGCCCTCGCCTTCAAAAAGAGTTTTCCCCTGAAGAAATCGCCTCAATGGTGCTGCTCAAGCTTGTGGATGAAGCCAGCCGCTATCTCGGTACACCCGTCACCGATGCCGTGATTACCGTACCTGCCTATTTCAACGACTCCCAACGGCAGGCAACGCGGGATGCAGGACGTATCGCCGGACTGGAGGTCAAGCGTATCTTAAACGAGCCCACTGCCGCGTCTTTGGCGTATGGACTCGATCGCCGCGAGAGCCAAACCATTCTCGTCTTTGACTTGGGCGGCGGCACGTTTGATGTCTCGATTCTGGATGTCGGCGACGGTGTGTTTGAAGTTAAAGCGACCAGCGGCGATACGCAACTTGGCGGCAATGACTTTGATAAAAAGATTGTGGACTGGCTGGCAGAGCAGTTTTTAGAAACCGAAGGCGTGGATTTGCGGCGCGATCGTCAAGCGCTCCAGCGTCTCAGCGAAGCCGCCGAAAAAGCCAAAATCGAGCTATCGGGCGTTACTGTCACAGACATCAACCTGCCCTTCATCACCGCGACCGAAGAGGGACCGAAGCATCTGGAAACGCGCCTGACGCGATCGCAGTTTGAGGGGTTGTGCAGCGACCTGATTAGCCGTGTGCGGAATCCCGTCAAGCAAGCCATTCGGGATGCTAACCTGAGTCCGAACCAGATCGATGAAGTCGTGCTCGTGGGTGGCTCTACCCGCATTCCAGTCATCCAGCAGTTGGTGCGGAGCCTGATCGATCGCGAACCCAACCAGAACGTAAACCCCGATGAGGTCGTTGCCGTAGGCGCTGCGATCCAGGCAGGCATTCTGGCGGGTGAGGTGAAAGACATCCTGCTGCTGGATGTTACGCCGCTGTCACTGGGGCTAGAAACGGTGGGCGGCGTGATGAAAAAGCTCATTCCTCGCAATACAACCATTCCGGTGCGCCGTTCCGACATTTTCTCTACGGGCGAAGACAATCAAACCCTGGTAGAAGTCCACGTGCTTCAGGGTGAGCGCGATATTGCATCAGGCAATAAGTCGATCGGGCGTTTCAAACTCACAGGCATTCCGCCCGCACCCCGTGGTTTGCCCCAAGTGCAGGTCTCGTTCGATATTGATGCCAATGGCATTTTGCAGGTCGCGGCAATGGAGCGCACGACCGGACGTGAGCAAAGCATTACCGTTCAGGGTGCCTCGACCTTGAGCGATGAAGAGGTCAAGCGCATGATGCGTGAAGCGCAGGAGTACGCCGAAGCCGATCGACAAAAGAAAGAAAAAGTCGAAAAGCGCAACCAGGCAGAATCCCAAATCTTCCAGGCAGAACGCCAACTGCGAGAAGCCACGTTGGACTTTGGGATGCAGTTTGTGAGTGGCTACCGCTCTAAAACCGAACGCGCCATTCAATCCTTGCGCGAAGCCCTGACTGCCAACGACGATCGCGGCATCGATCGCGCCAAAGCTGACCTGGATGATGCCCTGTACGATCTGCGTCGCGAAGTTGGGCAGCGCAATAAAGAAGAGGAAGAGAGCGACAGCCTGTTTGGAGCCATTAAAAGCTTCTTCACCGATGACGATGATGACTACTACGAAGACGATCGCCGCGACAACGATCGTTATGGTGGCAGCAGCTACGGCAGTGGCAGCTATGGCGGCAACAGCTATGGCGGTGGACGTGGCACGTATGGCGCAGGCGGTGGTACGCGCGACGATGATCGCTACAGTGGGCGTGCTGACTATGGTGCTGGTTCAGGCTCCTGGAACGATAGCCGCTACAGTGGTCGGGACAGTGGTCGGGACAGTGGTCGGGACAGTGGTCGGGACAGTGGGGGGCGAGATGCGGGGACTGGTGCTCCTCGCGCCGATCGCGCCAGCGGACGAGACTCAAGCGCCAGCAACTCATCCTGGGATAATGATCGTCCCCCCGATCGGTCTAATGAACGCCCCAACGATCGCCCCCGTTACGACGATGAGCGCGGTTATGATAGTGGACGCAGCCCAAACGCTGGCAAACCCCGCAGCGAACCTCGCGACCCCTCTCAAGCTGGTGGCACTGCCCGTGACGATCGCCCCCCGTATGACTCCCGCACAACTGACCGCGATCGTAAACCCTCGCGCCCACCCAAAAACGCCCGACCCAACCTTTATCAAGACAACTGGGATGAAGACGATGAGTGGCTTTAGGGAAGGGATAAAGGATGAAGGATGAAGGCTAAAACTTTTCACGTTTGGAGTTTTGAGTTGTCAAAGAAGATTAAAAGGTGAGGAGTTGATTCTAACCACTGCTTTTCAGCCTTTAGCCTTTCTTTCCTCACTCCCATCCCCTTCTGACTTCTGGCTTCTGACTCCTGACTCCTGACTCCTGACTCCTGATTTTACCTACATGCAAGACTTTCGGAACTATTACGACATTTTAGGCGTTGCAAGAGACGCAAGCGCTGACGAGATCAAGAAGGCATATCGGCGGTTGGCGCGGCAGTTTCACCCCGATCAAAATCCTGGCAACAAGCAGGCAGAAGAGAAGTTCAAAGACCTCAATGAAGCGAATGAGGTTCTCTCTGATTCCACGAAGCGTGCTCAGTACGACCAGTTTGGCAAATTCTGGCAGCAGCGAGGCTTCAAAGGCGAACAGCCACCCAAATCATCACGTGGTTGGGATGGACGGGGCGATCGTCCCTCTAGTGATGATGTAGACTTCGCTGAATTTGCCGATTTCAACAGCTTCGTCGATCAACTGCTCAACCGTCGCGCCAATCAAGACACCAGCCCACCGCGTGCTGGCACCCGCGATTATTATCAACCCGGCACCACTAAAACAAGCTACACTGTCCCTCGCACCACCCGCCGGGATGCCGAAGCGCGTTTAGCCGTGCCGCTGGAAAAAGCCTATACGGGTGGGCAGGAGCGGATTCGCCTGGAAGATGGACGATCGCTCGAAGTCAATATGCCGCCCGGAATGGTAACAGGGCAGCGCATCCGGCTCAAAGGGCAGGGCGTTGCGGGCGGCGATCTATACCTCAAAATTGATGTTGCGCCCCATCCCTTCTTTCGGCTGGAAGGTTCCGACATTCAGTGTTTGTTGCCCATTACACCCAGCGAAGCCGTCTTGGGCAGACAGCTTGAAGTCCCAACGCTGGATGGCTTGGTCAAAATGTCAATTCCTGCTGGTGTGCGAACTGGGCAACGCTTGCGCCTCGCCGCTAAGGGATACCCCACCACTGACGGCAGACGTGGCGATCAGATCGTCGAAATTCAAATCATGGTGCCGCGCGACCCCAGCCCACAAGAACGCGACCTGTATGAAAAGCTCCGCCAACTTGAAACCTTCAACCCCCGCGCTGATCTTCCTGTATAGACTAAGCGGTAGATTAGACCACTGCAATGCACTCAATTTCGACGAGGACATCTTTGGGCAGGCGGGATACTTCAACACAGGCGCGGGCAGGCGCGATCGCGGCTTCAAAATGGTTCGCATAAACGGCATTCATCGCCGCAAAATCATTCATATCTTTGAGAAACACGGTTGTCTTCGCTACATCCGCCAGCGTTGCGCCACCTGCTTCTAAAATTGCCTTGAGATTGACGATCGCCTGTTCAGTTTGGGTTGCCACATCAGTGCCCACAATGTCGCCCGTCGTCGGGCTAAGGGGAATTTGCCCTGCCACAAAGATCAAGCGACCACTGGCGGCGATCGCCTGGTTGTAGGGACCAACAGGAGCAGGAGCAGACTCGGTACGGATAATTTCGCGGGACATGATAAGAAAGGATAAAGGATTAAAGCTAAAGGATAAAAGCAGAGGGCAAGCGAATTCTTAGCTCTTACATAGAAGAGAAGGATTGAGGATTAGGCTAAAAGGCAAAGGGCAAGCCACTTTTTAGCCTTTAGCCCTTAGACTTTCTTACGTTATCTCTGGTCTGATGCCGTAGTGCCGATAGCGCCAGTAGTCGCGCAGGATGCGATCGTGATCAAAGCATAAGTTCGTAGGCAACCGCCAGGACTCAAAGACCTCCAGATGTTTGGCATCGTCGCCTGCTTTGGGGGTGCCCTGAGCGATCGCCAGAAACACGATGCTCAGCGTATGCTGGCGCGGGTCGCGGTTAGGGTCGGAGTAGACGTGAAACTGTTCGATGAGTTCGACCTGCAAGCCCACCTCTTCCTCTGCTTCTCGCTTTGCAGCAGTTTCTACGGCTTCCCCATAATCCACAAAGCCGCCCGGAAGCGCCCAACCGAGGGGTGGATTAAGCCGTTCAATCAGGACGATCGGGCGGTGGGGGCGATCGCTCAGCTCAATAATGATATCGACCGTTGGAGTAGGGTTTCGGTGTGCCACAGATAGGTCTTTCATCCGATAGGTTTTAACCTTGGAACACCATGATAGAGTCAAACCAACGCCGCTTGCACTTCAACGTTTTCACTCAACGTAATGACTCGTTCCTCCGACTCAAACTCCTCTGTCTCGTCATCCAGAGTGAGTGGTATTCTCCTACACCCGACTTCCTTCCCCAGTCGCTTTGGCATTGGCGATTTGGGACCGCAAGCCCGTGATTTTGTTGATTTCCTGGTAGAAACGGGGCAACAGCTTTGGCAGGTGCTGCCATTGGGACCCACAGGCTTTGGCAACTCTCCCTATATGTGCTATTCAGCGCTGGCGGGCAATCCCCTTTTGATTAGTCCAGAGCGCCTGCGGGATAGCGGGATGCTGAGCGAAGCAGATTTTGCTGATTTACCGGAGTTTGCGAACGATCGCGTCCATTTCGATCAGGTTGCGCCCATTAAAATGGCATTGTTAGAAAAGGCGTGCGAGAACTTCAAAACCCGTGCCAATGCCGAGTACAAGCAGCACTTTGCCGCCTTTTGTGAAAGCAAAGCATACTGGCTTGATGACTATGCCCTCTTCATGGCGCTGAAGCAGACTCAAGGCGGTTCAAGCTGGCACACGTGGGAACCCGCGATCGCGCAACACAAACCGGACGCGCTAGAACAATGCCGTCAGCAGTTGCCGAATGAGATTTTCTACCACAAATACCTGCAATACGAGTTCTTTCATCAGTGGGCTGACCTTAAACAGTACGCCAATGCCAAAGGCATTGAGATTATTGGCGATATTCCCATCTACGTTGCTCACGATAGCGCTGATGTGTGGGCAAATCCCGAAAACTTTTGCCTGGATGAAGCTACAGGCAAACCGGCACTCATGGCAGGCGTACCGCCCGATTACTTCAGTGCGACTGGGCAACTGTGGGGCAACCCCGTCTACAACTGGGAGCATTTACAACAATCTGACTTCGCCTGGTGGGTAAGCCGCTTTCGCGCCATGTTGGACTACGTAGACTTGATTCGCATTGACCACTTCCGGGGCTTTGAAGCCTTCTGGGCAGTCAAACAAGGCGAAGAAACTGCCCTAAACGGTGAATGGGTGAAGGCTCAAGGCAAAGAGTTCTTTGAAGTCTTGCGCGAAAAGCTAGGGAAATTGCCCATCCTTGCAGAAGATTTGGGCGTGATCACGCCCGAAGTCGAGGCATTGCGCGACCAGTTTGAGTTTCCCGGTATGAAGGTGCTGCAATTTGCGTTCGGCTCCGATCCTGGGAATGCTTTTCTGCCGTTTAACTATCCCCGTCGCTGCGTTGTTTATACAGGCACCCATGACAACGACACAACTGTGGGCTGGTTCAATCAACTGTCCGATTACGAGAAGGGCAACGTTTGGACGTATCTAGGCTGTATTAGTCCTGATGGTATTCAGTGGGATCTCATTCGACTGGCGCTCAGCTCGATCGCCAATCTTGCCATCATCCCCCTACAAGATGTGTTGGGGCTAGGCACAGAAGCGCGCATGAATTTCCCTAGCGTTGCGGAAGGCAATTGGCAGTGGCGCTATCAAGACGCTGCGTTGCACGGGGAGTTGAGCGATCGCCTCAAAACCCTCACCAAACATTTTGGTCGCGCACCAGTGGTGTAGTCTGGTCTATA
>Ga0163155_10002866_pt1 | contig 19000 bp, 42 predicted proteins | sample OliLakLV19SP4G1_FD_148611 | JGI IMG/M metagenome (GOLD analysis project Ga0163155, IMG submission 148611) | Freshwater microbial mat bacterial communities from Lake Vanda, McMurdo Dry Valleys, Antarctica - Oligotrophic Lake LV.19.SP4.G1 | ecosystem: Environmental > Aquatic > Freshwater > Lake >... | reverse complement strand
AAAATGCAATAGTCAATAAGGCAAGAGTATGGTTTTTAAATCATGAGTAGGGTGTCACACTAAAATAGCCGATAACAATTGCGGCTTTGTGCAGTTGAGAATTTCAGGGAACGTCTGCCCCCACTTGCGTTAAACCTCTTGTTGTACAAGGTGGCGGTAAACTTAACAGGGTGTCGTTCAATGGTAGGACGGTAGCGTGTACACGGTCTCACTCTTTTTAGAAATAAAGATTAACAGAATAGCTATCAACATGGTTCGATTCCATGCCCCTGACTAAACTTATTTTTTAATTATAAAACTTAAAATTATGCCAAGTATTTCAGTAAATGTAGACATTGATATGGATGAAATTGATACAGATGATTTAGTAGAAGAAATTTGTCGTAGGTTTAGAAGAATTGGTAGTAGGAAATCTTTGTCTGATGAACAAAAAAAAGAATTAAAAGAATCATTTGCAGATTTAGGAAAAACACTATTAATGGCACCAACAGAAACTATGGAAATAAATATTAAATTGCCATGTAAAGGCCATTTTCATATGGGACTATTCGAATCAAATTTAGCTTGTAGTTTAAGTACAATAAGTAAAGAAATTATAATATTAGAATTTGATAAAGAATCTGGATATTGTAATTTATTAGATATTGAAAAAAGTTCCATTTTCTATGCACATATTTCTTCATTAACATTTAAAAATTAATCATGAAAAAATTCATAATACTTTGTGTTGTATTATTCTCAGGAATTACTACAATTACTTACTCTCAAAAAATAAATACAAATTTAAAAATGAGTATTCCTCAAAATCAAGTATTTAATTTAGACAAAAAAGATAAAATACTAACAACAAATACAGCTATATATAAAGATAAAATTTATCCAGTCTATGCAACAAGTAATGGTAAATTATACATTGAGTTAGTCAGTAAAACAAACAAAATTTATAAAAAATACTTAAAATGAAAGAAAAAGCAATAATGTGGTGGGAAAAGCTTCCTTCATTTGAAAAAAGTCTTTTATATACAAATTATAGTAAAGAAAACTTTACTATGGCAAACAATTTAGAAGAATTAACTCTCAATGAAATTGTTGATATTTATCAGGATTTCTTAAAAAGAAAACCATAAAATTTAAATAAACAAAAAATGAAAATAACAAATATGGCTCCAGAGCCAACAAACATGCAAAGACTATCTTCAAAAAAAGTTTTTAGTGTTAAGAAAAGTCAAAATAAATTTATACCCTATGAAGGTTATAAAAAAAATTTTGAAGTAAAATCAAGTTTTTCTTCTAAAAAACAAAAAAACTATGACATCAATTCTATTTTTGTAAACAGAGTGATGTATGCCATGATCCCTGAATGGTAGAACTTTTTAGTGTCCTTAGTAATTTCTTTATTAAGGACACTTTTTACATATATGTTTGTTTTTAACTTTAACTTCTTTTATTATGTACGTAATTTCTTGTTCAAATTATTCAGTAGAAATAGTTGACGAATCAACTATAGAATTTCATATTAAAAATAAATGTTTAAAATTATTTGAAGGAAATAACAAAGAATGTATTCAGTATTTAGTTAATTTAGAAAAAGAATGGGGCTACACTGGCCCTATTTGGGGCAACTTAAAAAATAATAATCAAAATCAAGAAAATGAAACTATTTTGGAAACAAAAAATTAAAACAAAAGGTACAGCTTTAATTCCTAAAGGAGTAAAAAGTACAGTTGTCCCTGTCTGCTGGCCAGATGGTAAAGTTAATCCTGTTTGGGACGAACATTTATTTTTAAATAAAAAATATTTAAAATGAATTACAAATTAGAAAACCAATGCTCACAACAGATTGTCAAGCCAACAATTGAGGCAAACCTCATGTTGTGTGACAGGGCGGTGCAAAAACAAAAAAATGAAAACCCTAAAAGATTTCACACCAGAAATTCAGGCAAAAATCCCGCAATACATTGCAACCGCTTTAGAAGGTGTAAGTGATGGTCAAAAATACAGAGATTTTATATTTGAAAAAGCGCAAAAAGCTGTATGGTACAACTACGAAAAGTGCGGTTTTAAAAAACCAGTAGTACTTGTAGCAGAAAATCCGCTGGAAGCACAATACCTTTTCAATAGTTTGAAAGACAATCCATCTTTAAAACTTATATCGTTATTGTACGAGTGGCAAAACAAAAAAGCCGAAAAACAACCTGATACCCAACAAGTTTATAGTCAGCTTAGTAGTGAGCTTGATAGTGATCTTGATAGTCAGCTTGATAGTGAGCTTGATAGTCAGCTCAATAGTCAGCTTGGTGATCGGCTTGATACTCAACTTCGTAATCAGCTCAATAGTCAGCTTGATAATCAGCTTGGTAATCAGCTTGGTAACCAGCTTGGTAATCAGCTTGATAATCAACTTGGTAGTCAGCTCAATAGTCAGCTTTATAGACAGCTTAGTAGTCAGCTTGATAGTGAGCTTGATAGTCAGCTTAGTAGTCAGCTTTACAGTCAGCTTGGTAGTGAGCTTGATAGTGAGCTTGATAGTGAGCTTGATAGTGAGCTTGATAGTGAGCTTGATAGTCAGCTCAATAGTCAGCTTCGTAGTCAGCTTGATAGTCAGCTCAATAGTCAGCTTGGTAATCAGCTTCGTAGTCAGCTTCGTAGTCAGCTTCGTAGTCAGCTCAATAGTCAGCTCAATAGTCAGCTCAATAGTCAGCTCAATAGTCAGCTCAATAGTCAGCTTTATAGTCAGCTTTATAGTCAGCTTGGTAGTGAGCTTGATAGTGAGCTCAATAGTCAGCTTTATAGACAGCTTAGTAGTCAGCTTGATAGTCAGCTTGATAGTCAGCTTGATAAAAAATTAAACACTGTAAATAACTCTTATTTGATCACTTTGAATTTTTATTCTTCGTGTTACTATACTTGGTATAAGTTTATACAACAAGAGTTTAACTTGCTATTAACAATACAGGAAGATTTTGAAATGTATTTTTCTTTGCAAAAAGAATCTGGTATAAGCAGTGCTATATTTTCTAAATTAGTTTGTGTTGTGACGAAATATCCCAATAAAATAAGTTGGAACAATGAGAACATACTTAATAATCTTGATGGTCAGGCTATTGAATGGTCTAATTCTTTTGCTCCGTTTGATGGTTATTACATAAATGGCAGTAATGTATCAAAAGAGTTATTTGATAAATTAAATAGTCAGCAAGTAACTTTTGAAGAGTTTTTGAAAGAGCCCAATGAAGAAATAAAAGCAACTATTCTTTATTTTTATCAACAAAAATTTGGTGATGAATTTCTATTCAGATTTATTAGTGAACACTTAAAAGAAGTTAATACTTACACTCACATAAAGGATGAAATGTACATGAAAGGTACTACTAACGGCGTTAATATTGGTGTCTACACTTTATTTAAAGGTTCGCTGGGTAACGATGACATTGCGTATGTTAGAGTGTATTGTCCCTCTACAGATAGAATGTTTTTCTTGGGTGTTGACCCAACAAACAATAATGCGAAGGATGCAATTGCAAGTTTGTATAGGATCCCTAAAAAACTTTCTAAAGAAATTATTTCAATACAAAGACAAGGAGAGATTTTTAGTACTAACTTTACAAAAAGCGGACTTGCTAAACTAAAGTCAATGTCTAAAGAAGACATTGCGGATATGGTAAACATTACAGGTAAAAATTATTTTAATCTTATTTCTTACGAATATTAAATAAACAATCATGACAAAAACACAATCAGTAAATGTAGCTTCAAAAGAAAGCACATCAGGACATTACGCCAAAGGAGCAAAAAATGTTGTTTTATTAGATAATATCACAGAAACCTCTTTTGTAGAGGGTGATGCACTTCTGTCTACCAAAAACCATACGGACTTAGATATGAAAAGTGATTGTTTAATTACAATACAAACAGTCTACAACCCTTTCAGTAAAATATTTGAAAAAAGTAGAGATTGATCCATAATAAACATAGCCGTCTGTATTAATTTACAGGCGGCTTTCAACTTAAAACAGTATTATGGAATTGTGAATATTTTAAAAATGATAATCCAATGTCAAAAGTTTTACGTATTCAAAATAAAACAGACGGCTGTTGGACTGTTTTCAAACATTTAAAAAATAAAGAAAATAGATTACCCTGAAATTTTCAGACAAATGTAAATATTTAAGTTAAAATAGAATTTTAACAATTAAGTTATATAACTTTATTTTGAAAAAAGGTTTGTAGTAAGGAAATAGATAAGAAACCTTGAGATAGTATCAATACCCATTAAGATCGTCTTTAACTATTCCATAAAGTTATGTTATTTTAAAAACAACAATTATGAACTTAATTTAATATGAAAGAAATAAAACTAAACAATGAAGAATACGCTTTATTTAAAGTAAATAAAGAAGACTATAATTTTCATATAAAAGATGGAGAATTTCAGCATTTATGTTGGACTGATTTAAATAGTAAAACTTGTCAAACTTATGATGAATCTTATTTTTATAATAAATATAAAATAATTGGGGTGTTATCTGACATTCTAAAAGATGAAGATATATGTAAAGAGTTGGTTGAAGAAATTGTAGAAGATGAATATCAAGGATATAAACATTATCATAATAAAGGAATTATGAATGAAAATGATTGGTGTTCACATTATATAGAAGCAACAGATTCATTCCTATCTTATTTACAATCAATTGATTTAGACTTAACGAAACAATTTTTACTTATACAAAAACTTTAATTATGAATATACCAACAGCAGAAAAATTATGCAGAATAGAATATGATGATGATAGACCTTCATCTATATTTATGGAAAGGTCAGTAGATATGAAATGGGCTATTTTTATGATGCAGCAATTTGCAAAACTTCATTGTATAGAACAAGCAAGAGTTATTAGTGAGAAAGCTACAGCTAGCTATTATGATAAATATGTAGAACATGGAGTAAGTGTAAATAAAAAATCAATTTTAAACGCTTATTCACTTGATTTAATTAAATAACTATGAGTCAAACAGAAATACATATTGGAAAATTAAGGTTAATTACATTACCTAAATCACAATCTATAGAAAATTGGTGTAAAGAAAAATGTAATTGTGAATTATCATCTTATAATAACACATGGCAAAAGCAATTAATGGATGATTTCATAGATATTTATTTTATTATAAATGATAAGATTTATGAAGTATTTGATCATGAAGAATTTGATGATGACGATATATCTCATTTGGAAGATAATGGAGATGGGACATTTGATTTTATTATGAAATTCTATAATGGTGGATGTTGTTTGTCTGAATGTATAGAAGATGAATTTAAAAAAATTAAAGTATGACACAAGAAAAAATAGAAACAGCGGCTAAAACGTTTTCCGTTTACGAAACGGGGCAAGATGATTTTTGTGCTGGTGCAATCTGGGCATTTGAACAAGCAGCCACTATCATTCCTGCCCAATTCGAGTTTGTGGCTATCCTTGAAGATGGCAGTATCTTGTACAGGCATAACCCAATAAAAAAATAACCATGACACAAGAAGAAAGACAAGAGTATAATAAAAAGTGTGCTAAACTTTTAAACTGGAAAAAACTTAATAAAGATTCAGGAATGTTAAATTGGGAATTATTATATAGAAGTACTGAAAGAGGATATGTAAGCATATTAAACATGCAATTTCATAATAATTGGAACTGGATAATGGAAGTAATAAACCAAATACATGCAGAAGGATTTAGAAGATATACTGAGTGCCATGAAGAAAGCTGTAAGTGTGTATTTACAGATATGGCTATTTGTCATCAAACTCATCGTTTTGGAGGAGGTAACATAGTAGCCGATAGTGGAAAAGCTTCTAAAGAAAAAGAAGCAGTAGTACAAGCAATAAATAATTTTTTGATTTGGTATAATAAATAATTTAACATGAAAACAATAGAAATTGAAATAATTATAAACGAAATTAATTCAAAAATTGAAGAAAATGAAAAATATCCAGAAGATACAAGGGATATGTCTTTATCAGCAGAACAAACTGGTGAAAATGAAGCTTATAGAAATATTAAAAGATTTATTCTAAAACAAAGTAAAATAAATTAACATGAAATATTTAGAAATAAAACTTGAAAATAACAAAAGTGTTTTAGTAGATGAATCTGCTGAGATAATACCAGTTGATACTTGGTGTCAAGGTATGGATAATATTTTTCAATATAAAGGAAAAATAAATATAGATAATGGGAGATTACCCAATATTATAATAGCATCCATAAATCATTCAATTAGTTTAGATTTACCAATGGTTATTGTGGAAGATGAAGTTGAGAAATTGGCTTTAGATAGTTACAATGCTGCATATCCAAGTTACGAAAAAGTTCTCGACTATAAAACAATAGAAAAATTTAGAAGTGTTAAATCATATATTAAAGGCTACAAAGCAGCACAACAAAATTATTCAAAAGAGGATTTATGTAATTTAGTACAACAACTCAAAGATTATACTAATGAATCCTTAAATATTTTGGGATGTGATGAAAGAGAACCACAAGAATTTGTAGATATTTTTCTTAAGTCTTTAAACAAAAAATACATAGATTTAGAAGAAGAAATCTTTATTGAAGAAGAAACAGGAGAAATATACAAATGGGTAAACAAAAGAATCAAAACAAATAGAGTTGATAATCAATTAATGGCTTACGTTAAAAATAAATAAAAAATGAATGTAAAATTAGTATCACTAACAAAATCGCTAATCACAGAAAAAGAATTATCAGCAGAAGAATTAATTGTTTATATAGCAAGAGTAAGCAATCCATCAAATCAATTAAATATTGAAACATCTGACAAATTGCTTGGTTATATGATTAAACATAAACATTGGAGTCCATTCGATATGGTTAATATGTGTGTTGAAGTAACAACTTCTAAAGCTATTGGGATTCAAATACTAAGGCATTGGAGTATAAAAGTTCAAGAATTTTCTCAAAGATATTCAGAAGTTGTAGATGTAGAACCAATTGAATTAAGAAGAAACGGATCAACAAATAGACAAAGTAGCGAAGATGTTTTTGATCCAAAAATAAATATTGGTATTGTAACAGTAAATGCTTCTGCTGCTATTGGAGATTTAGTAAAACAATCTCAAGAGCTGTATAAAAAACTTTTAAATGCTGGAGTTGCTAAAGAATGTGCAAGAATGGTTTTGCCAATGGCTACGAGTACAACAATGTATTTAAATGGTTCGGTTCATAGTTGGATTCATTATATGGAGCAGAGATGTGATAAACACGCTCAATTAGAACATAGAGAAGTTGCTAATTTAATTAAAGATATTTTTGTAGAAAATTTTCCTAATATTTCAAAAGCATTAGAATTGTAAATTATGACACAAGAAGAAATACAAGAGTATAATAAAAAATGTGCGGAATTTATTGGAGTTTTTGATGAGGAAACAGATAGATTTGTTTTTGATACAAAATTATTTAATGTTCAAAGTTATAGTTTTTCTGAAAAACATCATAAAAAACAATTATGCTTTGATGTTGGATGGGATTGGATTATGGAAATTGTTGAAAAGATTGAAGAATTAGATATAGTAGCTTCTTTTCAAATAGAAAATCCTACAATTTATATTTGGAAATCAAGTGAAGAATCTGATTTTGAAGACATTGAAATAGACATTTTTGATAAAACTAAAAAAGAAGCAGTAGTAGAAGCAATTAATCAATTTTTGATATTTTACAATGAAAAAGTATAGATTTTTTTATCATTTTAGAAGGTCGACTTTAGGGATGACGGTTCATTATAAAGGAGTCTGTTACCCTTGTAAGAATGTACTATGCGAAGCTATTTGCGAAACTAAATGGAATAAAACACAACCTTTATTGATTTTACAAGGATTTTCAAGTGGTATCTTAGTGTTAAATGATACAATTACAATTAAAAAATAATAAAAACAATAAATAAAATGATTACACTTTCAGTAGTTTTATGCCTATTTGCAAATGCAATTAGATGGACAGAATTAGCAGATAATACAACAGTGAGAACTTTTAAAGATTATCTTAATTACTCAAATAAAATAACTATCAAATATAATTTTGTTTGGGTTTTAATCACATTGGTTGTTTGGGTAATTTTTAATATTTTATAATGAAAACAATAAATAATAACTTAACAGGTGAAGCAATTGTTGCAAAGTATTTAAAAGCAGGTTTATTTAATATAGAACTTACAGCACAATGGCAAGGTAAAAAGTTACCAATAGTACATGCGATTTTACCAAAGCACAAACGAGATGGTATTGTACACCAGCTTAACAACTATATAAAAAATGGTTTTCACGTATCAGCGTCTATACACGTTGGGCAAATTGGTCATGACGTAGTTTCTGTAAATGAAGTAGAAACATTTATTACTAATTTTAAAAAGGAGCATATTTCTACTGGACGAAAAGAAATAGATGATAGAAATAAATTTCCCATAAAAGTTACAATAGAGGAAGATAATGCTACTCTCATTTTATCTTGTGTAAAAGAATACACAGAAGCAAACATCAAAAAAATTGCGAAAGAATTTATAGAACAGTCTATTAATAAGTATAAAACAGAACATTGGAATATGATTATTACGCAAAAAACTTTGGAAAGAGTAAAAAAAATAAAGTATGAAAACAATAAATAACAATATAGAAGAAAAAACAGTAGGATTCCCTAATGCTAAACTTTTAAAAGAAAAAGGATTTTACATAGACAAAAGTAATACCCTTAAATTTTATCATACTGAAACAGAGTTGAGAATATGGAACACAATAATGAGAGTGCAGACCTACGCAACAAGTTTACCTTTTGAGTATTCAAAGTATGATATTTATCAAGCACCTACAACATCATTAGCAATTGATTGGATAAGAATTAATTTTGGTATTCAAATATTTTTGGATTACACATTTTATGATGGTTTTCATTATGGTTGTAAAGTAGTGTTACCTGATGGAAATGTAGAAGAAATTTGGGTAGAAGGTGTTGACAATGACATTGATGGTTCAGACACACCAGAAGAAGCAAAAGAAGCAGCTATTAACCACGTTTTAACTGTTTTATTATGATTTGGTGTTTAATTAGTTTAATTTGTGTAATTTTAGTATTAACAATAAAAAGAAAATAAATGACAACGTTCTTAGTAATAATCACTATACTATTTATAATTTGGTTAATTCAAGTAATATTTAAAATTAAATTCGATGAAACGTCTGAAGGAGATATTATTATTTGGTATAATTGGAAAAATAACAGGTTATTTAAAACAATATATAGTAAAATATGAATTTAAAATGGATAATAAATCAAGGTCTTGATTTCAATCAGTTTTTTACTTTACTGCATTGGGATCAAGACCTTGGAGAGAATAGTAAAATAATGGGCTGGAAATTAATGTTAAGTAAACAAGAGTATCTTGACAATACTTTTCAAATTACAGAAAAAGGAGAAAACATTCTTAAAGAATGGAATAATTTTAATGTAGAAAAAAAATCTTCATTTAATATTTCTGTTTGGTGTGAAAATGTAGTTGAAAAAATGACAGAAAAACTTGTATTTTACCAATATAAAACAAATCTTAAAGGATTTGGTGGATTAACTTTTTTATGCAACGCTGTAGAATTAGAAAAACATCTTAATTACTTTTGGAAAGTTTATAAAAACTATAAAGACTTAAATAAAATAGAAAAAATATTAATACAACACGTTAAAACTTGTGCTTTAAGTAATAAGTTCAGTCCTGCTTGTAAATATTTTATTTATAAAAATGTAGTTAATACTAGTTATCTTGGTTCAGAATACAGTAATTTTGAAGAGGAAATAGAAGAAACCAAAGAATTAATAGACACTAAAACTTTATTTTAAATTTATTCATAACATAACTATTTATTACGATATTTAAAAATAAATGAAAAAAAATATAGAAAAATTTATAAATACTCCTATTGATGATTACGATCAAATGAATTATGATTTAACAAATGGACAAGAAAAAGGATCTACTACTTACATAGATATTTATGATAATTGTTGGAAATGGAAACCAGGAACATTTAATATAATTAGTGGTTATCAAAATGAAGGAAAAGGACAATGGTTAAGATTTATATGTTTAATAAAAGCTCTTGAAGAAAATAAAAAATTTGTCTTTTACAGTCCAGAAGATTATCCAAGTTCAGCTATATGGTTAGATTTAATACATACACTATCAGGATGTTCTACAGATAAAGATAATTATAATTTTATTTCTCCAAAACAATATGACGAAGCATACGAATTAATTAAAGATAAATTTTATTTTGTTTATATAAAACCTCCGAACAACACACTTTCTGAAATAATGAAATCTTTTAGAGAAATTCTTGAAAAAGATAAAGATTGTTTTGGTTTTATAATTGACCCACACATTAAAGTAATGAGAGATGAAGATGTTGCTGGACTTAGAGATGATTTATATGGAGCATATGTTACAAGTACTCTATGTGATTTTTCAAGAACAAATAATGTAATTACTTTTCTCGTAATGCATCAAAATAATCCTGAAAAAGATGCAAGAGGATGTTATGTAGAGCCAGATACTTACAGAATTAAACAAGGATCAAGTTATAGTGATACAGCAGATAGTGTTCATATAGTATGGAGAAATAATTACGCTAAAGATAAACTTGATACACATGTTATTATTGGAACTAAAAAAGTAAAAGTTCAAAAATTAGTTGGAATACCACAATTATTTCCATTAAATTTTAATAGAAAAACCAATAGATATACTAACTTAGATGGAACTGATTTATATAATTTTTCTAAACATTTTAATAGGCATGAAAAAATTTAAAAAAGGAATTAGCAATTTACTATATTACTTTCAAATTATTTGGAAAGATAGACAATATGATCATTCTTTTATAGAAGAATTGCAACTTGCTAAGTTTAAAAAGATTTATAAACATTACACAGAAAAGAAAGAATTTATTATGGAACTTGTAGGTATGGAAAAAACATTAATACAACCTCTTAAAATATGCATAAATATACTTGAAAGAAGAAAGAATGATTGGTATACCCATGTTTGGTATGAACAAAATTACGAAGAAAGTAAAGATTGGTGTAATAGTGAGGCTAAATACAAATCTGATAATTTAAATAGAGGTCTCAAAGCTTTTCAAAATTCAGAAAATAGAGATTGGAATAATTTAAATGAAATTATCAAAAAATATCAAAACTATTGGTGGGATTAATTTAATTAAAAATTAGTAATGAAAGTAATATTTGATTTTAACAATCCAGAAGACATGCTGGATTACGAAATATATAAAGAAAGCAAAAATATGAATCTTGCTCTTTTTGAAATTAGTAATTATCTTAAAGAGCAAGAAAAATATGTAGAGGTAAAAAATCAACACAGTATAGAAGTAGTAAGAGAAACTTTTTGGGGGATATTAAGTAATAATAACATAACACATTTATTATGAATATAGATATAAATAAAGCCTTTACTTATTACATAAATAAAGTAGAAAGTAGTTGTGTTAAAAGAGTAATGCTTTTTGAAGAATTTCAACATTATTTTATGATATTCTTACAAGAAGTATCACCAAGATATAATGTGTTAGTGTTTAATTACACGTCTGAACAATATCGTGAAGAAAACGGAGTATTTAAAACATGGAACTTTTATATTCAAGATATTTTAAAAAAAATACAATAAAAAATTGTATATTTGTAACATAAAAACAATAAAAAATGCGTAAATTAAATGTAGGCAATGATTCAAGTAAGCCAGAATCACCAGTAAGTAAATATTTGCTCTGGGCAAATCTAACAAAAGTAGTAAAAGATTCAGATGGAGATGAAGAAGTGAAAGTAATTGGAGGTAAGTTCTATTACGACACACAAGAAAAAGATGAAAATGGAGACATAGTATACTCTAAAACAGATGTACCATTACCAATTAGTTTTACGTTACTTGATAGTAAATGCTTTAGTTTTAAAGGGTATCACGAACCTTCAAAAACAGGATTTTATTCTAATGAAGTGGATGATTTTGATTCCATTATTTCTGTAAAAACAAAAGAAGGAGTTTTTGTTGAGTTCACAATGAGAGAATATGTAAGCAAGGAAGGAGCAAATTTGAGGGAGAAGCTTGCAGGAAAAAGTATAAAATCTGTAAAATCAATTTATGGAGTAGCCAAAAATGAAGAAGGAGAATTGGAAATGATTAATCTTCAATTAAAAGGAACTCAAGACTATGTAGCAGCAGATAAAAAAGCAGGATTTAGTGCTTTTCTTAAAACTAATTCTCGTTTTTTAGATAAATATGATATTGTTGTAGAAAATGTTGTAATAACTCAAAAAGATAAGCAATCTCGTAAATATGCTTACCCCGTGTGGAGTTTGAGTAAAAAATTGACAGATGAAACTAACGAAGATGCTTTAAATGAATTTTATGATATTCTCACTGCATATCATATAAAATATAAAGAGTACATAAATTCTGCAAAAAAAGAAAATTTAAAAACTAAAGTAAGTGAGGAGGAAGACGAAGACGAAGATGAATTAAATTATGACTAACACTTACTAAATCTAAACCCCTACATTAAATTGTAGGGGTTTTTTAATTATGAGAAAAGTTAACTTACCTAAACAAAATACATCTATTGAAGAAGTGTATAAATTAACTTCACAAGGCTTAAACATTTTTATTAAAGAATTAGGGATTTCTAATTTTAGAAAAAATATATCTAGTGTATTTCGTACAGATAAAAACCCTTCAGTTCGTGTTAAACAATCTTCTATTTCTGGTTTATGGTTATATAACGATTATACAACAGGAGAATACTATACAGCAATTACATTTGTACAAAAAAAATACAATCTTTCATTTAAAGAAGCTGTAGAGTATATTATTTTAAATAATACTTTTGAAAGTAATTTTGTAAAAGTTGAGAAAACTTTTGTAGCAAAAGAAAAACTTCAAATTAATTACGAAGTAATTCTTTTTAATGAATGTCACAAAGAATATTGGATGCAAGGAGGAATGGATGAAGAATATGTAAATAGTCAACATATTTTTGCTATATCCAGATATGAAATGTACGGTAAAGTTTATAATTGTGATTGTTCTTTTGTGTATGAATATATAGATGAAAAAGGAAATTTACAAGATTATTGCAAAATTCTTAATTTAAATGTAATTAAAAAAAAGAAATGGTTAACAAATTTGCCTAATTCAATGATGTGGGGATTACATACAATACAAAATAATACTAAAGTAATTATTTGCAAATCCTATAAAGATGCAGTGCTACTAAGAAAATATGGATACTGTGTTATAGCACTTCAATCAGAAAATTCTGTAGTATTCAATAAAGAATTTCCAAAATTAAAAGAAAATTATCCACTTGTAACAGAATGGATACTACTATTTGGAATAGACGAAGACGCTACAAAAAAAGCAAAGGAAATAGTGGAAGTTTATCCAGAAATTAGAAATTTTAAACTTCCAATATATTATTGGAATACAGCTAATGACCCTTTTGCTATTTATAGCATATTGGGTAAAGAAAAATTTGAACAATTTATAGAAAACTTATGAAAATTAAATGAAACCAATAATTAAATTTAATAATGGCAAAATGGCCACTTTATGCCATAACTGTAAAGTTATAATAAATGAAAGTATATCAAACAAACTTTATTGTGATAAATGTATTGAAGAGTTTAAACTTAAAGAAAAAATAAAATGACTCAAGAAGAAATGTTTCAAAGAGAAAAAGACTTACCTGAAATAATTACATCAGTATTTCCATATAAAATTAAGGAAGTAAGTAGAGAATTACTAAGTTATAAAGAGAATTGGATGAAAAGTTTACATTATCACAAAGAAATATTTAGAGATGATAACAAAATAATATTTGAACGTAGATACTGGAATAATTCTTATGTGAGTGGAGATTTTTATATGGACTTAGAATATGTAAATGATGATATGAGGTATCCCTACGAAGTAAAACGTCCTCAATATCTTAAAGATGGACTTACTTGTTTACTTACAGAACATGAAACTTGGGATTTAAAAAAATATTTTAATTATCAAAGTAAAATAAAACATAAAGATCTTAATATTGATGAAATAGATCTTTGGGCTTGTAAATCAACTAAAATATCTAAATAAAAAATTATGAACAACTGGACAAACAAAAGAGAGGATATTTTAAATGTTGAAGCTCCTACTTTAGGAGGTAGATATGGTTATATACCTCATAGCGTATTTCTTAATGAAATTGGAGAAGAATTATATAAACAAAATAAAAGCATAGTAGAAGAAAGATATCTTACTGCTAATAACAACAAAATTATTACTGGATCATTTCAAATATCAGATAACACAGACACTGAAATGAAACCTTCCATAACTTTTACTAATAGTGTAAATAAAATGCGTAAAGCAGAAATAAGATTGAGTGGAACTATTCTTATTTGTAAAAATGGAATGATGGGGACTATAGAAAACGGTTATTACGCTCGTAAACATATTGGAGATAAAGCTCTTCCTGAATTTAGAGGGCATATTAAACTTGCTATAGCGGGATTGGATGCTGAATTTGAAAGAATTAAAATTAATAGAGATGAAATGAAAAATATTGAAATCAATAGTAAAATTCGTGCTCAATTAGTTGGTGATATGCTTATTAACGAAAGTCTTATTAATGCAACTCAATTAAGTATTTTACAAAAAGAAATTGAATTTTCCAAAGATTTTAAAGGTAATTCACTTTGGGATTTTACAAATCACGTAACTGAAAGTTTTAAAGAAAATCACCCAATGTATTACGACAAACAACATGCTAAATTCTTTTCTTACATAGGGGATAAATTTTCTTTAACAGGTAGTAGAGGATTATATGGTTCTAAACTTGAAACAATTGATTTTGTAAATTATGAAAGAGAAATTTGAAGAGTATTGGAAATTTGTAGAGCCCCATTGGGGCCTACTTACTTCAATATTTACTAAACTTAAAGAAAGAAGTAAAATAAATAAAATACTTCCTAATAGTAAAGATACATTTAGAGTTTTTAAAGAAACTCCTTTAAAGCAATTAAAAGTAGTTATAATAGGATATGATCCTTACAATAGTATTATTCAAGGTAATGTAGCTGCTGATGGATTGGCTTTTTCAAACAGAGATGTGCCTATACAGCCTTCATTAAGGAAGATATTTGATGCTATGAATAAAGACTACGGAGAATTTGTAGAGCTTAAAGAACTGTCTTATTTAGCCTCTCAAGGCGTGTTATTACTTAACTCTGCTCTTACTATAGAGGAAAATCAAAAAGCTGGATGTCACACAGAATTATGGAAGCCTTTCATGTTAAAACTTCTTGAGGAACTTTCTCATCAAGGATTAATATTTTGGTTTATGGGTAAAAAAGCTGAAGAGCTTAAAGTAGCTATAAATGAAAAAACAAATCACGTATTTTGTACTGAGCATCCAGCCGCCGCAGCTAGAAATAATAGAGATTGGGATCACAAAGATACATTTAACAAAATAAATAATTTATTACACTCAAATATGGGAGTAGAGTTTACGGTGGATTGGACATTTAGTAACACACTTCCTTTTTAATTTTATACCATGCTATTAAACGAAATAAAACAAGTCCTTGAAGGAGTATATAATAATTTTGAATTAAGGAAAACTATTGTTCCTTTATTTATGTCTAAACCAGGCCAAGGAAAAAGTAATATAATTGAAGATTTTATGAGAGAAAAAGGTGTATGGAAGCCTCCATTTGTTCTTTCACAAAGAATGCCTTTTGAAATTTCAGGTATGGCTTTAGTAGACAAAGAAATAAATAAAATGAAATATTATGATTTTGATTTTATTCTAGAATTAAAAGACGGAGATATTTTGTTTATAGATGAAGTAACTAATGCTAATCCTGTAACTTTAAATGCTTTTTTAACATTTTTAGAAGCCAGAGTTATGGTATCAGGTAGAAAACTTCCTAACATCATGATTGTAGGAGCTGGTAATTATGAAGGGATTATGCCTTTAACTCCTCAAATAAAAGAAAGATTTGTTTGGTATGACGTAAATTTTGATAAAAATATGTGGATTGATTTTATGATGACTAAATATAATATCACTAAAGTTATAGGTGATAAATTAAGTAATCTCATTCAAAAAGAAACTTTTACAGGCAATAATTTTAATACCCCTAGAAGTATTGATAAAGCAGTAAATATGATTATATCTAAAGTAAACACTCCTTATCAAGAGTTAATCAAACCTATACTATCAGAACTTATTAAAAATCCATTTGAGCAAGCAGTAGATTTAGGTAATAATAAAATTTTAGAAGTTAATGAAATGATTTCTTGGTTAGATTTAATTAGATTAAAAATAAAATAACTGAAATATGAAAACAGCTCTAAAAAATATTTATTGGATAGACATAAATTGGATTGATGAACAAATTAAAAAAACAGAAATAATAAAAGATAAGTGGCAATTTCCTAATGAAATCTGGATTGAAGCAAATGCAATAATTATGGTTTATAATTATATAAAAGCCCAGCTAAAACCAATAACACCATTAATAGAAGATTCATGGTATAATGGCTCTGAAAGAGGTGATAATGGATATGGTAATGCTAATAAAATTGAAACGTACATTAATATCAAACAATTTGAATAAATAATCAATTAACAGCAAAAACTAAAAATTATGAATTTTACAGAATATAATTTCACAAAAAAATATATTATTGAGGAAGTTTACAATTTGTATAGAAAGGGTTACTCTGATGAAGAAATATATACACTTTGTAGTCAAAAGTATACCCTTGAAGATATTGCAGATTGGATAGAAATAACAAATTATTTATACATTTAAAACATAGTTATGAAATATAAAGTAATAACACTTAAAGATAATAAAAGTGTTTTAGTCGATGAGACTGCTGACTCTGTTGATATAAAATTAGACGACCATTATGTAGCTTGGGAAGATAATTATGAAACACCACAGTGGGTTGTGTACGTACTGGTGAGCAAAACAAATGGAAAAACCCCATATAAAGTAGTAGCAACAATAAATCACTCAATCAACAAAAATATACCTATGATAATTGTAGAAGATGAAGTTGAGAAGTTGGCAAACGAAGCAAATGGGTATTTATTTAACAATCCAAAACCATTAAATCCAAATGGGTCAAAAGCATTAGCATTTGATGAAGGTTTTAAAAAAGGTTACAAAGCAGCACAAAAAAACTTTTATCCGGAAAAAGATTTAGAAAAAGCTTATGAAGCAGGAGAAGATTCAAAAGAAGATGAAATAAATGGAGATGGAGAAAGTTTATTTAGTGAATATTTACATTCTTTAAATCAAAAATACATTGAATTAGAAACTGTTGAATATACTGATTGGATAGAAAGAGATGGAGGACGTAACGTAATTCCTATTGTAGCTTTAAAATTTAAAACAACTATAGATGAAAATGGACAATTAATTGCTTACATTAAACAATAATTATGAAAAAAGAATTTGTGCCATATGAATTGGCAGTTGAACTAAAAGAATTAGGATTTAATGAAGAATGTTTAGGAAGACATTGTATTGTAACAGAGTGGGAAAAACCTACTGGAAAAGTATTATTTCAGTTAATTGATTGTTTATTAAAAGATACATATCTTGTTAAAGCTCCATTATATTCACAAGCTTTTAGATTTTTTAGAAATAAATATAATATTGACAGCAGAATTGAAAGAGATTGGAGTTTGCAAGACTTACCAAAACAGTATTGTTATGTTTTAGATACAAATGAAGGGTTTGAAGAATCTATAAATTATAATAACTATGAAGAAGCTGAATTAACTTGTTTGATTAATTTAATAAAATTAATAAATAATGACAAATCCAACTAAAACATTTAGAAGTCCTATAGGGAAAGAAACTTCTTATAGTAATGTACAACTAAGTGATGATACAGAGTCTACTTTAGAACTATTTACTAATGATGACGGAAGCTATACAATTGAATGGGATATTCCTGAATTAGAAGAAACAGAACATATTGGAATCTTTGTTGATTTAAACACTAAAAATATTATTGATTACGATGGTGTGTTTGAAGTTCCTAAACAAGCTATTGAATTTTTAAAAGAACAAGGATTTAATGTAGACTATTTAATAGATTAAAAATTATAAAAACATGGATAACACAATAAAAAGCCCTTGTAATGAATGCCCCTTTACTAAAACAAGCCTTAGAGGATGGTTGGGTGGTGAAAATGTTAAAGATACTATTGATTGTGTAAATAAGGAAATTGATTTTTCTTGTCATAAAACTAGAGAAGATGATAAAACTCTTAGTTACTGTAAAGGTTATTTGATATTTGCAAAAAAATTAGGTAAGCTTCCTAAATACAATCATTCTTTAACAAATGCTTTATCAGATATATCGCTTGAAGAAGTAGATAAATCTCAAGTAATGGGATACAGAGAATTTATAAATCACCACACATTATGACAACAACAAGCTATTAAGTTTTAAAAAAAACAAGGGTTTAATGTAGATTATTTAATTTATTAAAATATTAATACAATGCAAACCGCAGAAGAATTAATTTCTGAAATAGAAAAAGTTTTTTATGAAGATGCTCCACTTTCATTAGGAACAGCTATAGAAATAGAATACGTTTCTTATTTAATGAAAAAATACGCAATTATGCATGTAGAAGCGGCATTAATAGCAGCTAATGAAAATTGGGAATTTATAGATGGATGTGATACGCATGGTGTTGATATAAAAAAAGATTCAATATTAAATGCGTACAATTTTGATAATATTAAATAACTTAACATGACAACCATTAAAAATATCTATTGTTGAAGTAGATAAAAATTCAATACTTACAGCTTACGATTTAAATAATATAAAATAATGATTCATTCAGAAC
>Ga0163155_10002864_pt1 | contig 19006 bp, 14 predicted proteins | sample OliLakLV19SP4G1_FD_148611 | JGI IMG/M metagenome (GOLD analysis project Ga0163155, IMG submission 148611) | Freshwater microbial mat bacterial communities from Lake Vanda, McMurdo Dry Valleys, Antarctica - Oligotrophic Lake LV.19.SP4.G1 | ecosystem: Environmental > Aquatic > Freshwater > Lake >... | reverse complement strand
GCGATATCGACGCCGCGTCGCACGTCGGGAAAGTTGCGCGCGATGCGCCGGGCCGCGGTGGCGACATAGTTCGACCAGTGGCCGTCCGGGGCGGTGGCGCTGAGATCGAGCAACGTTTCGCAGGCGATGTCTGAACCAGCGTCGAACACCCGCACCCGAGAATCGCTGCGCGGAGCGGCACGCGCAATGAACCCTCGCTCCACGGCGATCAACAGCGATCGGCCGCCGGCGTAGTCGGTGTGTTTGCCGAAGACCTCGATTCGCCCGGGGGACCAGACACTCACCCGGCCGCTGACCGCGGCATCACGCGCCCCGAGGGACGCATCGCAGCGAGCGAGCGTGAGTGATTTCCGATGGCACTCGGCTGGTGAGAAGCCCGACCGTGACAGCGCCAACGCGAACCGACGCGCCGACGCTGCCACTAGAGCACCACCGGCCGGTCGCGCAACACCCGAGCCACACCGTCTATATCGCCCCGCGTCGACAGATCGAGCACGCCGTCGTCGCTCCGCAGCACGGTGAATGGCTCACCGAGCTCCGTCATCGCGAGGCGAACGGCATCCTGCAATTCCAGCTCCCCTCGCACACTCGGCACCACGCGGCGACAGGCCTCGAAGATCACCGGCGTGAAGGACCAGAGATTCATGCTCACCAGCGAATGATCGATCAGCGCTGCGTATGTCGCGTCGTCGGGCTTCTCGACGATTCCGGTCAGCATGCCGTCCGCATCGTGCTGCAGCAGGGCGAACTGCCGCACGCGGTTTTCCGGGATGTTGCTGTTGGCCACCAGTCCTGCCACTGCAAATCCAACGGCGCCAGATGTCTCCAGCTGTGCCAGCGCATGGCAGGCCGCGACAGGATAGTAGTTGTCGCCGTTCATCACCAGCACGCACGTTCCGTCGGCAAACGCCTCCGCCGCCGCGACCGCGCCGGCGGTTCCGTTGGGCGTGTCCTGGATGGCGAAGTGCACGCGCACCCGATGCAACGCGACGGATGCATAGTAGGTCCTGATCGCATCGTGCTCGGGGCCGATGACCAGACACACATCCCTGATCCCCGCATCAGCCAGCGCGCTCATCGCGTGATCGAGGAAGGGCCGACCGACGGGGATCATCGCCTTCACACCACCATCGGCCACGCGCGCCTGCGCCGCATCGAGCTGCGCGCCCGCGTCCTCGCGACGCATGCGCGTTCCCAGCCCGCGCGCCAGAATCACGGCCCTGGTGGTGACGGGCATGCGTTACTTCCCGCTGGCGACGGTCTCCGACGAGGACCGCCAGATGCGCGGCAGGATCTGCGACAGGCCGAGGAAACTCCCGATGCCGATCCCGAGCCAGACCAGCGCCTGCGTGGTGTAGCCATAGAGCCAGCTGCCCACACCGAAGAGCGCCGCATAGACGAAGGCACAGCCGAGAATCCAGCCCAGCATCGCCATCGGGAGTGAATCGTCGGATGCCGGCAGCCCCGTGCGCGCACGGATCGCATTCCACCCGGGGCCGGCCGGCCGCACCAAGGCGTAGAACTTCTCCAGCACGGTGCGATCCGTGGCCGGTCCGAAATACGCCACCGACACCCACACCACCGTGGTGATGGCGACGCCGATGAGCAGGGAGATGTGCGACGGAATCTGCGCGCCGTTCTTGGTCGCGATGAAGAATCCTATCGCCACGAGGAACGACGTGACCATGGCGGCGATCTCGCACCACGCGCTGACCCGCCACCAAAACCAGCGCAGCAGATACAGCAGTCCGGTTCCGGCGCCGATCGACATCAGCAGTTCGAACGACTGTCGGGCCGAATCGAGCACGAACGTCAGCAGCGCGGCGAGTATCATCAGCGCGGCGGTGACGAGCCGGCTGACCATGATATAGTGCTTCTCGCTCCGCCCCGTCCTGCCGAATCGACGATAGACGTCATGCACCAGATACGAGGTGCCCCAGTTCAGATGCGTCGCGATGGTCGAGACGTACGCGGCGAGCATGCCGGCAATCATCAGGCCCATGAATCCGGCGGGAAGGAACTTCAGCATCGCCGGATACGCCATGTCGTTGCCGATCAGCTTGGGATCGACGTAGGGGAAGGTCCGTGTGATGTCAGAGAGTTCGGGAAACACGAGGATCGAGCTCAGTGCCACGATGATCCACGGCCAGGGACGCACGGCATAGTGGGCGAAGTTGAAGAACAGCGTGCCGGCGAGCGCATCATTTTCCGACTTGGACGCCAGCATGCGCTGCGCGATGTAGCTGCCGCCGCCCGGCTCCGCCCCGGGATACCACACCGACCACCACTGCACCGTGATCGGAATGATCAGGACCGAGAGCGTCAGCCCCCAGTCCGAGAAGTCGGGGACGAGACTGAGTGTGCTGGCGGGTAGTTTCGCGAAGAGGCCCGCCAGGCCGCCGACCTCCGGCTGCTGCACGGCGAAGTACGCCGCCGAGAACGAGCCGGCCATGGCAATGCCGAACTGGATGAAGTCCGTCACCAGCACCCCCCACAAGCCCGACGTCGCGGCGAAGGCGATGTTTATGCCAGCGCAGATTGCCAGCGTCTGCCACATCGGCCAGCCAAGCATCACGTTCGCGATCTTGGCCGCCGCCAGATTCACGCTCGCCATGATGACGAGGTTGAAGAACAGGCCGAGATACACCGCCCGGAAGCCGCGTACGAAGGTGGCGGCCTTGCCCGAGTACCGGATCTCGTAGAACTCGAGGTCCGTGAGCACGTTGGACCGGCGCCAGAGCCGCGCGTAGAAGAACACGGTCATCATGCCAGTGAGCAGGAACGACCACCAGGCCCAGTTGTTGGCGACGCCCTTCGACCGGACGAGGTCCGTCACGAGGTTGGGCGTATCGGTGGAAAATGTCGTGGCGACCATCGACACACCGACCAGCCACCAGGGGGCGGAGCGGCCGGACGTGAAGAACTCGGACGTACTCGACCCGGCTCGCTTCGCCAGCACGATGGCCGGCAGGAAGGAGACGACGATCGAGACGACAACGATGATCCAGTCGAGGGTGGTCAGGGTCACGGCGGGCCGGGCGGAAGGGTCGCGGCGCCGATCAGAAGTCTCATCGGCTGCACTGGTACGCAAAGAAACGAGCGGGCTGGGCGGTCGCTACAGGGGGCGCGTATACGGAGCCCGTTGGGTTCGCCGGACGTCGGTGCCGTCAGCGCAATGCGGCGATCTCCGGCGAGAGCGGCTGGAGATCGACGTCGTCACTCGCTTCCCACCGCCGCCCGTAGCCCGTAGACACCGCGAGCAAGACGGCACCTGTCAGCGCCCAGGCGTAGGTGTTGTGGAGACCGATGCTCAGTGCAGACTGCTGCGGCATGCCGAACTCGGTGCCTCCCGCACTGGCACTCGCCGCCAGGATCGTCGGCAGAAACCAGGGCAGCAGGAAGGGCCAGGTACAGGCGGTCATGTCGAGCAGATTCGCGCGCCGGTAGCGAGACAGGGCGAAGCGCTCACCGGTCTGTTTTGCGAACGGGCCCACCGCCAGGATGGCGACCACACTGTGCGTGGTGAGAAGGACGGCACCGCTGACCACCGCGACGATCCAGCCTTCGGCCATCCGCGGAGTGCGCGCACGGCCCTCGGCCGCGCGCACGAGGCGGTCCAACGCATCGGTCGCTTGCAGTGTCCCTACGAGCGCAACCAGCAGCAAGGTGAAGATGCTGACGCCGACCGCGCGCTGCATGCCCTCGACGATCAGCCCGGTGGCACCAAAGGTGCCCGGTACGACGTGCAGCAGTGCCGCGGGTGTGACCAGGCGCAACACCACCGCGAGCAGCCCCGATACCGCACAGCCAACCAGCAGGGACTCGATCAGGTGGCGCTTGCGAAGCAGCATGCCGATCACGAGCGCCGGCGCGAGCAGCATCAGGAGCGCGAGCGGTCTCGCGTCAGTGGCCGGCCCGCGGTGCGCGATCGATGACAGGTCAGCGCGGGCACCGAACGCAATCGACGCGATCAGCGCCAGCAGTCCGGCAGGGAGGACATAGCGAAGCCGGCTGCGCACCGTACCGCCGATATCGGCGTCCTGCGTTCCACTCGACGCGATCGTCGTGTCGGACACCGGCGAGATCGAATCGCCGAAGGTCGCACCGGCGAGGATCGCGCCCATCAGCACCGCCGGGTCGGCGCCGGCAGGCCCGCCCGCCGGGTAGAGCAAGGGTCCGGCGAGGAGGATCGTCCCGAAACTCGTCCCGGTTGCGGTCGAGATCAACGCACAGGCGAGCAATGCCGCGCCAACATACGAGCCGCCCGTCAGATGCGCACGGCGCGCCAGCCAGGCGAGCGCGCCAATGAAGCCGGACGCACCCAGGATCGTCCCCATCACTCCCGCAAAGAGCCACGCGCAGAGCATCACCATGACCACGCGCTGGCTCATGCCGTCCAACATCGCTTCCGAGTACCGCGCACGATCTTTCGCCAGCAGCAGGCCCAGGGTCAGCGCGGCCAGCAGGATCGGCCAGAAGCCCTTCTCGTCCGGCGCGCCATTGAGGGCCAGCACCGTCACGCCGGCCAGGAAGAGGAGCAACGGCGCGAGCGCGCCGGCCAGGCCGCCATGGAAGGAGAGCGCAGGCGGTGCTGTCGATTCGGGTTGTGTCGGCATGTGGACGAAGAAACTCGCCGTCGGCTATCGTTCGCGCCATGCCAGAGACTCCCGAACCCGCGCCGGTGGCCGACGATTCATTTCCGCTGTTCGACCTTCGCGTCGAAGTCATCGCCACCGATCGACCGATGGTGTGCAATCACCGCGCAGGCGACTGGTTCGAGCTGGTGGGCGAGAACCTCCGCTTCCCGCCCGGGCAGAGCTTTCCGCTCTACCCACTGGCGGCGCTGCTGCCGTTGCTGCCGGCCAAGCAGCGCCCGACGCATGCGAACGACTGGATGACGACCGACGCCGACATCGCCTGCCCTGATCCGTTCTGCGGGGGTCGATTTCGCATCACCCGGACCGGCACCACCACGTTTCGCCATGGTGACGTGACGCTCGTTCCACTTCCCACCACCGACCGCGGCACGTGATGTCTGCCCCTCAGGAACTGCCGCAGGTCACACTTGCGAGAGGGTATACCATCCCGCGCCTCATCAAGGGCGGCTGGCAGCTGGCGGGTGGCCATGGTGCGATCGATGCCGATTCGGCAATCGCCGACATGTTTGCATTCGCCGACGCCGGCATCACTGCGTTCGATTGTGCTGACATCTACACGGGCGTCGAGGAACTGATTGGCCGATTCCTTCGTGAGTGGCGGTCGCGCCGTGGCGGCGACGCCGCAACGATCCGGGTGCACACCAAGTGTGTGCCCGACCTCGCCGCACTCCCCGCACTCACCCGCATCGACATCGAGCGGCTGATCGACCGGTCATTGCAACGGCTGGGCGTCGAACGACTGGATCTGGTGCAGTTCCACTGGTGGGACTGCGACATCCCTGGCGCCGTAAACGCGGCCCTGCATCTGCGCGACCTGCAGTCTGCCGGAAAGATCGATCAGCTCGGGCTCACCAACTTCGACACACCGCACGTCGCGGCGATGCTTGACGCCGGTGTCCCGATCGTCACGCATCAGGTGCAGGTCTCGCTGCTCGACGCGCGTGCACTGCGAGCGATGGCGACGCTCTGTGCGGCGCGCGGCGTCGGCCTGCTGGCGTATGGTGCGCTGGCCGGTGGCTTCATCCACGAACGCTGGCTCGGGGTCGCGGAGCCGACCGAGCCGCTCGAGAACCGGTCGCTGGTGAAATACAAACTGATCGTCGACGACTTCGGTGGGTGGACACTGTTTCAGCAGTTGCTGCAGACGCTCGATCGGATTGCGACCACGCACGGCACGACGATTGGCGCCGTCGCACTTCGTTATGTGCTCGATCAGCCGGCCGTCGCCGCGGCGATCGTCGGTGCCCGACATGCTGGCCACCTTCCGGCCACGCTCGCGGCAGCGTCGCTCAGCGTCACCGACGACGATCGCGTCGCGCTTCGCGCCCTGCGCGACATGGCAACGGGGCCACTCGGCGATGTCTACGAGCTCGAACGAGACAAGGGCGGTCGGCATGCAGCGATCATGCGATACAATCTCAACACGCGCTGATTTGCTGCTTTCGTCGCGCACCGAATGCAAGATGGACGCGCGAACGCCGCGCGAACGAAGAGCAAACTGCCTGACGCAAAGGCGCAAGGGCGCAAAGGGCGCAACGGGCCGTCTACACGATCCAGAGACCGCGGCGCGATGCGATGGTCAGCAGCGACTTCAGCAAGAATGCTTGGGAACGGCAACTGCAGCGATGCCGTCCGTCTGCTGTTCCCAAAACTTTGCTGTCCTTTGCGCCTTCGCGCCTTTGCATCTTTGCGTTCAGCAGTTGCGGTTCAGCAGTTGCAGTTCAGCGGTCGGTGTCGTGCTGTGGTCGCTGCGGCAGGCTTCCTGGGAGGTAATCGTGCCGCGCGGTGCTACGGCACCAGACTCCGACTCGGGATCAGATAGAACTGCTCCTGTCGCGGGCGGAAGAAACGGAAGCCGTCCGGCGTCAGGTAGGCGTCATCCTCCATCATCACGAACACCTTTTTGCCGCCCCACTCCGGAACGGGCGTGCCGGTATTGAGTTCGATCGAGATGTAGGATCCGAGCCGAAGCCGACTATTGAGCACCGTGGTATCACTGCGATTGGCGGCGCGGAAATCGATACCGGCGCCGAGCCCGTGTCCCTGGGTACCGATCGGATGGGAGTAGACCATGGCTTCGATTCCTTTTTCCTTCATCTCCGCCATCGTCGCGCGGAAGACGGCACCGCCGGTGAGCCCCGGTCGGGAATGGCGGAGCATCAGGGCGTCCTGCAGCGTGTTCGTGTTCCGCAGCGCCTGTTTCAGGCCGGGCGGTGCGTCGGTTTCGCCCGGGCGCAAAACATAGGCCATCTTCTGCCAATCGGTATCGAAGCCCATGTAGCTGATGCCGAAGTCGATGTGCACCAGATCGCCGGGTTCGATCACGATACCTTCGGTCGCCACGGCCAGGAATCCACGGGATGTGGCGATGTCGCCGCCAGCGCGCTGCACGCGAAGGTCAGGCTGAAACCAGGTACGCACGCCCGCAGCCCACAGTGCATCGTACAGATGTCGCCGCACATCGCCGACGGTGGTGGTACCGGGCGTGATCACCGCTGGCGAGAGCGCGTGCTTCACGATGCCCTCGGTGACTGCGACCGCCGTCCGGTAGTGCTCCATTTCGTCGGGCAACCGCGTGTCGAGATACTCCTCGATCAGATCGCTCGCGCTGGTGAACCGCGTCGTCGCTTCAGCACCCATCGCATCGGCGAGAAACTTCCATGCGTCGTAGCCGAGTGAGCGCGTCTGACCGCGCCGACCGCCGATGCCAAGTCCGATCGTCTTCGGTTGCCAGGTGTCGTACAACATCCGCATCGTGGGACCGGCTGGACGCGGTTCATCGGTGGGGGCGTCGAAGAAGCGGGCGAGGTTTTCCTCGGTGTAGCCGGTAATGGCGTACTTCTTCAGCCCCTTGTCGCCACCATCGATGAAGACGAAGGTGTCGCGGTTGCCGGTGTAGGGTCGCGGCGGCGCGATGTATTGCGAAAGCGGGTCGTCGTGGAACTCTTCGTTGACGACGATCCACATCCCGATGTTGTGCCGGCGCATCATCGGCAGCAGCATGGCGTGGCGCTGCGTCAGCCACTTTTCGCGGACCGTGATCTGCTCGGACCAGCGCAGCAGCGGGACTGGCGCGCCCATCGCGGCGCCCGGACCGACGGCGGCGGCCGCTCTGGGTGCAATCACCCTGTCCAGTGAGACGGGAGCGTGGCGACAGGCGGTCACGGTCGTGAGCAGGAGTCCGCAGAGAGCGAGGCCGGTTTGGCGGCGGATCACGAAGAGAAAGGGCATGGATGTGCAAAGTTGGACGGTATCCGGAGAACCTATCCCTCGGCGCTCGTCGCGGCAGATGGCGGTTGAGGTGCGTCTAGCCCGGACACAGCCCGCCGGCGACTCTCCGCCGGTTCCTGTCTGTCACGATCAGATCACTATTGGCTCGGTGCCGAAGGTGAGCATCCCAGAGGGCGGCGCGCTGCATCAACTTGCCTTGGGCCCGATCGCTCCCCGGTCGCGTGGCGTCGTGTCTGCCGCCCCGCGCCGAGCGACTGTACGGCCCCGAGCGCCCTCGAGTGGTGCCCGACAACCTCTTCGACGCGGTGTCTCCCTGCGCCCGATCGCTCGCCTCCGACGCCTGATCCCTGTCGCCGCATTGATCTGCGGCGCGCTGTTCGCACTGCAGGTCATCGGTGCCCAGCGAGCCTCGGTCTCGCAGCCAGCCCAGTTCTCCGGACCGACGCCCGTCCCGGGTTCCGCGCGCCGCGTCGATCATCGGCTCGCGTACATCCGAGCGCTCCTCGATTCCGCCCCGGTCGAACTGGCGCAATCAGGGAACGTGTTGCGCCCGTTTGGATTCGAACGTTCGAGCAACGACCCCTCGCTGCGGCAGCTGAACATCGCGCTGCTCGACACCGCTGGTGTGAGAGTGGCGCTGCTCCTCGGCGATGGAGCGGCCATCGATGCGATACCACGTGCGCATCGCCGTTCGCTCGCGAGCGGCGCGGTGTTCCGTGCCCGTGGATCCGAGCGCACCGAGCCGGATCCAAGCACCACGACGCTCCGTTCACCCAGCCACGCCGACAGCCTGATGCTGGTCTTCGTGAAGCCCGTGCTGCGGGGCTCGGCGCGCTGTGACTGCCTGATGGATGCAGACGGCGCGCTGGTGGCCGCGCTGTCACCGTCTGCAGCAGCGTCACTCGCTGCGGACGTGATGCTGGCAGATACCGTCGTGCCAGCGTCCGCCCCTGCCGACGCAACGGAGGAGCAACTCCGCGGCGGGGCTGAGAGCTCGCTCCTGACGATCACGAGTCAACGCGGCAGGATGGCACCGCTTTGGGGCATGGTGGTGGTGGTTGCCGCGTGCATCGGGGGCCTGATTGCCTGGCGCACCTTCGGCATCGGTGGACGATTCGTCGGACGTCGCGATCAGCTCGTGCAGACGACGTTTGACGCGAACGGTCTCATCTCGAACCTCGCCAGTGGTTTGACCGAGTGGCGTGGTCGGAACATCAAGCTCGAGACACACTTCAACATCGCACCGGCGATCATACACGCTGACCGGAAGCGTCTTGCACGTGCGCTGAGACTGCTCATGACCACCGCACAGGCTGCCATGCCGACGGGCGGGACACTCACGCTCACGACACGCTTTGTCGAAACCGACGACGACCGGATCGACGAGGCGGGGGTTCCTGCGGGTCATTACATCGTTCTTGCCGTGGCCGACAGTGGCCGTACCATGGCACACGATCGGCGGCGGCGCCTGATCGATCCGCAGCGACAGGATCCACCACGTCGCCTCTTTGGCAGAGCGGACAGCCTGTCGCTCGTCGCGAGCATCGTACGAGCGCATGGGTGGTGGCTGAGTATTGACGGCAGGCATGACGAAGGCAACATCGTCCAGGTCTGGATGCCCATGGCGCAGGAGGCGCTCACGCCGCTTGCCGATCTGCGTGAGCAGCTGGCGTTGAACGCGTAGCATGATGACACCGCAGTGTCGGGCGAGCCCCGCCTCGGCCCCCTACCAGTCCGTCGGCACGTAGTCCTTCAGGAACTGCCCCCAGACATGCTGACCGGTGTTGATGCCGGCGATGATGGGATCCACGATCCGCGCCGCACCATCGACGATGTCGAGCGGCGGATGAAACCGGTGCTCCGCCGTCTTGCGCGCTGCGATCTCCACCGGATCCTCATCGGTCACCCACCCGGTATCCACACTGTTCATGTGGATGCCGGCGGTGTGATAGTCGGCGGCGGACGTGCGCGTCATCATGTTGAGCGCCGCCTTGGCCATGTTGGTGTGCGGATGACGCGTGGTCTTGAAGCGTCGATAGAACTGTCCCTCGACCGCTGACACATTCACGATGTGCTTGTCGCGGCCGGCCGTCTTCATCATCAGCGGCTTGAGGCGGGCGTTGATCAGAAAGGGTGCCACCGCATTCACCAACTGCACTTCCAGCAACTCCACGGCGGGAACTTCGTCCATCTGCAGGCGCCAGCTGTTGCGATCGCGCAGGTCGACCTGTTGCAGGTCCTGATCGAGACGACCAACCGGGAACAACGCCTGCTGTGCTTCATGCTCTTCGTCGAGCAGCTTCACCTGCGAAAGCTGCGCGGCGTGCGTGAGCCCGACGGCTTCCTTCAACTCGGGCGCGAGCAGCGCGTCGGTGCCCTTCCCCTCCGGCAGCATGTTGTATCCACGCACCCCTTCGTACGCGCCGAGCAGCCGGCGCACCGGCTCTGGCATCACACCAATTGCCGCGTTCTCGACGTCCATCATGTGGTGATAGAAATCGGGCGGCCTCCGGACGGTCTGACAGGCGTTGTTGACGATGAAATCCAGCCGATCGCGCGTCGAGACCAGATGTGAACAGAAGGCCTCGACACTCGGCGTATGCCGCAGATCCAGCCCGAAGATCTCGAGCCGATCGCCCCACTCGGCGAAATCCGGTTCGGCGGCGTAGCGCGTGGCCGAGTCGCGCGGGAAACGCGTCGTGACGATCAGGTGGGCGCCGGCGCGCAACAGCTTGATCCCGGCCTGATAGCCGATCTTGACGCGGCCGCCGGTCAACAGCGCCACCCGCCCGCGCAGATCGGCCGTCTCGGTGCGCTTGGCAAAGTTGAAGCCCGCACAGCTCGGGCACATCTGATCGTAGAAGTGATGCAGCTCGGTGTAGTCCTGCTTGCAGACGTAGCAGTTGAGCGTTTCGCGCGCGTGCTGGGTGTCTGGTTCGTCCTCCACGGTGTGCTGCACGAAATCCGCTGGCGCAAAGAGTCGCGGCGTGATGAACACCTCCTCGCGCCGGAGCTTCCTGATCCCGGTATCCTGCAGTACCGACTCGGCGCGCTGCACACGTTCCTGCTTGCGTTGCACCCGCGTGGCCTTCACCAGGCGGCGACGGGCCAGTGCGTCGGGGCGCGACACTTCGCCGGCGGCGTGCAGCAGGCGCGTGCGATCGGCGGCGGCGATCTGCGCCAGCAGCGCGCGGTCGGCGGCGATCGACTCCAGCAGTGCGGCAGCAGCGCGGACGTGCGCCGCGACTTCATCTGGTGTCAGACCGGCCAGCGGCGACCGTATCTCGGGCGCGTCATCGTAAGGAGTGGACATCGTCGCAAGATAGCGACGCCAGGCGCACGTTTCTGGTACACGGTGCACACGGGCGGGTCACCTCGGCGTGGACAACGTCGCCCGAGGAGGGCACAACGTGGGTGGAGCATCCCTGGGCCCAGTAGCATCCGGGAGGGTGCCCTGATCGCCGTCGTGGCTACCGTCTGCCCGCAACAGGCGGTAGCATCGAGGTGCCGTAGTGACTGCGTGGCGGTCGTCTCGATCCGGACAGCCGGTCGCCCAAAGGATTCGCGCTCCACTCCCCTGCTGAGCCCGCTGATGACTTCCCGCCGTGGCTTTCTGACTGCCGCCGCCGCCTTGGCCGCTGCCCCTGCCTTCAGCACACGAGCTTTCGCCCAGCTGAATCGTGCCACCCAGCTGGCCGGCAGCCGGACCGCCATCGACCTCGCCGACGATGAGACCTTCTGGTTCGAGATCCAGCGCGCCTTCGAGGTGGACCGGACCTGGGTGAACCTGAACAACGGCGGCGTCAGTCCCGCGCCGTCGATGGTCATCGAACAGATGATCCGCGACATCCGCTACAGCAACGAGATTCCGGTGGACCACATGTGGCGGCACCTGCAGCCGCGCATGGAGAGTGTCCGCCGGGAACTGGCGACGGAGTTCGGCTGTGATCCGGAGGAGATGGCGATCACGCGCAATGCCTCGGAAGCCCTCGAGACGATGATCTTCGGGCTGGATCTCAAGCGCGGCGACGAAGTGATCGTGAGCACGCAGAACTATGGCCGCATGATCAATGCCTGGGAGCAGCGGGTGCGGCGAGAGGGTATCGTGCTGAAGCGGGTACAGTTCGCGGTGCCGGTGGTACGGGACGAGGACGTCGTCGCCGCCTTCGCCGCGGCCATCACGCCGCGCACGAAGGTCATCGAGATCACACACATCACGAACCTCACCGGCCAGATCCTGCCGGTGCGCAAGGTCGTCGACATGGCCAGGCCCAAGGGCATCGAGGTGTTCGTCGATGGGGCACATGCGTTCGCGCACTTCCCGTTCAAGCGCGATGAACTGGGCGTGGACTACTACGGCACCAGCCTGCACAAATGGTTGTACGCGCCGATCGGCACGGGCTTTCTGTACGTCCGCAAGGAAAAGCAGAAGGCACTCTGGCCGTTGATGGCTGGTAATCCGGGGCAGGACAACGACATCCGCAAGTACGAAGAAATCGGCACGCACCCGCAGGCAAATTTCAATGCCATCGCGGCGGCGATCGTGTTCCATCGCGGCATCGGTTCCGAGCGCAAGATTGCGCGGATGCGCTGGCTGCGTGATCGCTGGGCGAAGCGGCTGCTGGCCGAGGGCAACGGCCGCGTAAAGGTGCTGACGCCGCTCGACTCACCGAATGGTGGCGGCATCGGCTTCTTCAACGTCGACGGGATCGACCCGGTGAAGCTGGGCGGGTGGCTCTACAGCAAGCACAACATCGTGACCACACCGATCGTGCACGAGAAGGAGTTCATGGGCATTCGCGTGACGCCGAACGTGTACACGACGCCGCAGGAAGTGGACGTGTTCGCGGAGAAGGTGCTGTGGGCCATGCGGCAAGGCATCGCGTAGCGGCTGGGGAGCGGATCACACAGCGGCTCAGTACTTTATTCAGGCGACGAGCAACTAACAGATTCACGCAGAGCCGCAGAGGCACAGAGACGCAGAGGAGAGCTGTGCTTTACAGAATCGCCGTGCCGCTTGGTGACGTCCAAAGGTTTTGACGAGTCCTGCGCGCGCGATGTGTGCTGTGGCTTACATCGGCATTTTCCGCATTCAAATCAGGCTGTTCTCTGTGCCTCTGCGTCTCTGCGCCTCTGTGTCAGGCTGTTAGTGGCAGTTCGCTCGCTTGTCTTTGGCTGTCGTGGTAGATCGCGCTCCAGTGAGTCGGTGCGGCTGCCCGCGCGCCTCTAGCTACGGCGTCACTGCCAGCACATGGACCGTCACGGCAGCCCCTGTCCAAGCAGGCGCATCACGTTCCACCCCATGATCTTGCCAATCTCCTCGGGCGTGAACTGCTGGTCCATCAGCGCCTGCGTGATCTCGGCCAGGCCGTCGGTGGCAAAGGGGGTGGACGTGGCGCCATCGAAGTCGGATCCCAGCCCGACATGGTCGATGCCAGCAACGTTGACCGCGTGTCGGATCGCCTTCGCAATCGACTGGGCGCCAAGCGTGCAGACGGCAGCGTCCCAGTAGCCGATCCCCACCACACCACCGTTGGCGGCGATCGCCCTCAGCTGCGCATCGGTGAGGTTGCGTGGGCCGGGACAGGTCGCGGCCACGCCCGTGTGAGATACAGCCACAGGCCGCGTGGCCATGGCAAGCACTTCGGTGACCGTCTGCGGGGATGCATGCGCGAGATCGACAATGATGCCGAGCGACTCCATGCGCTGCACGACCTGGCGGCCGAGCGGTGTCAGCCCGCCATGCGTGACGCCGTGCGCCGAGGCCGCGACTTCATTATCGAAGAAATGCGTCAGGCCCATCATGCGGAAGCCGTGGGCATGGAGCGTGTCGACACTCTCGAGCTTTCCGTCCAGTGCGTGCAAGCCTTCGATCGCGAGCACTGCGGCATGCACCTCCGGGGACGTCTTCCGCTTCGCGATGAACTCGAATAATGACACACTGTCGGTCACCAGCACCAGCGAACCGTTCGATCGCGACACCGCGTCCTGCAGACGATCTGCCTGATGGATGGCCCGCGCCCGCAGGCTGGTCAGCGACGCCAACGGCCAGCGCTGCACCACCGCGAGCAGCGTGATGTTGTCCGTGTCGCCGGTATTGTTGTCGTAATTCTGGTTCTTCGGCGTCTTGGTGACGACCGAGAAGATCTGCAGCGCCACATTTCCGTCAGTCATGCGCGGCAGATCGACGTGGCCATGGTCCGACCGCGCCAGCGGATCGCGCGCCCAGAGCAACTGATCGGCGTGCATGTCGGCGATGGTCAGCTGCGCGTGCATGTTCTTCGCGGCGTCACTGACCCGCAGGTGTCGAGCGTCCACCACCTTGTTCATGCGCTTGTCGACGACCCCGGGTAGCACCGCGAACGCGAGCAGTGCGGTGAGTGCGACGAGCACGGCACATCCGATGACGATCTTGCGCAGCATCTGCACCCTCGGTTCTGGATACTGGAACCAACCTGCCCTGCCGCGCCCAGGCAAGCGCCGGCGGCGATGGCGCGGCAGTACTTGCCGTTTGCTGCGACGGGCCAGAAGTTCGGACACCTGTGCAGACCTTCCTGATCGACCTCCTGGCCCTGGCCATAGCCGCGCTGCTGCTGGTTGTCCTGTTCCGACGCCCGCTGCGCCGCTTTGCGAATCGGACCGCCGCGCGGGCACGGATGAAGTACCGCGGGCGACTCGACCGCTTCAAGTTGCTCAGCCGCGCCCACGTGCGGGGGTTGCTGCTGCACGATCCGGTCATTGCCGCGGCAGTCGACGAACATGTCGCGACCACCGGAACCGAGTCAGCCACCGCCTGGAAGATGGTCGACGTCTACGTGCGCGAGATCGTGCCATTCTTCAACATCATCGCCTACTACGAGATCGGCTTCCGCGTGTCGCGCCTGCTGCTCGGGTTGTTCTACAAGGTGACGGTGGAGTATGAGGACCGCGAGGCGGTTCGACGGCTGCCGCGCAACGCGGTGGTCGTCTATCTCATGAATCACCGGTCGAACGCCGACTACGTCCTGGTGGGCTATGCCCTCTCCGGCCAGGTCGCGATCTCATACGCCGTTGGCGAGTGGGCCCGTGCGTTCCCGCTCGAGCAGATATTCAAGGCATTCGGCGGCTACTTCGTCCGTCGCAAGCATCGCGAACGGCTGTATCACACGGTGCTCGAGCGGTATGTCCAGCTGATCACACGTGAAGGCGTCACCCAGGGCATCTTTCTCGAAGGGGGCCTGACCCGGGACGGCAAGCTCCGGCCGCCGAAGATCGGCCTGCTGGACTACGTCCTTGGCATTGGCCACGATCCGGCGTATCACAGCCGCATTCACGTGATTCCGGTCGCCATCAACTACGACCGGGTGCTCGAGGACCGGTCGCTGTTGCGCGAGCTCGATCGGACCAGTGGCGGCAAGCCCCCCGGCAGACTGACGCAGCTCGGCGAGGTGCTGCCGTATCTCTTCTGGAACGTGACCCGGCTCGTCACCCGACGCTGGAAGCGCTACGGGCGCGCCGCCGTGATGATCGGAGCCCCCATCCCGCTCTCGCCGTGGTATGCGAACCAGCCCGACCTGTTCGTGTTGCCGCGACCGGAACGCCTGGCGCTGGTGGCCGAACTCACAGATCGCATCATGGAACGCATCGGCACGCTGATCCCGGTCACCCCCGTTCCGCTCGTCTGCGCCGCGATCCAGAGCCTCGGCGGCGAACTGCTGCCGCGCCAGAAGCTGCTGACACGCATCGAGGATCTGCGCGATGAACTGGTGGAGCTCAATGCGCGCGTGGTGCGCGCCGATCGCGATGCCCGGGAGACACTGGATCTCGCGCTCAAGATGCTCGAGATGCGTCACGTGGTGCTGACGCAGGGCGCGAACTATCTGGTGCTCCCGCGTGGACGGGAGCTGGTGAGCTACTACGCCAACAGCATCGCGCATCTGCTTGGCCCCTACGAGGCGTCCGTCCGCGCCCGGGACGCCCTGCCGATGGAGCAGCTGGCGCTGTGAGCCATCGGCCCCCATCGCGGGTCGCTGCCCCCGTCTGTACTGTTCAGCCAGCCAGCAATGGACGCCGTTCAGGACCTCGACCGACCACCATGACCTACGCCGCGATCACCGGATGGGGCAAGTGTACCCCACCTGCCATCCTCACCAATGATGACATCTCGACCTTTCTCGAGACGTCGGACGAGTGGATCACGTCACGCACCGGAATGCGTGAGCGACGCGTGTCACATGTCAGTGCGATCGACATGTCGGTCGTGGCGTCGAAACATGCGCTGGCCTGCGCCGGCCTGGAGGGAAAGGACGTCGACCTGATCATCTACGGCAGCTGCAGCAACGATGAGGGCGTGCCAAACAGCGCCTCGGGTGTGCAGATCGCACTCGGTGCGACGCGTGCAGCAGCGATGGACGTGAACACGGCCTGCACCAGTTTCTGCTACGGACTGGCGACCGCCACCGCCATGATTCGCACTGGCATGGCGCGCAACGCGGTCGTAATTGGCGTGGAACTGATCAGCCAGTTCCTCGACTGGAGCAATCGCAACGTGGCGGTGCTGTTCGGCGACGGGGCGGCGGCGGTGGTGCTTCAGGCCTCCGACCACGAGCAGGGGATGATCGGCAGTGTGCTTGGCTGCGACGCCGAGGCGCGCGAAACGCTGCGGGTCCGCGGCCTGGGGCTGAATTATGCGAATCGCGACGTGAGCTTCGGCGATACGATCTGGGATTTCGATGGTCCGGTGATCTTCAAGCGGGCCGTGCATGCGATGGCCGAGGCGTCGAAGAAGGTGCTCGAGGATGCTCACCTGACGTCGGAGCAGATCGATCTGGTGGTGCCCCATCAGGCGAACCTGCGCATCATCGAGTCGGTGGCGAAGTACTGCAACTTCCCGATGGAGCGGGTGATGGTCACCGTGCACAAGTACGGCAACATGAGCGCCGCCACCGTGCCCGTGGCCCTGGTGGAAGCGCTCGAGGAAGGGCGCGTGACGCCGGGCGCGAGCATCCTGATGCCGGCCTTCGGCGGCGGGCTGACCTACTGCTCGCTGCTGGTGAAGTGGGGCGATCGCGTGACGCCGCTCGGCGTGTCCGACGCGGCACTCCCGCCCTGCACGCAGACGGCACTCGAGATGGTGAATGAGGTCCGCGCGCGACATGATGCGCACGGACGCTCACGGGCGGGATTGATGGCGCCGGTATTCGTGGAGACGACGCTGGCGTAGCTGAGCTCAGCTTCGCGGTCGTAGTGCGTCGACGGTCACGCGACCGCGAAACGTCCGGACCGTCACCGGCGGCGCCGCTCCGCTGCCACTGCCGATCGAACGCGTGATAGTGGCCGTGGTACCGTTCCGCACGACGGACGCGCCGAGATCGAGTGGTGAGCCGCCACCCGCTGGCGCCGCGATTCTGCCGCTGATGTCGCCGCCGGACGCGCGAAGATCGAGGGCCGCACGCTGATCGACCGGGAAGTCCAGGTGCACCGGCCCGCCGAACGTCTCGACGTCGAGCGAACCGGTGGCGGCCAGACGTCCACGCACAGTCACGCGTCCATCAACCGTCTCGATGCGCAACCGACCGATGGTTTGTGCAGAGACCGTGACGGACCCGCTGACCGACGTCAGTTGCGCTTCGTCGATCCGGCCGACGATGTCGAGTATGCCGCGGGTGGTGCGCGCCCGGACGCTGGGAGTGGTCGCGGCAACATGCACATCACCGCCGATCGATTCGACCGTTACCGACTCGATCTCGCCGGAGACGTTCACGTCGCCCGCCGCCGACCCCACATCGACCGAGCCAGTCACGCCACGCACTTCCACGTTCGCGGCGCCGCTGCGCACCACCAGACGAGTGCCGATCGGCACGCGGACCAGCAATCGCGACTGGCCGGCGGTGGCGGTCCCCTCGGCGCCGAGCTTGAGCCCAGTCAGGCTGCCGCCACCGAAGAGCGTTTCGCCCGCGGCAAGAGTACCGGAGATCGCCACCGAATCACGCCCCCACCCTTCCACCTGGAGTATTCCACTCGGGGCGTGAATCTTGATCGATGCCGCCGGCGCCACACGCCAGCCACGCGCGACGGTGGGCGCCTGTGCGCGCAGCACCGACGCACCGATCGCAACGGACGCGATCAGAGACACGCTCGACAACAGCAGGCTCACCGCTCGACGCATCAGATCTCGTCCAGCAGCGTCATCGCGCGCTGCAGCAGGTGCAGTTGCTTCGCGCGCAGCACCACGATCGCGTCACGCGCCGCCGCATCGTCAGGATGCGCGCGCAAGGCGCTCCGCGCCGACGCAAGCGCCGTTTCCGTTACGACCAATGCCGATTCGATCGCGTCACGCGCCTCGAGCGGCCATCGCATCGACCGCAGTGAATCGGTCGAGGCCGCACGCCAGTTGCGCGTCTCGTCGAGCACTGCCCTCACCCGCGGATCACTGCGCTCCTCCGGCAGCAATGCCGAGGCCACGTCGGCGCGAGCACTGCGACGCACTCGGGAGATGGACGTCACCAGCACCACCGCCAGCAGCGCCGCCATGCCGAGCCTCGCCACGCGCACCGTCCGGCGATTCGTCCGTACGCGCTCCGATGGCTGCTCCGCATCGGTGACGCGGGAAGTGGCCAGCATCGCCTGCTGCAGCTGCGCCCATGAGTCAGCCGGCGGCGTGCGCTCTGCCGGCAACGCATCGATGGCGCGCTGCAGCGCCTCTCCCGGGCCGGCATCGGGCGCTGACTGGGGGTGTTGCGGTGTCGTCATCGCTCCAGCTCCCGACTGAGCAGCAACCGTGCCCGTGACACCTGTGCGCGGATGGTGCCCGCCGCATTGTCGGTGATCAGTGCAATCTCCTCGTAGCTGTACCCCTCGACATCGCGCAGCACGAACGCCGTGCGCATTCGAGGGGGGAGTGCCGCGATCGCCCGCTCGAGATCGATCCGCGTGCCGGGTTCGCCCGAGGGGGCCGCGATACCCGCCAGCTTCTCCATTTCTTCCTCGGCGGTTTCCCGCGCATCACGGCGGCGCTGCGCGCGCAGCGCTGCAAGGTGCGCATTCACCGCAATGCGATGCAACCAGGTCGCGAGGGCACTCTCACCGCGCCAGTGGGGCAGGCCACGCCACGCCTGCAGAAAGGTTTCCTGCAGCAG
>Ga0163155_10002862_pt1 | contig 19010 bp, 18 predicted proteins | sample OliLakLV19SP4G1_FD_148611 | JGI IMG/M metagenome (GOLD analysis project Ga0163155, IMG submission 148611) | Freshwater microbial mat bacterial communities from Lake Vanda, McMurdo Dry Valleys, Antarctica - Oligotrophic Lake LV.19.SP4.G1 | ecosystem: Environmental > Aquatic > Freshwater > Lake >... | reverse complement strand
AACTTAGAAACCCCTTAGCTCCTATCCGTACTGCACTTCAAATCCTCAAGCTCGACGATAGCAAAGAACCTAGAGCTGTTAAGGCTAGAGAAATCATGGAGCGGCAGGTTGTTCACCTAGTTCGTCTGATCGATGATTTGTTAGATATCGCGCGTATCTCTCAAGGAAAACTGACCCTTGAGAAATCGCGAATAACCGTCAAAGAAGTTATTGATGCTGCACTAGAGACAAGCCGTTCGGTTATTGAAGCTGAAAATCATAAGCTTACGATCCGGATTCCAGACTATCCAATTTATTTAGATGCCGACTTAGTAAGAATGGCTCAGATCGTAGGGAACCTCCTTCTTAACTCTGCAAAATATACGCCAGAACATGGAACAATTGATCTTTCAGTTGAATTGATGAATCAGGAAGCGACCATTAGCATCACCGACAGTGGAATGGGACTAACCGCTGAGTCGCTTTCCAAAGTCTTTAGAATATTCACTCAAGTCAACCAAGACCTGATGCGCACTCAAGGAGGCCTAGGAATAGGGCTTGCGCTCGCAAAGAACTTTATTGAATTACACGGGGGAACGATTGAAGCAAAAAGTGACGGACTTGGAAAAGGAAGCACCTTCACTTTGAAAATTCCGGTCCTAGCAGAGTCACCAGAGATAAGCGGCGTCAATAATCCTTCCCCAATTATAGGTTTGCCTAGTCTTAATCGAAAATTTCTTATAGTTGACGATAATATAGATGCAGCAGAGATGTTGTCACTTCTACTACAATCCTCAGGTCATCAAACTATGACAGCGTATGATGGAAATGCCGCGCTGCAGGCAGTTGCGAAATTCGAGCCCGATTACGTTCTTCTAGATATCGGCCTTCCAGATATGAGTGGTTATGAAGTTGCGAGTAAGCTTTCTGAGAATCTAGGGGTGCGAACTCCGGTTTTGATCGCGCTAACTGGTTGGGGCAGCTCTGAGGATAAGAAAAAAGCCGCTGAAGCCGGATTTAATTTCCATCTAACAAAGCCCGTAGAGGTTGAAGAGATAGAAGCTATTATCAACCAAGCTAATTCAGAGGACTTAAAGATTGCTAATCTGTGACGTTGCTTTAGGCGTTAGCGGCGGTGCGCGAAGTCCTGATAAAAGCTGCTAAATATTTTTGAGAGCTTAATTCCTTAATTCTATTCTCACCCACTGTGCGCAACTTTCATCCCGCTAAACGAAGCCTGAATTTCGCGAATAATCTTCATCGCTTGCCTATTGGAGTTAAGTGCTCTTAAGACTACGCACTGTTGGTGAGAAGTGCCATGCGACATATTTCTTGATCATCACCAAAGGTTCATGTAGTTTAACGTAATGAGTTTCTATCATAACGCACTCGCATTACGCTTCATCTCCTCGGTTTCGTTCTGGGCCTAGCCCTTTACCCTACTTAATCCGCACCGACTATATTTGTAGATAGATTCACCCTCGGGTGAGCTGTTCTTGCGCCAATTCTGCAGGCTCAGCCCGCCAAGGGGAGTTCCTTGGATCCGATGGGTACGAGTCCGAGTGGTCGTGCAAAGGGAGTACAACATTTCATCCGCTTGATCCAAGAAGATCGGTAAATCATGCACTGCTGGACCGTTTCCTAACAGAGGTGGGAGCGGACAGGTATCTACAAGAGCGGATTTATCCGCGCTTCCGGCCAGCTTTAACGGAGGTGGAGATTGCCGACGGATACGCAACTTTTGCGAACCGCAGCGATTCGACGCCATGGTGAGGCATAATATGTTGCTTCATCTCCATCTGGACGAGCTCAATGCATGGCAGCATGCGCCTTTGCCAATGTTGATTTATCGTGATTTGGCAAACGGTGATCGACGGTTTTTTATTTTGCCGGAAAGTATAGCTGGCTAGAATTTGTGTCTAGCCAGGAGATAGCTTCAACGTACTCAGTCCGGCGGCAAGAAAGGTTACTGCAGGAACTCCCCTTGTCGCCGTTACTCGAGAGCCGTTAGCGAGGTTGATAATCTACAGTCTCTGAATAGCGATAAACACGAACTTGAGAGTCGCATTCCACTAGACCGACTGACATTCCCATAAATAGCTCGTTGAAAGCTGATAGCGATTACTAGATTTATCTCGAGCGGGTCCGCAGATTACCTCAGCCAACAGCGATAGTTTTTGGCCGGCAGGGCTTAAAATCGTTTTATACTGAGGGCTGCAATCCCCGTCACACCGCTGGTACAGATCCTTTCCCTCGCTGCCTTTGCCCTGTGAAAACTTACCGAACCAATCGCTGAAACTCTTGATGGAATCGAAATCTTTGTTGGAATACTTTAGTGGCTTTGTTTTGGTTTGCTCCAGTAGCTGATTACACTTCGCTGCATCGTCGTAGGACGTGCGGAAGGCTTTTGGTACACTGCGAAAGACTATCTTAGGTTGGTCAGCGAGCTTACAGGACGAAGGACAGAGATCCTTGGGCTTTTGCAGGATCGACATCGCCTGTTCTGCTTCCTTTAAAAGACGAGCAGATTCAGCGGCAATCGAGCCTGCGCTTTCTCGCCAGTTGGCGATGGCGTCCGCGTTGGCCTCGATTGCAGCTGCTGGAATCTCTTTGGAAATGGCGTTGCAGCGAGGCTCAGCTCGACTCTCAAGCACAAGTGAGAAAAATGTGAGAGATATTGCCAAGAATAGCGAAAGACTAGACTGCTTTTTCATAATACTTATGCTTGTTTATCGGTAGTGGGTGATTGAGTTGTCCCTGCTCACCGTAAAAATGATAACCACCAATCGGGCGAAATGAAAGGATTTCTTTAATGGACTTTTTGGAGGTCAGCTACGAAGAGGAGGGCACCCGCCTAACGCTCTACGGCGACTGGCGACTTCTCCAACTTGAGGAACTAAATTCTTATCTCGGAAGTCGTGAACTGCTTGATGTGTTAACCCGCATCCGTGGTTCGGTCATACTCGATGGATCAAAACTTGAAAGTCTCGACACAGCTGGCGCGCTGTTTCTGCTAGATACCCTTGAACAGCAAGTCGACTCAGACGAGATTAAATCCGAGAGCTTCAATACCTCGCATGCCTCCATTATAAAGTTAGTCAGTGAACGAAAGCCCGCGCGAGAAATCAAACGCTACAAAAGTGAGAATATCATCGCTCATGTCGGTCGGGAAACGCTGGCATTATGGCGGAACATCGTCAGCTCAATTAGCTTCCTCGGTCGTTTTGTTTACGATCTGCTACCACTTGTAATAAAGCCGTTTGAGATCCGCTGGCGAGAACTCTTCGTGCAGTTAGAACTCGCCTGCGTAAAATCGCTGCCGGTGATCGCGTTGGTCAATTTTTTAATTGGCACAGTTGTCGCTTACATTTTTGCCGATCAAGTACGGCGCTACGGCGCTAATATCTTCATTGTCGACGGTGTCGCCGTCGCCATGAGCCGCGAACTAGCGCCTTTGATAGTAGCGATCGTCATGGCCGGGCGTTCAGGGTCCTCTTTTACAGCGCAGATCGGCTCGATGAAGATCAACGAGGAGATCGACGCGATTCAGGTGCTCGGACTTTCGGTGATGAATATTTTGGTGATCCCTCGGGTCATCGCGCTAGCCATTGCCCTCCCGCTGCTCGGAATTTTAGCGACAGGCATTGGCATCGGCGGCGGCATGATTGTAGCCCAGGTAGAGCTCGGAATAACACCAACCACCTTCCTCGAGCGCATGCACGACAACGTGGCCTTTCGTCATTTTTGGATAGGCCTGATTAAGGCGCCGGTCTTTGCAATCTTCATCGCCTTGATCGGTTGTCGCATGGGTTTAGCAGTTGAGAATAATACCCGCAGTGTGGGGCTCAATACTACCTCGACCGTAGTGCAAAGTATTGTGGTAGTAATTTTGGTCGATGCGCTATTCGCAGTAATTTTTATGAAGCTGGGATTATGAACAGGGAGGGGGAGCTAGCACTTTCTGTTGAGGGCGTTGTCACTCGTTTCGGAGATAAAATTGTCCATAATGGGGTCAGCTTTAAAACCTACCGGCGGGAGGTAACCGCGCTGATTGGTAGTAGCGGCAGTGGAAAATCTGTTTTGCTGCGAGAAATTATCGGATTGCTTCGTCCCTCAGAGGGACGAATTAGCGTAATGGGTGTCGACGTTTGGCAAGCTAGCGACGAAGAACTAGCCGCTCTTCGTGGACGCTTCGGAGTTCTCTTTCAGGAGGGTGCGCTCTTCTCAAATCTTACAGTCGGTGAAAACGTCGCCGTTCCCTTAGAGGAGAAGACTGAGCTTTCCCCGGAACTTGTTGAAAGGCTAGTCGACCTCAGACTAAGTTTAAGCGGGCTCTCGCCAGAGGAACGACACAAGATGCCCTCTGAGTTGTCAGGAGGTATGAAGAAACGAGCCGCACTCGCTCGGGCGCTCAGTCTAGAGCCTGAGCTGTTGTTTCTGGATGAGCCTACCTCGGGACTGGACCCTATTACGGCAAGGAGGTTTGATGAACTGATTCAAACTCTTTCGCACGGCTTAGGTATTGGAGTGCTACTAACCACACACGACTTAGACACGATCAGTAGCATAGTTGATCGTCTAATTGTCCTCGATAAAGGTAAGGTTTTAGCGTACGGCACTGTTGCAGAGGTCAAGCAGTTCCAACACCCCTGGGTGCAGGAGTATTTCAGCTCTCGTGGAGGTTAGGTTTTTGAATTATCTTCTATTTCGTCATAGTTTGGTCAATCAACCTTTTTTATCTATTACGCTGTTATTTAATACGCTGAGCGCGTGGCTATGGAATCGGAAGCAAGATACGTTTTAGTGGGTGCCGTAGTATTGTTTCTCGCTACCTTAGGAGCGATCGGTGCCTTCTGGTTTAGTTATGCGGGCGACGAGAAATCCCAGACCTTGTACCGCATCTATTTTAAGGAGCAGAGTCTTGCCGGACTACAAGTAGGCAGCATCGTGACCATGAGGGGAATCCGCATCGGCTCGGTTTCCAGCTTCAAGATCTTGCCGGATGAAAGGGAAGGGGTAGAAGTAGTAATAGCCATCGAACCAACCACACCGGTCCGTACCACCACAAAAGCCGTGATCGATCGGAATCTGCTAACTGGCTTAGCCGGCATTGATCTTAAGTCTGATTCCTCAGGGGGAAAGGAAGGACCGATGCTAAAAGATTCAGGAGCATTAGCTGATACGCCGCTAGGGAAAAAGATGTTTGTGCTTGAGGAGGGGAAAGTTCAATTCCGCGAGATTGCAGACTCGGCGACGGATATTCTCAAGAGCATGGACGAAACCCTTAAGGAGGTGCGCTTGGTTGTTTCGTCGGAAAACCGAGAGCGCATCACCAGTATTCTCAGACATACCGACACAATCCTCGCGGGCTTTGCTAAGGGTAGTGATGGTTTCGCTGCTATTCCTAAACAAGTGGAGGTTATTGCAAAGGAGTTAGAGAGTCTTGTTAAGAATACCAACGGTGCGATTTCCGGTATTGAGGAACAGATCAAGCGCTTTACTGAGTCTATTAAGTTTATCCTAGCCTCGACTGGGCAGAGTGTTAAAAGTGCCACCGATCGCTTAGGCTCAGCCGTGGAAGGCTTCGAAGAGCCAGATTCGTTATTACTGGGTCCTAATCCTAAAAAGCTCGGACCAGGAGAGGGATCGCGCGCTAGGTAGATTGAAGAGTCGCAGTAGGCAGCTATATCGTATGAACCGAATTTACTATTTATTCTTTTCAGCTCTCTCTGTCGGGGTGTTTTTTGGGTGTAGCCCGCTACTCGGAGGAGAGCGAGCGGCTGAGGTGCAGTATCTGATCCAGCCTCCGACTGCTGGCGAAACGGCTAACGAAAGTTTTTCCTATAATCCAGCAAGTCGGTCGCTGCTAGTTTCAGACGTCCGTGCCGCAGCTCCGCTTGGCGGCACCCGCATACTCTTCACAAAGGATGGTTCCTCGATCGGAGCCTACCAATTAGCCCGCTGGAGCGAATCTTTAGGAAACAGACTGCAACTCGAGTTAGTTCGCAGTCTTGAGCGTACTAATAGCTTCGCCAGCGTGACTCGTGTCGGAACACTGGTTTCTGGAGACCTGCTTTTAAGCAGTGAGTTGCTGGACGCAACTCACGATGCACGCGAGGAACCAGGTCTGGTAAGGCTGCAATTACGGGTAGAGTTAGTTGATGTCAAAAACGGGCGGATGATCGCCACCTCGACACTAACCTCGCAAGCCCCAGCTAGTGAGTTCTCCTCGAGCGGCGCTGTCGACGGTTTCCGTAAGGCGTTTCCGGTTTTAGTCGAAAAAGTTAACAACTGGCTACTGTCGCATGTTCATTCCACTCGGTGACGATAACACTCATCGCCGCCGCTCGCCGCTGGTCGTTATTGGGCTGATTGTCGCTTGTTCTATCGTTTGGTTGTTACAGCTGGAGGGGGGTGACTCCTTTACTGCCGCCTACAGTGCAATCCCAGTTGAGATTTTGCAAAATAAAGACTTAGTCACCCCGACCATCGTCGATTTTGGAGGGCAGCGAGTCTCGATACCTCAGGCGCCTGGGCCAAGTCTAATCTGGCTGACCCTAATCTCAGCGATGTTTATGCACGGCTCGTGGCTGCATATCATCGGTAATATGGTCTATCTCTATATTTTCGGTGATCAGATTGAAGATGCGCTGGGGCATCTTCAATTTCTATTTTTCTATATAATTTGCGGCATCATCGCCAGCCTGGCACACGTATTGTCGGATCCTAGCTCGGTTCTGCCATCGCTTGGTGCGTCAGGAGCGATCGCTGGCGTGCTTGGCGCATACCTAGTACTTCATCCCCAGAATCGCGTGAAAGTCTTGGTCCTCAGAAACGTGGTCGATCTGCCGGCACTGGTAGTGCTTGGCGGCTGGTTCGCGCTACAGTTTTTCGGTCAGTTTGGAGCGGAGGGTGGCGGAGGAGTGGCCTATCTGGCTCACATTGGTGGGTTTATCGCCGGCATTATTTTGTTGCTGCCCTTTCACGGCTGGCCCTCGAGAGCAGCGCGTAAAAAAACTTCGCCTAGACGCGCACTATAAACGCTCTACTTTCAATGTTCCATCGACAATCTTGAGGATCGAGGCACGACCGTTAACGGTAGTTTCAAGCACAACCTCTCGACGCCAAAGCTGTTCCACGTGGCGCAAAGTTCGTTCAGCATAATCAAGCTGCAAGTCACGACCATCATGTTCGTGTTTGAGATAGAGTGTCCGCTTGCGTCCAAAATCAGCATCATCAACCAAGATCGAGGGAATCGATCCCATTCCGACACTGGCGATTAGGGTCTCTTTAATGTTCTTCCAATTCTCCTCATCCGCCACCTTGGTGATGACACGCTCTTTGCCACGCTTTTCGTGTTGGAAGAGGTCGAGTTCACGGAGCAGGTCTTCAGTTAAAAACCGTCGCAAGAAGGAAACGTCACGATCGCTTTCACGCACTTCAAAAATCTTTTTTCTGCCAGGCGTGTCGCTTTCATCGAGTGCCGAAACATCCTCTCGCGGCTTGTCATCCGTCCATTCTCGGCCTGTGTCACCCTCATTCCATCGTCTTTCAATGTCTTTCCAGAGCAGGAAGCCGAGGTGGTATGGATTCAATCCACCAGGAGTCGGACGCAGCACCTGATTGTGCCGGACAATGAACTCCAGGTGATAACCTTGGGGGAGATTGAGCTCACAGCACAATTTATGGTGCCAATATGAAGCCCACCCCTCATTCATGATCTTGGTTTCGATTTGCGGAATAAAGTAGGCCGACTCAGTGTCCACAATCAGTAAAACATCGCGCTCCCACTCCGCTAAATCTGGTGAGTTACGCGCGATAAACTCTACTAGATTAGGATCTGGCTTAAGTGGGTTTTTAGCGAGATTTGGGGGAACGTAATCCTTGCGCTCGTGAAGATCCGAAAATTGATCGCTCTTAGGCTGCGCAGCTTCCCACATGCGCTGAGCCTCTTCCTCACGACTTAAGCGCTTGATTCCTAGATTACGGCTGCGCTGCAAACTTAGCGCGTGTCCAGCATCTATCCAGTCCTCCACGCGCTCGGTGCCAATAGATGGATCCTCCATATAGCGCCGGATACGATTGGCGTTATTCTTGAACATCTCCAACACATACTTGGCTTGCATGCCTGACTGGAAGGTGAAATTGTTGGCAAAAAAGTCGTTGTGCCCGTAGACGTGAGCGATTGTCAGAATATGTAGGAGGTCCGTATTGTCTCGCATCAAGTAGGCGAGGCAGGGACTAGAATTGATGACCATTTCGTATGGCAGGCCGCCTACCCCGTAATCGTAGAGGGTCTTCTGCTTCTCATAGCTCTTGCCGAACGACCAGTGCGGGTAGCGTGAGGGCATACCGGCGTAGGCCATGTAGCCGATCATCTCAAAATGATCGCAAACCTCAAACTCTTGTGGGTAGGTCTTGAGACCATATTTGAGGGCCAGATCGAAGATCCGCTTATCCCACTCAGTAAAGTCCTTCTCTGTTAGAGCCATTTTAAGGAGTTGTTGTTGCTTTTTCTTCTTTCTCTTTACTGCCTACAAGCACGCTTTTGGTCTGGGCATCCTTTAACATAAAGGCGCGAAAACCATCCCAAAGATCTTCCTTCTTCTCAATGACGATAGAATGGAAATTTGGACGATCAATCTGACCGAAAACTTCCAGCATGCTGCCGCTATAATAGGCGCTGCCCGAGGGTTTAATTTCGCCGTAACCAAAGAGATTGCAGACGTCACAAAGTTCCTTGGCAGAGCCCAGCGCTCTTTCATTGTCACTATAAAAGTTATCACCGTCGGAACAGTGGAACGCATAGACATTCCAGAGTGATGGGTGATAGCGAGACTCAATAATCTCAAGCGCTTTAGTATAACCGGACGAGATATAAGTTCCGCCAGACTCTACTTTGTGAAAAAATTCCTGCTCAGTAACCTCTTTGGCCTCTGTGTGATGAGCAATGAAGACCAGCTCCACCTGTTCGTATTTGAGTTTTACAAACTGGTATAAAAGAAAATAAAAGCTCCGAGCCAGATACTTCTTCACCGTGCCCATCGAGCCCGAAGTATCCATAATGCAAATGACTACAGCATTCGACTGAAAATCAGAGTCTGTGACAATATGGTGAAAGCTCATATCATCTTCATGGAAGGGGAAACGCTCCTTTCCATCAGCATCGAAGCGTTTCTCCCGTAACGCCTCCTTCGCCTCGACAGCTTCCCGATTCTCCTCCTCTCCGCGCGCCCGAGTCGTGGCAAACATTCGTCGCACCCGATTTCGAGCGGTCTTTCGCTTGTCTAAGCGGGCGATAATACCTTCACGGCGATGCCCGTGCCGTTTGCGTAATCGTTCGCTTTCAATCTCACGCATGGCTTTACGCTGGAGGTCAGGCAACTCGAGATCCTCGAACATGATTTCGATTAGCTCTTCGAGCGTAACGTCGGTTTCAATTGCATCAATGCCGGCGGTATTGCCAGCTTCGCCATTGGCATCAGGCTGCCCCGGATCTCCCTTCTGGACGACATCTCCAGGCTTGGAGTTACCCTGACCCTGCGCTACCCCAGGAGAATTTTCACCATAGATGAAGCGATACTCTTTGATTGAGCGAATCGGCACCTTAATGATTTTGTCCTTTTCGCGACCGATAATCGACTCTTCCGCGATGATATCGGCGATATTTTCACGAATGGATTCGCGAATCTTTTGGCGGTGGCGCTGACGATCGCGGGCGCTACGGTCCGAACGTTTATCCTCGGAGATATGCGGACGGAAGATAGCGCCCATGCTCGAGTTACTAGTCCTTCCAGAGATGATTGGCTGCGTATTTTAAAATCACATCGACGCAGGAAGGCGGATAGCCATTCGCTATCAACTGCTCCACCATCGTATTGTATTTCTTCTGCTGCTCAGAATCTCTGGTCCTAGCTCGAGTGATAATACGGGAGACATCTCGCACGCTGGCCATCAATTTCTTCTCGATCGCCTCTTTCAAAGGCTCGTAGCTCTCGTAGCTAATCTTATCGCCACGACGTCCGATCGACCAAAGATAGGCGATGACCTCTTGGCGGAACCCGTCAGCAGCGGTGCCGACAATAGCAATCTGCTCTTCAATTGACTTAAGAAAAGGCTCGTCAGGCTCAAGATCTTCCTTGGTGTTTCGATCCTTAACTCGAGTCTTAGTTACATAGGCCTCGGCATGATCGAGATAGTTTTGAAAGAGCGACTCCGCCTGTTCCTGATAGGAGTAGACGAATGCTTTAGTGATCTCCTTTTCGAGAATCTCTAAGTATTCTTTGTGGATCACGTCGCGGAGTAACTCCAAATAAGCCTTTTTGGTGTCCTCGGCGAAGTCCGCTTCCTTGACCATGTTAATCAACGATTCGCGCACGCTCAGGGGATGGATGCAATTCTCAGAAATATTATCCGAGAGTGCGTTATCAAGCGCTTTCATAATAAAGCGCGTTGAGATTCCATCCATACCTTCGCGCTTAGCTTCCTCACGAAGCTCCTGCAAGTCGATCTTTTTGGTTTTGCCCTTCTCGACAACCTCTTCGCCATTGTACAGCTTAAGCTTTGTCATCAAATCGCACTTATTGGTCGCTTCCAATCGCGACAGAATCGCAAACATGGAGGCGATCTCAATTGTGTGAGGCGCAACGTCAGCCGTGAAGTTGGATTGACGGATAATCTTCTTATAGATCTTCACCTCTTCCGAGAGCCGAAGATTGTAGGGAACCTTAACCACCACGATCCGGTCGAGGATGGCTTCGTTGGTGTGGTCAGCTTTGAACTTTTTCCATTCAGCTTCGTTAGAGTGCGCCAAAATGACAGTGTCGACGTAGATCATGCCATGGCGTCCAGGTGCCGGGATGGCCTTTTCTTGCGTCGCGGTAATCATCGCATGCAAATACTCAGTCTCGTTCTTGAAGACCTCGATGAATTCACACACACCACGGTTACCGACGTTCAAAGCGCCACTCAGATCTAGCACTCGCGGATCTCCCTCAGAGTACATGTCTAGCTTGGAGATATCTTCGCTGCCAATCAGGACGCTAGTGTCTTGGTTATTAGGATCGACTGGTGGCACAACGCCAATACCCACACGGGCGCGGCGGCTGAACTCCAATGTTACCACCGGATACTCTTCCCACTTGCCCTGGTGCTCGTTCTTTAACTTGTAACGGCAGACTGGACACAGATCTCCCTCTATCTGCACGTCTAACATCTTCTCAAATTCGCGCCGCAAGTGACGGGGGATAAGGTGCAACGGGTCCTCATACATCGGACAGCCGTCTATCACAAAGACTGGAGGAAGAGACTCTAAGCCTGATTTGATCTCCTCTACGAGCGAGCTCTTACCGGAACCAACCGGCCCCACGAGATACAAAACTTGGCGACTCTCTTCGCCCTTTAGCGAAGCCGAATGAAAGTAACGCACCACTTGGGAGACCGTGTTTTCCATGCCGAAAAACTTGTCGGCGAAGAACCCGAACTGCCTAATCTTCTGGCCCTTGAAGATCCTCGAGAGGCGGGCGTCTTCCTCGGTGTTGATCTCGATCACACCCTTGCCAGTTAGCATGCTGTAAATGCGGGAGTGTGCGAGCTGTGCTTCGCCAGGATTCTTCTTGATTACTTCGAGGTAATCAAGAAGTGCGCCCTTCCATTTGAATTTTGAGCGACTCTCTCGGTCGCGATCGATGACGGCTTTGAACTCGCCGGAGCGCTCTACCAGCCCCTTCTCTTCGTGACTGTTACTGGAATCGCTCATATTTCTGCTCCCAAACGATGGCTAAATAAACAGCGCTAAATTAAAAAGCCTTGCTACCTATTCGCTACGGTCCGCTCTGTAAGAGATAAGATGTGACCCTCTCTCAATCGTTACAGCAAAAGGACACTCAAGCAAGGAATAATCTTTTTCGGCTAATATTCGGCTAAGCTGTATAGGGAAAGCTCAGAATTGCCAGAATGTCTTGCGATCCAATATCCTGCCGGCTTCGCCGCAGGCAAAATTACTTCAGCGCAATTCAGGAGAGGGATCAGTCATGTTTCGTATCATATTTCTAGGAGATATTGTCGGGAAGCCTGGACGTATTTTGTTGCGCGAACAGCTACCGCTTCTTAGAAAAGAGTTTGAGCCCGACCTGATCATTGCTAACGGAGAGAACGCCGCGGGCGGTCTGGGAATCGATATCTCGACATCAAATGAGATCTTTGCCGCCGGCGTTCAGGTCATCACCACCGGAAATCATATCTGGGATAAAAAAGAAATTAACTCTGTCCTGCAGAGTAACAACAAATTAATCCGACCGCTGAACTTCCCGCACGGCGCACCAGGCCAGGGCTACACCGTGCACGTTTCGGAGCGGGGTATTCCCGTAGCGATCATTAATACGATTGGCCGGGTCTTCATGCCTCAGCTGGTTGACTGTCCGTTCCGCGCGGTTGATGTATTGTTGGAGGAAAAGTTGAAAGATGTGAAGATTCGTTTTGTCGATTTTCACGCCGAAGCGAATAGCGAAAAGGTCGCCTATGGTTACCATCTTGATGGGCGAGTAGCAGTTGTCGTCGGCACACACACTCACGTACAGACGGCGGACTTGCGCATTCTTCCAGGGGGCACAGCGCACATCACCGATGCCGGTATGTGCGGCCCACTCGACGGAGTCATCGGCATTCGCGCTGATTATGTAGTTGCGAAATTTATTTCTGGCTTGCCGACGAAGTTCGACGTGCCAACAGGCGCGACTCAGCTTTGCGGAATCTTCGCTGAAATCGACGAGAGCAGTGGAAAGACTGTGCGTTGCGAAAGAATCTACCGAACATTTGAGGCGATGGCAGCCTAGCACCATGAAGTTATAAAGATCTCCACTTTAGGACTGCCAGAAACGGTATCAGCAGCGGCGGGGGCCTTGGCAGAGGGTGTTGAGAGTGATTTGGGCACAGAGCCAAAGTGTCAGGCAGATGGCCCGCGTCATTAAACTGCCCCTCGTTGCTGCAGTGCCTCCTCAATGATGCAAGCCACATCATCCTGAGTAAAAGGCTTCTCTAAATATAATTCCGGCAGGACCTCTGGATTCAGCTCTAGCAGTTCAAGCTTCGTATTCGCCGAAAGCATAATCGCCGGAAGCTGGGCGGAACTCACCGTTCCGCGAAGGTCCTTCAGCACTTCTAAACCTGAAAGATCGGTCAGTTGGTAATCCAGGAATAAGATCTCTGGCAGGTCTCCAGCCTGAGCCAGGTCCCTCAGTATAGAGAGTGCCTCGGTTCCAGATTCCGCTAAACTGACCTCGTGACCTAACGACTCGAGCATCGCCGAGAGAATGTGCCGAACTACCGGATCGTCGTCTGCAATAAAAATTTTTGCCATTTCGTCGTAAACCATTACTTACCCCTGGAGAGTGCGCGCTGCAATTCAGTAAATTCACTCTCTCGGAGCGGGAGGATTATACGGGATTCCAGCTGAACTAAAGCGCTAGGGGAAGCTAACTTTTTCAGTATTAGCTCTAACCCAAGCGAGAAGCGCCCTCCTCGCCGTCCAGGAGCCCGGTCGGAGACCCCCAGCAAGTAAGCTGCAAATTGATCCAGATACTCGAGTTGCGCCGATGCCAGACCTGGGATCGTCTGATCACAGGCCCATTGAGAGTTGGAAAGGGACCGGAAGCTCTCCCCAGGCTGCGCACGAGTGACGAGTTCCGCCGCCCAGTGGAGGAGGTATTTCGGCACATCCACCACAAAGTCGAGGTGGGTGTCTTTGGCCATGCGCTGACTGCGCCACTTGAGGTAGGCAACCTCCAAGGCTGCTCTCTGAGAGATTCTGGATGGCGCGCTAGAGTGCGCCGACGCTCCTTCCGCGGGCCGGCTGACTTTGTTAGTAAGAAAGCCCTGGTTAATGAGTTCAGATTCAAACATCTCAAGCTGGGAGAGATTGAGCAGTTCGAGCTCTGCCAAACGTCCAGCCGCTTCACGGCTGGGCTCTAACGGCTCAGTTTTAGAAAGAGCTGCCAAGTCTCCAGTTCCACCTAACGATTTGTGTAGAACCCGGAGATTTCCCAGCGGGTCTTCTGTGGAATATCCTGAAAGATGTTCAGGATTGTCCCGTTGCACGGAAATTTTTTCCGCGCCGTGAGGGATTTTTGGCGCTCCGGTAGTTGATATTACTGACAAAGCTTAACCTTTTCTGATGGTTATACTCAGCATTCAAAACTACCGCTGCTGCTACCCCAGTTACACTTCAATTTCCGGGCCAGGTCTTAGGGGGAACAGGAGAGATTTAAATCATCACGCTAACTCCTTGAACCTATGTATCGGGTAAGTTATTCATGGGGCCGGAAAAATTGATCTTAAGCGCCGCTTGATAACGTTTAATTTAGTGGAGATTGTTATGGAAGGAGATACCATCTTCCACAAAATTATCCGTAAGGAGATTCCTGCTCAGATTGTTTTTGAAGACGATCAAGCACTGGCCTTCCGGGATATAAATCCCGTAGCTCCGACACACATTTTGATCATACCGAAGAAAACTTTACGCGACACAACTGCGGCCTCAGCAGAGGACGAACAGCTACTTGGCCATCTAATGCTAGTTGCCAAGCAATTGGCGACAGCAGAGGGATTGACCAACAGCGGCTACCGCTTGGTAGTGAACAACGGCGAGCAAGCCGGGCAGAGCGTTTTCCAATTCCACCTACATCTGATCGGAGGCAGAGACCTGACCTGGCCACCAGGTTGAGCTGTCGCAGTTCAGTGAAATTGCGCTTGCGACTGACGCTGTCACTACTCGAACAAATCTAAGCTTTAAGGACGACATGCTTCAGAACCAGAATGTATTGCTCGAAGTGAATCAGTACGTGGCTTACATCACGATTAATCGAGAGTCGGCACGAAACTCCCTCAGCCGAGAAACCTTGCAGGAGCTACTCGAGATAACCAATGAAATTCGGACTCGCCCTATCTCCGAGGTGCGAGTAGTAGTCCTGCGTGGAGCAGGGGACAAGGCCTTCGTAGCTGGAGCCGATATTAAGTTTATGCAGTCGGCCCCCCTCGGCGAACTGAGTGATTTTATCTCGCTCGGTCAACTCGTAATGAAAAAGCTAGAGGAGCTTCCGCAGCCAGTCATCTCCATCATTGACGGCTTCGCTCTTGGCGGCGGACTCGAATTAGCTTTGGCTGGCGACCTAATACTGGCCACAGAGCGAGCAAAATTAGGACAACCCGAGGTTGCTCTCGGCTTAATTCCAGGATTCGGTGGAACGCAGCGTTTGTCGTTGCGCGTGGGGAGTGGTTTGGCGCGGCGCATGATCTACCTGGGCGAAACCATCTCGGGAGAAGAGGCATATCGTATCGGCTTGGTCGACATTTACGTGCCCGCCACTGAACTTAACGCCAAATTGGACGAGCTTTTGAATACGCTCCTGAAAAAGGGACCATTAGCAATCGCCGCAGCCAAACGGTGCCTGCAGCAGACCTTCGCCACACAAGTTGAAGGTGGACTTGAACAGGAAGTTCGTGAGTTTATAAAACTATACTCCTACGCGGACACAAAGGAGGGTTTAAGTGCCTTTGTCGAGAAGCGCGCAGCAAATTTTAGCGGAAACCTCCAATGAATGCGCATGAGTTCGAATTAACCGAAGAGCAGCGTTTGGTCCGTGATACGGCGAAACAGTTTGCCACGGCAGAAGTCGCACCTCTAGCCCGAAAAATCGATGCTGAGCATTACTTCCCCAAAGAGTTGATACCGAAATTGGGGAGTCTTGGGTTTTTAGGAGTAAACGTGCAAGCTGAGTATGGCGGCGCGGAGCTGGACTACCTTAGCTATGCGCTGATTGTCGAGGAGCTGGCGACGGTCTGTGCTTCAACTAGCGTCATTGTCAGCGCGCACAACTCGCTGTGTGTCTGGCCTATTTCTGCTTATGCCAATGCTGACCAGCTAAAAGCATATCTACCAAAGCTCGCCAGCGGCGAATGGCTGGGCTGCTTTGCGCTTAGCGAGCCAGGCACAGGAAGCGATGCGGCACGTCAAACCTGCCTCTCGCGCAAGGTTGAGGGGGGATGGATCGTAAATGGAGTAAAGAACTGGATCACGAACGGACCGGAAGCTGATATCTGCGTGCTTTTTGCTATGGAGCATCCGGAAAAAATGCATCGCGGGATTAATTGCTTCATTGTAGAGCTAAAAAATACGCCGGGTGTGAGCTGCGGGAAGCGCGAGGATAAACTGGGGATCTGTGGTTCTCCCACTTCGAGCATTATGTTTGAGGAAGCCTTCCTGCTTGATTCGGCGTTGTTAGGTCAAACTGGTGAAGGCTTTAAAATCGCCATGTCGACGCTGGATGGTGGCAGGATTGGTATTGCCGCTCAGGCCGTGGGCATTGCCCGGGCGGCATTCCAAGATGCAATCAGATACTCACAGGAGCGGAGCACTTTTGGTAAAGCGATTCACGAACATCAATCGATCCAGAATTTTTTGGCTGATATGGCGTGTCAAATTGACGCTGCGCGACTTTTGACCTTCAGCGCAGCTCGACGAAAAGATGCTGGCGCACCGTACTCCCGACAAGCAGCACAAGCCAAGTTGTATGCGTCAGAAGCGGCAATTTTTTGTGCTCACAAAGGAGTCCAAATCCATGGCGGTTACGGATTCGTGAAAGACTTTAATGCCGAACGCTACTACCGTGACGCCAAGATCACTGAGATCTATGAGGGCACTAGCGAGATTCAACGCTTGGTAATCGCCGGCGCACTTTTAAAAGAATACGATATTCAAGGTTAGAGGAAGGGTCGTAATGGAGCGTAAATCAAAGTCAAAGCAAGATTGGAACGATAAGGTCTATGGCAAACAAAAGGAGAGGTTGCCTCGCTACACGACCATTAGTGACCAACCAGTCCCAGCACTAACTACTGAAGACGATCTCGCTGCCTGGTCTGCTACCGAGAAGCTTGGCTACCCGGGGGAGTATCCCTATACGCGAGGCGTTCAGCCCTCGATGTACCGCGGGAGACTTTGGACCATGCGGCAGTTTGCCGGGTTTGGGACACCCGAGGACACAAACACTAGATTTCATTATCTGCTGAGCCAAGGACAGACCGGACTTTCAACTGCCTTCGATATGCCAACCCTGATGGGCTACGACCCCGACCACCCCAAATCAATCGGAGAGGTCGGGAGAGAAGGTGTCAGCGTCTCCACCATGGAGGACATGGAGCGTCTCTTTCGCGGTATTGACCTGACGAAGGTCACAACCTCCATGACCATCAACTGCAGCGCGGCTCCAGTCCTGGCAATGTATTTCGCCCTAGGAAAGCGGCGAGGACATGAGCTTAACCAGATGGGTGGAACCATTCAGAATGATATTCTGAAAGAGTATATCGCGCAGAAGGAGTGGATCTGCCCACCGCGACCCGCAGTGCGCATAGTCTGCGATATGATTCAATACTGCGCGGAGAGTGCCACAAAATTTAATCCTGTCAGTATTTCGGGTTACCATATCCGGGAAGCGGGAGCGACCGCGACGCAAGAGCTGGCTTTTACCATCTATGATGGGCTGACGTATGTGGAAGAATGCGTCAAACGTGGCATGGATGTCGACTCGTTTGCCCCGCGTCTTTCATTCTTTTGGGATGTGCATAACGATTTTTTCGAGGAGATCGCTAAGTTCCGTGCCGCTCGCCGAATGTGGGCACGCTTCATGAAGGAACGCTTTTCGGCCAAAGACCCCCGCTCGATGCTGCTCAGAACGCACGCTCAAACTGCTGGTGTTAGCTTAACTGCCCAGCAGCCACTGAATAATATCGCACGTGTCGCCATCCAGGCCCTAGCGGCAGTGCTCGGTGGCACTCAGTCACTGCACACCAATTCAATGGATGAGACCTTAGCCCTACCTACCGAAGGCGCAGTGAAGGTCGCACTTCGTACTCAACAGATTATCGCTGAGGAGACCGGTGTTGCTAATAGCATCGACCCGCTGGGAGGCTCTTACTTCGTTGAGAAGATGACTGATACGATCGAAGCCAACGCGCTTGATTATATTCGACGACTGGACGAGATGGGCGGCATGCTGAATGCAATCGAAGAGGGATTCCCACAGCGGGAGATCAGTGAAGCCTCTTATATTTTCCAACAGCAGCTCGATAAGGGCGAGCGTGTGATGGTGGGCCTGAATCGCTACCAGGATGACGGGCAAGATGTAACGCCGATTCCCGTTTTGAAGATTGGACCGGAGATTGAGCGCGACCAGGTGCAGCGCATTAAAGCCTTCAAGTCTCACCGTTCTGCGAGTACCGTAGCCGCCCAGTTGGTCCAGGTTCGGGCGTGTTGCCAGGACGGGACTAATTTGATGCCGGCCCTAATTGATGCCGTCGACCAGGGAGTTACACTGGGTGAGATTTGTGATATCTACCGCGAAGTATTCGGGATTTATACTGATCCCGGGCTGATCTAACTTAGCTGATCTAACTTAGCGGTTCTAACTTAACGGTTCTAACTTAACTGCGTAAACGCTCTCTTTATGACAACTCAAGCGCTTCAACCGCCTTTGCGCATTCTAATCGGGAAGGTTGGTCTCGATGGTCATGATCGAGGCGCCAAGGTGATAGCGCGCGCCCTGCGGGACGCCGGAATGGAGGTCATTTATACTGGACTGCATCAGACACCAGAGATGGTAGTTCGGGCAGCCGTGCAAGAGGACGTAGACGCTATTGGCTTGAGCATTCTCTCGGGTGCTCATATGACGCTCTTTCCAATCATCTTAGAGCTGTTGAAAAAGGAAAAAGCTGAAGACATCCTGGTGTTCGGGGGCGGTATTATTCCGGACGAGGATATCGTCGATCTTAAGCAGTTGGGTGTTAGCCAGATCTTTACGCCTGGGGCGCCTACTTCGGCGATTGTGGAGTGGATTAATACTAGCGTTAAGAGTAAGCGGACATAGATAGATACAAAGATACATAGATAGATAGAGGGTGTGGAGCGCTATCTGAGGGAGGTGGGGCAGTTTTACGTGCTCGACCTCTTGCGGCGCCCACCAACCGGTCTGTAACTTTTGTGG
>Ga0163155_10002859_pt1 | contig 19014 bp, 15 predicted proteins | sample OliLakLV19SP4G1_FD_148611 | JGI IMG/M metagenome (GOLD analysis project Ga0163155, IMG submission 148611) | Freshwater microbial mat bacterial communities from Lake Vanda, McMurdo Dry Valleys, Antarctica - Oligotrophic Lake LV.19.SP4.G1 | ecosystem: Environmental > Aquatic > Freshwater > Lake >... | reverse complement strand
TACCCAGGCTTGCTTGGGCGTACACAGCGTCGGTTGCAGATTCCACTGGGCGATCGCCCTCACCTGCTCCGGCGTATTCGTGGCTCCCAGCACCAAAATCGGCGCAGCAATGCCCGCCTGCCGCAGTTCTATTCCCTCCGGGATCGTCGCCACGCCCAACCAAGCTGCTCCAGCATGCAGCGCCGTTTGGGCGATCGCCTCCGCCCCATGCCCATAGGCATCGGCCTTGACAATTGCCATCAGCTCCGTGGTGGCCGAGAGCGATCGCCGTAGCTGCCGCACGTTATGCGCCAACGCCCCTAAATCAACCTCTACCCAAGCTCGCTCTCGCTGCATTGTATCCTTTAACCAAAAAGCCCTAACCAAAAAGCCTGACCTAAAAGTATTGCAATTCTTCCTTGCATCCCTACCAAGTGTCAATATGTTACTATCTGTGAATCATTCCTTTAATCTAGCCGTCGATGGGCAAAGTTCTAGTCCTGAACGCGTCCTACGAACCCCTCAACATTACAAGTTGGCGCAGGGCAGTTGTTTTGCTGATCAAAGGCAAAGCAGAACAAGTCGAACACAACGGCAAACTGGTGTACGACAAGTTTCCGTTGCCATCAGTCATTCGGCTGCGCCACTATGTCCGAGTTCCCTACAAAGAAATCCCGCTGACCCGTCGCAACATTCTTCACCGCGATGGGCACGCGTGTCAATATTGCTCCTACATGGGCGATGAGCTGACCCTAGACCACGTCATTCCGCGATCGCGCGGTGGCCAAGACACTTGGGAAAATATTGTAACGGCCTGTGTCCGCTGCAACGTCAAAAAAGGTAGCCGTACGCCCAAAGAATCCAGCATGATCCTCCGCCGCCCGCCCCATAAACCCCACAGTGGCCTTTACTTTGAAGTGACTAAACACATCAAAAGCGGTGTCCACCAAGAGTGGCAGAAATACGTGATCGGCATTTAACCGCCTCAATTTGCTGTGGCTTCATGAAAAATTTTTAACTACCTAGAGGTTGGTACGGAAAATGGAACCCTGAGTACGATGCCGCAATTGACTTTTTTTGAGAAGATCTAAAGAGTACTCAATTCAGACATACCCCCTTTTAACGGCTGAGCAACAGCAACAAATTGCCTGTGGCTTGGCCGCCCTCCACAAACCTATGCAACTCAACCCACGTACCTCTCGCGATGGTCTGCCTGTCACGCCGGACACTGTCCCGCTAAGTTTTAATTCAACTGACCTCGCTGCGACAGATGATGATGAGGAGGTAGAACCGCCTCGCGTCAAACCCGATTGGTATTTAACCACACCTCAAGGGCGGCGGTTAACCGAACAAAAAGTTGAGATGTTTCGGCAAGCGCTGCAACGGCATCGAGGCGAGCGCCAGCTGATTTTGCTGCAAGACTTCCCTGACCCCGATGCGCTCTCTTGCGCCTGGGCCTATAAGATGATTGCCGATCAGTTCGACATTCGCTGTGATATTGTCTATGCCGGGACGCTAAGCCATCAGGAAAATATCGCTCTGGTGCGGCTGACGGGGCTACCTGTGCAGCGCTGGAGCCTCCATGCCGCTAAAGAAAAAGACTTATCTGTGTTTAGTGGCTGTGTGTTTATCGATAATCAGGGCACTACCACGCAGCTGCTGCCACTGGTGAAGCAGCTGGGGATCTCGGTAGCTGTTGTGATTGACCATCACAGTATGCAGGGCGAGCTAAAGGCAGAATTTGCAGACATTCGTCCCCAGACGCGAGCCACCGCCACCATTTTCACCCAGTACATCCAAGCAGGGCTGCTCAAACTAGACAACAGCAATAGCGAACATGTGAAGTGTGCCACGGCGCTGGTGCATGGGCTACGCTGTGACACAAACCGCCTGATGCAAGCGCAAGAGGAAGACTTTTTGGCAGCAGCTTACCTCAGCCGATTTTATGATAGCCAGCTGTTGAATGCGGTGCTTCAGTCGTCGCGCTCGAAGCGGGTGATGGATGTGATTGAGCGAGCGCTGCGTAACCGCATTCTGCAAAACAACTTCTCGATTGCCGGGGTGGGTTATCTGCGCTACGACGACCGCGATGCCATCCCACAGGCAGCCGATTTCCTTGTCACCGAAGAAAACGTCCATACTGCCGTGGTCTACGGTATTGTGCATGACGAAGACGAAGAGCTAGAAGTGGTGATTGGCTCATTGCGCACCAACAAACTCACGCTTGATCCCGATGAGTTTATCAAAGAAGTCTTTGGCCAAGATGCCCAGGGGCGCTACTTTGGCGGCGGGCGATCGATGGCAGGTGGGTTTGAAATCCCGATGGGTTTCCTCTCCGGGTTCAACGAACACAGCGACTACACCCGGATGAAGTGGGAAGTGTTTGATGCCCAAATCAAACAAAAGCTGCTGCGCTTGGTCAATCCCGAAAATAGCATCATCCGCACAGCCTAGATGCGGACAAAGCTTAATCGGGTGAGTGATGGATCGGGATGGCTAGTAGAAGACGGCGCAAGTTTAGCTACCGTAGGGCGGGCATCTTGCCCGCGCAGGCTGGAAGCCTGCACTACGAACAGTAGGCAGATTTACGCCTCAGACTACTAGGATGGCGACTAAACCAGCGTCCTAGCCATCCCTTTATAATGTGAACATTAATCGAACACCTACTCTTCCATCACCCCATGCCCTCCGTCAGCCTAATTCGCGCCACTTCCTATGACCTGAGCGAGCTACGCGCCTCCCTCAACACCTTGTTAGACCCATTAGGAGGTATGGCCGCGTTTGTGAAACCGGGCGATCGCGTCTTGCTCAAGCCAAACTTGCTCACAGGGTCTCGCCCCACTAAGGAATGTACCACTCGGTGGGAAGTCGCGTATGTGGTGGCGCAGATGGTGCAGGAGGTGGGCGGCCAGCCATTTTTGGGCGACAGTCCGGCCTTTGGCAGTGCCCGTGGGGTGGCGATCGCCAATGGCTACCAGCCGCTCATTGATGATTTGAAACTGCCGATTGTGGAGTGGAGCGGCAGCCGATACCAAACTGCCAGTGCAGAGTTCAACCATTTGCTGCTGTGCAAGGAGGCGATGGAGGCCGATGTGGTGATTAACTTGCCTAAGGTAAAATCCCACGTGCAGCTCACCCTCACGTTGGGTGTCAAAAACCTATTTGGCTGCGTTCCTGGCAAAATGAAAGCCTGGTGGCACATGGAAGCTGGCAAAGATCGCGATCGCTTTGGCACCATGCTGGTGGAAACGGCACGGGCGATCGCCCCCACCCTCACCATTGCCGATGGCATCCTTGGCCACGAAGGCAATGGCCCTAGCGGCGGTGAACCTCGCGAGTTGGGGGTGCTAGCTGCTGCTGCTGATGTATTTGCCCTCGATCGCTGCCTAGTCGAAATTCTCAACGCAGATCCGGCCAAAATCCCTACAGTCGCTGCCTCCCAACGGCTAGGGCTATGCCCCGAACTGAGCCAGATCCACTTTCCCCATTTGACTCCCCTAGATCTCAAAATCTTGGACTGGCAGCTGCCCGAAAAACTGGTGCCCATCGACTTTGCGATGCCTCGGGTGATTAAGTCTACCTTTCGGCACCTCTACATTCGCTTCATCCAAGAACCGATGACAGCCTATGGACGGCGATAGGGCGATTCCGTGAACCGCCCCGGCGATCGCCACTACCGTGTACACAGAAGCCTGAAACGCAGCTAGTTCCGGCTTGTGTACACGGTAGCCCGACCGTAAGGGGTGCTGCTTACAGGACTAAGCGGTTTGCCAAAGCTGGCATATAGTGCCGGGAAGAAATTCGGCGATCTCCTGAATCCGCTCGGGTGATAGTTCGTCTTTTGTGGCCGAAAAAACTGCCTTGATGATTTGCTCAGGTTCGACAGTGGCTGGTAAAGACGCTTCTTGCTTGATGCGGAACAGGAATGTTGTATCCCGAATTGCCAGGGTCGGGCGAATGCGGCTAAGAAAATGCACAACTGGGTTGGTGTCTTGCCACAGATCTTCCACTTCGGTTGCAAGTGGCGTAGCCGTATAAATAGTTTTATCGTTGTTATCTTCCATCAGCGGCGTGTGCAGTTCGGCAGCCACTTGATCAACCGATTCGTTGCTCATCATGTCTCGCATCGTGCGAAAAACCACTTCAGTAATGTCCCTAGCATCATAGAGATCTGCCAGCCCACCTTTGACCATTACCTTCTCCAGAAATGAATGGTGTTGAGCGTTAGGAAGGACGCGGGAGTCTTCCATTTCAGTTGGATCAATCTCTGGAATCTTTGCACTAGAAGTTTCGTCTGGCATCACTTTTCTCTTATAGTCTCAAGCTGTCTACATGAGCCGTCAAATTTACTCCAAACCGTTTGCACCCAAGTTGATGATCTTGAGCAAGCGGTCGTGAGAATTGACGGACTGCACCTCATTTTGCCTGAGTCAAAAAAGTTCAGCATTGCTCTGAGGTTTGAGATTAATGTCGCCAAAAGGTAGAGATGCCTTTTTCCCATGCGGTCTTTATGGGAGCTGTTGACGGTCGCATTAAAACAGCTCGTCTTGGCTTCATTACAGAGTCCCACCGGATGCTCTACGGTCAGGCGATCGCCCGTACATCCGCCTCATTAGAGGTGCCTGCCTTCATCCGTTCAATGATTTTCTGGAGATCATCAGCCATCACTTGCCTTCATCGCCATCTTCACGTCTCATCCCCGAAAACCACCCCTTCATACAACAGTGCGATCGGGCACTTAAACTCAACACTACTGAAAGAAATCACATCGCCCACTGTGTAAGGGTAGTAGAGCCACATCCTGCCCTCGCCACGATGGTAACACTCCACTGCCACCTGCTCAGAATCGATCAGGACATATTCTTGCAGGCTCGGTATCGTCTGGTAGTCAATGAACTTTTTCCCGCGATCTTTCGCCTCAGTCCCCGGCGAAAGGACTTCCACAATCAGTATGGGATACTGAATCAGCTTACGGGCATTCAGGTCTCGCGCATCACAACTGACAAGGATATCCGGGTAATAGTAGGGGCTAGCAGGACTAACCTGCACTTTCACATCCGACACATTGATGCGGCATCCCCGCGATTTCAGGTGAGGACGTAAGGCCGTGTAAAGATTAAGGGCGATGTCGTTATGGGGAATCGTCCCGCCTGTCATGGCAAAGACTTCACCATTGACATATTCATGGCGAACCTCTTGCTGAGATTCCCATTCCAGATACTCTGCGATCGCCATTTTGAGTGGCTGTTGCGGGGAAACTACCATGATCGTTAGCTCCTGCGGCACGCTTCAATTGTTACAGACAATCAACCGGGTCGCGAAAAGGGATGCCTCAATCCCATTCTCGCAAATTCTGATATTAGAAAAGCCCTGCAAGTGTTACCCTGCAAGGCTTTCCGTTAATCGGAGCGACAGGATTTGAACCTGCGACCCCTACTACCCCAAAGTAGTGCGCTACCAAGCTGCGCTACGCCCCGATGTGGGTTATGTGCTTAACAAATATAGCATAGCGATCGCCCCCACTGGGAATCATCTGAGAATTGCTAGAGCATGGCCTGCACGGGGTGCGATTGTTGTACCGGATGCACCGGATGCACCGGATGCACCGGATGGTAAAGGGTATCGCGCTGTTGGGCTGGTCGTCCTAACGACTCAATGCTGGATCTTAGATCTGCGACAGATTGGCAGGTGCCGCCTTGCGCCCCCGCCATGCTGGTAATGTGCTCTTCCATTAGAGTGCCGCCGATATCGTTGCAGCCCCAAGTCAGGGCGTCGGTGGCTCCAGCTAAGCCTAGTTTGACCCAGCTGGGTTGATGGTTGGGAATCCAGTTGCCTAGGAAGATGCGGGCGATCGCCGTGAGCAACAGGGCATCGGCAAGAATGGGCTGATCGCGGCCTACCCGGCGGCGCAGGGGTTTGGGCGCATCTTGGCCAATGAAGGGCAGCAGGATGAATTCCGTGATGCCAGTGGTGCCGTGGGCTAGGGAGGCTTGTTGCAGCGATCGCACCCGGTCTAAATGGCGGATCTGTTGCTCTGGGGTTTCAATATGGCCACAGAGCATGGTGCTAGTGCTGGGCATCCCTAGGCGGTGGGCGGTTCCCACAATTTCTAACCAGACTGCGGTGTTAATCTTTTCAGGGCACAGAATTTTGCGCACGTCATCGTCTAATACTTCGGCTGCGGTTCCTGGCATGGAGCCAACCCCGGCTTGTTGCAGTGCCGCAATTACTTCGGCAAAACTCAGATCGTCTTGACGGGCAATGAACTCCACTTCTTGGGGAGAAAACGCGTGCAGGTGCAGGTCGGGAAATTCATCTTTGATCAGGCGCACCAGTCGGACGTAATAGGGCAGCGATCGCCCGTCAATTCTGGCCTCTGGGTTTAGCCCGCCCTGCATACAGATTTCGGTAGCGCCCTGCCGCACGCCGTCGGTTGCTTTCTCTAGCAAAGTCGCCTCAGCAAGCCAGTAGGCTCCCTCTTCACCCGCATCGCGGCGGAAGGCGCAGAAGCTACAGTGCTGCTCACAAATGTTGGTGTAGTTGAGGTTGCGGTTGATCACATAGGTCACAGTGTCACCCGACTGTCGCTGGCGTAGGTGGTCGGCAGTTTGGCGGATGGCGGCGATCGCCTCTGGTGCGGTTTGGTGTAACAGCGTTACCCCCTCGGCGGCAGTCAGGTCTTCGCCTGCCAGAGCGCGGTTTAAGATGGCGTCTAGCGTTAGGTCAGTTCGTTCTAAAGTAGGGTGGCTCACAGATTTCTCGTATACGTTTCTAATATCCGTATTTGAATTATGACGCGATCCCAATGATGACGCGATCGCAGACTGGGGCACTGGTTCCGTTGCGCAGGGAGGATAGAACCCCTCCGTGGCAAGGACTATGGGATTATAGGTCATAATACTAGGAGAGCGGGCTTGAACGCAAAAACAACGCATTCAGCTTTTTTACCCCAGAATTTCGTCACTTCAGATGAGAAACGAATTCTCCGTATCCCTGGTTCGGCAAGCTTTCTTGCTTCCTACCCAACGGAACCAGTGCCGGCTTTAGTGCACCACAATTAATCAGAGGCTCTGCTAATCAGATGCGGGGCTGAAGCTGACGCGATCTGCAACCTGTGCCATATGGCGAATAGGATCATAGTCGCGATCGCTAACTGATACAAACCGCGCTATGCCACTGGCGGCTAAAATGGCCTGCCCCTGAGGATCGCACTCCATGTGCAACAGCACGGCCCGCAGGCGCGATCGCAGCTCAGCCGGGACTTGGGTCGAAACTAGCCAAGGCGGAATTGGGCTAGGTCCCAGATGTTCAATGATCCGCAGCTGGGCAGCTAGGTCTGGATGCCGTCGCAGCTCCAATTCCAGCACAGTGCTGTCGATCGCCGAAGCCTCTACTGCCCCCTCTAGCACCAGCCGCAGCGACACCTGATGGGCACCAGACTCGACTATGCGGCCAAAGAAATCTCCCGTTTCGCCTAGGGTCGCTAGGTGGTAGCGCGTGATGTAGCAGCCGGAGTGCGATCGCGGCTCATTGTAAGCCCACGAGGCTCCCCGCAATTGCTCAAATAGCTGGAAGCGGCTGTCGCGTCGCACCACCACATCCGAAAAGTAGACAGGACGGTCGGCATAGCGCCTCCCCTGCATCACGGGTGCCGCTAGCAGTTCGATCGCGGCCAGCGGCTGATCGGCCTTCCACACATAGGGCAGGCCACAGATCCAGCACACCTGAATCTCGCCTTGGTCAAATCGCCGCTCGCGCTCTGGCCAAGACACGTCATCCACAAACTGAGTCGGGATCTGGAGCGTTTGCTGGATGTAGGTGGCGATCGCCCGCCCGACAAACTCCGTGTTTTCGGCCATGCAAGAGGAGAAAGTTAGCATTGTTGAGCGGTAAATGGGGTTTAGCGGTGCGCCCTACCTAGGCGGTGCGGCGGAGCTGGCGCGGGGTTTGCCGACCAAGCAACTGGCACAGCCACAGGTGCCATAGGCCGAAGCCAGCAGTGAGGGTTGCCGCCGTCGCTGCGAGCCTGATCCAAATGCCCTGCGATCGCCTGATCGAGTCCGCTCTAAAAGCGGCGCATTGGCAAATGTGGCACTGTAGTTAACGGTGTAGCCAATATCATCCAAAATAGCCACATCTAAGACTGTGGGCTGCTTTCGCACCCCTCGGTCAGAGAAAGGCGACATTAGCGTTTGCCCAGACCCGCCAAACTGATAGCCGTCTAAAATGTGGGCGCTGTTACTTAAAGGAATGGGACTGCCGCCGTTGCGAGCGCGGGCGTTGGCTCCGGTAAAGTTCAAGCCGCTGAGCAAATTGTCGAAGGCATTGCTAGTGCCAAAGCCCAGCACATGGGCAATTTCATGCGCCGCTGTCGATAGAAAATCTTGCCGATTGGTAGGCAGATCGGTGGCGGTGGCTGGAGTGGAGTCATAAAACCAGTCTGTGCCAATATTGAACGCGATGGTGCCGATAGAGGGTTCAAAGTCTGACCCTTCACGATCGCGGCTAATAGCACCTGCTGGCCCTGCTAGGGCTAGCGTGCTGCCCGAACCGCCCTGCAAATCACGCGCCCCAACAAAAATTAGCACGTCATCAATGGCGCGATCGACCACAAAATCTCCCGATAGCGCATTGCCCGTTTGAGGGTTGTCCACAAACGATACCCGTGTCCCCACAGGCGTGTTGGCAAACTCGTCACGAATAATATTTTCCCAAATCGCCGCTGCGGACTCTAACACAGCTCTTTTTTCGGACGTAAAAAAGCCCTGCGTATCAAACCGATAGTCGAACTCAATGTTAAAGGGGCTGTTGGTGACCCCTGATGGCGCTGCCGACAGCGTCAGGTTGTAGTTGGTGTTGTTACGAGGCCGCCTGGGGTAAACCACGACATAGTAAGTCCCGGTATCTAGCAACGCTTGGATCGATTCTACCCGCGTGCCCGCCTTAGTGGACCGGTCTAGCGTCTGTCCCCGGTTGTTCAACAGCGCCACGTTTGCATTGGCGGTTAAGCCATCCAGTTGCAGCGAGAATTGGCTTAAACTAGCCGCCCGGAACCGATAGTAATCGCGATCGCGGCCACCAATAAAATCTTTAAACGGTTTAGGCGTCGCAGAAATTCTGACATTTCTGGCCTGTGAGAGGCTGTTTCCGGCACGATCGGCAACCATAGTAAATCAGCTCACTGCTCTGGTAAATTCCACAATCGTACGGTGTCAAACCCTCTGCCTGTGGCGATCGCCTTCCAGTCGGGACTGACCGCTACATGATCCAACGGTGCCCCCTTGCCCGTATAGGTATGGAGCGGGCGATCGGTGGTCAAATTCCACAGTTTTAGGGTACCTCCCGCATCGCTGCTGAGCAAGGTTTCCCCATCGCCCCGCACCAATAGTGTATTGATGAACCCCATGTGCCCGGTCAAGCTATGCAATAAGTCGCCTGTCGCCAAGTCCCAAATCCGAATTGTTTTGTCAGTGCCTCCGGCAATCAGCGTGCTGCCATCGGGGCTAACGGTGAGCGCGTTAATTGTGCCTGTGTAGCCTGTGAAGGTGTGTACAGGCTGCCCTGTGGCCAACTCCCAAGCTTTAATCCTCGGAGCGGTACCTGCTGCAACGACCAGTCTGGCATCGGGGCTGACGGCGATCGCATTAACGAACCCGTCCAATCCGGTGAGGGTACGCAGCGGTTTTCCGGTCGCTAGCTCCCAGATGCGCACGGTGCGGTCAGCACTGCCGCTCACCAGCGTGCCATCTGAGGCGATCGCTAGGGCATTAATGGCGTTTGTGTGCCCCGTTAGCGTCTGGAGCAAACTGCCTGTTGGCAAATCCCAGATCAAGATTTTATTATCTGCGCCGCCACTCACGAGCGTTTGGCCATTGCCACTCAGCGCCAGCACGTTGACAAACCCGGTGTGCCCTTTGAGCACCCGAACGGCGGCTCCACTGGCCAAATCCCACACAAAAATTTGATTGTCGGCACCGCAGGTAATCAAGTTTTTGCCGTCGGGGCTAAACAGCGCATAGTTGATAAATCCGGTATGCCCCTTCAGGGTTTGGGCAATCGGCAGCGACTGCGCTGTGCCCGTGGTGGAAGGCGATCGCCCCAATGCTTGCCAGCCGAGATATCCCCCCATTCCCAAAACCAGTGCGGCCAACCCACCAATCAGCCACCGACTGCCCGCTACCCCGATCTGGCGGTTTGAGCTAGTGAGCTGAGTTTCTACGGACTGCGGCAGGGTCAACAGGGGCTGGGCTAACCCTTGGGCTGAACTCAACGTCGGGAGCGCAGTGGGCAGGGGGTACGCAGCCGTGCTTGACTGCTGCGACAGCTCGGTAAGCGCCTGCAAAATTTCTTCTGTATTTTTGGGGCGATTGGATGCCCTTGGCGCAATCAGGCGATCGATCAAGTCCGCCAGGGGCAGCGAAATCTGAGGTGCAAACTGATGCCAGTGAAACTCATCACTCAGCGGATTGTAGATGTCAGCATCGGTCGGCTGCTTGCCCGTCAGCAAATAGACAAATGTCCAGCCCAGCGCATAAAAGTCAGACTGGGGCACAGCCTGCCCTTTCTCTTGCTCCGGTGGCGTATAGCCCGCCGAGCTAATCCGCGTCACCCCATCTGAACTACCCAGATGCGCCAGATAGGTGGAGGTCATCTCCCTCGCCGCGCCAAAATCGACCAGCACCAGCCGCCCATTGGAGCGCAGCATAATATTTTCAGGCTTGATATCGCGATGGAAATAGTTCCGTTGATGCACTAGGTGCAGTACTTCTGCTAGCTGCCGCAGCCACTGGAGCGCTTGGCTTTCGTTAATCGCATGGTTACCCTGCTGCCGCATCCACTCCCGCAGATTCGGGCCGTCAATTTTTTCCATAATGATGCAGTGGAGTGGTTCAGTGCTGCCCCTCGGCAAAAACTGAAAATAGCCATCTGGCTCGACAGCTGGCACCCCTGGATTCTTCAACTGGCTGAGCACTAGCGCTTCTCGCTCAAACAGCTGAACTGCTTTGCTATTGTGCTCATGAATTTCCTTTAAAACCTTTAGAATCTTAGGAATATTGCGCTCATAGGCTTCGTAAACCCGGCCAAACCCGCTCTTATCACTCAGCAAACGCATTACCCGGTAGCGCTCTTTGAGCACCAAATCGGAGCCGCAGCTTTGACAAAAGCGGCTGCCATCATTACCCGGATGATTTGGCTCACAGCAGTGAGGATTAATGCAGAGACTCATAACACCAACGAGGGAGATGCATCCAAAAGAACTCACCGCAAAAAAAGGTAGCCACTCTAGTCACATCCGACTCAAGTATTTCCTTTTCCTTGCACCTACCAGCATACGAGAAATCCTGGAGACTGATAGCCCCGTGACTTCAGTCGGGGGTGGAAAGGCGATAGGGCGGCTTTAGCCGCCTTGAGCATCAATGTCTTTCATGATGCGGATCGTTGATATATGCCATGACTTTGGCAGCGCTAACTTTTCCTGCCGTGTCGTAAAAATAGCTCCTCGTCCACAGGGAGGGCAGTTTCCTTAGCCCAGGGAACTCATCCCTCAACAGTTTCGAGCTTCTGCCTTTGAAAGCTCTGACCACTTCACAGATAGGCGTAGTTTCGTCGTATTCCACCATCAAGTGAACATGGTCAGAAGCTATTTCCTTGGCCTTAATAATCCAGCCCTTATCATTGGCAACCGAGTCCAGAATTGCTGAAAACCTCATCTTGATGTCACCTTTCAGTACTGGTCTACGCCTCTTAGGTATCCATATCAGATGAACGTTGGCCAAGCCTACGGAATGCTCACTAAGCCTATATCCTGCTGAATCTCTTTCCATCTTGCTTGGTTGACAACTGTAAGCCTATCAACCTTTATGTTATCATGGGTGCAGGAGGGAAAATAAATGCCACGAGCTAAAACACCATCTTTTATTACCGAGATTCCGCTGATTGTCACCAGTCAGGATGAAGCCGAATTGCGTTCTCGCTTCAATGCGGGAATGAGGCTTTACAATGCCTTGCTGAACGAATCAATGGTTCGGATGAATTTGGTGCGCAGCTCTAGTTTGTTTCAGGCAGCCAAAAAGCTGCCCAAAGGCAAGGAGAAAAGTCCAGAAGCAAAGATTAGATCGGATGCATTTGACGCGGCCAGAAAAGCCTACCGATATAGCGAGTTCGACCTTCACTCTTATACCACAGTCGTTGCTAAGAGGTCTGATTGGATCGCTCAAAAGATAGATGCACAGGCACAGCAAACTTTAGCGTCACGGGCTTTCAAGGCAAGCGAGAAGGTTCTGTTTGGTCGCGCTAAGGGTGTCCGGTTCAAGTTGCCCAACCGCTTTAAGAGCATGGAAGGCAAAACCAATAAACAGGGCATCCGCTGGGTTGAGAACGAATTCGTCTGGGGCAAACTGCGGCTGAAGGCAATCATCGACCCTGGCAATAAAGTGATTGCTCACGGGCTGAAATCCCGTATCAAGTACGTTCGGATTATCAAAAAAGAGATTCGAGGTACATGGCGCTGGTTTGCTCAGCTTATCTGTGAGGGTGTTCCCTTCAAAAAGGACAAGAACTTTACCCCGCCAGGGTTGGTAGGGATTGACCTAAATGTGTCCAACGTTGCTTTTGTTGGCAACGACAAAGCTGGCTTACTTCCGTTTGCTGAAAAGGTTCCAACTTTCGAGCAGGAAATCAAAGCGGCTCAGCGCCAGATGCAGCGCTCCCAGAGAGTTGCCAACCCTGACAACTATGAACCTGACTTTGCAGGGCGAAAAGGCCGCAAGGCTATCACCAAAAAGGGGAAGGTCAAAAAAGGGAAGCGCAAGTGGAATAAGAGCCAAACCTATCTGAAGGTTGCTGCTAAAAAACGAGAGTTAGAGCGGCGTAAAGCGGCTTACTCTAAGTCTCACAACCGCAGGCTAGTCAACGATATCCTGAGAAACAGTAATCAAATTAGAACTGAGAATGTCTCAGTAAAAGGTTGGCAAAAGCGTTATGGCAAATCCATTTCAGCCAAGTCACCAGGGTTTTTCCAAGCTGAATTGAAGCGCAAGGCTGAAGGTGCTGGCGGTTCATTCACAAAGTTTTCTACCCAGAAAACCGCATTATCTCAAACGCATTTGACTGGGGAGCGAGTGAAGAAATCTCTGTCAGACCGGGTGCATTACGATCAAACCGGAATCGTCATGCACCGAGATTTGTTTAGTGCTTTTCTGGCTAGATATGTCGATGAGGATCAGTTGGCATTGCAGGATGCGTGTGAAGCGTATCTGGGGATGGAAACCTCCCTGATAGAGGCATGGCGACGCTATAAAATAAACTGCGAACAAGTAGGCATTGCTGAAAGTATAGCCGTCGCCACAAACGTTAGGACGCAGGTTGGCGCGTCAGCCAACAAGGGGCTTAAGCCCCTTGTCCTAAGATGACTGGCTGAAGCTATAGGAAGGCTCATCCTCCCTCAGAGCGGTTCTCTATCTACTCCGAAAAGGCTAACCAGATAGATAATCTTGGATTTGATCCGAGATTCGGTCGAAAAGTTAGCTAAAGGTTCGGAGGAATCCCCCGTCTTTTGAGCGGGGGAGGTTTCAATGTAAGGGTTTTCACTCCTAGTCGCTGGCTTAAACCCCTCACAGAAAAAATTGCCTCTCTTTAATCCCTCTTTTTGGTTCCTCCTTTTCATTCTTTTCATCCCTTCACCTTAGCCATGGCTCTTACTTGCTTTGAATTAGCGAAATTGGGCAAACCCAACGCGATCGCCGCCTACCTCACCGACGAACTCCAGTCGCAGGGTGTGACGGCCAGCGTCGAACGAGCGGAACGAGGGCTGAACGTGCAGCTCCACATTCAAGACAAGGTAGATCGGCGGTATTTGATTGCCCTGGTGAGCCAGAAAATTCGTGAATTAGAGTTGCAGTCGATGCAGCTCGTCAACCTATTTGGCTATGGCACCAATAGCTCTGTGCCGCTGTGGAGCTATCGCTTAACGATGGGACAGGGGCAGCCCACACCATTTGTGCCCAATCGGGTGGAGGCATCGGGGCAGCCTGAACCAAGCCGACTTGTCGATCGGTTTTTGGTCTGTGGTTTGGGCAGTTTGGGTCAATATTGCGTCTACAGCCTGCGGAGGTTTGCCACCGATGAATCGGACGTGTCGATTACAGCGATTACGCAAGATGGCTCAGACCATTGGGATGTGGAAAACTTTTTGGATTTGCTAGCAGAACCCCCTTGGCTGGGCGACTGCCGAGATGATGCCATGCTGCTAAAAGCCGGAGTGCAGCACTGTCGGGCGATTCTGCTGGCGACCAGCAACGAAACGGTCAACATTGAGACCGCGATCGCCGCCCGCCGCCTCAATCCCAACATTCGCCTGGTGGTGCGCTCCTCTCGCCAAAACCTGAATCAGCTATTGAAGCAGCAATTGGGCAACTTCACCGCCTACGAACCGACCGAAATGCCCGCCCTAGCCTTTGCCTTGGCGGGGTTGCAGGTGGGAATTTTGGGCGCATTCGATATTGGTGAGGCGCGGCTGCAAGTGGTTGAGCAACAGGTAGAACTGGGCGATCGCCGCTTCGACGGCAACCCGGCTCTGACGCTCCACCGCAAAGACTGTCGCTTGGTTAGCTACTCGCCTGCCGAGGCGTCGCCAGACACGGCCATTGCCAACCGGGTATTTTACCAATGGCACCCTGACACCCAGCTCAAACCCGGTGATACGATCGCCTACATTGAACTGGCGGGGCAAACGGCAATGGCCAAAGATGGGGCGATACGCGCTCCGCGCAGGCAAGCCACCGCCCCTATCCACCCGCTACAGCAACTGGGACAGGCCATGAGCCGCGCTTTGCAGGTGAACCTCGCCCAGCAAATTGGCCACCTGTGGCAATGGATTCAGGCGCAGCAAAACCGCCAAATTATTAGTTTGGGAGTGGCGATCGCCGTGCTGCTGTGGGCTGGGGGGGCGATGCTGCTCAAACAAAGCGTGGCGGACATGACCTGGCAACATGCCATTTCTGCCGGGGCAATTTTGCTGATGGGCGGCTATGGCGATTTGTTTGGGGGGCTGGAAAATGCCGGGGTTACGATTCCCTGGACAGTGCAGTTTGCCTGCCTGCTGATTACGCTAGTCAGCCTGCTGTTTGTGCTGGGGGCACTGGGTTTAGTGGCCGACAGCCTGATCAGCTCTCGCTTCGATTTTTTGCGCAAACGCCCTGCTGTTCCGGCTCAAGATCATGTGGTGCTGGTGGGGCTAGGGCGAGTGGGGCAGCGGATTGCCACGCTGCTGCACGAATTTAAACAGCCGATGGTGGCGATCGCCGAAACTCTGGAGAACGTGACGCTGCCCGCCCAAGTGCCGCTGCTGCTAGGAGATTCGATCAAAGCGCTGGCCAATGCTAACTTGGCCTTTGCTAAAAGCATGATAGTGGTCACCGACGACCAAATGCTCAACTTAGAAGTGGCATTGATGGCGCGAGATGCCGCCCGCCAGCAAAATCGAGATATTCGCCTGGTGGTGCGATCGTATGACCAGCGGTTTGGCGATAACCTGGCCAATTTGTTGCCCGATGCCCGGATTTTAGCCGCCTATGCCCTGTCGGCTGAAGTCTTTGCTGCCGCTGCCTTTGGCGAAAATATTTTGAGCCTGTTTCGCCTGAATGGTCAGACTATTCTCGTGCCTGATTTTGTGGTGGTAGAAGGAGACACGCTGAATGGCAAGCTGCTGTCTCAGGTGGCCTACGGCTATAGTGTCGTGCCCATTTTTCATCAGCGCGCTACCCAGCAGCGGATGATGGCAGATGGGTTAGATAGCTTTATGCCACCGGATGATCGGATGCTACAACCGGGCGATCGCCTAATTTTGCTGGCGTCGATTAATGGCCTGCGGCGGATTGAACGGGGCGACATTACCCCGCCAAGGCAGTGGCAACTGACCGCTCAAACGCCACTCAACACTAGCTTTTTACACGATTTAGGCAGCGACCTCGCCCGGATTTCGGGCTGTAGTTTAGACGATGCCCGCGCCTTCATGAATACCCTACCTGGCACCATCCACCTGTCGCTCTACGACTATCAGGCGCATCGGTTGCAGCAAGAATTGGGCAAGCAGCTCCGCATCACCTTGCAGCCCCTGTGAAGTTTCACAAAATTTCGATCTGCTGTTCCTCTTTAAACCAGTGTCAAATCAAGGGAAGATACTGGAAGGAACCACTGGATTCCGTCGATTGGCAAACAGCAAGAAAAGAGATGATTGACAAAAACTTAGAGATTCTTGAGAAATCTAAAGAATGGTTTAGAAATACTATTGCCATAAATCATATAGGGAACACCAAAAAGCTGATAAAGTCCTCAGAATTCAATATCAATCCGTTTTTGGCTGTTTACCTGGCTAATTTTCTAACCGGGAATTCTTCAGCCTTAAGCATTGCAAAAGCACTAGTGTATCCAAGAGTTTTAGGAACCTCTATAACTACTTCATTTGGCACGAATGCGCAGAGATTTACCAATGACGTGCTTGATGCATTTGGTAGTACAACGCCAGGGGTCGATATTGAGTTTATTGATCAAATTGATCACAAGAAAAAGTACTGTCAGCTCAAATCAGGACCAAATACTTTAAACAAAGATGACGTTGAAACTATAGCAGGTCACTTTAGGACGGCAACTAATTTAGCGCGCACCAATAACCTTCAAGTTAGTCGGGACAATATGGTTGTTGGTGTAATTTATGGCGAAACGGGTGAACTGAGCGGACATTACAAGAGAATCATTGCCCAATACGACTATCAGGTTCATGTAGGAAAAGATTTTTGGCATCGCTTAACGGGTGATGATAAATTCTATGAGAAATTAATCACTGCAATAGGTTCGATCGCCGTCGAAGCCGACTATAGTAGTGAGCTTGATGAAGTAATCAATCAGCTGTCAGAGCAAGATGACATAAGAAATCTATCTCAATAGATTTTGAGATTCAACATGCAAATGTACTATAATTTGTCAATAATCGATATTTCATGTAAATTCGATGATTCCTGATTACTATTCTGTTGCTCAAGTTGCTGATATTTTAAGTGTTTCTAAAGAAACATTAAAAAGATGGGATATGAGTGGAAAGCTTTTATCTTTCATTCATCCTGAAAATAAGTGCCGTCTATACCATCGTTCTCAGCTAGAAGATTTTGAGGAGGCTAAACGTCTTTTCAACAGCTCTTGGGATGAAGAATTTCTCTCAAAGCCAATGAGAGACTTTAAATTAATTGAGCTGTTTGCAGGCGCTGGTGGACTTGCAATTGGCATGGAAAAGGCTGGCTTTACATCTATCTTACTTAACGAGATAGATAAAGATGCCTGTAAAACATTGCAGTATAATCGTCCCAAATGGAATGTAATTGAAGGAGATATTGCCAATATAAGTTTTTATGAACACCGAGGCAAAGTTGATCTTCTTTCTGGTGGTTTCCCTTGTCAGGCATTCTCTTATGCTGGGAAAAAGCTTGGATTTGACGATATTCGAGGCACTTTATTCTTTGAATTTGTCAGGGCTGTAAAAGAAACCGAGCCAAAAGTCTTCGTTGCTGAAAATGTTCGAGGCTTATTGAAACACGACAATGGAAAAACTCTAGAGGCGATTATTCATATTATCAACGAGCTAGGTTATGTCTTAGTCGAACCTAAAGTTCTTAAAGCTGTTTTTTACCAAGTTCCGCAGAAAAGAGAACGGTTGTTTTTAGTTTGTATAAGAAAAGACTTAGCAAAGAATATAACGTTTCAATGGCCATCCCCTTACACGCGCATTATGACTGTGAAGGATGCATTGAAAGCAGGTGAGCTTTACCCAGATGATGTACCTTTTTCAGAAGGTCAAAAGTATCCTAAACGCAAGTCAGAGATCATGGCCTACGTGCCTCCGGGAGGATATTGGCGTGATTTGCCTGAAGAATTACAGCGCGAGTATATGAAAAAAAGCTACTTTTTAGGTGGAGGTAAAACAGGCATTGCTCGCCGCCTAGCTTGGGATGAACCAAGCTTAACCCTAACTTGTGCTCCAGCTCAGAAGCAGACAGAAAGATGTCATCCTGAGGAAACAAGACCTCTAACTATCCGAGAATATGCAAGAATACAAACTTTCCCAGACACTTGGTTATTCTCAGGCTCATTATTATCTCAATATAAGCAAATAGGTAACGCCGTCCCTATTAATCTTTCCTATGCTGTGGGTAGAGCATTAGTGAGATTGCTGAATGATATTGAAATGTCACATATTTATTCCGCTGAAACCGAGATTCTGACGCCGGATCTTATTCCCTTGTCTGTTTAATTTTTTAGCGACTTAATTATCGAAGAAGTTTTGATTGTGAGGGCAAGTTTGTTAAAGTCTGTACGCTTCGCATACTCTCAATTAATTCGTACCTAAACATTCAAGGATGTACCCGGCAATCCGAGCGCTGGCTCCAGGCGCACCCATGCGGCGGCGACCGTTTTCGGCAATCAGCTGGAGCCGATCGGGATCGTTGAGCAGTCGCTGCAATACTTGGCTGGTTTGATTGGGTTGGGCGACCAAAATGGCCGAAGGACCCAGCAACCGGGTTTGCGCTTCGGCAAAGGTATGGGTAAATTGAGGCCCCTTACCGGGCAACAGCAAGGCCGGTTTGCCCAAACCGACAAACTGCTCGGTGGCCGTGCCTGCCATGGCGATCGCCACATCTGCGGTCTGAATGCAGTCGTTAAACGCTGTGGTCAGCAATAGCGTAGCGCCTTGCAGCGAAGCTTGTAGCGTATAGACAGTGCCCTCTCCAGCGTTGCCATTTCCAGTGCGCCAGCCAGAGGTCATCAGCGCTCGGTGCAGCAGATCTCGATCAATCGAAGGGGCGATCGCCGCCAAAAATACGAGCTTGCGCCCCACGGTTTCCACCAGCCCCGCCACGGCCTGGAGCATCTGCTGCCAATTGTTGTAGACTTCTGGCGGGCGTGAACCCGGAATCAGCGCCACCGTCAGGCTGTCCCACCTGGTGGGAAACGCCACCCCGGTCGGCTCCAGCCCGTCCATCATTG
>Ga0163155_10002856_pt1 | contig 19021 bp, 14 predicted proteins | sample OliLakLV19SP4G1_FD_148611 | JGI IMG/M metagenome (GOLD analysis project Ga0163155, IMG submission 148611) | Freshwater microbial mat bacterial communities from Lake Vanda, McMurdo Dry Valleys, Antarctica - Oligotrophic Lake LV.19.SP4.G1 | ecosystem: Environmental > Aquatic > Freshwater > Lake >... | reverse complement strand
CGGGGGCCTAAAAAAATGAAGCTGAAGCTCCATTTTTCGACAGGCCCCATTGGTCTGGCCAGAGATCAAACCTTTGAGGCATTCTCTCGTTTTCTGACCGTAGCTGGCCTCTCCAATGGAGCACAACTTAACTTCACAAAAATCGGGAGTGATGCACAGGTCCCACCTCGAACAGTACGAGATTTTTTTTCAGTGTTGGAAGACACCTTGGTGGGATTCCATTTAGCTCCTTTTCAAAAGACCATGTCGCGCAAGCCCGTCGCCACTGCTAAATTCTATTTTTTTGATTGCGGGGTCGCGCACGCCTTGCAGGGTATTAAGGAGATCGTAACCGGCACCCCACCAGACGGTCGCGCCCTTGAACATCTCGTTGCTCTCGAATTACGCGCGTTTCTTTCTTATCGCCGAATCGACAAAGCTCTTACCTATTGGCGTACCACGTCACAACTCGAAGTGGATTTTGTCATCGGCAACGATGTTGCAATCGAAGTTAAAGGTACGGGTCGAGTGAGCGATCGTGACGCGAAAGGAATACGAGCTCTAGCTCAAGAGGTGCCCCTACGGCGAAAAATTATCGTTTGCAACGAGAGTGATCGACGTCTGCTTGATGCTGGAATTGAAGTTTTTCCGCTGCAATTGTTTCTAAGCGAACTATGGGAAGGGAGGATTGTCTGATAGCCCCGGGCTACCCCTTTTATCCTCAGTACTGCTTGTGTCGGATGATTCGCCCCTCGATCAGATAGATCACATCCTCAGCGATATTAGTGGCCATGTCGGCAACTCGTTCCAGATAGCGCGAGATTGAAAGTAGCTGCAAGATTAGATCTGCATGTTGGGGACGTTCGGTAATCAAGACCCGAATTCTATTAATGTTATCGCTGTGGATCTGATCCATCTCGCGCTCGACGATTAACACCCCACGGGCTTTGTCTAAATTCAACTCAATCAGCGAATCCAGGCTCTGGCGAAGCATCCAGGTGGCTTTCCGCTCCATTTCTAGAAAATCGATATCAAGTTGAGAGACGGGTTGTGTGGCGAGATACTTGGCGCGTTCAGCAATACTGACCGCGTAGTCGCCGATGCGCTCTAGGTCGTTATTGATTTTTAGCACTGAGATTACTAAACGTAGGTCCTGAGCCACCGGGTGAAAGAGTGCGAGAATCTTTAGACACTCCTCCTCAATATCAACCTCCATCTCGTCGATGGCGTTATCTTGCGCAATAATCTCGTCAGCCAGCTTCCGGTCGCCATTATTTAACGCTAGCACGGCATTGCCCAGCTGCTGCTCGGTCAGGCTCGCTAGCGAGAGCAGAGAGCGTTTCAATTTCTCTAGAGCTGATTCAAAGTGAACTGTCATGGCGAGGAACTTAGCAGATTCATGCGCCTAAGTGTTAAGCAAAATTGGCGGCCCATTAAAATTCCTACTAAAACAGATCAGTTGACGCTCATCAAAAACTAACACAATCGTAGCATTGCTATGCGCCGTAAGTAGGCTTCATTCAACTGACAAGAAGCAGTAGTTGTTTTTAATTAACTGAAGAGGAACACTCGATGAAGAGAACAGGTGCATTTCTAGCGACGGGGCTGATTTCTGCTCTGAGCTTTGTTCAGCCAAGTTTCTCCGCCAATCCACCAGATACATTAAAGGTGGACGCCGCCATCACCACATATTCAAAGACTCCCGGAGTTACCGGAAATCTGAGCAGCATTGGCTCAGATACTTTGAATAATCTGATGACGCTTTGGACAGAGAAGTTTAACGGCTTCTATCCCAATGTGCAGATCCAGGTGGAGGGCAAAGGTTCGAGCACTGCTCCTCCAGCGCTAATCTCCGGCACGGCACAGCTCGGACCAATGTCCCGAGAGATGAAGCCTACCGAGATTGATGAATTCGAAAAGAAGTATGGCTACAAGCCAACCAAGGTACGAGTTGCTGTTGATACCCTGGCGATCTTCGTGCACAAAGACAATCCAATTCAGGGTTTGACCCTCGAGCAGATTGACGCGGTCTTCTCGAAGACTCGCCGACTTGGTGCAGCTGCGCCAGTTGTAACCTGGGGCCAGCTTGGATTAAGCGGTGAATGGGCTGATAAACCTGTCAGCATCTATGGCCGAAACTCAGCCTCCGGCACCTACGGTTTCTTCAAGGAGCAAGCGCTAGGTAATGGTGATTTCCGTGATGAGGTTAAGGAGCAACCAGGCTCAGCTTCAGTCGTCCAGGGCATTACCGTCGATCGCTTTGCTATTGGTTACAGCGGAATTGGCTATCGCACCTCCGGCGTCAGGGTGGTCCCGCTCAAGGGAGCCAAGAACTCGGCCTTCGTTGATCCGACACCAGAGAATGCTTACTCTGGTAACTACGCCTTAGCTCGTTTCCTCTATGTCTACGTCAACCGAGCACCAGACAAGGCAATCGATCCTTTGATCGCGCAGTTCCTTAAACTAGTACTATCTAAAGAGGGACAAGAGGTTGTAGTTAAGGATGGCTACTATCCATTGACCGCAACTTTAGTTAACGAAGAACTAAAAAACATTCAGTAGTTTGAGCAATCGCAGTCAAAAACGACTGGCTACGAAAAATGTGCAGGAGGATGGGCAGGCTGCTCATCCTCCTCTTACTTTGTCGTCTTCGCTTCGTCGTCGTCTGGCCGTAGATTATTTAGCTGCAAGACTGTTCGTCCTCGGTGGCTGGGCGATGGTGGTAGCGGTGGCAGCGATTATCGTAGTCATTGCTGCTGAGGCGCTACCTGCTTTTCGTGCTCCGGGGTTAGTCCTAACTAGTCATCGGATAATCCCCGCGGTAGGAGTTCCGCTGGCGAGCGGTGTGGACGAATACTCACAGCGCGGCTACCGCATCGATTCAGCTGGGACGCTGGCTTTCTTTTCGCTGCGAGATGATTCTCCTCCAGCGGTCCACTCCGTGAGTTCGCTCGGCGCAGCGACCCTCACCGCCATTGATTCGACCGTCACTCAGTTTTACCTGGGAACCAGTGACGGCCGGGTGATTCCACTAACGCTAGCGTTTCAGTCTGTTTTCACCTCGAACAGTGCAGCCCAACAGCTAGCCTCCCCGCACTCCGCCGCTGGTGTGAGAGCTGTTACCGAAGAGATCTCCTTCGGCGAACCGATCCAAATGTTCGAGGGAGACCCTGTCTCCATCTCGAAGCTCGTTTCTTCCCGGAGCGAGACAGAGCAAGTAGTCGTCGCGGTCGGTGCGGATAACCGTCTAGCGATCGCGATTTTGTCCGAAACCAAACCCCTAATTGGTCCACCAGAGAAATCTGTCAAGCAACAGCTCTTGACCTTGCCCATCGCTGGACAGATTACTTCAACCGCTTTGACCTCTGAAGGTAGTGCCCTTTTTGTCGGGAGCGATCGAGGCGAAATTTACTCACTAGAGCTTACTAACTGGGGACAATTGTCTGGGAGCTTGCGGACAGTGGTTAGTGGGCTACCGCCAATTCAGAGCTTAGCGCTGCTAATTGGCGATCGAACACTGGTCGCAGGTTATCGCAGCGGCGAATTGCAATCTTTCCACCTGCTTCGCGATTCAGCGGATCGAAAAATAGAGCTTAACAAGGTTTACGATTTTGAATCCCACGAGCAAGCGATCTCCCTCCTCGCCAAATCCTCGCGCAATCGCACCTTCATCAGTAGTGACTCCAGTGGAGTGGCGCGCTTACACTATTCTACTTCTGGAGAAACTTTGGCGCAGTTTGATCTGGGTCTGTCACCCCTAGCGGGCGTCAGTTTTTCTCCTAAGGCAGATGGCGTTATTGCCGTTGATACAAAGGGCGGCATCTCGTTTTTTGCGCTCGATAATCCTCATCCAGAAGTTTCGCTATTTTCACTCTTCGGTAAGGTCTATTACGAGGATTACCGCGAACCAACCTGGGTCTGGCAGTCCAGCAGCGGAAGCGATGCTTTTGAGCCTAAGATGAGCTTAACACCGTTAATCTTTGGCACCTTGAAAGCGACGCTCTACGCCTTGTTGTTTGCCGTGCCCCTGGCGATACTTTCAGCGCTCTACGTTTCTCAGTTCATGCATCCCCGTTTGCAGGCTTGGATCAAGCCGATTATTGAGCTGATGTCGGCCATGCCCAGCGTCGTTATCGGTTTCTTGGCAGGTCTCTGGCTCGCTCCAAAAGTGGACCTCTATGCTCCCGGGATCTTTCTTGCACCCCTAGTGCTGATAATCTGGATCTTGCTGGGCCTGTTCGTGTATGAACGACTCCCGCAGAATTCACGATTTCGCGTGCGCGCTGGCTATGAATTAAGCTTACTTTTGCCGCTCGTGTTAAGTGGTCTCGCTTTGGCCTTGCTCAGTGGAGTCTGGTTTGAGGCCTCGCTACTCGGCGGAAGTTACAAAATGTGGTTGCGAGAAAACTTTCAGATCACCGTCGATCAACGGAATTCAATTGTCGTCGGCATCGCTATGGGTTTTGCGATTATCCCGATTATTTTTACAATTGCTGAAGACGCTTTAACGGCAGTGCCGAAGAATTTGTCAGCCGCGTCACTAGCGTTGGGCGCGAGTAAGTGGCAAACCGCACTCAAGGTAGTGCTGCCAGCGGCAAGTGCCGGTATCTTTTCCGCTGTGATGATCGGATTCGGTCGAGCTGTTGGGGAGACAATGATCGTCCTGATGGCGACGGGCAATACTCCTGTGATGGATTGGTCAATTTTTAATGGCTTGCGCGCACTCTCGGCCAATATCGCGGTTGAACTGCCTGAAGCTCCGCATCAAGGTACTCATTATCGAGTGTTGTTTCTGGCGGCATTGCTGCTCTTCGCCCTAACTTTTTGTGTCAATACGGTCTCGGAGATCATTCGCATGCGTCTTCGTAAAAAGTACAAAAGATTATGAACCGCCGCTTATGGACTCCAGGTAATTCCTTTGTTTGGCTCTCCGGTGGCGCACTGGCGCTAAGTACGATCTTGGTCGTAGGTCTACTGCTGTTGATCTTTGTCAACGCGTTGGGGTTTTTTTGGCCGGCGGATATAGCTCGTCTAGCGCTTGAGGGCAACGTTTCTATCTTGGGCCAAATTGTCGAGAGAGAGCGCGTGCCCGGTAGCGACAACCAGTATCGAATTGAAATCAAGCAGGGTAATCGCGACGTTACTTCCGCCGATTTTATTTGGCTAGATGAATCGAAGATTACACAGCGCGAGTATCCGCCAGAGGCGGCTGTGCTGGAGCGGATGGAGTGGGGTAATGCTTACGGTTTCGTCAAACGACTGGTGCGAGGTGAGGAAACTCTCGCCGAGGGCAGTCCTGCAGTTCGTGCGCAGCTACCGATTTTGCTGCAGGCTGCAGCGGAGCGTCGTTCGTCGATCACTAAGTTGCAGAAAGAGGAGCTGGGACGAATTAATAGACAAAAGGAGCGGCTTCGTCTCGACTTAGTGAAGTATCAAGGAAGCGGGACGGCTCCACCTGCCGAGCTAATACAGAAAAATGCAGAGTTAAATCAAGCATACCAAGTGATTGAGGCTCAGGTCACGGAGCTCAAGCAGGCTCCCACAGAGCAGGTAGTTCTCGAGCTAGCATCAGGGGTAGAGCGTCAGGTTCAGCTCTCCGATATCGCGCGAATCTATTTTCCGAACGATCTTTCCTCCATCGATAAGCTCTCGATCTATCTGGGCAAACTCTGGGAGTTTGTCTCAGAAGACCCGCGCGAATCTAATACTGAGGGAGGAATTTTCCCGGCGATCTTCGGCACTGTGCTGATGGTAATCTTAATGAGTATCGTCGTGACTCCCCTTGGAGTAATGACCGCCATCTATCTCCGGGAGTATGCCAAGCAGGGACGTTTTGTTACCTTTGTTAGAATCGCCGTGAATAATCTGGCGGGGGTCCCCTCGATCGTTTTTGGAGTATTCGGTGTCGGCTTTTTTATCTATTTTGTCGGAGCCAGTATCGATCAGCATTTCTTTGCCGATATTCTCCCCACACCAACTTTTGGAACAGGGGGTATCTTGTGGGCCTCGCTCACCTTAGCCTTACTGACGTTGCCTATTGTCATTGTTACAGCCGAAGAAGGCCTATCGTCGATTCCGAGTCACTTGAGGGAGGGCAGCTATGCCCTGGGAGCTACCAAGTTTGAAACTTTGTGGCGTGTTATCTTGCCTTCGCTGACGCCCGCTATTTTGACCGGAGTGATTCTGGCGGTCGCTCGTGCTGCTGGAGAGGTTGCTCCGCTGATGATTACTGGTGTCGTCAAGCTTGCGCCTGCTCTGCCATTGGACGGTGAAGGACCATTCCTTCATCTTGAGCGCAAATTTATGCACTTAGGGTTTCATATTTACGATGTGGGTTTTCAGTCTCCGAATGTTGATGCGGCGCGACCGATGGTGTACGCCACCACAATGTTGCTGCTGCTGATCGTAGTGGTGCTTAATCTCACCGCAGTTATTTTGCGAAACAAGCTGCGTAGGCGCTTCGCCTCCAGTGCTGTCTGACAAGTAGTCGGGAGAATGGTATGCAACAAGAGTCAAATGAGGTGTTAGCAGCAGTGGGCTTTTTGAATCCAGATCTTTCAGCTTCGATTGACGATAGTCAGGGGGTGCTCTCTCCCCGAATTAATGTGGAGCAGCTCAATTTTTTTTACGGTGAATCTCAAGCACTAAAAAGCGTTTCGATCGCCATTCCGGAAAAAAGGGTTACGGCCTTTATTGGACCGTCCGGCTGTGGAAAATCGACTCTGCTCCGCTGTTTTAATCGGATGAACGATCTCGTTGAGAACGTCCGCACCGAGGGCAAGATCTTCCTGGGGGAGGTTGATGTCCTCTCTCCCCGGACGGATGTAACGGCGCTTCGCAAGCGAGTCGGAATGGTTTTTCAAAAATCGAACCCCTTTCCGAAGTCGATTTTTGAGAATGTGGCCTACGGTTTGAGGATTCACACCGTTCGAGACTACGCCCAGCTCTCCCGTGTTGTGGAGACGAGTTTGCGGCAGGCGGCCCTCTGGGATGAGGTGAAGGATCGACTGCATGAGAGTGCGATGGGGCTTTCCGGTGGGCAGCAACAGCGACTCTGCATTGCGAGGGCGATTGCTGTCGAGCCGGAGGTGCTGTTGATGGATGAGCCGTGTTCAGCGCTTGATCCGACCGCCACCTCAAAGATCGAAGAGCTAATTTACAGCTTGAAGAATCAATATACGATTGTGATTGTGACCCATAATATGCAGCAGGCGGCGCGGGTTTCAGATTACACCGGCTTTATGCTCCTCGGTGAGCTAGTAGAGTTTGGCTCAACTCGTAAGATCTTCCAGATGCCCACTGATAAACGGACCGAAGATTACATCACTGGTAGATTTGGTTGAGAGCTAGCCGCTAACACGCTATTACTTGGGCATGTTGCGGCCCCAGGTCTTTAAGCTACTGCGCGTTAAACTACTGTGCTCGTTGGCGTTATTATTCTCGCTCGAGCTCGCCCTGGCGCAGGATCAACTTCCCTTTGTGGTGCCAGCGGATAAGCAACAACTCCCGGATTCTGCCCTAGTTGAAACCTCTAAAGGCGCTTTTGAAATTCAGTTCCTCCGGCAGGAAGCTCCAGTCACGGTCGCGAATTTCGAGTACCTAGCGCGCAAGGGTTTTTATAATAACGTTGGATTTAGACGGCATGTTCCGGGCTATATTATTCAGGGCGGCGACCCGACAAATAGTGGTAAGGGAGGCCCCGGCTACACGCTGCCCCCGGAGTTTTCTACAATTAAGCATCAAAAAGGTATGATGGGGATGAGCCGGCATCCTAACGAGGTTAATAGTCAGCGCCGCTCAAATGGAAGCCAGTTCTACATCACCCTGGGGGATGCCCCCAATCTTGATGGCTTTTATACTCTCTTTGCCCGGGTTATTAATGGCATGGAGAACGTAGAAAAACTGAGGCCCGCGGACAAGATTTTGACTATAAGGTTTCCTAGAAAATTGATCCAAAACGAAAGCCAGTGAGACCGATACCAAGCGCTAATATTGTTAAATGTCTCCTAGGCCGGATCCTCTTGGCCTGTTTGCTGTTATTGCTCTTGCCACTCGAGCTACCAACTAGCCCGCTACTCGAATCCGCCTTCGCCTCGGATAAACCTGCTAAACCCAAGGCAGCCCACTCCGCCGATAAGAAGAAATCAACCAAGAAATCTCCGAAGAAGAAAGCGGAGAGCGTCAAGGATCCTGAGCCAGTTGGAGCGGCAGAGCCGATAGACGATAAGATCTTCGATACTGAACTCTCTAAGTCGACGGCGATTGATGCCGTGCTCTTAATTGATTCTTCGCGCAGTATGTTGCGAACAGATCCACAACGGCTGCGGAATCAAGGCGCCAAGCTTTTTCTTCGTTTTCTAAATGAAGGGGACCGTTTGGGAATCGTGCAGTTCGATCGTGAGGCTAAAACAGTCATTGGACTGGAGCCCATCCAACCGGCCGATCTAACTCCACTCGATCGGGCAATCGATGAAATTCCCGTCGAAGGGGCCTTTACCGATTTGGAGGCTGGCATAGATGCGGCGCTAAAGCTGCTGCTAGAGAAGGGTCGGCCAGATGCAATCAAGTGCGTAGTGCTTCTGAGCGACGGCAAGATGGATCCCCATCCCGAGCGCGGTCTACCTGAGGAGTTAACCACTCGGGTACTTGAGAAAGATCTACCGCTCTTCAAAGAGCGGCAGATTAGGCTTTATACGTTGGCGCTTAGTGCTGAGTCTGATAAGGAGCTATTGGCCAAGTTTGCTGCTGCGGTAGATGGAAGCAGTTGGTATACGCCTGATGCGGAGACGATCCATTTAAAGTTCTCCGATCTATTTCTTACCCTGAAGAAGCCGCAAGTTCTGCCGCTTGAGGGCTCCGGGTTCGAGGTCGATGCCGGAGTCAAAGAAGCCACGTTTTACATCACTCGTAAGGAAGCGAAGCAAGATATCTCGGTGATCGATCCCCGAGGCAATAGCATCACCAGCATCACACTTCCTTCGGGAGTAAAGTGGTTTAAAGGCCAATTTTTTGATATCATCACTATCACCTCACCCCTGCCGGGGCGGTGGAACATCCGCGGGTTGGAGAATCCAGCTGGTTTCGCCACCCTACTCACAGATCTTAAATTGCAGGTCGTTTGGCCTGAACAGCTACTAAATGCAGGCGATTCTGTGCGTTTTGCCGCCCGTCTGAGCGATGGTGAGAAGACCTTTGAGGCGGCAGAAATAGCAGACGCTATTTTTTATAATTTCAAAGTTGCCGATCTGGGGGCTGGTGCTGTGATCTCTGGCGGAACTCTGCTGGATGACGGTCAGAACGGCGACGAGAAGGCTGGCGATCGGATCTTTACCGGTACCATCAAGGTAGAGAAGGAGGGTGAGTACCGCGCCTTGGTTGCCGTGACTACACCGACCTTCACTCGGCAGCAACAGATTCCCTTCACCGTGGCGGGAAGTGCCGCTAAGTTGGAGCTTGTTGAGTCGGAGGGCGAAGCTAAAAGTTTCTCCGTGATGCTAGAAAAGCGCGGCCTTGAGTTAAAAAACCTGAAGGTCAAACTTGTCGCGAAACTCGAAGGAGAGAAAGACGGCAAATCTGTTGCACTAACCAAGAGTGAGGAAGACGAAGGCTTGTATACGGCTCCCGTGACGGAGCTGGCGAAGGCTGGGAACTACCAGATCTACGCGACGATCACCGGCAAGGGCGGAAAGAAGCAAGAATCATACGTCAGCAACTCATTGCAATATGTTGTCGACGAGGCGGCGGTTGTCGCAGAGGTCGAGGGAGAATCTAGCCCCTGGGTGCTGTATTTAGTGGCGATTGTCATGTCGCTTGGCTGGAGTGGTGGCATGGCCTTCTTTTCCATTAAGCGCTTTGGTGGAGTAAAGACCTCTCTTGATAAGGTGATACCTTATGTCGTTTCTGAGGAGCTCACCAAGAGATTGGCGCAGCTAAAAAGCACAGCGTCGCAGAATCGTCGACAGCCGGATGAGAGCGATCGAGAGATGCTAAAATGTCTCTTTGATGACGCCGGTGATGGTGACGTGGCCACCCCTCCCGCAGAGGCTGGCGTAGCGTCTGCTCCTGCTAAAGAGGAGGGTCTCACGGCTGGGGCTCCTTCAGCAGAGGTTGAAGCGCAGGTTAGCCCTGCCGAGCTGGCCCCAACTGAAGAGATTCAACCGGAGCAAGTCCTAGATGGAGAAGTCCCAGCAGGGTCGGAAGCAGCGCCCGTAACCGCGCCGTCAACTTCGGAGCCAACCTCTGTAGCAACCAGCGGTGGTGAGGCAGAGGTAGTCAAAACGGAATCCAGCGAATAATCAGGGCAAGGAATGCATTGAGTATTGTAAATTGAGTATTGTAATCGGTATCATCATCCTCTCTTTTCTCGCTGGTAATGGAGCGGTGTTTGCCCGTCTGTACGGCCAGGTTAAGCTGCGGAGCGATCTGCTAGATGGGAACCTGACGATGCTTAAGGATGAGATCAATTCTAAGCGAGGGATTCTTGAAGAGATTGGTCAACAGGTCCTCGGATTGGTTGCCAAAGATAAGCTCGAACACGCCAACCAATCGATTGTGACGCTTGAAGATGAACTGCGCAGCGAGCAGGGTCGGATTACCATTACTCAGGCCGAGCTAGATGCTATCGAAACTAGGCTGCGAGAGTTGGAAGAGATTGAGCGAGAGCTGGAAGCCAGTGCGATAGAGGCTAGCCGCGAAGTTGAAATGTTGCGATCTCAGGAGCGAGACGTGAAAACGCGCAACGATTTGCTCCGTTCCCAACTGGAGAATTCTTTTTTGCAGCTAGATAATCTCTTAAATCAGCTACAAGATTCGCAGGCTGCCCAGGAACATCTGACTCGGCTTAAATCCGAGCTACTAGAAACGCAAGCCAAGATCGAATGGTATGCCGACGAGATCTCTCGCCTGAATGAGCGTTACATGCTCCTGAAAAAGGCCTATGATGCAATCGATATAGAGTATGCTCAGCTTTACGAGAAACATAATGCGCTAGAGGCTGCGCAGCGTAGTTAGAGCCAAGTCTAGAGTTGGCGTTATGGATCGTGAGTTAGATGAGTAGTTCCCCCCGTTCTTATCAATCCTACAAGGAGCTAGACTTTCGCCATGTCTGGCATCCCTTTACGCAACATCAAACTCTCTTCGAAGGGGACAATCCCCTGATTGTTGAGTCTGCGCGCGGAGTCGAATTGATTGATCTTGAGGGCCGAAGCTATCTCGATGGAGTTTCGTCAATTTGGTGCAATGTTCACGGGCATAGTGTGCCGAAGTTAGTTCAGGCTATTCAGCAGCAGGCCGAGAAGCTCTGTCACTCAACATTGTTAGGGATTTCGCACACGGCAGTGCTTGATCTGGCAAGTCTGCTGCCGAAGTTTTTGCCTGCTGGGCTAGATCGACTCTTCTTTGCTGATAGCGGCTCGAATGCTGTTGAGGCAGCGCTGCGAATAGCGATCGAGTGGTGGTATCGCCTGGGAGACACGCGACGAACTAAGTTTGTTTCGTTAAACGGGAGTTACCACGGCGATACTCTGGGCGCGGTCGGTGTCGGATATGTGAAAGATTTTCACGGGCACCTGGAACACGTAACTGTTCAGTCGCTGCGCGTTAACCCCCCACATGTTTTTAGATTTAGTCAGGGCCTGTCGGAACAAGCTGCGGTGGAACATGCTCTGGCGGCATTAGGCAAGCTTTTCGAAAAGCAAAGCCAGAGTGTTGCTGCTTTGATTCTAGAGCCGCTGGTGCAAGGCGCGTCGGGTGTTTGGGTGCATCCAGCGAGCTATTTGGCTGGAGTTGCCGCTCTCTGCCGCGAGTTCGACGTCTTGTTGATTGCCGATGAAGTCGCCACCGGCTTTGGTAAAACCGGAAGCATGTTCGCCATTGAAAGCGCAGGGGTAGTGCCGGACCTACTAGTGATGGGCAAGGGGCTGAGCGGGGGATATTTGCCAATCTCCTGCGTGGCCAGCTCAGATCGCCTTTTTCGGGGCTTTTTGGGAAAGACCGAGGAATATAAAGCCTTTTATTACGGCCAGACCTTCGCTGGAAATCCGCTAGCGGCGGCTGTTTCGAAGGCCAATTTGGAGCTATTTACCGAGAGCGATCTGCTCGCTAGACTGCCTTCGCGGGTAGAGTTTTTTCATCGGTTACTGGATGAGCACCTTGAGCCGCTAGCGCATGTGGATGAAGTGCGACGTTGTGGTGTGATGGTTGGCATTGAACTGACCGTCCGCCCTGGCCACCGTGAAGCTTACACTCCGCAAAGCCAAGCGGCCTGGCGTGTCTGTAATCGTGCTCGAGAATTGGGCGTTTTTATCCGACCGATCGGTAACGTAGTAGTGCTGATGCCGGCGTTGGTGATGGGAGAAGATGATTTGGCGAGGTTGGTTGAAGTAACCGCCCGCGCCATTGAGGAGAGCCTGGGAAGCGTATGAATATCTTGCTCGTGACTGGTACCGACACGGGTGTTGGTAAGACTGTTGTTACTTCGTTAACAATTCGCAACCTATTGTCACGCGGATTTCGCGTAGCTGCTCTGAAGCCGATCGAAACTGGTTGCAGTGAGAGCGCGAAGGGACTGTTCGCTGCCGATGCTGCGATGCTGGCGACTGCGATTCACGGCGATGATTCTAGAGTCGATGAGCATGTGCTGTTTAAGTATCGAAACCCCGTAGCGCCGCTAATGGCCATGCGTATGGAGGGGGGAGAGATTACCAGCGCCGATTTGACCCGCCCGATCCAGGAGCGAGCCGAGTCTTGCGATCTGTTGATTGTCGAAGGCGCCGGGGGAATTTTAGTTCCAATTATCGAAAACTATTCCTATGTCGATCTGGCCCGCGAGTGTCAGATGAGCATAGTTGTCGTAGTCGGTTCCCGGCTGGGAGCTGGTAATCATTCCGCGCTGACTTTTGAGCTGAGAAAGGGCAAAGGATTGAATCTGCTAGGCTATGTCTTTAACGATTTGCATGCGAGTCGTGTCGCAGAAGACCCCTCGATAGCGAGCAATCGCCAATTGGTCCGTGAGATCGGCGAAATCTATCGCCTACCGGAGTTGGGCTATCTTCCAGAGTTCAAAGCCACAACTCCGGATCAATTCTGGGCCGTCAGTCAATCCGTGGAAGTGACCTCACTTGCGGATAATTTGATCAAGCAGTTTAATCTTACAGCACCCGAAAAGTAGTATTAGATGTTAAGTCTCGAAGAATATATTGCCGAAAAGCGGTTAGATAATTCTTTGGCTGAAAGGCTACGTGCGCTGACTGCTGCAGACCGTCCAACAATTCTAGAGCTGTTGGAGGAGCTCGACCCCTCTGCCAATACCCTACGTGAATTATTCCGCTTGGCTGATGAGGTTGCTCGCAGAGATCGCTCGACGATCTCTGCGGTAATTTTGGGAGTTAGAGAGGAGCTTTCTGCTACGTTAGCGAATGCCAAGCTCGGACGAAAAGATCGACAACGCTTGTTTCGAGAGGCCCTTGAACGGCGACGCTACCCCGTCCGCGAGCAGATTCGCCAGGAGTTGCTGGCCTGTGAGGAGCGTCTACTGCGGGAGTTAAATCTTCGCTGTCGAGCACCTCAGGATTTCGAGGGCGATACTTTGGAGATCTCCGCAACCGTGCGCAGTGCCGCCGATCTGCAGCAATTGGCTGAGCGCTTACAGCAGGCGAGCGACCACCCCTCTTTTAAGCGAATTCTTGACATTCTGAAGGGAGAATCGGAGCTTGTAGTTTGACCTAATTCGCCAGGTTTCATATTACTTTAGCTGGTTTCGTCACGGTTCTAGACCTCTCACAATAAAGTCTTTCCATGTCTCTAGCTCCCCGCGAATTTTGGCCCGAGGTCGTTTATGTATCTGAGGATTCGCTCCAAGATCCATTAACGCAGCGCGTTCTAGCGCGGCTGAACGGGTACGCTCAGGTGATTGAACTAAAGGGTAATACCGATCCTCTTTCTCCCGAGGCCTTGAAGAGTGAGGGCGCAGCTAAGCTCCCCCCGATCAGTGAAACCTATTCACGCGGAAAACGGACATTGATGCTGACCCGTTATCTAGGGAGCTGGCTAAAAGCCTGTCCCGGCACGAGTCAGCATGTTTGCTGTAATCTCTGGATCGTCAACCCCGGGGAGGGGTGTCCGCTCGATTGCACGTACTGTTATTTGCAGTCCTATCTGGCGCGAAATCCAACGCTAAAGCTTTACACCAATACGAGCGAGATGTTGGCGGCGATACAGGCGAAGACCAGTCAGCAACCAGGACGCTACTTTCGAATCGGCACGGGTGAGGTGATTGATAGCTTGGTCTGGGACGAGTTGACTGATCTTACGTTAGAGCTAGTTCCCTTTTTTGGTCGACTTGAGAACGGAGTTCTCGAACTTAAATCTAAGTTTGATAGTGTAGATAACTTAGTAGCGTTAGCAGACGAGCATCGGGGTAATACGGTTGTATCCTGGTCCGTCAATGCTGAGTGTGTGAGCGAGAAAGACGAGGCTTCGACAGCCTCGCTTGAACGTCGACTAATCGCCGCCCAACGGGTTATCCAAGCGGGGTACCGGGTAGGACTACACTTTGACCCGGTAATTCACTTCGCGGGTTGGCAAGATCATTACCGAGATGCTGTGAGAAAGATCTTCTCCTCGATCGACCCAAAAAAGGTGGCCTGGGTAAGCGTTTCCACGCTCCGCTACCGTAAGGAGATGCAGCAGGTGATGCTGGACCGTTTTCCGGAGAGTTTTGTGCCGTTTGGAGAGCAATTTCTCGCTAAGGACGATAAGCTGCGATATATCCAGCCTCTCCGTTTTAGACTGGTCAACTTTGTCTGGGATGAGATTAGGAGCGTGGCGCCAAATATCCCGCTCTATATGTGTATGGAGAGTTCGGCGGCCTGGCGGCAGATAGCGGGCGCAGCCCCACTGGCTGGCTCTGAATTGGTAGAGATCTTCTCCCGTCAACGTCGTGCTACTCCGACGCTGCTGGCGCCGAGTGGAACATAACTGGTTATAGGAATTTTACGTGGCACTTTTGATATTAAGTAAGATCTTCGGTTCCAAAAATCAGCGAGAGCTGCAACGCCTCTGGCCGCTGGTTTCAAAGATTAGTGCATTCGAGCCGGAGTTGAAGAATCTCAGCGACGAGCAACTCCGCGGAAAGACCGACTACTTCAAGGGACGAATTGAGCAGGGTGAAGAGTTAGACGATCTGCTTTCTGAAGCCTTTGCTGTCGTCCGAGAAGCCTCTGTGCGCGCTACCGGCATGCGCCACTTTGATGTGCAGTTAATCGGTGGAATGATTTTACACAGTGGCCGCATTGCCGAGATGAAAACAGGAGAGGGTAAGACGCTAGTTGCTACTCTTCCCTCGTATCTCAATGCGCTCTCTGGAAAAGGAGTGCACGTTGTCACTGTCAACGACTATTTGGCGCGCCGCGACGCAGAGTGGATGGGGCAGATCTTTAGCTTTCTCGGGCTGACTACCGGGGTTGTGGTTAACTCCATGAGTTCCGCCGAGCGTTATAAAGCCTATCGCTCTGACATTACCTACGGTCAGAATAACGAGTTCGGCTTCGATTATTTGCGAGATAATATGAAGCTCGATGCTGCTGAGATGGTGCAGCGAGGCCATAATTTTGCGGTGGTGGATGAAGTTGACTCTATTCTAGTAGATGAGGCTCGCACCCCGCTGATTATCTCCGGTCCGAGTGAGAAGCCGACGGAGACCTACCAGCTAGCGGATAAACTAGTCTTAAAGCTTGAGACAGATCTTCATTATTCGATGGATTTAAAGAGCAAGCAGGTGATGCTCTCAGATGAGGGGGTGAAGTCCGTCGAGGGCTGGATGGAGCTTGAGAATCTTTACGAGCCTAAGAATATCGAGCTGGTTCACCACATCAATCAGGCGCTGAAGGCCCATGTGGCGATGAAGCGCGATGTGGATTATGTCGTGCGTAACGGTCAGATTATGATCGTCGATGAGTTTACCGGACGCTTGATGTCGGGGCGACGTTGGTCTGATGGTTTGCATCAGGCGGTCGAGGCTAAGGAGGGTGTGCAAGTCCAGCAGGAGAACCAGACTCTTGCGACCGTCACCTTTCAGAACTACTTCCGCATGTATAAAAAGCTCTCCGGTATGACCGGAACTGCTGATACTGAAGCAGTCGAGTTCAAAAAGATTTATAATCTAGATGTGGTGGTAACGCCGACTAATTGTCCGATGGTCCGTCAAGATTTTCAGGATGTAGTTTACTCCGGAGAACGGGGTAAGTTTGACGCTGTGATCGACGAAATCATGGAGCTGCAAAAGAAGGGCCAGCCGATACTGGTTGGTACAGCGAGCATTGCTAAGTCGGAAGCGGTCAGCGAACTGCTAACGAAGCGTGGGGTGGCGCACCATGTTCTTAATGCCAAGAACCACGAGGGCGAAGCCTTCATTGTGGCTCAAGCGGGCCGATTTGGGGGAGTTACCATCTCCACCAATATGGCAGGTCGTGGAACTGACATTCTGCTCGGCGGTAATCCAGAGTACTTGGCAGCAGAGGCAGCCGGAACGCGCGATCCTGAGGATGCTGAATATCAAGCTCAGCTCGTGCATTTTCGCGAAGTCTGCGCGGAGGAAAAGCAGCGAGTGCTGGGGGTTGGTGGCTTGCATATTCTCGGGACTGAAAGACACGAGAGCCGCCGCATTGATAACCAGCTACGTGGACGGGCTGGTCGTCAGGGAGATCCAGGTAGCTCCCGCTTTTATGTCTCTCTCGAAGACGATCTAATGAAGCGCTTCGGTGGGGAGCGCATGCAAGCCATCATGACCCGCGTAGGCTTGAAGGAGGACGAAGCTATCGAGGGGGCCTTGGTGGCACGCGCGATTGAAAATGCGCAAAAGAAAGTGGAAGGATTTCACTTCGATATTCGTAAGCATCTACTGGAATACGATAACGTCATGAACAAACAGCGCGAGGTGATTTATTCGCAGCGCGCAGCTGTTCTACGCGGCGATGATATCGAAAGCCTGTTACAGGAGCTGATCCCCGATACGGTCGAAGAGGTTATTGTTAGCCGAGCCAATGATAAAGAGCCCCCAGCCAAGTGGGATGTGGCTGGGATGTTAGTCGAGTTCAACCGTAATTTTGGTTTAGCGCTGCCTGTCGAGGAGTGGGATGCCAAAAAGGAGCGGGGTGATAAGCATCTCGCGCAGGAGATCTTCGAAGCCTTGCGTGACCAAGCGTTGGCGCGATACGAGGAGCGCAAGCAGCACTTTGGTTCGGACCGGATGGTTAAGTTAGCGCAGATCGTAATCTTGCAAAGCTTCGATCATTTCTGGAAAGATCATCTAAGCAATATGGATCACCTGAAAGAGGGGATCGGTCTCCGCGGCTACGGCCAAAAAAATCCATTGCAGGAGTATCAACGTGAAGCTTACGAGCTCTTCGCTGATATGCTTTCCACAGTGAAGCTGGCCGTGGTGCAGAATCTTTTCATCCCTGAGCTACCCTCCGAAGATGAGTTGTTGCAGATTGAGCAACAGGAGCGTGACTTGCAACGCGAGCGCTCGCAGCAAGTTAAAGAGATTCACGAAGAAGTAACTCCTAGCGCCACTCCTGGCATTGAAACTGTCGAAGAGCCACTAGCGGAAGGCAACCGCCGCGATCGTCGCCGACAGGACGCGCTTGCTCGGGTGGCACCAAAGCCGAGCTTCTCCCAAAGCGACTACGCACCCACTAAGCCCACTGCCGATCCGCAGCGCGACAACCAACAACGAAAAAAGAATAAAGACGCCAAAAAGGCCCGTAAACGAAGGTAAGATGAGGTATCAGGAAAGGGATTAAAGCCCCCGCTTTCTTTACTCCTCTTCGCGAGATTTTTTTCCGAGATAGCCACCGTGATGTCGGTCGGCAAAGTTGGATTTGGTAAAGCCGCGGAGCTCCATGACCGTTAGGGCTAGGGCGTCGGCCAGCGCTATCATGGCCGAGGTGCTGGCAGAGGGTGTTAGCCCTAAGGGACACGGTTCAGCGATCTGACCGAGCTGCAAGACGATGTTGCTCTCTTTCCCAAGCGGGGAGTCTGCGTGACTACAGATAGTGATCACCGTATCAACACCGAGGTGGCGAGCAAAGTGGACCATCTCAATTACTTCACGGGTTTTGCCACTGTTGGAAAAGGTCAAAAGCACGTCGTGCTTTGCTAGCACCCCGATGTCGCCATGAGGGGCATCTCCCGGGTGAATGAAGGCAGCTGGTGTGCCGGTAGTGGAGAATGTCGAAGCCGCCTTCCTGGCAATGTATCCAGCCTTGCCGATTCCCGTTGTGAAAAGCTTTCCTCGGCACTGAAGGATGGCTTGGATCGCCTTTTCAACCTGCTCGTCAATTGGAATGGCATTGATGGCATCCGCTTCCGCTTTTAAGACTTTTTTTACTTTATCGAGCATATTCTGAAGACTCGGTTTGAAGACTCGGTTTGGTGATTCAGTTTGCTAACTTAGTGCTATTGGCTATTGGTATTGATGGCGATCAGCGCACCACAATTTTTACATCCTGCCCGCACTTTATGCCGTTTGAGAGTCTCAAGCGGATAACTGAACTGAACAGTCTTAAGGTGCAGAATATATTCTGCAGCGCCAAAAGGTTCAACCCGCTCAGGTCCGATAGCTTCAAACCGCTCCTGCCCGGGGACGATAAACTCCACCCTTACCCCTTCGGCTGCGATTCCACTGGTGTTTCTAAGGAGAAACTGAATGGCGTAGGGCCGCTTCTCTGCTAGTTGGCTCAGCTCCGCAAGCTCACCTAGGGCAGCCCCCTCCTCAGTGATTACGGTTGGTGGTTTAAGCGAAAGCTTAACCTCACTGCAGTTCGCGGAATAAGTTGCGCCGGCCTGTAGGAATCCATCGACACAAATCACGCTGCCGTCAACATCCGCTCCCTTGGTGCAGTCGATTCCGCCATGTGCTCCACAACTCGGTGGGGTAGTGCTACGAATCGCTGAGATCCTCTGGTCAATATTTTCGCGCTGAATCTCCGGTAGAACAGCCGCACGCTCGGTCTCGGGAGCTACTCGAGGAGTGGTGCTGTAG
>Ga0163155_10002849_pt1 | contig 19029 bp, 16 predicted proteins | sample OliLakLV19SP4G1_FD_148611 | JGI IMG/M metagenome (GOLD analysis project Ga0163155, IMG submission 148611) | Freshwater microbial mat bacterial communities from Lake Vanda, McMurdo Dry Valleys, Antarctica - Oligotrophic Lake LV.19.SP4.G1 | ecosystem: Environmental > Aquatic > Freshwater > Lake >... | reverse complement strand
GAACCCAATCTTGCCGAGTTGCTGGATCTCGTCGCCCTTGGCACGGTGGCCGACGTGGTGAGGCTTGATGCCAACAACCGCATCCTGGTGAAGCAAGGCATCAAGCGCATCCGGGCCGGGCGCATGCAGGCCGGCATCAAGGCCTTGTTCAGCGCCGCCGGGCGCGAGCCGTCGCAGGCCTCCGGTTTTGACCTCGGCTTCATGCTCGGCCCCCGCCTCAATGCCGCCGGCCGCCTCGCCGACATGAGTCTTGGCATCGAATTGCTGGTCACCGACGATGCCGGCCGCGCGCTCAACATCGCGCGCGAACTCGATACCCTCAACCGCGCGCGCCGCGGCATCGAGGGCGATATGCAGGCCCAGGCCGAGACGCTGCTGCGCGACTTTGTCGCCGCCGACAATGCCAGCGTCTGCGTCTATGACCCGGCCTGGCACCAGGGCGTGATCGGCATTCTTGCCTCACGTATAAAAGACAAGCTGCACCGCCCGACGATTGCGTTTGCGCGCGGCGAGAACGGCGAACTCAAGGGCTCGGGCCGCTCGATCAGCGCGCTGCACCTGCGCGATGCGCTCGATTTGGTGACCAAGCGCGAGCCGGGGATATTGCTGCGCTTTGGCGGTCATGCCGCCGCCGCCGGACTGACGCTGCTCGAGGCCGACTATGCGCGCTTTACGCAGTGTTTCGAGACCGTGGTGCGCGAGATGGTCGGGCCGGCGCAACTGGTGCGCACCATAGAAACCGACGGCACGCTCGATACGAACGACTTCAACCTTGACCTGGCGCAACGACTCGACCAGGAAGTCTGGGGCCAGGGTTTTCCGCAACCGCTGTTTTGTGACGAGTTCAGGGTCACCAGCCAGCGCGTGGTGGGTGAAAAGCACCTCAAACTCAAACTCGCGCGCGAGGGCAGGACCATGGAGGGCATACGCTTCAACGCCGCCGAGCCCTGCCCCGATCGCGTGCGCGCCGCCTACCGCTTGTCGATCAATGACTTCAACGGCGTGCGCAGCGTACAGCTCATTGTCGAGGAGTGGGAAGCGGCCGGTTAGCTACTACTTCCTGAACAGCAGCGGCGTGGCGATGAAGGTGACGAGCAGGATGACAAACCACACCAATGACCATTCCGGAATCGACAGTGCGAGGAACTTCCACGGCTTGATGGTGCACAGCCCGTCGTACTGCAGCAGTGGCGGAATCATCTTGCCGATTTTCGAGGCGTCGAGAATGCGCTCCACCGGCGAGCCGGCGCAGGCCATGGCGCGCACCGGGTCGCTCTGGATCCAGATGTGGTACCCGGCGGCGGCCACACCGGCTGCCGCGACAAGTCCGCCGAAAAACGCATAAATGGCGGTACCGATGTTGCCCGGCCGGTGCAACGCGGCGACCAGCGCCAGCAGGCCGATGCCGATAAAGCCCAGTCTTTGCACCACGCACCAGGGGCACGGATCGAGTCCGTCAAGATGCTGCAACACCAGCGCATAGGCGAGCAGGCCGATGCACACCATGAAGATGGACGTGAACACCGGTGCGCTCTCGCCGCGCGCCGACCCGCTCCGCCTGCCAAATCCGTCCATTGCCATGTTTGTTCGATTTCCGCCGCGATTTGAAGTTCCAGCAGGGTAGAGCAAGCCGGGGCAAGCTGCAATGCCTGTATAATTAGGGCCTTGGCATACGCAAGGCGGCATGCGATGCCGGCGCCCCTGCAGACGCGCCGTCGAACCTTACCTGGACCACCCCCGAAACATGGAAGCAGAACGCATCAACGCCCTCGCCGGCTCCCTCGCAGACCTCAACGCTCGTTCGCTCGAGTTGCGGAGGTATCTTTGACTACGACGTCAAGCAATCGCGCCTCGCCGAAGTAAGCCTGTCGCTGGAAGACCCCGGCGTCTGGAGTGACGCCAAACGCGCCCAGGACCTGGGCCGTGAAAAAAAGGCCCTCGAGGCCACCGTCGGCGCGCTGACCGACATCGATTCCGGCCTGCGCGACGCAGCGGAATTGTTCGAGATGGCACGTGCCGAAAACGACAACGATACGCTTGTAGCGGTGGAAACCGATGTTGCCGGCGTCGGCAAGGCCGTTGCCGACCTTGAGTTCCGGCGCATGTTCGCCAATCCGCTTGATCCCAACAACTGTTTTCTCGACATCCAGGCCGGCTCCGGCGGCACCGAGGCGCAGGATTGGGCGCAGATCCTCGAGCGCATGTACCTGCGCTACACCGAGAAAAAAGGCTTCAAGGTCGAGATCCTTGAGCACACGGACGGCGATGTCGCCGGCATCAAGAGCGCCTCGCTCAAGGTCAGCGGCGCTTACGCCTACGGCCATCTGCGCACCGAGTCCGGCGTGCACCGGCTGGTGAGAAAGTCGCCCTTTGACTCGAATGCGCGCCGCCACACCTCGTTTGCCAGCGTGTTCATCTACCCCGAGGTCGATGATTCGATCGAGATCGATATCAATCCTGCGGACCTGCGCGTTGATACCTACCGCGCCTCGGGCGCCGGCGGCCAGCACATCAACAAGACCGACTCGGCGGTGCGCATCACCCACCTGCCGACCAATATTGTCGTGCAGTGCCAGAGTGATCGTTCGCAGCACCGCAACCGCGCCGAGGCCATGGCGATGTTGAAGTCGCGGCTGTTCGAACTGGAAATGCGCAAGCGCAACGAGACCAAGCAGGCGATGGAAGACTCCAAGACCGACATCGGCTGGGGCCACCAGATCCGCTCCTACGTGCTCGACCAGTCGCGTATCAAGGACTTGCGCACCAACGTCGAAACCGGCAACACCCAGTCGGTGCTCGACGGCGACCTCGACGGCTTTATTTCGGCCAGTTTGAAGCAGGGCGTGTAAAAGCATGCACCAGCATGAATAATGTCATTCCGGGTGCAACGAGGGATCTGCTGTTAAGCCACCATGCGAAGCTACTGGGTCTATATTCTGTCCAGCAAATCGCGGCGGGTGTATGTCGGCGTTACGAATGACCTCGAACGCCGGGTCTGTGAGCACAAAAGCAAAGCGATGCAAGGATTCACTAAAACCTACAACATTGACCGCCTCGTTTATTTTGATGAAACACCGGACGTGCGTAGCGCAATTGAGCGGGAAAAGCAGATCAAGGGCTGGCGAAGAGACAAGAAAATCGCCCTGATTGAATCAAACAATCCCACGTGGGATGACCTGAGCAGTGAATGGTATGAAGCAGATTCCTCGCTACGCTCGGAATGACAAAAATTGAAAGCTGGCGTGAGCAAACAGGAACCGATCATGATTGAACCACAAAGCACCCCGATCCCGCAGGACGAAAACCAGATCATCGCCGAGCGGCGCGAGAAGCTGGCGAAGCTGCGCGAAAAGGGCATCGCCTTTCCGAATGATTTTTCGCGTGAAGACGAGGCGGCTGCGCTGCACGCGGCGCACGCCGACAAGACCAAGGAAGAGCTCGAACCGGCCGGCCTCAAGGCGGTGATGGCCGGGCGCATGGTGTTGAAGCGCGTCATGGGCAAGGCGAGTTTTGCCACGCTGCAGGACGGCACGGGGCGCATGCAGATCTATGTCACCAATGACGGCGTCGGCCTCGAGGTGCACGACGCCTTCAAGCACTGGGACCTCGGCGATATCCTCGGCGTCAGGGGCACGATGTTCCGCACCCGCACCGGCGAGCTTTCCATCCACGCCAGCGAAGTGCGCCTGCTGTCCAAGGCCTTGCGCCCGCTGCCGGAAAAATTCCACGGTCTCACCGACCAGGAGATCAAATACCGCCAGCGCTATGTCGATCTCATCACCAACGAGGACGCGCGCAAGACCTTTTTGACACGCAGCCGCATCGTGCAGGAAATCCGCGCCTTCATGGTGGCCAGAGGCTACCTCGAAGTCGAAACGCCGATGATGCATCCCATTCCCGGCGGCGCCGCGGCGCGCCCGTTTGCGACGCACCACAATGCGCTCGACATGCGGCTTTTTTTGCGCATCGCGCCCGAGCTCTATCTCAAGCGGCTGGTGGTCGGCGGCTACGAGCGCGTGTTCGAGATCAACCGCAATTTCCGCAACGAAGGCATTTCGGTCCGCCACAACCCCGAGTTCACCATGATGGAGTTCTACGAGGCCTATCGCGACTACCGCTACCTGATGAACTTCACCGAGGAGCTGATGCGCGAAGTCGCGCTCAAGGTTCTTGGCACGACGATGCTCCCTTACGGTGAGCATATGGTCGATTTGTCCAAGCCCTTTGATCGCATCACCGTGAAAGAGGCCATGCGCAAATACCATGCGCCGTATGCCGGCGAAACCGCTGCGCCGCTCGATGACCGCAACTTCCTCACCGCCGAGCTGAAAAAGCGCGGCGTCGAGGCCAAAGCGTCGCAGGGCGTGGGCGCGCTGCAACTGGCGCTGTTCGAAGAGACGGTGGAGTCGCTGCTGATCCAGCCGACCTTCATCATCGATTACCCGGCCGAGACCTCGCCGCTGGCGCGGCGTAACGACGCCAATCCCGAACTCACCGACCGCTTTGAACTGTTCATCACCGGCCGCGAAATGGCCAACGGCTTTTCCGAACTGAATGACCCGGAAGACCAGGCGGCGCGTTTCCAGGAACAGGTGCAGCAAAAGGACGCCGGCGACCACGAGGCCATGCATTACGACGCCGATTACATCCGCGCCCTGGAATACGGCCTGCCCCCCACCGCAGGCGAAGGCATAGGCATCGACCGGCTGGTCATGCTCTACACCAACAGCCCGAGCATCCGCGACGTCATCCTGTTCCCGCAAATGCGGCCTGAATAGCCCGCGGCGACGCCCACCGGCCGACCCTGCGCGCCGATGCCATCCGACCGGCTCATGCGTGTGGTCACCACGCCAATCGCCATTGTCATTGTCATTGTCATTGCCACTGCGGCCTGGTTTCCGGCACGGCAGGCGTGGGCGCAGGGCGACGCCGACGATGAAGAGCAGTCCGCCTGCAGGCAGCAGTTCGACCCAGCCACGGTCAGCGTCACCGCCCTGCCCATCCAGCCGTCGATGGACTTGTCGCTCGATACCCGGGCACTGACACTGATCGAGGGCAAGAGCGCCAACCAGCGCGTGCTCGGCCGCACCACGGCGCGCCTGCGCAATACCACGCGCTTTCAAACACGCGCGCACAAGCTGCCGAGCGGGCGTGCCTGTCTGAAACCCACCCTCGCCGTTACAGTGACCTTTGAGCCGATGGTGATTTTTGTTGGCAGCGAGTATGCCCACGGGTCTTGCGAGTACCTGAAGATTCTCGCTCATGAACAAAGCCACGTGGACGTCTATGCCGCACATTTGTCCGAACTGGTCGCGCCACTGCAGCAGGATTTGCGCGACTACTTTGCCGCGGCGAACCTGGTCACCGCCGTCCCGGCTGAAAAGCGGCGCATGCTGCAGGCGGGTATCCAGGACACCATCCGCGCGCGCCTGAGGCAGATGGCAGAGGGCTTGCATGCACGGCAACGCGCGGTTGACTCGGCGGAAGAACTCAAACGCCTGTCCGACCTGCACAAATCCTGCGCTGCCCAGCGCGCGGCGCCGCCGGTCGCGCGCTAAGCAGGGTGTTGCAAAGGGGGGCGACGCCCCCTTCATATTCCCGGAATCAGATGTTGTCGGGACGGCTGCATACTCGATACGCCACCTCAATCCCGGGTATGTATTTTTTTCAACCGCCTGGCATAGGATGCGCCTTCACGTGCACGGGGACTATTCGCAGGCGGGCGTGACTTTCGTCACATCGGTCGAAGGTATTTTTCACGTTTGTCACACACTGTTACAGCCTTACCGGTCAACACCGCGATAATGAAAGCGTTATATCTACAGCAACATCAGCAACATTCACTCTGAAGGGAGCAACACCATGGAAACATCAGCCACCCGTAGTTCCACCCACCCGATGCTCATCATCGCGGCGATTGCCGTGACCCTGCTCAGCGCCGCCGGCATTGGCGCCATCATGGGCTGGATACCCAACTCCAACAGCCAACAGGCGGCCACACCGCTGGTCGCCGAGACACCCAAGGCCGTCGAACCAGCCAAGGTCGTCGCAGCGCCCAAACCGGTCGCCGCACCGGCCAAGCCGAAAACCGTCGCCAGGACCGAACGCCAGCCCGAACGCCAGCCCGAATACAAGACTGAGCACAGGGTCGCGTCCTCGCAAGATTCGCGGCCGGTGGACTACTACCCGCCGGTGCAAGTCGCCGCCGCCCCGCCGGTAAGGCAGATTTGCTACGACTGCGGCGTGGTTGATTCGGTGCGCACCATAGAAAAGGCCGGCGATGGTTCCGGCCTCGGCGCAGTTGCCGGTGGCGTTGCCGGTGCAGTACTGGGTAACCAGGTCGGCGGCGGCAACGGCCGCACCGTCATGACGGTGCTCGGTGCGGTTGGCGGCGGACTCGCCGGCAACCAGATCGAAAAGACCGTGAAAAAGAGCAGGAGCTACGACATTACCGTGCGCTTTGAAGACGGCACCACCCGCGTCTTCAGCCAGGCCACCGAACCGTCCTGGCGTGCCGGCGACAAGGTCAGGGTCAACAACGGCGTTCTCGGTTCCAATAGCTGATCATCGCGACACCGGTCGCTGCACACCGCACACGGTACGACGGGCGCTTCGGCGCCCGTCGTCGTTTTGAGCGCCGCTGCCGCAAGATACCCCCGAGCTCGGGCGCTCCCAGGAGGTGGCGCTGCTAAAATCGGCTTTCTATGGCCGAGCTTCTGCCCCTGCTGGAAAAAATGCATCTGATCGGCCGCGGCGAAATCCCGGTCATCACCGCGCTCGCCGGCGGCGTGTCATCGGAGATTTATCGCGTTGACGCTGCGCGCGGCGCGTTTTGCGTCAAGCGCGCGCTGGCCAAACTGCGCGTCAGCGCCGACTGGAGTGCACCGGTCGAGCGCAATCACTACGAGGTGGGCTGGCTGCAACTTGCCACCCGCATCGCCCCCGGCGCCGTGCCCCGGGTGCTGGCCCATAGCCTCGATGACGGCGTGTTCGCAATGGACTATCTGTCGCCTGGGGCCTATCCGGTCTGGAAGACCTTGCTGCGCGACGGCGATATCAGGCCGGCAACGGCGGCGGCAGTGGGCGATCTGGTGGCCAGAATTCACGCCGCCACCGCCGCCGACGAGCGCGTCGCGGCGCGCTTTGCGTCCGACGCGATATTTCATGCCTTGCGGCTCGAACCCTACCTGCTGGCTACGGCACGGGTCCATCCCGGCTGCGCCGCGGCGCTCGAACAGCTCGCCGGGCGCACGGCATCGACCCGGTTGGCCCTGGTGCACGGCGATGTCAGCCCCAAAAACATTCTGGTCGGCAGTGCCGGCCCGGTACTGCTCGATGCCGAATGCGCCTGGTACGGCGACCCGGCCTTCGACCTCGCCTTTTGCCTGACGCATCTGTTGTTGAAACCGCTATGGCGGCCGCAATGGCGGCCGGCCTATCTCGCCTGTTTCGATGCGCTCAAAGCCGCTTACCTCGATCAGGTCCGCTGGGAGCCGCCCGCAGCGCTTGAACAACGCGCCGCACAATTGCTGCCGGGCCTGTTGCTCGCGCGCATAGACGGCAAATCGCCGGTGGAATACCTGAACACAGACGAAGCCAGGGATTGCGTTCGCAGCAGGGCGATAACACTGCTTTTGCATCCGCCTTCGCGGCTTGACGAAGTGGCTGTGGCATGGCGTTGACTATCCGGGAACAGCAAATGGACACCAGCATTGTTTCAATCCGCGGCAGGCGCCTCTGGGATTCGCGTGGCCGTCCCACCGTCGAGGCCGAGGTGGCGCTCGCCTGCGGTGCGACCGGCAGGGCCATCGCGCCGGCCGGCGCGTCGCGCGGCAGCAACGAGGCCATCGACCTGCGCGATGGCGGCGCGCGTCTGGGCGGCTACGACGTGCGCCAGGCCTGTGCCGCAGTCAATGGTGAAATCTCACGCACCCTGCGCGGCATGGACGCAACAGCGCAGATGGCGGTGGATGCGGCGCTGATCGCGCTCGATGGCAGCGGCAACATGGCGCGCCTTGGCGGCAACGCCACGGTGGCGGTGTCGATGGCGGTGCTGCATGCGGCCGCCGCAGCGGCGGGTGTTCCGCTCTACGCCTACCTTGCCGCGGGACGGCCGCCGCGCCTGCCGCTGCCCGAGGTGCAGATATTCGGCGGCGGCGCCCACGCCGGGCGGCGCATCGACATCCAGGACCTGATGATCATGGCGCCGCGGGCAAAGAGCTTCGATGAAGCCATGGTCATCACCGCCGAGGTCTATCGCGCCGCCGGCGCGCTGATGGCCGCGCGCGGCGGGCTTTGCGGTGTCGCCGACGAAGGCGGCTGGTGGCCGCAATTTGACAGCAATGAAGAGGCGCTGCAGGTGTTGGTCGCAGCCATTGAGCGCGCCGGCTTTGTGCCCGGCGAGGAGGTGGTGCTGTCGCTCGATATCGCCGCGTCGGAGTTGTACCAAGACGGCTTTTACCAACTGGGCCTGGAAAAAAAACGTCTCGATGCCGATGCCATGAGCGAGATGCTGCTCGACTGGATCGCGCGCTACCCCATCGCCTCGATCGAGGATCCGCTGGCGGAACATGACAGCGCCGGCCTCGCGCGCTTCACCCGGGCGGCGGGCGGAAAAATACAGATCATCGGCGATGACTTTCTGGTCACCAGCGCAACACGTGTTCGCGCTGCGGCTGCGGCCGGCGCCTGCAACGCGGTGCTGCTCAAACCCAACCAGGCCGGCACCGTCAGCGAAACACAGGCGGCACTGGAGGCGGCGCGCGACGCGGGCTGGGCGACCATCGTGTCGGCACGCTCGGGTGAAACCGAGGACACCACCATCGTTCACCTCGCCACGGGCTGGGACGCCGGGCAGTTGAAGGTCGGCTCTTTTGCTCGCGGCGAGCGCATGGCAAAGTGGAACGAGGCCTTGCGCATCGAGGAGTCGCTCGGCCCGGATGCCCGCTTTGCCGGCGGCGCGGCCCTCGCCGGGTCGCGCTACAAAACCGCGCCTTGACACCCGCATCCCATCACGCCAATCACCTGCGCGGCATCCTGTACATCATGGTTGCGGTGAGCTTTTTTGCCATGCTCGACGCAACGGCAAAATACCTCGCCCAGTTTTATCCGGTGGCGGGCATCGTCTGGGCGCGGTATTTTTTCCAGGTGCTGCTGATGCTGCTGGTGCTCGGGCCACGGCTTGGCCTTGGTCTCGCGCGCACCAAACGTCCCGCTCTGCAAATCGCCCGCGGTACGGTGCTCGTCGGCGCATCGATAACGTTTTTTACCGCGCTCGCACTGATGCCGCTGGCGGAGGCCTCGGCCATCACCTTTACCGCGCCGCTGCTGCTGATGGCGCTGTCGGTGCCGCTGCTGCGCGAGCGCGTCGACGGCCCGGCCTGGATTGCCGTCTGGCTGGGCTTCGCCGGCGTGATGCTGATCATCCGGCCGGGCAGCGGCGTCTTCACCTGGGTGGCCCTGCTGCCGCTGGTGACGGCACTTTGCAACGCCTTTTACCAGATCCTGACGCGCAAGCTGAGCGGCACCGACCCGACGCTGACCACGCTGTTTTACGGCGGTCTGGTCGGCTCGGTCATCATGTCCGCGGCGCTGCCCTTTTACTGGACCACGCCGCAAAGCCTGTTCCACGCCTTGTTGTACGTGATGCTGGGGGTGCTGGCCGGGATAGGCCACTTCATCCTGATCAAGGCGTTCGACCACGCGCCGGCCTCCACCATCGCGCCGTTCATCTATGTGCAGATGGTCGCCGTATTGGTGCTGGGTTTCCTCGTTTTCGACAGTTTCCCGGACGGCTGGTCGCTCACCGGCATGGCGGTCATCGTCGCCAGCGGCATTTTCGTGGCGACACGCCAGGCACGGCGCATGCTGAGCGCGCGCGCCGGGTCACCCGCTAAATGAATTTGGCCTTCCGGGCTTGGCGAGGAATCTGCTGTTGAATTAAATCTGCAGCAGATTCCACGCGCTTTGCCCTCGGCATGACAATTATTGCAGGCAGGCCTCAGCCCGCGGCGACCAGCGGACTGCGGCCGGTGAGCGGATAGCGCGGGTCGTTGTAGCCGGGCGTCGAGGGGTGGCCGCTGTGCACCAGGCTGTCGATGAGCGCCTCATCCGCGGCGCCAAAGCCGTGTTCCAGCGCGCCAAGGTACTCGGTCCACTGCTCCAGTGTGCGCGGACCGGCGAGCACCGAGGTGACGGCGCCGTTGTTGAGCACCCAGTTAATGGCGAACTGCCCTGCGGTCATGCCGCGCTGCTCGGCATGCGCCTTGATGGTCTGCGCCATGGCGATGGACTCGGCACGAAATTCCGTCTGCAGCATGCGCGCGTCCTGGCGACCGGCGCGCGAGTCGGCCGGCGGCGCGTTGCCCGGCCGGTATTTGCCGGTCAGCACACCGCGCGCCAGCGGGCTGTAGGGCACCACACCAAGGCCGTAGTGGGCGCACGCCGGAATGACCTCGGTCTCGGGCATGCGGTTCATGGCGTTGTAATACGGCTGGCAGACCACCGGTGGCGGCACGCCAAGTTCGCCGGCGAGGCGTACCGCCTCGGCAATGCGCCAGCCGCGAAAATTCGACAAACCCCAGTAACGCACCTTGCCCCGGGCGATCACGTCGCCCATCGCCGCCACTGACTCTTCAAGCGGTGTGTCGGCGTCATCGATATGGAAATAATAGATATCGACGTAATCGGTATCCAGGCGATTGAGGCTCAAATCGATGGCGCGCAGTATCCAGGCGCGCGACAGGCCGCCATCATTTGGCGCCGCGCTCACCGGATTGCCGACCTTGGTCGCCAGCACCCAGCGGCTACGCTCAGCGGCGATGAGTTTGCCGACGATACGCTCGGATTCACCCCTGGCGTACTGGTCGGCGGTATCGATGAAGTTGACGCCGGCCTCGCGCGCCGACGCAAGTATGTGGCCGGCCTCGGCGGCGTCGGTGCGGTCGCCGAACATCATGGTGCCCAGACACAGTTTGGATACCTTGAGGCCGCTGCGGCCCAGATTGCGGTATTCCACGCCTACATCCTCTCGAAAATCGCCGCGATGCCCTGACCACCGCCTATGCACATGGTGACGAGAGCGTATCGCTTTTGCGTGCGTTGCAATTCGTAGATCGCCTTGACGGTAAGGATTGCGCCGGTGGCGCCGATCGGATGGCCGAGCGCCACCGCGCCGCCGTTGGCGTTGACTTTGGCCGGATCGAGTGCGAGGTCGCGCGTCACCGCCATCGCCTGTACCGCAAAGGCCTCGTTCGATTCGACCACGTCCATGTCGGCGGGCTTGAGGCCGGTTTTCTCGAACACGCGCCTGACCGCAGGAATGGGCCCGAGGCCCATCAGTTGCGGTTCGACGCCGGCGTGGGCGTAGGCGACAAGACGCGCGAGCGGCTTGAGGCCCTGCTTTTCGGCAACCGCGCGATCAGCCAGCACCACCGCCGCCGCCGCGTCGTTGAGGCCGGACGCGTTGCCGGCCGTTACCGTGCCGTCTTTCTTGAAGGCGGCGCGCAGCTTTTGCAAATCCTCGATCTTCATGCCGCGGCGCACATGCTCGTCGGTGTCGAACATCACCGTACCCTTGCGACCCTTCAGCTCGATGCCTGTGATCTGGCTCTTGAAATGACCGGCATCGATCGCCTTTTCGGCGCGCCGGTGTGATTCGAGCGCGAACGCGTCCTGCTCCTCGCGGCCGATACCGTACTTGGCGGCGATGTTCTCGGCGGTGATGCCCATGTGACCGTGGCCGAAGGGGTCGTGCAGGGCGCCGGTCATGGCGTCGATGACACCGATGTCACCCATGCGCTGCCCCCAGCGCGCCGCCGGCATGATGTAGGCGGCGCGGCTCATGCTCTCGGCGCCGCCGGCAAGGGTGATGTCGCAATCGCCGAGCAGTATGTGCTGCGCGGCCGAGACAACGGCCTGCAGGCCAGATCCGCACAGGCGGTTGACGGTGAGGCAGGGGGTGCCCTCGGGCAGGCCGCCCTCGATGGCGGCGACGCGCGACAGGTACATGTCGCGCGCCTCGCCATGAATCACGCTGCCGAACACGACGTGGCCGACCGATGCGGGGTCGATGCCGGCGCGGGCCACGGACTCGCGCACCACCGTCGCGCCAAGCGCCGTCGGTGCCATGTCCTTCAGGGCTCCGCCGTAATCACCAATCGCGGTGCGCACTCCGGACAGCACCACTACTTCGCGTTGCGCCATGATTTTCTCCTCGTATTCAAGCTCTAAAAATCTGCACCACGGACAACACAGAGAACACAGAGAACACAGAGAAAAAGCAATCCAGATTATTGCGTTCTCTGCGCACTCGGTGATCCAAGCAGTTGCGTTTGGTCTTTTACCAAAACACCACGCAGGTCGTGCGCGTCGCTGCCGGTTATGGTCACGTCCGCCCAGTCCCCGGCTTTCAACGCCCCACCCTTTGCAATGTGCACCACGCCATCGATCTCGGGCGCATCGGCGGACGAACGCGCCAGGGCGACACCGTCGCTGATTTCATCGACCAGCACACGCATGTCGCGGCCGATCTTGCGCGCCAGCCGCCGTGTGCTGATTTGTTCCTGGACGGCCATGAAACGCGCCTGGCGCTCGTGCTTGAGTTCCTCGGCGACAGGACCGGGCAATGCGTTGGCCGCCGCGCCATCGACATCCGAATAGGTGAAGCAGCCGACGCGATCGAGCTCCGCCTCTTCAAGAAAGGCCAGCAATTGCTCGAACTCCGCCTCGGTCTCGCCGGGAAAACCGACGATGAAGGTGCTGCGAATGGTCAGCTCCGGGCAGGCCGCCCGCCAGGCGCGGATGCGGTCGAGGTTTTTCTCGCCCGAGGCCGGCCGCTTCATCAGTTTGAGGATGCGCGGGTTGGAGTGCTGAAAAGGCACATCAAGATAGGGCAATACGCGGCCCTCGGCCATCAGCGGAATCACATCATCGACCGACGGATAGGGATAGACGTAATGCAACCTCACCCAGACATCGAGTTCCGCCAACGCACCGACCAGTTCGTTCATGCGCGTCTTGACCGGACGCCCCTGCCAGAAACCGGTGCGGTACTTGAGGTCAACGCCGTAGGCGCTGGTGTCCTGCGAAATGACCAGCAACTCCTTCACGCCGGCCTTGACCAGGTTCTGCGCCTCCTGCATCACCTCGCCGATGGGGCGGCTGACGAGGTCGCCGCGCATCGACGGAATAATGCAAAAACTGCAGCGATGGTTGCAACCCTCGGAAATCTTGAGATAGGCGTAGTGCGCCGGCGTGAGCTTGATGCCCTGCGGCGGCACCAGGTCGGTATACGGATCGTGCGGCCTGGGCAGGTAGGCGTGCACGGCCTTCAGCACACCGTCGGTATCGTGCGGGCCGGTGACCGCGAGGACCGAGGGATGGGCGGACTGCACCACACCGTCCCTGGCGCCGAGGCAGCCGGTGACGATCACCTTGCCGTTCTCGGCCAGCGCCTCGCCGATGGCATCGAGGGACTCCTCCACCGCTGAATCGATGAAGCCGCAGGTATTGACGATGACGATATCGGCGCCGCCATAGGAGGGCGACATGACATAGCCCTCGGCACGCAGTTGCGTCAGGATGCGCTCCGAATCGACCAGCGCCTTGGGGCAACCGAGCGAGACGAATCCAACCTTCGGGGCCGCCGGCTTTTTTTCAGGCTTCATGGATGGGCTTTTAGCACTTGCGCCGCGCGCGGCGCGGCGGCGAAACTGGGATAAAACTCGCGGCTGTCACCTTGGCCCGGGTGCGGCCTCGCGCCCCGGACACCGGCTCAGGATTTGTCTTTTTTGGCGCCGTCGCCGTCGTCCTCGCCCGGCGCCTTGGGCTGCGGAAATCCGGGAAAAGGAAAACCGGAAAACATGCTCTTGGTCTGGTTCTGCAACTGTTCCTGCATTTGCACGAACATGTTCTTGCTCTGGTCCATGTAGGCCGACATCAGGCTGTTCATCGCCGGCCCCTGGAAGTTCATGAACTGCGACCATAGCTGCTCGTTGACCTTGCTCGGGTCGCCGTAGAGCACCTTGGACTGGTCGTGGATGCGTTTCTGGATGTCGGTGAAGGCATCGACGTTTTTTTCAAGGTAGGCGCCCATCATCCCCTGCATGGCGTTGCCGTAAAAGCGGATGAGCTGCGACAACACGTCCGACGAGAACATCGGCACGCCGCCGCTCTCCTCTTCGAGAATGATCTGCAGCAGGATGGCGCGCGTCAGGTCGTCTCCGGATTTTGCGTCCACAACCTGGAAGGTTTCCTGCTTGAGAACCAGCTCCTTGACGTCGGCAAGCGTGATGTAGCTCGAGGTTTTGGTGTCATACAGACGCCGGTTCGGGTACTTCTTGATCAGTCGCAATGAATCGGTCATGGCTGCTCCAGTAAAATTCGGATGGTGCGAACAGGCCGGGTTTCCCCGCCCGCAGGCCCGTATCACTGCATATGCTGCCCGCCATTGATGGCGATGTTGGCGCCGGTGACGAACGCCGCCTCCGCGGAGCACAGGTAAATGATCAGCCCGGCGACTTCCTCGGGCTTGCCAAGGCGCCCGACGGGGATTTGCGGAATGATTTTGGTGTCGAGAATTTCCTTCGGAATCGCGGTCACCATCTTGGTGCCGATGTAGCCCGGGGAGATGGTGTTGATGGTGACACCCTTGCGCGCGACCTCAAGCGCCAGGGCCTTGGTAAAACCGTGCATGCCCGCCTTCGCGGCCGAGTAGTTGGTCTGCCCGAACGCGCCCTTCGATCCGTTGACGGAGGACACGTTGATGACCCGGCCCCAGCCACGCTCGACCATGCCGTCGCAGACCGGCTTGGTCATGTTGAACACGCTGTCGAGGTTGGTGTGCATCACCGCATCCCAATCCACCTTGGCCATTTTCTTGAAGGTCATGTCGCGTGTAATGCCGGCGTTGTTAACAAGGATATCTACCGGCCCGACGTCGGCCTGGATTCGCGCCACCGCCTGCTGGCAGGAATCGAAGTCGGCGACATCGACGGCGCAGGCGTGAAAGGTGTAACCGCGCCCCTTCATGTCCGAAATCCACTGGGCGGCGCCGGTGTTTCCCGGCGAGTGCGTGACCACCACCTTGTACCCGGCATCGGCCATTTTGGTGCTGATCGACTCGCCCAGCCCGCCCATGCCGCCGGTAATTACCGCCACGCGTTGCGCCATTCTTCCCTCCTCAGAGACAGCTATTTGTACTGTCACCGATTATGTCACCAAATCCAAGCCCGTCAATAAACTGCACCCGGTTCGACGACGGGAACGCACCTACTCCATGTGCAGGCCGCCGTTTATCGAGATATTGGCGCCGGTTACATACGCCGCGTCGTCGGAGGCGAGGTAGGCGATCAGCGCGGCGATTTCCGACGGCTGCGCCAGCCTGCCCATCGGAATCTGGGCGACGATCTGGTCGCGCACTTCCTGCTTGATCGCCATCACCATGTCGGTGGCGACGTATCCCGGGGAGATGGTGTTGACGGTGACGCCTTTCTTGACCACCTCCTGCGCCAGCGCCTTGGAAAAGCCGTGCATGCCGGCCTTGGCGGCGGAGTAGTTGGTCTGACCGAACTGACCCTTGAGGGCATTGACCGATGAGATATTGATGATGCGGCCCCAGCCGCGATCGGTCATGCCCTCGACCACCTGCCGCGTGACATTGAACACCGAGTTGAGGTTGGTGTTGATCACCGCGTACCAGTCGCCGGGGGACATGCGCTTGAACAGCCCGTCGCGCGTGATGCCGGCATTGTTGATCAAAATGTCGATCGGCCCGATGGTTGCACCGACTTTGTAAAACATTTCGGCGCAGGAATCAAAATCCTCGACATTGCCCTCGGCTGCGTGCACCTGCAGCCCGGCGGCCCGCATCATCTGCAGCCAGGCTTCCTTGCGCTCGTAGTCGGGCAGGCAGCCGGCGACGACTTTGACACCGGTGCCGGCAAGGCGCCTGCACACGGCGGTACCGATCCCGCCCATGCCACCGGAGACAAAGGCGATGCGTTGCGCCGCGGGTTTCACCGGCACGCCCGCGGCCCGGGCCGCGGGCGCATTTTTGTCGGCGACATCGTTGGCCATCAGTGCGGTCCTTCGGTCCGTCGCATCAGCGCTCAATGGCAAGGGCAACGCCCATGCCGCCGCCGATGCAAAGCGAAGCGAGGCCTTTTTTTGCGTCGCGCCGGATCATTTCGTGAATCAGCGTGACGAGGATGCGGCAGCCGGACGCGCCGATCGGGTGGCCGATGGCGATGGCGCCGCCGTTGACGTTGATCTTCGAGGTATCCCAGCCCATTTCCTTGTTGACGGCGATGGCCTGCGCGGCAAAGGCCTCGTTGATCTCCATCAGGTCGAGGTCCTGGGCGCTCCAGCCGGCCTTGGCAAGGCACAGCCTGGAGGCGGGCACCGGCCCCATGCCCATGATCTTCGGATCGACACCGGCCGAGGAGTAGGCCTTGATGCGTGCCAGCGGCTTGAGCCCCAGTTCATCGGCCTTTTTCGCCGACATCATGATCACGGCGGCGGCACCGTCATTGATGCCCGAGGCGTTGCCGGCCGTCACCGTGCCGTTCTTGTCAAAGGCCGGCCGCAGCGCGGCGAGCGATTCCACAGTGGTACCGTGTTTGGGATACTCGTCGGTGTCGAACACCAGCGCTGCGCCCTTTTTTTGCGCAATTTCCAGCGCCAGGATTTCATCCTTGAACTTGCCGGCCTTTTGCGCCGCTTCGGCCTTTTGCTGGCTGGCTGCGGCGAACGCATCCTGCTCGGCGCGCGTGACGCCGAATTTGGCGGCGACGTTCTCGGCGGTGACACCCATGTGGTACTGGTTGTAAACATCCCACAGCCCATCGACGATCATGGTGTCGATGAGCTTGGCGTCGCCCATGCGAAAGCCGTCGCGCGAACCGTTCATGACGTGCGGCGACGCGCTCATGTTTTCCTGGCCGCCGGCAATGATGATCTCGGCGTCACCGGCCTTGATCGCCTGCGCCGCGAGATGCGTGGCCTTGAGACCCGAACCACACACCTTGTTGATGGTCATCGCCGGACACATGTCGGGCAGCCCCGCCTTGATCAGCGCCTGGCGCGCGGCGTTCTGGCCGACGCCGGCGGTCAGCACCTGGCCGAGGATGACTTCGGAAATCTGCTCGGGCTTGAGCCCGGCCCGCGAGAGCAGGCCCTTGATCACGTGTGCACCGAGGTCGGCCGCGGCAATTTTTGCCAGCGTGCCGCCGAATTTGCCCACTGCCGTCCTGCCTGCCGCAACAATCACTACGTCTGTCATGATGGTCTCCGTCCTTCTGTTTTATGTTGTCGATATGCCAGGGGTCAGTCGTGTTTCGCGTGTTGCATTGACGTGCTGTGCTCAGTACTCCAGGACAGCGGCCTAGGCCCGTTCCTTAACATAGCGTCCGGGCGCCGGTTCGATAGCCTTGAGTCCACGGCCGCCGGGCTTTTTTGGCGCGGATTTCTCACCACCGGCAAACTGCTTCAACCAGCCGTCCCAATCGCTCCACCAACTGCCCGGCGTTTCCGTCGCCGAGGCCAGCCATTGGTCCGCGCCGGCAGCGGCTTTGCCAGCCTGCCAGAAACTGCGGCGGTTCTTTTTCGCCGGATTGATGACGCCGGCGATATGCCCGCTCGCGCCGAGTACGAATCGGACATCGCCACCGAGCAGCGCGATCGAGCGGAAGGCGGTCTGCCAGGGCACGATATGGTCCTCGCGCGTTGCCAGGATGTACGCCGGGATCTTGATGGCGGACAGGTCCACGGGTACGCCGCACATCGACAGCCTGCCCGGCTCGCGCAGGCTGTTCTCGAGGTACATGTTGCGCACGTACCAGCAATACATCGGGCCCGGCAGGTTGGTGCTGTCGGAGTTCCAGTACAACAGGTCGAAGGCGTCGGGCGTCCTGCCCTTGAGGTAGTTGTTGACGACATACGACCAGACAAGGTCGTTCGCGCGCAACGCAGAAAACGCAAACGCCAGTTCCTTGCCCGGCATCACGCCGCCTGCGGCGAGCGCCTGTTCCTTCGCCGCCACCGATTTCTCATCGACGAACAGGCCGATCTCGCCGGTGTCCTCGAAATCGAGCATGGTGGCGAGCAGCGTAAGGCTGGCGACATCGTCCTCGCCGCGCGCCGCCTTCACCGCAAGCGCCGAAGCGAGCAGCGTGCCGCCGACGCAAAAACCGAGCGCGTTGACTTGTTTTGCGCCGCTCGCCTTGCGCGCGGCGCCGATTGCGGCGAGCACGCCTTTTTCGATGTAGTCATCCCATCCGACCTGTCCGAGTTCCCCGGTGATCTGCCGCCAGGAGACCATGAACACCGTCTGTCCCTGCTCCACGGCATGGCGCACGAGTGAATTGTCCGGCTGCAGATCCATGATGTAGAACTTGTTGATGCATGGCGGCACCATCACCAGGGGTCGCACCGCCGCCTTTGCCGTCAGCGGTTTGTACTGGATCAACTGGATAAGCTCGTTCTCGAACACCACATCGCCCGCAGTGGTGGCGATATTGCGACCGACTTCGAACACCGATTCGTCGGTCATCGAGATGCGTCCGCGCTCGAGGTCATCGACGAGGTTCTGGATGCCCTTGCCGAGTGTTTCGCCGTTTGACCTCACGGCAAGGCTCAGCGCCTCGGGATTGGTCGCGGCGAAGTTGGTCGGCGCGAGCGCATCGATGTACTGGCGCGTCAGGAAGCGTAACTGGTCTTTTTTCCGCCCCTCGATGGCGGAGGTCTCGACGATGCCGTTGAGGAAGTGCGCGTTGATGAGATAGGACTGCTTGAGGTAATCGTAATAGGGGTTGTCGCGCCATTCGGCGGCGGAAAAACGCCGGTCGGTGCGATCGGGCGACACCAGCGGCGTGTAGGTCTGGCCGGCTTCGCGCGCCAGCATGCGTGTCCATAAATCCACATGTAGCTGGAGGCAACCGGATTGCAATGCGGCGGCGCTCGAGGCCAGTTGCTGCAACATCAGCGCCTTTGCTTCGCCGTCGGCAGCGGCCCCGGTCGCCTCCTCCCCAC
>Ga0163155_10002844_pt1 | contig 19049 bp, 12 predicted proteins | sample OliLakLV19SP4G1_FD_148611 | JGI IMG/M metagenome (GOLD analysis project Ga0163155, IMG submission 148611) | Freshwater microbial mat bacterial communities from Lake Vanda, McMurdo Dry Valleys, Antarctica - Oligotrophic Lake LV.19.SP4.G1 | ecosystem: Environmental > Aquatic > Freshwater > Lake >... | reverse complement strand
CTCCTCACGCTTCTTCGCTGATCTTGAGAAGAAGATCGACGAAGTCACGCTCGTCACCCTCACGCGATCCACCGGCGAAACCTCCATCGCGAAAAATGGCGACCAATGGGGTCTCGTCGACAAAGGCGGCTACCCCATCCAGTTCGACCAGCTCAAGAGCGTGCTCGTCGGCCTCGCCGAGCTGCGTCCCGATGAGAAAAAGACCACCAATCCCGCCCTCTACTCCAAGCTCGGCGTGCAAGACCCCGCCAAGCCATCCGCTTCTCCCGATCCCACGCCGCCCGCGGCGGACAGCAGTGAAACACCCGCAGGAGCGCCCACCCTTGTCACCCTCAAGAACGCCAAGGGTGAGGTCCTCGTCTCCGCAATTATCGGCAACTCCAAGGCCGGCGGGGGCATGGGCGGCGGATCCACGACCCCAGGCGTCTACATCCGCAAGGCCGGCGACGCACAGTCCTGGCTCGCCACCGGCCAACTTGAGCTGCCGCCCGACGCGATGTCGTGGATCGATCGCACCGTCCTGAACATCCCGCGCGAGCGGATCAGATCCATCGTCGTCACGCACGTCGGCGGCGAGTCGTTGCAGGCATCGCGCGTGAGCGAAGAGGATCCCGCATTCAGTCTTCAGAATATTCCGGAAGGTCGGGAACTCAGCACGCCGAACGCGGCTGATCAGTTGGGAGCCGCGCTTTCTTATGTTACGATCGAGGACGTCCTCCCGATCGCGCAGGCCGAGTTTGCAAAGGATCCGGCCGCCGGCACACCCGGGCCTGACGCGGCGATCGCCGAGTTCCGCTCGTTCGACGGCCTCGTTGTTACCGTGCGGACACTTATGCACGACGGGAAACACTGGGCGACCTTTGCCGCGAGCGTGGATGAAGCATCGCTCCCGAAGGCCGCAGCACCAGCGCCCGCTCCCGCGTCAGAAGGTGCTCCTCCTGCTGGCGCGACCCCCCCGGCCGCACCGAGCGGCAAGACCGCGGACGATATCCGAAATGAAGCGGCCGAGCTTGATAAAAAGCTGGCGCCCTGGGCGTTTGCCCTTCCTGAATATAAGAGCAAGCCGCTGATGACCAGGCTCGAAGAACTGCTGAAGCCACAGACGCCCGCTCCGCTTCTCGAGACTCCGGTCGGGCCCCGGGGCGAGATCGTCCCTCCCGCTTCCGACGGCGGTCGCTGAAGCAGCCAGGCAACTTCACCGTCACGGGTTCAGCATTGAAATTTCCGCTGTCATCGCACGGTCCGGCGTCCTGCAAGCGCATCGATTGACGGGCTATTTTGCATTGGCGTGTACGCAACTCAGCAAAATACGATAGCCTGTTGGAGATTCAGCTCGTGCTCACCCACACCGCCCCGAGGCGCGCGGGGCCGGCTTTCAGGTTTGACATGCGCAACTCTCCGGGAAAATCCAGCATTTCGCGATCGCGGACCACACGGATACGGCTCGTACTCCTCTACATCGTCTTCGGCCTGCTGTGGATCATCTTCTCCGACCGGCTGGTCGCCTGGCTCGTCGATGAGCGGGCCACGATGGACACCATCCAGACCGCCAAGGGATGGTTCTTCGTCGCCTTCACCGGCGCGATGCTGTATCTCCTCACCCACAACCTCTCCATTCGCGGCGAAGACGTTTCCGACAACTCACGCGGTCACCGCCCCATGCGGTTCCTGCATCGCCACAGCACGCATGTCGCGATGACCGTCCTGATCACCGGCGTGTGCGTATCGATCCTCGCCTGGATCACGATCCGGCAGCGCGACGCGAAGCAAAGCAAGGATGAGTTCCAACTCCTGGCCGAGGAGCGGATAGGCGCGATACGCCATGAGGCTCGCAGCACCATCGAGTTTGTAGACTTTCTCGCGGCGTTCTTCCAGAGTTCGACCGAGGTCACACGCGATGAGTTCGAGGCGTTCGCGAGGAAAATCCTCCGGGCCCGGCCCTATTTCTGGCGGGCGCACTGGAGCGTGATGGTCAAGCACCAGGACCTGGACGCCCTCGTGAAGCAAGCCCGCGCCGAAGGAATCCAGGACTTCTCCGTGCGCGAGCGCACTCTCCAACAGACCGTTGTGCCCGTTCAGCGCCGGGACGAACACGCAGTCGTGTGGTTTGAAGTCTCTACCCGCGCGGCGGATTCGCCGCTGGGGCTCGATCTGCTCGCCTCACCGGCACGCCGGGATTCGCTCGTGGCATCCCGCGACTCGGGCAACGCTTCGCTCACAGCTCCCACGACGCTCTTTGCCGACGTGCAGGGACAACACGCCGTGTCACTCTTCAAGGCGGTCTATGCACGCACGAACACGGGCGACATCCCGCAGACGCCGGAAGCGCGTCGATCGCGGGTGACGGGATACGTCGGCGTGGGGTTCCGTATTCCCGACTTCATCGAGGAGTCGCTCCGCAACCTGCGCGATTCGCACATGGAACTGAGCGTCTTCGACGCGGAGTTTCCCGCCGAGCGCCTTGCCGTTCACGCTCCGGAATCCTCCGACCTCCCGCCCATGTCGGCCGCTCAGATCCGCGCCGCCTCGCCGCATGTTGTCGAAAAGGAGATCGACATCGGGGGGCGAAAGTGGCTCGTGCTCTGCGTGCCTGCTGCCGAGACGTTCAGTGCATCACTCTCACTCGCATCGCTGAGTATTCCCCTGGGGGGCATGCTCGGCAGCCTGCTGCTGTCGATGTATATCGCATCGCTCGGCTCGCTCGCGTCGTCCGAACGCGTAGCCGCGAAGAACGCTCTTGCGCTCGCCGAGCGATCACATCTGCTCGAGGTCAGCGAGGCTCGTCTGCGCATGGCCCTCTCCTGCGGCCATCTGGGCGTGTGGAACTGGGACTTCAAAGCCGACGTCGTCAGCAGCGACGACTATCACGGGGAAATCTGGGGGCGTCGCCCCGGCGACCCGCCGATCGGGACCGACTTTTATCGCGAGCGCATGGATCCCCTGGAGTATGACAGGACCATGGCGCGCCTGCAGGTCGCAGTCGACAACCACACCGACTACACCGACGTCGTCCGCATACTTCTCCCCGACGGCACGCGACGCTGGGGCGAGATCCGTGGGCCATGCCAGTACGCCGCCGACGGCTCCCCCCTCGTGATGATCGGCGTTCTGGCGGACATCACGAATCGGAAGGTCGCGGAGCTGGAAATCCAGAAACTGAACGAAAAGCTTGAAGAACGCGTGCAGCTCCGCACCCGCGAGCTCGAGCGGGTCAATCACGAGTTGGAGGCCTTTACCTATTCAGTCTCGCACGATCTTCGGGCTCCGCTGCGCGCGATCGACGGCTTTTCTCGCATTCTGCTAGCCGAAGGGGAGCCGAAGACCGACTCCGAAGTTCGCAGAATGTTGGGAATCATCCGTACAAATACAATCCGAATGTCATCGTTGATCGACGACTTGCTGGTATTCTCCCGGTTGGGTCGCAGCCAGGTCAAACGGCTGCAGGTTGATATGAATGCGTTGGTGCAGGACGTAATCCAGACGGTGATAGCGCCAGAAGAAGTCCGGAGAGTGCGGTTTGAAATCGGGTCATTGTCCCCCTGTTCAGGCGATCCGACGATGCTGAAGCAGGTGTGGATCAACCTGATTTCCAACGCCGTGAAGTTTACGCGGGACACTCCGCACCCTCATATCCGGATATCTTCAATAGCAAGTAACGAGATCCCGACGTACAGAATAGAAGACAACGGGATTGGATTTGACATGCAGTACGCGGATAAGCTGTTCGGAGTGTTTCAACGCCTGCACCGCTGGGATGAGTTCGAGGGCACGGGAGTAGGGCTCGCGATCGTAAAAAGGGTGATCGAGCGCCATGGCGGCGTGATTCATGCGTTCGCGGAGATCGAGAAGGGCGCCCGGTTCGAGTTCACTGTCCCTGGAGCGGCTGATGAATGAAAATGAATCGATCGAGATCCTCCTTGTCGAGGACAACCCGGACGACGCCGAGCTTACGCTGCATGCGCTGCGCGAACGGAAGCTCGCCAACCGGATCCGGGTCGCACGCGACGGGATCGAGGCGCTGGACGTGCTCTTCGGCAACCTGGCCAGCGGGACGAAGGCGTGCGTGCCGCGGCTGATTCTGCTTGACCTCAAGATGCCCAAGCTCAGCGGACTGGAAGTGTTGGAGCGGATCCGCGCCGACCCCCGGACCGCCTCATTGCCGGTGGTGGTGCTTTCGTCGTCGCGTGAGGATCGCGACATCGAGCAGGCGTACCGGCTGGGGGCGAACAGCTACATTGTAAAACCTGTCGAGTTCGAGACCTTCGTCAAGGCCGTCGGCGAAGTGGGGCTCTATTGGATGGTGCTGAACCAGTGGCCGCGTGACTAAATCAGCGAAATCAGTTCCTGAACGGGGGAAGCCATGCCCGAACGTCTGCGAGTTTTGATTGTCGAGGATAACGAGAACGACGCGGAGCTTGTGCTGCACGAGCTGCGCCAATCCGGATACGCGCCGGAGTGGACGCGGGTGTGCACGGAAGATGCGTTCCGCGTGGCGCTCAAGGAACACTGGGACATCGTGCTCGCGGACTACGGGATGCCGCGTTTCAGCGGGCCGCGGGCGCTGCAGATCAAGCACGCGATGTGCTCGGACGTCCCGTTAATCGTCGTGACGGGGAGCATCAGCGAAGAGGTCGCGGTTGATTGTCTCAAGGGCGGAGCCGCGGACTATCTGCTTAAGGATCGGCTGGGGCGCCTCGGCCAGGCGGTCGCGTCGGCAATCCGCGCCAAGCACCTGCGCGATAGCGCCAAGCGTTCGGAGTCGCTGCGCGAAATGATAGTCCGCGAGCTGAATCATCGCGTGAAGAACAACCTTTCAGTCGTGCTCTCGCTCATCAATCAGACGCGGCGGAACTCAAAGACGTATGAGGAGTTTGTCTCGAACTTTAACACGCGCATTCGTGCGCTGGCGAATGTTCATGAACTGCTCGCCGCGAACAACTGGTCGGGCGCGACGTTCACTTCCATTCTGTCCAACACGCTGGTGCCGTTCATCGACTTGTCATCGTCGAAGATCTCGCTCGATGGCAGCGATGTCGTCATTCCCGCCGGGGCGGTGCAGATGCTGGGCATGGTGCTCAATGAACTGGTCACCAACGCGATCCAGCACGGGGCGCTGTCGACCGGCGAAGGGGCCATCGCCATCAACTGGCGCACCGTGCCTTATATTTTGGACTCATCCGACGTGCAGGCGCTGGAGCTGAACTGGGTGGAGCGGGATATCCCCGCCGCCTTGGGGCCGGTTCGCGACGGATATGGGCTGACGCTCATACGCCAGGGCATCCCGCACGAGCTGCGTGGCGTAGCCGAGGTCGAGTTCAAGGATCGCACGTTCAGGTATCGCGCCGTGATTCCGCTTCAGGCGCGCGACGCCCCGCCCTCGGAAGTCATCGCCGAGGCCGCACGATTCTCACGCGAGCGAGCCGCGTCTCCCGCCTGAATGTTCAGCTTGGCACGACCGGCGCGCGGCCGACCGAATAGTAGTGGAATCCGAGATCGCCCATGTGCTGCCGACGGTAGAGGTTGCGGCCGTCGAAGATCACAGGGCGGCGCATGGACCTGGCGATGCGGTCAAAGTCCGGATTCTTGAACTCGTCCCAGTCGGTGCAGATGACCAGCGCGTCAGCCCCTTCCAGCGCGGCGTACATATCGTCGTGCACCGCAACGCTGGGGCCAAGTTCCTGGCGTGCGTTCTCGTTCGCAACTGGATCGTGAGCTCGAACGGTCGCGCCGTAGCCCAAGGCCTTGCGCATGAGAGTAAGGGCGGGGGCCTCGCGGATATCGTCCGTGCGGGGCTTGAAGGCGATGCCCCAGAAGGCGAGGGCCTTGCCCTGGAGTCCGCCGTCTTTCTTGAAGTGGCCCTGGATCTTGTCGAAGAAGAGTTCGCGCTGGCGCTGGTTGACGTCGTGGACTGCGCGGTTCAGCGTCGCGGCACGTCCGGACTTGTCGCCCATCATGATGCAGGCGAGCGTGTCCTTGGGGAAGCACGAGCCGCCGTAACCGAGGCCGGGGTAGAGGAACTGATTGCCGATTCGCTTGTCGGCGCACATGCCCTCGCGCACGCGGTTGATGTCCGCGCCGTACCCCTCGCAGAGGTTGGCCATCTCGTTGATGAACGAAATCTTGCAGGCGAGCATCGCGTTGCTGGCGTACTTGACCATCTCGCTCGACAGGATGTCCATCACGAAGATGGGGTGCCCGTTGCGGACGAAGGGGTCGTAGAGGTCGCGCATCAGTTCGCCGACCGAGTCCTTCTCAATGCCGACGACCACTCGGTCGGGCTTGTTGAAGTCTTCGATCGCGGCGCCTTCCTTCAGGAACTCCGGGTTATTGGCGATCTCGAAGGGGATGTTCGGTCCCACCCTGGCGCGGATGCGATCGCGCACGGCGAGCGTCGTGCCGACGGGCACGGTCGACTTGACCACGATGACTTTGGGTTTCTGGTTGGGGCCGCGCGAGATCAGCATGTCGGCGATCGCGTCAGCCGCGCTGAAGATGTACTTGAGGTCGGTGTGCCCGCGTTCGTCGCTGGGGGTGCCGACGCAGATGAAGATCACATCCGCCGATTCATGCGATTCCCGGGCGTTCGTGCTGAAGACCAATCGCTTGGCGGCGATGTTTCGCTCAAGAAGCTCGTTGAGGCCGGGTTCATAAATCGGGGACTGGCCGGCGCGCAGTTTCTGGACCTTGGCCTCGTCGATGTCAAGACAGGTTACTTCGTTGCCCGTGTTCGCGAGGCACACACCGGTCACCAGCCCAACATATCCCGTCCCGACCATCGTGAGTCGCATATTCCGCTCCTGTTGCCTCCGCCGCGGCAAACGTTCAAAAAAGGCGGGGTCCGAGTATATGGAGTGTTTCGGTCAGGAACCGTGGCAACAAAAGCGAAACTCCCGTGAGAGCGGGAGGTGACCAGGCAACAGGGTCTGGTTTGGATCAGGAAGGAGGTCAGTCGCCGCCGCCGCCACAACCTCCGCCGCCGCATCCGCCGCCACTATCGCTGCTGCCGTCGGCGTCGTTCCCGTGTGAGTCAGCGTGCTTGCCGGAGTGGCCTCCGCCGCAACCGCCGCCAAAGAAGAATCCGCCGCCGCAGCCGCCGTCGGAGGACGACCGGTTCGTGGTGCGACGCCTGGCGGCCATGATACAGACCAGCAGCACCGCGACCAGGAGCACGCCGATCACAATCGCAGCAACGACCGGATCTCGAACGCCCGTCGCAAGCACCAGCGGCGCGCACCCCGCAAAGAGCACCGACGCTCCGCACGCGAGAGCCCCGACACGAAGCGAAACCTTCACGACGCGCTTGGGAATCACATAGTTTCGCTGCGTGTTGATCCGCTTCTGGTGCAGGTCGTCTCCGAACCGCACGTCCGCCCGCGGCCAGATATCCGTCGGCGGCGGCGCTCCAAAGGTACGACTCCTTCGTCCTGGCGTACCAATCGTCGAACTTATGCTCCTCGGCGTCGCCGCCCTTGGTCGGATCGTGATGCAAGGGACGGGGAAGCACCTCGCCGCAGAGTCGCTGCCAGTACGAGCGGGTGTACGTCAGGTGCAGGTGCCACGCCTGATCAACCTGGTCCGACGGCGTGACCGGGTGCCCCGCGGTCATGGCCAGAAACACGAAGCGCTTGTATTCGTCCACCACCCGCCGCGCGAAGTCGCGCGACCATCCGTTTTCCTGTGCGAGACGCACGTCGAACGGGAATGCGACGTTGTCGTCGCCATCGATGTTGAATGCCTCGATCCGGGTCCACAGTTCCGACGGGAGATTCTGCACGGCCTTGATCATGCTTTCTCCTTGGTTTTCTGCGTTCTTCGGCTCTTTGCGCATGAGCTTACCTGATGATCGTCAGTCCGAGGCATCCTTGACGCGTTCTGAACACACACTTGATCGGGCGGTAGGGCGAGCGGAGCACGTCCCCTCCAGTACCCCATATGTGGTGTTCCACCGGTTGTACTCCCACCATCATTTGTTGATTTCTGCACACATCGGCGGTTTAGATTCTTGACAATCTGGGGTATCTTGCTCCCTTCTGCGTGCGGATCTCGCACGTTCACTTTGAGTGCCCCCACGGCACGACCCCCCACCCCCACCTGCCGAGGAGCCTTCTCGTGATCCATTCCAACCGTCGCTTTCGTCTGATTGGCGCCGCCGCAATGCTGCTTTCGAGTCAGGCGGTCGGCCAGGTCGTCATTTCCGAGGTCTATGGCGGAGGCGGCAACTCCGGCGCGACCTACCGCAACGACTTCATCGAACTCTTCAACCGCGGCTCAACGTCGCAGTCCATCAGCGGGTGGTCGGTGCAGTACGCCTCGTCAGCGGGAACGACGTGGCAGGTCACCGCCATCCCCGCGGGCGTCACGCTCGCGCCCGGTCAGCGGTACCTCATCGCTCAAGCGTCGGGCGGCGCGATTGGCGCGCTGCTTCCGGCGGCGAATGTAAGCGGCTCGATCAATATGTCGGCGACCGCGGGCAAGGTTGCGCTCGTGTCGAGCGCGGGCGCGATTTCCGGATCGTGCCCGGCGGGGGTTGTCGATCGCGTTGGTTACGGCTCAGCGAACTGCTCGGAAGGGGTTGCCGCGCCGGCGGCGTCGAATACCACATCGATCAGTCGCGCACTGAATGGGTGCCAGGATACGGGCAGCAACTCGGCGGACTTCGCCGCGGGCGCGGCGTCGCCCCAGAACGCCAGCGCGACAGCGACTCCCTGCGGGGGCGGCGGAGGAAGCGGTTCAACGCTCCGCGTCTGCACGTGGAATGTCACTTCCTACACCGGCGCGAATCTGACCCGCGACAACGCGTTCAAGACCGCGATCTACGGCGTGTTCAGCGGTCGCTCCCTCGCGCCCGACGTCATCGCCGCGCAGGAGTTTTCCAGCCAGACCTCGGTCGACGGATTCGGCGCGATGCTCAACTCGGCGCCCGGCAGCCCGGGCGACTGGGCCGCCGCGACGTTCATCAACGGCCCGGATCTTGATAACGCCTTCTTCTATCGCACGAGCAAGGTGACGTATATTGGAACGACCGTGATCGCCGCGGGGTCGGCTGTGAGCACGGATCAGCCGCGGAATACCTACCGGCATGATTTCCTTCCCGCGGGGCTGGCAGGCGCGTCGAACACGATCGCGATCTACAACTCGCACATGAAGGCCGGGAGCGCGGGGTCTGACCAGAGCCGCCGCCTTGTCGAGGCGCAGCGCATCCGCGACAACGCCCAGGGCCTCGACACCAACCCCTCCAACGGCGTCGCCGACGGCCTGCCCGCCGGGTACAACTTCATCGTCGTAGGTGACTTCAACATCCAGACGTCGTCGCAGGCGGCGTACCAGGAGCTCGTCGGCTCGCAGGCCAACAACACCGGCCGATTCTTCGATCCGATCAGCACCACCGGCTCGTGGAATAACAGCTCGTCGTACCGGTTCGTTCACACCCAGGATCCCCTCAATGACATGGACGACCGGCTCGACTTCCTGCTCGTCTCCGCGAGTCTGATCAACGGCGCGGGCGTCGACTACATCGGCAACCCCGCGATCGCGTACAGCACCTCCACCTGGAACGATCCGAACCACTCCTACCGCGTCTGGGGCAACGACGGCACCAGCTATGGCACGGGCATCCAGGTAGGCTCGAACAGCATGGTCGGCGCGACCATCGCGCAGGCGATCCGCAACTCGGTGGGCGGCAGCGTGACCGGCGGGCACCTGCCGGTGTATCTTGATCTCACACTCCCAGCGTCGGGCCTTCTCATGGCCGGCGATTTCGACGGCAGCGGCGATGTGTCGCCCAGCGATGTCTTCGCGTTCATCGACGCAATGCTGGCAGGCGATGTGACGGCGGACCTTGATGCCGACGGCAACATCGACGCCCTCGACTTTGCCGCGTTCGTCGAGGCGTTCTTCGCGAGATAGTGCGAGCGATGAATACCACCACATCGTGCCACCGACCATGGCTTTGCATGGTCGGTGTTTTCGTCTGGGGGTGAATACGCACAAAGCACCGACCGCTCAGAGCAGCGGTCGAGCTCTTCGCGTTCGAACATCCTTCCGCAGTTTCCGAACATTAGATCAAAGAGTTTTAACGCGAAGGAAGAGCGAAGGATCCCAAGGGCGCGAAGAAGACAAATCCAGAAGAATCTTTGATCTTGTATTTTCCCCGCGTTCCTTCGAATCCTTCGAGCCCTTCGCGTTCAAAAGAATCCTCCTGGCTTCCTTCTCTTCTTCTTCAAACGTCTGAGGGTGAATACGCACAAGGCACCGACCGCTCAGAGCAGCGGTGGGTGGCACGGCGGAACCGTTTTGACCGACCTCGATCCGGTATTTCAGACCCGAACCCCGAGACCCGAAACCCGACCCAACTCCCCGCCCGCCGTGACATACGATCCGTCATGCTCGACCAAGTTCTCTCGACGCTCAACTCGGCCAAGGACCTCCTGTTGGTTGTGCTGGGCTTCAGCCTGATCATTGTTTTCCACGAGTTGGGGCACTTCCTCGCGGCGCGGTGGGCGGGGATTCGCGTGCTGGCGTTCGCCGTGGGTTTCGGTCCTGCGTTCTTCTCGTTCCGCAAGGGAATGGGGTGGCGGCGCGGCTCGAGTGAGGCGGAGTACAACCGCCTCATGAAGGCGCGGGCGATGAGCGTGATCCCTCCCCCTCTCCCCCCCGCTGACATCAGCACGACCGAGTATCGACTGAACGTCCTGCCCTTCGGCGGCTACGTCAAGATGCTCGGACAGGACGACGCCGACCCGAGCGCACGCAGCGATGCACCCGACAGTTACCAGTCCTGCAAAGTCTGGAAGCGCATGATCGTGATCTCGGCGGGCGTCGTGATGAACCTGCTGATGGCGGCGATCCTGTTCGTCGTGGTGTTCATGGTCGGCCTGAAGGTCGAGCCCGCGAAGGTCGGGTACGTCGCGCCGAATCTGCCCGCGGGCAAGGCGATCGCGAACAACGCGAAGGAACTCGGCGTCACCGAGCCGGGCCTTCAGACGGGCGATCTTGTACTGAAGGTCAACGGAAAGCGCCCCGCGAACTTCAACGATCTTGTCATCGCCTCGGCCATGGCGCGGGGCGGCGACACGATGCGCCTCGAAGTCGAGCGCAAGGGAATCGCGAAGCCGCTGATCTTCGACATCGAACCCAAGAAGGACGACACGACGAAGATGCTGCAGCTTGGGATCGGCCCGGCGGCGTCGGCGATGGTGAACGAAGTGAAGGACCCGGTGCAAGCCGCGCTGTTCGAGAAGTTCTTTGTCGACGTCGGCATCGTGAACGTGAAGCCAGGCGCGAAGCTCGTGCAGGTTGGCGACGACACGAACATCGAATCGGTGTACGAGCTGTCGTCGGCGGCTGCGAAGTCCGGCGGGCAGCCGATCCCGGTCGTGTTCGAGAATCAGGATGCGGCGAACAAAGGCACGCGTGCGAGCGGCACCGTTCTGCCCGTGCGTGAAATGCAACGACAACTTTTCCGGACCGAAGCGGATCGTCCCCCGTCATATGTTCCGCATGTGCTGGGATTGCTGCCTGTCATGAAAGTTCTCGACGTCAACGCGGGAGCCGAGAAAGTCGGCCTGAAGGCGGGAGATATCTTTGAGCAGATCGGCGATGTCGAGTGGCCGAGCCTCGCCGAGGGCATGGCGGAGATCCGCAAGAACAAAGGCGGGACGGTGCAGATCGTCGTGCTGCGAACCGAGAACGGAACGCCGCGCGAAGTGAAGCTCGACAGCGTGCCCGTGGATCGCGAAGGCAGGATCGGCTTCTACACCGCCGATACGTCGCGCGACAGCGCACGCATCACCGCGTGGCCGCAGCGGTTGGCAGTGTCAACCGCCAGCCTGAACGACGACGAGAAATCTGACACGGACGCGATCGATCGTGCGGTACCGGTGCCGTCGATCACGTCGTTGAATCTCTTCCGCGGCTCGACGATCACGAAGATCGGCGACAAGCCGGTGAGTAACTTCAACGATATCGTCAACGCTCTGGCCACCGCGACCGATGCCGCGCACGCCGCGGGCAACACCGCCGAGGTCGAGCTGACCGTGCTTCTTCCGGTGAAGGGCGAGAGCGAAGAGAAGACCGTCAAATGGACGCTGACAAGCGACGAGGTTGCCTCGCTGCATCAACTCGCGTGGCTGTCGCCGGTTGAGCCCGGATGGTTCGAGCCCGAGACGTTCATCCAGAAGTCGAGCAATCCGGTCGAGGCCATCGGCGAAGGCATTTTGCAGACCAAGAGCGTGATGATGAGCACGTATGTGACGTTCATCCGGCTCTTCGAAGGCTCGGTGAAAGTCGAGCATCTCAAGGGTCCGGTCGGCATCGCGCACGTGGGCACCATCGTCGCGAGCAAGGGCTTCGTGTGGCTGCTCTTCTTCCTCGCACTCATCAGCGTGAACCTTGCGGTGGTGAACTTCCTGCCAATCCCCATCGCCGACGGCGGACAGTTCATCTTCCTGCTGTATGAGCAGATCATGGGCAAGCCGGTGTCGGTCGCGGTGCAGAACGCGGCGGCGCTGATGGGCCTCGCGCTCGTCGTGGGCATGTTCCTGCTGGTGACGTACAACGACATCTCGAATCTGATCGGGAGATAACTCACTGGTTGCGCGGGCAATCGGTGATGTGGCTCTCTTGGCAACACCGGCCGGCAGCGTGCGCGACTCCTCCTCCTTCATGGACATCATCGGGCTACTCATTCTGCTGGGGTTTGGTTGGCTCGTGGGGGTTGTCGCGCTCACGCTGTACACGCTGCACATGCTGACGCATCCGCCGCGCCGGACCTACTCGTATGCGGTTGCGAAGCAGCTGCCGAGTAACCCCGGCGAGGTCCGCTTGACGCTCGACGGCGCGGAGCGTCTGTTGACCTTCGAAGAATGGAGCTTTTCGTCGGGCAGGATTGATCATCCGGTGTGGGATGTTCGCGGACTGGTGGCGAGTGGAGCGACGATCATTCTCACCCACGGCTGGGGCGACTCTCGGGTCGTCATGCTCCAGCGCGTCACGCACCTCGCGAAACACGCGGCACGAGTGATCGTGTGGGACATCCCCGCCCAGGGCGACTCGCCCGCGACCCGCGGCTTCACGCTCGGCGCTCGCGAACACACGCACCTTCGGGCGCTTGTTGATGTCGTGGTTGCATCTGGAACCGCGGCGGGTGGGATTGTGCTCTACGGCTTCTCGCTCGGTGCGGGGATCTCGATCGTGTGTGCCGCGGCGGGCGCTTCGGTTGGCGCCGTGATCGCCGAGGCGCCGTACTGCGTGCCGATCACGCCGGCGCGGAACGTGATGAAACAGGCGGGCTTGCCGCACGCGGTGACCCTGCCGCTTGCGATGCTGATGCTTGGGATGCGCCTGGGATATGGCGCGAGCTGGATGCGGACTCGCGGCGCGGGCGGATTCGATCGTCGCGAGCACGCGGCGAAGCTGCGCGTGCCGCTGCTGTTGCTGCATGGGGTTGACGATGCGGTGTGCCCGGTTGCGGATTCGCGGGAGATCGCCGCGGCGTGCGGGCGCGCGCAGCTCGTCGAGATCCCGGGTGGGCGACATCTGGACTTGTGGACGGAGGAGGATCATGCCGCGAAATGCGAGGCGGCGGTGGCGAGTTTTCTTGGGGGCATCCGCGGCGCGGGCGTGTGAGCGTGGGTGTAATTGGTTTCCATTTTATTCAGGGCGTTGCATTGCGATGAATGGACGCGCACCGCCCATCAAGCGCCACGATTCGCTCCGCGGACTCCGCTCTTCGTGGGCGTGTCTTGTTCGACATTTTTGATTGCTGTAGAACGCGTGCGAGTCCACGCCCACGATGAGGCTTTGGGAATCGTGGCGCTCGAACGGCATTGTGCGTTGGCCGTGTCGTGCGCTTCAACGCTCGAGAATTTCAGAGGATGCTGTGTACCTCAACGAATGGCGCCCGCGTGCCACGCCGCTCCGCGCGCTGCGTGGAAATCTGAATCGCCCGCGCTCAGCGTCCAGCCGTCACGTGCGAGCGATGTCAGGTGTAGTGCGGTGCGGGCGTGCAGTTCGGGGATCAGGCGTGCGAGGCGGATGCCGACGCCGCCCAGGAGAACGATGTGGTTCGGACGGTACATCGCGTGCGAAATACGCAGAGCACGCACGAGCGCCTGGCACGGCACCGCGTCAACGCTGAGCGTCGTTAACGCTTCTTCCACCTTCTCACCAAGTCGCGCTTTCAAGGCAGGCAGACCGATGTAGGCTTCGAGCGTGCCTTGTGCGCCGTCGGCGCCGAGCGGAATGGGCGCGGGTTCCGCCGCGTTGTCGCTGGTTTCCGGCACGGTGACGTCGATGTGGCCGAGATGACCCGGGCCGCTGCCCGTCACAATCAACGGCGTTCCATGATCGAGCACGCTTGCGCCGACGCCGGTCCCCATCGAGATCGCGAGGAGACGCCCGGCGAGAGACCGCGTGCGATGTATGTCTAGTGCGCCCGCGAGCGCATCGGTGATGATGTGCAGGCCGCTGGCGCGTGTGATGTGCATGATGCCCGACGCGGCGAGGAGTTCATCGAACCCAAGCCCGACAAGCCCCGGCACGTTGATCGAGACCGCGATCGACTTGCCGTCGGGCGCGAGCAGGCCCGGGGCACAGAGTCCGACCGCTTCGACGCCGCCGAGATCGCCGGCGGATCGACCGAAGAGTTTCTGGAGGGCGTCGAAGAGGCGATCGCGATCGGGGCGCGCATAAGGAGCGGAGCGGCGGCTCCATCGCTCTTTGTCGTTGTCGAGCAGGGACGCCTTGATGCTGGTGCCGCCGATGTCGAGACCGAGGGTGAGCATGGGGATTATCAGTTAGAAGAGCAGGGGCGAGCGAACGAGGACGCGACACTCAGCGGTGGGGGCGGGCGAATGGGTTACTTCTTCACGCCGTCGGTCGCGAAGAACTCAACGAGCGCCTTGCGCCGGGCCGCACGTGTCTCGACAACTTCTTTCTTCTTGTCCTGGTTCGGATCGACAGACTCAAAGAGCGACGCGTAGGCGAAGATCGCCGCGCCGCGTGCGCCGGCACTGCGGGACAGCGTGATTTGCGTTGCGGTCTGCGCGGGGGCGTGGAGGTAGTTCGCGATCCCCGGCGTGATCGGCTTGCCGGGCGCCGCCGCGAGCCACGCAGCGAGATCGTCGCTGAATGATTCGTCCTTGTTGGTGTAGATCATGGGCATGGCCCGCGCGATGAGGCCGTCGTTGAGCCACGCCGCGGCGTCCTGGAGATAGGTTTCGCGCGCAAGCTCAGGGCGCCTCCACACCGCGGCGGTCAGCACCGCGCCGGGCCTGCGCGAGACCGCTTCGTCGCGCAATCGTTTGACGATCTTCGTGATGCTCGCTCGCTTGAAGTCCCGGAACGCCTGCTTGTCGGCGTCGGTGACGAGCTTGCCGTTTGCATCGGTTTTTACCTCGCGGCCCAGGTGGGCCGCGAAGGCGCGGATGCTCGCGGAATCACCGGGGAACGCGGCGGGATCCTTCATCGTGTCGGAGACGAATCGCACGTAGTCCATGTGGATTCCGTCGACTTCGTAGCGCTCCACGATGTCGCGACACACCGCGACGATGTGGTCCTGCACTTCAGGAAGAAGCGGGTTGACGATGACGTAATGCTCGTTGAGCGCCTGCGGCTTGCCCGCCGCGTCGTGAAGCCGCCAGGTCGGGTGCAGGTAGAACGGATGGACCATGGACTTGGGGGGAGTCGTTCCCTTCCAGAGGGGCATGACGTTGACCCATGCGTGGAGTTTCATTCCGCGCGCGTGCGCTTCGCTGACAGCAATCGCGAGAGGATCGGCCTTCGGTTCTTTCGTCCCGGGCGGAAGATCGCGGAGCAGCTCCTCGCCCCATGGCTCGAGTGCGCTCTTGTAGTACGCGTCGGCCTGGCCTCGCACCTGCCAGATGAGATCCGTTACGCCGAGCGACGCGGCCTCGCTCACCGCGCGCTTCACGTCGGCTTCCGTGCGGTAGTCCCATCGCGTGACCCAGAGCGCGCGGAAAGGATCGGGGGGCTGGGACTCGCCAGCGTGAGAGACGCCGGCGATGCCGAACAACATTGAAAACAGCATCGAAGCGAGAAGGGCGAGGTGCATGATGATCGGTTCCGACATGAGGAAAGAAAAAAGCCGACGGACGTGCCGCGTGTGCGGACTATGCGGCCAAGGCAGCGATCTGCAATCATCGCCGCTGCCGCGCACGGAATGTTATCGACCAACTCCGCGATGCTTCGGTACTTCTCTTGAGATCGCCCGCAACTCGACACAAAGCCAGGGCCGTGCCACGACGATTGCTTTGAAGACTCGCGCTCGTGGGTTTCCTTCCGCTCGCCCGTGCAAGTTCGGACCCGCGCCGCCGTTCCAAGCTGCACGACCCGTCAGCGGCAGCTCGCGTCGCACCGCAAATGCTCGACGACTGACCGGCATGGGGCACACTTAGGTCTAAGCGGTCGAGCGAGGTTCAGCGTCCTCCGGCACGCCACAACTTCAGATTGGAGACACACAGATGCGACTTCTTTTCAGCATGGCATTCGTTGCCGCGTGCCTTGTCGGCGGCGGCGCACTCGCGATCAAGGGACTGGGCCTTGAATCCTCGCTCGGCATGGACTCGCTGTGGCGATCAGCGCCGCTCGACACTCCCGCGAACTACAAGGTGGAAATGTCGCAGGAGGAGATCGACGCCCGCGTGCTCGCCGCGACGACGCTCACGAAAATCTCGCCTGCTCCGCGTCGCACGATTCTGCCGCTCATGCTCCCCTCGACGGGCGGCGAGATCCGCGTTCCGGACAACGCCCGCGCGGGGCGTTCGCCCAGCACTTCGAGCGGCTCTCGCACGACGGGGGCTCGCAACAGCTCGTACGACAAGGCGCCGGACAAGGCGTTCGATCTTGCCCGCCGCAATCCGATCAACAAGGCGCTGAGCAAGCGCGACTATAAGTCGACGGGATTCAAGTACACGTCTGAATCGCGCCGACGCAGCGACGCGACCGTGAAGAAGAGCCGGGTCATTCGCCGGTGATCGCGAAGCGGAATGATCCCGCTGCCTGATTCAACAACGTAGATCTCAGGCGAAGCGGTCAACACGACCGCTTCGTCTCATTTTTATCCGCCGCCGAACATCTTTGCCGCACGGCGCTTGATCTCCTCCGGCGTCACGTCCTCGATGCGCGTGCAGAAGTTCCAGACGTGCCCGAACGGATCTTCAAGCTGGCACGAGCGATCGCCCCAGAACTGATCGCCGACGGGCTTGCGCACTTTCGCGCCGGCGTCGATAGCGCGCATCGAGAAGGCGTCCACGTTTTCGACGTACAGGTGCAGCACGACGGGTGAGCCGCCGAGCTTGCGAGGACCGTTGAATCCCATGTCTGGGAACTCGTCGGCGAGCATGATGAGGGCCTTGCCGATGCGGATCTCGGCGTGGCCGATGAGCCCGCCGCCCATGTCGATGCGGTAGATTTCCGTCGCGCCGAAGGCTCGCTCATAAAACTCGATCGCGGCGGCGGCGCCGCCGATGCTGAGGTAAGGCGTTGCGCCGTGAAGGTCATCCGGAACTGGTTTGACTGGATGGGGCATTCGCGGTGTTCCTGAAATCATCGATTGCTTGCGCAATCGGCTCTTATTCCTCGCTGGGTCCGTCGTACGCGTGATTGACCGGATCGATGCGGCGCATGGGTTTCTCACGCGTCTGCTCTTCGGTCACGTGCGCGACGAGGCCCGGCGTGCGGGCGATCATGAAGATGCCGTTGAACACCTTGGGATCCATCCCCAGGTCCGCGAGGATCGCGCCGATCGCGCCGTCGACGTTGATCGGCAGCGGCTTGCCGATCGCGGCGAACGCACGCTCAATCGCACGCGCCGCCGCCATGTGAGACGTGATGCCGGAATCCTTGAGCCCCGCGTTCGCTGCGAGCTCAAAGAGCTTCACCGTGCGTGGGTCTTTCGTGTGGATGCGATGCCCGAACCCGCTGATGCGATCGCCGCTTGATTTGATGCGTGCGACTTCCTGCGTTGCGATTTCATCGAGCGAAATCCCCCGTTCCTTCGCGCCTGCGATGAGCGACGCGAGGAAGCGGGCGCAGTCTTCGATCGCGCCGCCGTGGTGCCGATTGATCGACATGATCCCCGCCGCGACGCTTTGCGAGAGACCGGCGCCGGTGCTCGCGACCGTGCGGGCCGCGAGACACGAAGGCGGCGTCGCGCCGTGATCAATGCTCGACACCAGGATCGCATCGAGCAGCTTGCCCACGCGCTCATCCGGCAGTTTGCCGTTCAGGATCAAGTACACCGCCGCGCCGAAACTTACGTTTCCCATGAGGGACGCGATGTCGTGCCCGCGCACCGCGACCTTGTTGGGCTCGATCTTCGTGATCGCAGTGGTCCACACGGCTTTTCGCTCGGCATCCGTCATGAGCGAGCGCGACGCCTTCCCGTCTCGCAGGGTGCGAAGCACGCCGACGACCGCTTCGGGCAGCTCGCCAAACGCATCGACGACCGTCGCGCCCGCGCTCCGCAGCGCATCGACCTTCCCGGCGTGCGTTCCCTTGTTCCCCTCAATGATCGCGCCCGCATGGCTGAATCGCGTGCCCGCCTTCGCCGCCTTGCCGCCGATGTACGCGATGACGGGCTTGGTGATCTTCTTCGCCGCGATCATCTCGGCGAGCTCTTCCTCCTGCGAACCGCCGATCTCGCCGAAGACGACAATCGCGTCCGTCGCGGGATCGTTCTGGAACAGCTCGGCGACATCCGGGATCCGCAGGCCCAGCACCGCGTCGCCGCCGATGTGAACGATGGACGAAATGCGCACGCCCGCCTGCCCGCAGTAGTACGCCGTCGACGACGACATCCCGCCGGAGCGTGAGATGATCCCCACGCCGGTGCCGCCGCCTTTGCCTGATGAGGACGGCGGCAGCGGCGGTTTGAACCATTCGCGTGCCGACTCGGCGCGCCCGCCGATCATGCCCACGACCGCCTGTCCCGGCGAAGCAATGCCGAGCGTGTTCGGCCCGACGAACTCAGCGCCCTTCGCTTTCGCGACTTTCGCGATCTCCATCGCATCCCACACCGGCACACGATC
>Ga0163155_10002841_pt1 | contig 19055 bp, 27 predicted proteins | sample OliLakLV19SP4G1_FD_148611 | JGI IMG/M metagenome (GOLD analysis project Ga0163155, IMG submission 148611) | Freshwater microbial mat bacterial communities from Lake Vanda, McMurdo Dry Valleys, Antarctica - Oligotrophic Lake LV.19.SP4.G1 | ecosystem: Environmental > Aquatic > Freshwater > Lake >... | reverse complement strand
ACGTGCGACGAAGATCGAGCGAAACGATTCCTCCTTTGGACAATTCTGAAGATTAGGTTCTTGAGATGATGTCCGACCCGTACGAACAAGATTGATCATCTTCGATCGAACTGCGCTCTCACCTTTCGGAACAAACAAATTCTCCCCTGGCCGGAAATGGGAGAAGAATCTCAAGTGAGTTGTGGTCGAACAGTAATCAATCCACGCTTCTAAAAACGGATCGTACTTTTGATATGGGGCCCAATCATCGGCAGACCGAGAGATGCCTTCATTCTTTCCCCTGGCCATTGGGACTTCGAAACCAGGAACAACCTTCTTGAGATGCTCTGATACTTGCCATAACTTGTCGGACACCGCCTTGGTATCCAAACCCGGCATACCATTACTTTTCTGATTGATCTCTCGACCCTTGTAGCTCCGAAACATCCCTGGAGCTGCCTGTCGAAGACGTTCTAGGGCGGCTAGGGCTTCGCCCCTAGCCGCCCTCTCGGCTTCTTCTGCCAAGATAGGATCGAAAGCAAGACCACGACGACTCATATCCGCAAGAGCGATGGAACCTTTGACCTGGATAGATTCTGTGAGCAGACCATATTCCGACGCCAACTCGTGCCAAGGACGGTGATATGCAGGAGAAGCACGTCTCATCTGTATGGCGGCTTCTCTTCGCAGATGCGGATAGAGTTTATGGAGGACAAAGGTATCATAGGCGGCATATTCGAAGAATCCCCTCTCCAAAGAAGGCCATGTAGAAAATGGTAAACCGAAAAATTCCGCGTACCTCATGCGGTACGGATCCTTTTTGTCGACTCGTACTCCTGCGTACTCGAAAGCGACCTTGTCTAGGTTGTGAGAATAAAACTTCTCCGTGCCGTCCTCGCCTCGGCCCTGCGCCAGTCGCACAAGCTGATCCAAAATCAGGGAGTCGTGCCAGAGATTCTGATCGACTTGGGACCAGAGCAAAGCCTCAATGTCTTTACGTCCCGCGTCCCGTGCATGTCGCATGCAGACCCAGAAATCAAAGACCGTATTATGGCAGACCCAGGGAATACCAGCATGGGCCAGTAAGAAGTCGAACAAAGAATCGGGATGAACAACAACCGTTCTATCTCCATCAGACGCCGACCATAGTGCAAGTCGAGGGATCGACACATTATCCGCAAGTTCCGTCTCTGTATCGAAAGATAAAGGAGAACAGTGTGTGCCTTTCAGACACACACCGTCCCATCCCAGCTCGTAATTAACGACAGTTGTCATGGTGTACGGTACTCCCAACACGAGGGGGAAAATCTTGAGGTGCAAACCCCAGATCCGAAATAGGAAGTGACGGCTTCTTCTACTCCAGGATGATCGGGATTTTTGTAATCGTGTCCAGCAATCATACCGCCCGGTTTAACCTTGGATCGCCATGCGGTGATGTCTGCAAGGACAGCATCACAGGCGTGGTCCGCGTCGATGAAGAGGAAGTCGATAGTAGAGTCCCCGAAGAGTTTCGCCGCCGCAATCGAGGGTGCCACAATCAGAGATACTTTTTCAGGATAGACCCCACACTCTGTCAGATTTTGAAGGAGTGTGGGAATCAACGTACCTCCTTTCTTAGCAACGAACTCAGCGTGCAAAGCATACCCGACTCCGCCGTGATCTACACCCACAACAGAAGCTCCAACCGGAGCGTTAGACGCGAGGTAGACTAAAGAGCGTCCTAGAAAGCACCCTACCTCCACCATAAGTCCACCACGAGTACAGGCGTCATCGTAGAGGGCCGTGTAGTCGAACCAGCCTGGGATGTCAGTATAGATCATGTTGGCCACGTCACACTCCCTTCTTGAATTCGAAGATCTCATTACCTCCGTAACCAGACAGTGTTCCTAGTCCATAGTCTTGAGCCGCGATCAACAACTGTCGCGCAGGTCCTACCTGATTAGGCAAGAGTGGATGTCGACTCCTAGCGATCTGTCCCGGAGTTATCAATCCATTATGTTGAGCTTCAACCCAACTCTTTAATGCAGACACCGACTCCCACTCTATATCAGGCGATGACTGTTCCCATGCCGATTTGAAATGTCCCAGGAACACATCTCTTAATGCCCACGCTGACCGAACATCTTCCGCCGAAATCTCAGGTTCCGGCCCGCGACGACTTCCCCAAAACAGATAAGCACGTAGAAGGGCAAGTCTCAGTGCGAAAGATTGCCACTTGAACGCATGACCCTGTGCTGGACCGGTCCATTCCGCAAGAGTAGAGAAGTGCCAATCATGCCCGTGTTCCCACGCTTTCAGTGCGTCTGTAGATAGAGGTACAGAATTCTGAACTCTGTCCATACCATACAAATTACGAATCAAGTTCTCCCACTTTCGATCAGGAGGGGAAGTGTAAGTCTTCTCTGACCAGCTAAGGTGTCGACCCCACTTGGGACAGACAAAGAGAACCCGTTCGACAAGCCCATCTTCCGAATTGAATAGCTCTTGGAGACGAGCAGGTTGAGTGGAACCTAAAATCGAAACGAATGGACGAGGGACGTAGGAACTACCACTTTTACGAGAATGGTAATGATCGCTGACCGAAAAGAATTTCAGATACGTCTGTCGATCGTTCCCTCCCGAATACCGATCGAGTGCCTTGACCCAAGACAGAATTTCATCGGTATCGAGGATGACTCCACCTGGATTATTCTCCAGAATTGAAACCAATTTTTCGATCGTGGTATCCGAAGTATAATATTCAACCATCTCAGGAAGCGGTGTCGATTTTGATTTATCGTTCTTGTGAAGCAAAAGTCCTACGGCATAGTCTAAGGCCGACTCCCTTTGCATAGAGTAGACTGGACCCATCGCTCGACGCAGAACGGGAGATTTACTTCGACCTGGAGGGGCTACCACGCAAGACCAGAAGAGTGGATATTCTCTCCAATTAGGAAGGACTTCCACCCATCGACGTGTGCCGACCGCTGTGCCAGCCACTGTTAAGGCGGCGAGTGCTGAAAACTCAAAGGGGGCACCCGTCACACGAGCTGTGTCATGTAAGAACTCCGTGACACGAGGAGGGAAGAAGTCTTCCAGCGGTGATGGATCTGGGAGATGTTCAAATTTGGGAAGTAGATAATTTCCCACTTCAACAAATGTCACAGGGTCAGCCGCGAGAAACTTCAAAGGGTTATCCCAGACAACAGATGTTGTCTCACCCGCCGCTAGGCTATCATCCACACCTTTGTATTTGGGGTCCCAATGTTCCAACCCGACCATCACTCCAGACGATTTGAGAGCTTCGTAGAACTTGGCCCAAAGTCGACACATCTCGGGTGACCGAACTAAGTCGCCCCAATCCCACGCCAGAATAACCTCGAGAGGCAGTCCAAACTGGGGAGCCAACTCTGAGAACAAAACATGCGAAGTAATCCCTGGAAGAGAGATAGTCGAACCATGTCCGTGAAGTTGGCAATAGTCTGCTTTGAACTCACCCTCCGTCACACGAAGAGGATTCCCACCCAATTTAAAATTGACCGGGAAGTGGAGGTGAGAGCCAGACAGACAGTCACGATCAGACAGATAAGAGTACTTAGGTTTAGACTCGTCGAAGGATCGAACCTTTAAAGCTAGGATTCGACCGAGCGGATCCCGAACAGGGATCAAAATTCCCGTGGCAGATTGGGGACTGGTCAGGCCAGGTATCTTTGAACAGTCTACAGATTTCCGAAAAACGTTCAGGTCGCTGGGTCGGACCGTGGAGTAGTCGGCAAGTACGATCGCCTCTTCTGAGAAACCCCGCTTCTTGAGAGAAACTTCGTGAGACGGATGGAGAGTAAGTACAGACAGGAGTCCGGCGTAGATCGAATCCCTATGCTTACATTCCTCTGTTGTTAGATCATCACCGACACGAGTCGAAGAAGAAGAAGGAGGGGCGGTTCCCGCCCCTCCTTCTTCTCTACGGAAGTCTCCTGGGAGTAGCCCTGAAGCTTCGACAATCGCTTCTCGATCACAGCCTGCCCGACAATGAGGAGTATACCAAGCCCCACGTTCGAGGAAGACAAGAGAGGGGTTGGGATCACCATCTCCTCGGCCATGTTCTGAGACAGGACATGAGGCTTCCCAATTTGATCCACGGCGTCGAACATTGGTGAACACAGACAAGAATTCGGGCATGTCCATGTCGAGAGAACTCTGAGGAGGAATTGAAAGAGACTGGCGAGGGGTTTGAACTCCCGCCTACGAAAATGAATTCGTCGCTCTTGCATCTAAGATGGCTCTCCAGCCATTTGCTCGCCCTGGAATCGAACCAGGAAACTCGACTTATGGGGCCGAGGCGAATACCAACCCGCGAGCAAGAAGAAGGGGCAGGAGGGTTTGAGCAGATTGAATTTTCGGCCATGACCGAAGTCATCCTCTCAATTTCAATCTGCTGAAACGCTCAGCCTGCGCCCTGTGCTGATTGCGGGATCAGAAGCGATCGCCGAACTCATCTTCCCCATCCGTCGTCGTAGCGGCCGCTTTCCCAGGCTTGGCAGGCTTGGCAGGTTTGGCAGCCTTGGCAGGAGGTGTAACGGGTGGGTCGTTGTCGCTTGATGGTGCTTGGGCCATGCGTTGTTCTGCCGCTTCCCGATCCATCAGAATCTTGATTGCCTCTTCCTTAGCACGGGAGAGTCGCTTCTCAGACTGACCCCGAGTCTTCGCATCCATCGGCTCGACATTCTTACGCTTGGCGACTGGATTCCAATATTCGACTTCTTCTTCCTTCCCATCTTTTCCAACCCTATTCTTGTAAGTCGGAGCTACAACGATGTATTTGCCCACAAGACTTTGATACTCTTCATGGCCCGCGTCGAGGACATAGGGGTCGTAACCCTCCATACCCATCTGACGGAGATCGTTGAGACGCCAAGCCAAAGTCTTAGCATCGTCGTAGGGCAGACCCAACAAGCACGAGTATTCAAAGACACCATCCACAGGTTCGGCCGAAGGCAAATCGGACCAGTCGGAAACCTTACCCAGAAGGCGGAAGACAACCTTCACGGCATCGGGACGTCCAGAACTGGTGAGAATACCGTGATCAAGGATCTCGGCGGTGTAAGGCTGTTTGGCGATGAACTGACCCATTTGATTTAGTTATCCAATCTGAGAAGGAGTTTTGAGTAGAGGTCGTTCTTCTGATCGTCCGTGAGTTTGGTCGGAGCCTTAACCTTGGCTTCCGCGAGATACTTCTGGTAGGGAACTTGCGCGTTCGCTTGACTCACAGCATCAATCAATCGAGCCGCCTTGTCATCCGGCGACAGGATTTTAAATTCCTCCAGTGTGGGTAGAACGGGATAGACGATTTCCACGTCTTGGATTGCACTCGTCGTCGCCGTCACTGCCTTTGCGGTACTTTTCTTGGGTGCGACATTGATGGCATCCCGGCCCGCCTTGGTGATGGCATTGCCCTCGTCGTCGAAATCACCTGGGCGCATCTCTTCAGGCGTGTAACAAGCACCCATCGTGACATCTGGACAGAACCAGCCCACACCATTGGACATGGCGCGAGACCAGTACATGTTCTTGGGGATCTTCTTGTAGTTCACACCACGGTCAAACAGACCTTGGCGCTTGGCATCCTCTTCGCCATACTCCGAGAAGCCTACAGACTCCCAGGAACGTTCATTTAATGATCGCTGGAAAAACTCGAGCTTACAGTGCTTGTTGTCGAGTGACACAACTCGGAAGTCATAGCGACCAGAAGACTTAACAAGCGAGGCCACGAGCTTGGCGGAGAGGTTGATCTGGCCCTCGATGAACTTGATGTTCCTCAAAGACGAGACGGCTCCAATCCCCAACTCTTGACCGGCCATGATCTTGACGACACATTGGCTCTCTTCGTAGACATCCGGGAAGTAATTGCTGTTCGAAGCGTGAGCAGCAAAGACCAGTACTTCCGCCAAGGATTGGGGCACGAGCTGATCAGCCCGTCGCATGATGGCATCACTCAACTGGAACCTCCAAGTCGGTAAACAAATCTGGTTCCTCATCAAGATCAGGAACGTAATTCCCGGCGTGAACCACAATCTGAAGAGCGTGATACTCTTGGCGAGAGACTGAACTCAGATTCTGGACGTAGAAGACAATCGCATCCTCCACGATCTCGCGAGCGAAGATGCCATCTTCACTCTCAGCAGTGCCAAGCAAGCTTTCGATGTAAGGCGGAAGGACATAGGGCGAGAGCACGGAGCGTTTGGTTGGGCGAAGCATTACTTACCTCAGAAGATGAAGGACCTTTCTACGTCCACGCTGGACGCGAAACGACTACCTTCAATCCAGGGGTCATCGAAGTCTAGGTTATAGTGTACAGTTTTGCACTGATTCCTATGGTATGCTTTTGTCAGGGAAAAGTAAAGCTACGTTACAGAGCTGCTCAAGGAAAAGTCAAGAGCGATTTGAAAAGACCCCTTGTCGATCGATACGGGCGTGGAAAAGTATCGGGATGAGATGACACGACCGGGAGAACAAGGACCTTCGTACAATGGCGCGATCGTCTCCCTGTTAGACCTGGGGCTGGAATCCTTCTCGGGCGGCTCGAAGGATGCCCCTAAGTTGGCGAAAGCGCCAGCAATGATCCTGGACGCACTTGTCAAATTAACAGGAGCTACCTTCGAGTCGGTACTGAATGACATCGTACTTAGATACGGAAAGACTTATTATAAAGAGAAGGAATCCGAACTCGCGGACCTCAAGTCCATGATATCTCCTTCTAAGAACACCTCATGAAAATCGTATGCTTGGATCAAGACGGTTCTGCATGGCACGAATGGCGCAACGCGGGACTAGGCTCCTCGGATGCCGCCTCCATTCTTGGTGTAAGCCCCTGGAAAGACGCTCGCTCACTGTGGGACGAGAAAAGATTGGCACTTTCCCAGCAGAAATCTTCTTCCCATTGTCCAGAAAAAGTAGCCTCAATCAGTGACACGGCGGCAAAAGAGATTCGCGCACGTATTACCGAACGAGAAGGTAAAAATGTCTCATCCAAGAGTCGTGGGAAATATTTTGAACCTAAAGTTCGAGCTATGTACGAAGATTGGACAGGTCGATCCTGCCCTCCTTTGTGTGCCCAGCATAATCAATATTCTTTTATGAAGGCTTCTTTCGATGGTTACGACTCAGTATTCAAAGGGGGGGCAGGTCTCGTAGTCGAAATCAAATGTCCGAATCGCAATGCGCACGATGAGGCTCTGGCCGGGTTCATTCCTGACTACTACGCGCCTCAACTATGGCACCAACTCGCCGTCTCGGGCGCGGGCTATGCGCACTACCTTTCTTATCATCCTCAGTTCCCTCAGCATTCCCGATTAGCTATCGTCGAGATTTCGGCAGAGAAATCTCGTCAATCCATCCTCGACCTCACCGACGTTGAGGTACTTTTTTGGGACGGAGTTATCAATGGTTACTATCCACTCTCGTCATAAGTCAAGAAAAGTAACCGACTTACGGTAACAAATCAGATCAGTAAAATAGTGAACAAGATATCACTCTTGACAGAAGAGGGGGTAGGGCAGTAAGAAGAAGGAACTTCTTCTTACTGCCCTACCCCCTCTTCTATATGGACATACCCATTGGTTAATCCTGTGGGCATATTTGATCACATGTTCAATAATTGAACATGATGTTCAGGATATAAACATATCGTGAAAGTTATATGAGATGAAGCCATCAAGAGGAGAGGGGACTTCGTCCCCCTCTCCTCTTTTGTGTCACGATGTGTACGTTACTTTTCCTTGACAAATGAATTTTCTCAGATAGAATTACCCCCACAACAGTACACTAGGAGATCAGAATGGATCATTGGTTCGATTCACATGTCGCCGCACGGTTGGATGATAGCATCCTCAAATTGGCCGCGAAACAGTGCGGAGTGAAGCTTGTACTTGCCTCGGAAGTTGAGATCGAACAAGGGGCACTCGAACTCGAAGAGATCACCGGAGCTTCCGGATGGATCGGCTATTGGGAAAACGAGGATGGGATGCGCTACTGGTGTCACCCTGAAGGACGATTCTCCTATCCCTCCGACGCACCTACCGCAATCAAGATGAAGCTTGCTTGTCAGGCGATCCTCGCCGTACAAGTCTTGGAAGAATTCACTGGTCCGACTTCCAAACAGATCGCCTGGGAAGGCGGAGGTTTTCGTGTTCATGTCTACAAGCCTTTTCCGAACGCGGTCCTTTCCCTCTACGTGAAAGAAGAATGCACTTCCGCCAAGGGTCATAAAGACCTCTGTGACCACATGGAGGCGTTCAAGAATCGCATTTTGCCAAAGGGTGAATACAATTGGCAGACCGAGTACGGTGACGTGCCTACGACCCATATGATCCTCAAGTCATAATCTGCTCCAAAAAAATATCCTCTCAGCGCAGGCCGGGAGAACAGAGAGATAATGACATGACGCGATCAGAATATGAAGAGATTGTTCGAGTAGCAGACCTGAATAATTTAAACAGTATCCCAGAGTTACCAGCAGAATTTTTGTCCATGGGTGGTGGGACAACTCGAACACCCGCAAGAGCTACGACTGTCATTCTCACCTTCGACATCACCGATACAACTCCTCCAGGAGTTTATCGGGTAACATTCTGTGGGGAAAAACTCGAAGATTTTTCTACCATGCTAGAGCAAGCTATGCGGGCTCCCGGAGAAATTGCGAACAGAAATTAACAAAGGATAGAACAGTGGTAACAACTAAGAGAGCGAAAAAGAAAGTCGTCAAATCGAAGGAGAAAGAGGAGGGAGGCGCGTACGCGCCTCCCTCCTCTTTCTTTCGGGGACTATTCGATCTGGTCGCTCTTCAGTCGGCACTCAAGCGGGCGATTCAATTCGTACCTGCAAAGACGACAATCCCCACCCTATACTCCTTCCGCTTCCAATCTACGGGAGCGGGAATGGTTGAGATTACCTCTACGAATCTGGAATCGGGTGGTCGTTTTGTTATCCCATCCTTGATTGACTCGGGCCCTGACTCCGCCCTATTCCCTGCTCACAAGCTTTTCGAATTGATGAACCTGGCTCACGGAGTAGAACTGGTTGAGTTGTCGGGTGGTGAGAATTTCTCAACGGTCTCCCACAACAAGGGCCACTTTGAGTTAGCGTCGAGTGATGGTAACTCCTTCCCCGACTTTCTTCGGTCCCTTACTGGAGGTACTTTTTCTACGACATTCGGAGATCTCAAAAAGGCGATTACTCGTACGTCATGGTGTACCCAAGGAGACTATACCAAGTATGCCTCCCAAGGCGTCCTGATCGACGGAGGTGGAGGCAAGGTCTCACTGGTAGCCACAGACTTGAAGAGACTCTCGATGTCACCATTGACCACAGAGGGGCTTGAGAACTGGCGAGAAACCGTCATACCTGTAGATGTCTTGGTCCGACTCTCCCGACTCGACGCCCCACATGACGCCATGATAAAAGTCGAAGCCACTCCGAACGAAATCCTATTCAAAGGTCCAGGCTTCGAGGTCTATTCTCGGCTCATCGCAGGTCAGTTCCCGCCTTGGCGAGACATTCGAAAACAAGTAAAGGGTAAAGACTGGACCTTTGATCGACAGGAGTTACTCTCAGGAGTTCTTCAAGCGGCGGCTCTCTGTGATGCAGACTCTCGGCGTACCACACTTGCTCTGTCTCCATCATCCTTGACTGTCTCCGCCAAAAGCTCAGGACTAGGAGCCGGATCTTCACACTGTGCCTGTGAAGGTAGCTCCGATCTATCGGTCGATTTGGACCCCGCCTTCGTGACAGAATTCCTTAAGTCAACACGCGAAAATCAAGTGATCCTCAAGGGCTCTACTCCCGATAACCCCATCCTGTTTATCTGTGGTGATCATGAGTATCTTGTCATGCCTCTATTCAAGGATTAAGATATGATCATGTCGGCAATCATCGTTCTGTTCCCGGAGGTCATGCCATGTCTGATACTTTTTCTCCCGATCGTACGTTTACGCTGAATGGGAAGATGTATTCCATTCCACTAGACACGGACACACTGTGCTAGAAAGTGTTGAGTCATGAAATTTTCTTTAGGACTGTGGACCTACAATCATAATCCGACTGAAGAGCAAATAGAGATGTTCGAATTCTTACTTCAGGAATTCAAGTCGGTCATCAAAGAGGCCACCTGGGTTGAAAAATGGAACGGGAATAGAACATTAGTGGAATCGGCAATGGAAATCTTAGATCCGGAGTGTAAGTGCTACAGTGTACACCTGACTCGCAGTAACTCATACATGGGACTAATCTTCACAAAAATGGATTGGATAATCTTTCTTTCATCACAGAATATTTTAATTGAAAAAAAAACAATATTGACATGGCACGCTGGCCCCGTAACGAAAACAAAAACAATCTTTCAAATCTCACCGAACGGTAAGCTGTATGTCACACTACTAACGCCAGAAGGGGCCCTGGAAAAAGCCTACGAAATATCCTAGGAGAAAAAATGAAAGCAAGTGCTGTCAAATTGCTCATGAAAGAAAATCAGAAACTTCGTGAGATCTGTCAGGACCTCCAGTGGATGGCCAAGCGGTACGCTAACGGTCGAAGTACTGATGAAAAAACTTTAGTGGATGATGAATCCGACAATACAAAATAAATCTTTACTGCGCCAACAGAGAAAACATAATGGATGAAAATCGGCCACAGAAGATTGAAGAAAAACTGGCGATCGTCATCGACAAGTACAAGGACTTCTTCGACAAATACCCACCTTGTACAAGAGTATTCCGAATTATGACAAGCGGTCTGCCAGAAAATCCGACAACGGAAGAGTGGATCAACCACGTCATATCCCGAATAGAAATGTTGGATTGGCAAACAGAATTGATTCGGGCTATGAGAGAAGATGTAAAACAGGCTCTTACTTTAATCAGAGCAGACTAAGGCATTCCTGGAATCTTCGGGGCTATCTTTTTTGCGACACGGTTTTATAATCAAAAGAAAAAAACAGTACAAATCTAAGGCTAAATCATGCTCATCGACTTTTCCGTGGAGAATTTTCGCTCATTCGATGCCGAGCAGACGTTCAGCATGGTTGCGTCTCCGGTGAGCGAATTGGAAGGGAATTCTTTCACGACGCCTGAGATCCCGGATCGCCTTCTGAAGTCGGCCGTAATTTACGGCGCCAACGCTGCTGGCAAGAGAAACCTCTTGATGGCGATGAATGTCCTTGGTCAACTCACGACATCCCAGCGAGACCACGAAGATCCCGACAGGATTGTTTTGGACCCCAACGGGATTGCGCCTTTCGCTCTCAGGGCGGCTTCCGCAAATCGGCCGTCGGTTTTCGCTGCGCGATTTGTTTGCGGTGCGGGTCGTTATGCGTATCGCGTGGCGATTCGAGACGGGAAGATTCACGAAGAACAGTTGCTGGCTTATCCGAACGGCCATAAACAGCATTGGTTCACACGAACCATTGGGCTCGATATCGATTTCCATACCTCGGCGATGCCAGGGCCGAAGAAACAACTTGAGAAGGTGACCCCTTCTCATCGGACCTTCCTAGACGTTGCGGCTTCGTTTGGTCATCCGGCCCTTTCTCCCGTCGCGGAGTGGCTCCGACGAAACATGCACCATCAGGGAGATCTATTAGGCATGCCATTCGTCTATGCGTCCTCCCAAACGGCAATGCGTTGTTTACTCGACTCAAGATTTCTCAAATGGGTTACCGAAACACTCCAGAAAGCGGACCTTGGAATCCGCGAGGTGCAGGTCGAAATGATTGAGGTTCGCCGACGCCCTGCCATTCACCCCGAGAATGGCCCCACGACGACTCTCTTTTTTCGTGACATACGCCCAATCGTCCGATTCATCCATGAGGGAGATCCCGGAGTGACGGCAAAGTTTCTTCTCGCGGAGGAGTCTCAAGGGACACAACAGTTCTTTCACCTGCTCTCCGACCTGTACGATTCGCTCCAGAAAGGCGGGGTGATTCTTTTCAACAAGCTTGGCACCAGCATGCACTCACTTCTCACACGTGGCCTCATTCGAACGTTCAATGACCCTGCCCTCAATCCGAAGAATGCCCAACTGGTTTTCACGACTCATGACACGACCCTCATGAGCGCCAATCTATTTCGCCGGGATCAGATTTGGCTTGCCGAAAAGTCTCCTGCGGGGGCCACGGAATTGTTCTCCTTGTACGACATCAAGAACGTGCGGAAGGACGAGGCGATTGAAGACGGCTATCTCCGGGGGCGATATGGCGCGATCCCGTGGCTCAGGCAGTTTGAATTGCCCAGGACTAATCACCACACTTAAACAAAAAAGTAGCAATGAGTGTCATCACTCTTAAGGTCTTGGACCGTCTTATCAAAGACGGGTCTGGTCTACCCCCTATCAAACTGAATGAAGTGATCGATGTATCTATGCGGGAGGCCGCTACCCGCTACCTGGACAAGTTGAGTCCCAGCAAAAAAATCATCACACGTCTCTATGAAAATCCGCACAAAGGCAAACTGTTTATAGCCTACTGGGGTGCGAAACGTAAATCTCCTGTTTATGTTCCGCATGGTGCGGCTAGCTTTACTGTTATCCGGGGTAAACATAACTGTGGTGTTTACACCACTAACAGCCATCAAAAAGCCATTGATTACTTTTGCTATCAGTCACGTATTGGAAGTACACCAATCCAATTTGAGGAGGCGACAGGTCGCCTCCAAATCTTCTATCGGTTTCTCCCTGCACCACGAGGGTCCTGGGTGCTTACACTCGAACTGTCCGATGACCCTGATACTCTACTCGCTTGCGGACCTGTCAAGCGTTTATTCTTTGATTGCATGATTGAAACGGCTGGTCGTTTTACAGCAATAGACCCCATCAAATTGACGCTATCCGGGGATCGAAGAACTCTCTTCAGTACCATACGGATATACAATGCGGCGGCACTACCCGGTGTCCTACCGTTAGTGTGGGAATCGGCTACCGAACCGGAACTGACATCGATCTTGGTCGATTTGTTGCCAGAGGTTGTTCCCGGTTTGAAATTCAAGGTGGTAGAAGTCTCGGAACTGCTTTCATAAAATGAAAGTTCGTATTCTCCCTGTATGCGATAAGTCAGCATGGAGAGTAAGAACAAATAAAAAAGTATTGTCATGATATGCGACCAGGGTTGACGACTGACCCTAGCCACTTCGGCAAAATACAGTCAATCTACAAAGAGGTGTCTGATGTTCGTAGTACTGACAGAGAGAGTGTACAAGGTAGCGACGGGTGGCGGGATGTCGTCCGGAGACAAGTTCGCGGCTCGTTCGACAAACACGACCAAATGGACATTCGCCGGACCATTCAACTCCCGTAAGCTGGCGGAAAGGGTAGCGACTCAAACCCTCGGGACGCACACTTGCCTCTCAGCAGTCGTGTTCGAAGTCCCGAGCGATTTAGGGTGGAACGATGAAAACAAATTGACGCCCTTGCACAATCTTTCAAAAGCCATTTATCCGATCGTAGCGAACGGCTACCACTCAGTAGAGACTCAGTTGGCAAAGGGGATCCTCGGAGCAATGGGGAAGCTCTAACATGCCACGCACGACCCCTTTCGATTGGCTCGTGGGCCGTCGATTTGGCTACCTTCGAGTGGATGAAGAGACGGAAGGTCGATCTTCAAACGGTCAGATTCTTTGGCTGTGTACGTGCATGCGAAGAGTCGGGGGTAGAACATGTGGATCTCGCCCTATTGTTATGACGAACAATTTAATCAGTGGTAATACTTTATCCTGCGGGTGCCTCCAGAGAGATATATCAAAGCGGCCGAACTCAGAACGGGCAAGTTACACAGATACTCTTTAATCATCACAACTTCAATTAGCATGAGGAGTTATGTAAAATTGATTGTGATGATGTTAAGGAGAGAGGGTAACTCTTAATCAGCGGGTCGTCGGTTCGAGCCCGACAGGGGCCACTCAATGTAAGCGCTTAGTACTACGCCACTTAGAAAGAAAGGCGGGCGGTGAAACCGCCCGCCTTTCTTCGTCTATCCCCCAGAGAGCCCCCGACGAGCCCCCAACGTACGATACCCCAAGACTATTCCACAGGCAGACAAAAGTGTGGACAAAGGAAGGGCGGCGTGATAAAAGTATCCCCAGAGTGTGGGTGGAAAACAGAAGTACGAGGACGTGCCATGACGGTGAAAGAGTATTTCGACTTGCTAGTAAAGACATCAGAAGAAGGCGGATTCCCATCTGTCCATGGAATATACAGCACATGCAAATACCGGAACGAGTGTGGAAAAAAGTGTGCGATTGGGATCCTCATCCCGGACAGCGAATACCGATCGGAACTGGAGAACAATGGGGTACTCGAACTCTTCGACTACAATCTCCTCAAGGGTGATGAGACATGGATCCCGACAAAAGACGGGGTTCGACTAACATCAGAAGAGTTAAATTCCGTCCAATTAACCCATGACTTAATGTCGTGGCAGTTCGGTGGTAGGTGGGACCATTTCGCATTCGTCAACGAACTCGCAGATTTGAAAATCTTCCAGAACACAGGAGACGAATAATGACGGTGAAAGAATACTACAACCTGTTGGTTGAGACCTCCACTTCCGGAGGATTCCCAGCTCTTGCAAAGTCATATCCGATCCAATTAAAGTGTGCCTATCGGGGGAAAGATGGAAAGAAATGTGCGATCGGCGTACTAATTCCGGACGAGGAATATGAAGACAGCTTTGAAAATAAGACATACTCATACCTCTTATCTGTTGGTGACTTAAAAGGAGATAGTTCTTGGATCCCGACGAAGAACGAGATCAGACTCACCCCATATGAATTGTCCGATGTCCAATGCATACACGATGAACTTGCCTTCAGTTTCGAAGGGAGTTATTGGGATCACTCTAAATTCATTGAGATGCTAGACAAACTAAAAATCTTCCAGAACATGGAGAGTGAAAAGTGACTACGAAAGAATACTTTGAGCTACTCATTAAAACTTCCAAGTCGGAAATCTTTCCGGCAATTACTAAGAAGGACACCTGATGTGGGTGCGCACCCGCCAGTCCTAACGAAGACCATCGTACTAAGAAAAGACCACTATGCTGATACGCACACTGCTGGATTCGATTGACGGTGTTTTGTCGCAATCACGGTCGTGGTCGCGGTCGTGGTCGGGGTCACAGTCACAGTCGTGGTCGCGGTCGAGGTCGAGGACGGGGACAGAGACAGAGTCGGGGTCGCGGATGCGGTCACAATCGCGGTCGGGGTCACAATCGCGATCGCGGTCGTGGTCGCGGTCGGGGTCACAATCACGGTCGCGGTCGGGGTCGGGATCGCAGTCGGGATCGTTGACAGGGTCGGGGATACGATCCGAGTCCGTGGAAGTGCAAATGTTTGACGACGTGTGTCGGGGTAATATGCTTGTATTGGGGATACTCGCGGATCGCTTACAAGAGGAAGATCAAATGTTGTTGAAGCAGGACGAAGTCTGGATCATTAGGACCGCGACGTGGACATATGTTGGCTACGTCACAGAATCTACTCCGATGGGGGTGACTCTAAAACCTGGAGCGTGGAGAGTTCCTTATCTAAGTGACGAAGGGACGTGGCTCGTGGATGGAAAATTCATGTCGGAAGATGAAGCATATTCAACGCCCGGCACAACGTTCATCCCGGCGTTATGGATCGGTCCGAGTGAAATGCCTTGTGAGGCATTTCTATTAGAAATGTTTCAGTGGGTTCGTACTCCAAAACGTAACTAAGTTAGGGGAAGTGTCGGTCAGAACACTCAACGAATATGCTAGATAAACTAGAAATCTTCCAGAAGGAGAATGAAAAGTGACCACAAAAGAATACTTCAACTTGCTCATCGAGACTTCTGAGTCGGGAGGATTCCCAGCAATTACCAAAGGGAACAAATGTGCTTATCGAGGCGAGGGTGGAAGGCGATGCGCAGTTGGTATTATCATGCCTGATCACGTCTATAAAGAAAGTATGGAAGGAGCCCCAGCTTCTAACATCTTTGAGAAAGGTATAGTAGACTGGTCATGGCTTCCAATGAAAAACGGAGTAACTATTTTAGCAAGCGACTTGAACAGTATTCAAGAAGTTCACGATATGCAAGTCAAAAATACTTGGTCTCGTATTGGTGTATGGGACCCAGATAAATTCGAAGCTGCTTTGCGGGAGCTATGGGTATTTGACGACGTAGAAAAGTAATCTCAAGAGACGACTCAAACAGAAGGGGGTCGTCGTGGAATCTGTGACAACTCGTCGATTGTTGGCCAAGGGTAATAGTAAGCTCGGAGAGAGTGTGTTCGCATGGTCGATACCCGCGAAGAAGACATGTCCAGGTAAGACACCAACTTGTGAAGCAGTCTGCTATGCAGACTCCGGCCGCTTCAAGACGGGGATCGTACGGAATGCGGCCACGCGAAATTTCGCCGCTTCCAAACGATCAGACTTCGTACAACGAATGAGTACAGAAGTGTTCGGTCGAGGCGTCCTCATTGTGAGGGTGCATGTTTCAGGAGACTTTTATTCACCCGCATACACACGGAAGTGGGTTAAGATCGTGGAGGCTTGTCCGGAGACGAGATTCTATGCCTACACTCGGTCATGGTCCGTACCAAGGATTGCTACGGAATTGAAGGTGCTCTCTGCCCTGGACAACTTCAAGATGTGGTACTCGACGGACAAGGACTCTGGAGTCATGGTACTCCCAGAAGGTGTACGTGAAGCTTGGCTCCAGGTCGATGAAGATGAGGGCGGGGAACCCGGCCTCATCTTCCGTACGAAGAAATCTCGAAGGCTGTCACTCCCACTCTCTACGCCGACATGTGCCCAAGAGTCGGACCCGTCGTCCGGAGTGAATTGTTCCAATTGTCAAGTGTGTTGGACATGACGTGAATCTGCCAATTACACAAAACAAACGTTCTATGAAACAGGTGTACAATCATGAAGTTCACCCTCAAAGAGTTGAGACTTAAACTGAAGGTAGGGGTGTTATTCACAGCGGAGATCATCGGTCCCCGATTGAAAAGTTTCCATCCCCTTCTACACACCACAAGTCGGAAGGTGATCAATAACAAGAAAGAACTTGTGAGTGAGTATTTGAGTGGACCGAAAATGGGATCCCTGGTCTACTTGAATTTGATTGGGGTGAAAGCAGAAGAGAGGGATAGTTCGATTTATTTGAAACATGATGAAGATGTGTACGAGTTCCTGAAAATCACAATCCAAGAGGACAAGTAATGAATGAGAAAGTGGTCGCTGTGGCGAAGGATGTATTGTCTCGATTAAATCGACTTAACTTGCAAAAAAATAACGGGTACTTGGTCAGAAATGGTTCCGACTGGGGTCTGGAAGTTAAGGGTGGCTTACAGAAAGTCGTAGACGAGATGGAAGGAAACTGTCAAGTATGCGTACTCGGCGCGTGCCTCTTGAGCGCGGCACGTCTGTATGAAGAAGTATCTATATTGGAAATCATAACTGCCCACAAAGAAATCTACTTCACCGAAGACATTGTACTTAAACTCCTGTTTAAAGTATTTACAGAACAACAATGTTTACTGATAGAGGCGGCATTCGAAAAGGATGCTACCAGAGCATTCGCAAAACCGTACATTGCGAATACCCCATACCTTGCTCAGAAGTTCGGCGAGATGGCATCGATGAAAAGCCCTCGCCTTCGAGTCCTTGCGATCATGCGTAATGTGATTCAAAACAATGGTGAATTCGATCCAACACAACCACCAGACACTTCCAAACTTCGACCCGAAGAATACTTATCTTGTCTAAATAAAGAGGTAAGTCCATGAATACAAAGCCTTCTGTCAAAAACAAAACCATGACAACGGAAATCACCGACCTTCGTCCTGATTACCCCGACACACCAGGAGACTATTCCTACTCCGGAGTGATTGAACTGTATGGAATCATTCACCATGCTCAACTGATCCGCTTGGTGATCGATTCCTGTGGTCTCCAGGGTCCACCCGATGATGCGCCTGTGGAAGTCCACTCGAACTTCGACGCCCTTCAGCACTTCTACGAGGGGCGGTACAAGACCGTGACCGTACCTGGACTTGCCGGGGAGTACTGTCTCATCGTATACCCGTTTGGAGACTGACCAACGTACGAGTTATGGGAAGAGCGTTTCACACCCCTCTCATAACTTTCTTACACCCAGTAGGAAAAATGGATCGAACAAGATGGATCAAATTCTATCGATCATTAGGTTGGACGGTCCTTCCTACTACGCCCGGAGAGAAGCGAGTCCTCTACAAATGGAAAAAATACCAAACATGTAAACCTTCAGACGTTGAATGGAATAACTGGCTTCGAGAAAGAAAAGATTGGAACCTCGCTCTTGTCTGTGGTTCAGCCTCGGGTGTAGTAGGCTTTGATCTTGACGGACCGAAGAGTGCAGAAAACTTCTTCTCAATAATGGGAGACTTCCCTCCGACTTGTTCTTATCGAACATCACGAGGTACGCGATGGCTATTCTCATGTGAAGGGTTCGTAAAATCAAAAATCTGGGGAAGTGTCGAGGACAGAGTTGAGCTTCTAGGCGACGGAAGACTTGCCATCTTACCGCCATCAATTCATCCCAAGGGTGGATTGTACAAGTGGTGCGCTAAATCTTCTGTGTCTGATGTAGGGTTAGGCAAGCTCAATCTAACTACGCCTCCTACAAAGCCCCAGGATCGCGTCTGTGGCGTCGAGGACTGGGCAGTGATACCAGAGGGGTGGAGGAACTTGAAGCTTTTCCAGTACGCTGTGTCGCTCCGCAAAAGGGGCTGTCCAAAATTAGACGTCCGAGATTTCATTCTGTCGATGAACGAGAGACGATGTGAGACCCCTCTCAATGATGTCGAGGTGTACTCGATTCTTGCGAGTGCGGACAAGTACGCAAACTGAGAAGAAACAAATGAACGACTTCCGTATCAAGGACATGGCCAAGAAATTGACGGCTGTAATCTGTCCCTTCGCAGAAAAAGATGTAGAGAATCGTGCGGAGTTTGAGCGAAGTATCGTCTTCTGTCTGTACGAATACTGGTCCGATAAGATTGCCGACGTGTGGACCGTCGAAGATGTTCTCGAAGACCACCCAAACTT
>Ga0163155_10002840_pt1 | contig 19060 bp, 14 predicted proteins | sample OliLakLV19SP4G1_FD_148611 | JGI IMG/M metagenome (GOLD analysis project Ga0163155, IMG submission 148611) | Freshwater microbial mat bacterial communities from Lake Vanda, McMurdo Dry Valleys, Antarctica - Oligotrophic Lake LV.19.SP4.G1 | ecosystem: Environmental > Aquatic > Freshwater > Lake >... | reverse complement strand
TGGGAGTCAGCCGCAAAGCGCAGTACGACGCGTACCCGCTGCGCCAATCCATTGGGAGTGGTCGCGCAGCGCAACCAACTCTCAAGAGTCGAACGTTCCTTGGGCGACAGATCGATGTGAAGCGGCGAGCGGCGCATTGGCGTATCCTTGGTTCCCAAGGAACAGTTTCGTCAAGTTCACTCATGTTCTTCAGCCCAAAGGGTCAACCACTTCTGCGGCGCTGTATTAAGGGCAAATGACGTTTGATTTAGAAACAACGGGCAGAGCTTCAGGCTCTGCCTTTTTTTATCCAAGGGATAGCACGCTGATCGGCTTCTCCCGCGGCGAAGCGACACGGAGAGGATTGCGGAGCGCGCGGCCGAAGCCGGTGAAAGAGATGTCCATGACGTCGCCGTCGGCCAGAATCAAACCGTCGCCGAAACTCAAACTGTGCGCGCCAAAATAGTGAATGTGGACATCACCGGGGCGGCGATGCGATTCAAATTTAAAATGATGATGTTCAATATTGCCCAGGCTGTGGCACATTTCAGCTTCGCCGGTGGCGATCTCTTTCGACCACAGTTCCCGCCCCGCTCGTTCAATCTTCACTCTGCCGGGCACGAATTGAAATTCGGAATCGATCACCAGTTCGGGTCCCAGAGCGCAATCGCGAATTTTTGATCCCGCCAGATTCAGGTAATTCCGGCGCTCAAAAGTGTGATCCGAAAATTCATTTCCGGTCGCCATGCCGATGCGGCGCGGCTGGCCGTCGGGCGCGATGATGTAAACGCCGGCGACCTCTGCTTCTTCTCCGCCGTCTTCTCCATAAAAGGGCACGAGCAGCGGTTCGCCGTGGGCGCGCAGGATTGTCCCAGCGCCTTTGAAAAACCATTCGGGTGCCACGCCGACGCGGCCCGCCGCGGGCTTGCCGTTTTCAACGCCCCAGCGGAACATTTTCATGCTGTCCGTGAGATGTTCAAGTTCTGCGCCATGCATGGCATTTCGGTTTTTGGCGCTGCCAAGATGCGTGAGACCTGTTCCGGAAACGAGGCAGCGTGCGGGTTCGCCGGAGTGGTCCATTGCCGGCAGGATGCGCCATTCCGATTGCCCTAGATAGATGGGCTCGTAATCGAGCGTCTCAACGGTCTCTTTCCGCTGGATCAAACCGGTCAGTTTTTCACCGGATTGCAGTGCTTCCTGCGCGAGGCTGAGGATGGACGAGTCCTTCAGCACACGAAGGCGCGGCTCATCGACAACGGCCACAGCGCGGGTTGTGCCTTTTTGAAGTTGGATAAGTCGTGTCATCGGAGAACCTCATGCCGCGCGATTCTTGAAACGGATGTTACACTGAAAGTTTAAAACGCAGTAAGATAATAGCGCATGGATAAACGGTGAAGCGAGCTTAGGTGTTTAGCCTGCGCGACTACAGGAGACCTTTCCGATGCGGTACGTGATCATTTTATTAGCGTTGGCACTGTTGCAGGTTTCCGCAGCGGACAATGAACCGCCGGAAGGTTACAAACCGCTCTTCAATGGAAAAGACCTGAGCGGCTGGAAAATTCCCGAGGGCGACAATGGGCATTGGAAGGTCGTCGACGGCGTGATCGACTACGATGCGCAAAGCGAGGCCACGGCCGGGAAAGATCTGATGTCGACAGGCGAATACGGCAACTTCACGCTGATGGTCGATTGGCGCATCAAGGAAACACCGTATATCAACACGCGGGTCTTTTACGTCTTGCCCGATGGCAGTGAGGCCAGGGACACCGCGGGAAAACCACTCAATCTATCGCTGCCGGACTCAGACTCCGGCATCATCATTCGCGGCGATGTGAAATACCAGATCAATATCTGGTGCTGGCCGATCGGTTCGGGCGAAATGTACGGCGTGCGCAAAGATCCGAAAATGCCTCTGGAAGCGCGCGCCGCCGCCACGCCGCGCACGCAGGCTGATAAGCCTGTCGGCGAATGGAATCGCTATGAAATCACGGTGAAAGACAGCCTCGTCAACGTGGTCCTCAATGGTAAAACGGTCATTCCCGATGCCGCTCTGCCCGGCCTTCCGGCCAAGGGCGCCATTGGCCTTCAACATCACGGCAAACTAAAGGACGGCAAATGGACCAGCCCGCCGGCTCTGCTCCAGTTTAAAAATATTTTTATCAAGGAACTGAAATAGTCCAGTTTGAAACGCAGCTACTTCGTGCTTTGTCAAGTTAACGCTGCACCGGTGCCTATTAAGCGGCACCAGCGTTAGACCTTCACTTTTGCATTCACAGCATCATGGGCGATTTCATTGGCTGTGGCGAGAGACGCTCCATTTTTCAGCGCAGCCAGACGCGCGGACATAAAAATATCAAGCAACACCGGGTCTGAAAGTCTGCCCCGGCGCGAATCCCGTGCATCCATCGCTTCCATTCTTGATTTAGCATTCATCGGCGTGATCCTCAATTCAGATCACATCGTACCGCTATAAAGCTAGAAAGCCTGTTCTTTCGTTCAGCTCTTTTTTCTTTTTCATGCTTCCAAGATAAAGCGAGCTTCGCTTTCCCGTGTTGCTGGGGCGACCGTTGCCCCCCGTTGCTTAAAGAGGAGCAACTGTGGAAGGACGAGATGTGGGACGCGACACCGTGTTCACCTCTCGATGATGAGGGCTTCGCGCTGGCTTTCATAAATAAATCTGGAAGCGGGTGAAGGGAATCGAACCCTCGTAAATAGCTTGGAAGGCTATCGCTCTACCATTGAGCTACACCCGCACATTTCGGACAGTAGTTAGTACCGTGTCTTTCGGAGGTTGTCAACTGGAGTCTAATGTTCAGGACGCGGAAAAATCGCGCGGTGCAGTGCGTAGACGCGGTTGAGTTCCTTGATCGGCTCGGCATGGTCATCCACGCGCAGATCGCGGTAGCGGTCGTTCAGGCCTGAATAACCCCAGCCTTCGCGAACGATCAGAAGTGCAGCCGATTGCATACCGCGCGAATCGCCGCCCGCGTCCTGTCCCGCCTGCAGCGCGGCTAGCAGGCGCGCGCCGAGTTCCCCCTTGCTCTCGAGAAAACTGGTTTGCATCGCTTTCACGACTGCTTCGCCGGCGAGAATGTTTCCCTGACAGGCGTAATTGGGACCGTTGCATCCGCCGGCCCACGACGAACATTCTTTACCGGTGTACGACGCCGATTCGCCTGTCGCGCTGACGATACCCAACTGGCGCCGGCTGCGGCCCGCGTCCGCTTCGGCAAGCGTCAATACGACGTCGCTCGGCTTCTCTCCTTTAGATAGACGCGTCAGCGCTTCGGGCCCGTGATTCGTGTTCGCCAGCGCTTGCGTGGCGATGGCTCCGACGCCGGCTTTAGCCCAAGGCACGACAGCTCCGACGGCGATGAATTTGGATTGAACGGCGACGCCGAGTTCTTTGGTTTCCGGATCGTAGGCGACGATGGAATAGGTGGCGACGATGCGTTCGGCGGCGGGTGACGAGGCTGAGATCGCGAGAATCAAAATGGCCAGAGTCTTGATCATTCTATTTTCTCCGAGTGAAAATACGCGCTGCGGTTCGATCTCAGACACCGAACAGCTTGATGCGCGTTTGCGTGCAGAGTTCGTCGCAGCGTTCGTTTTCGGCATGGCCTGAATGCCCGCGCGTCCACTGCCACGTGACATGATGTTTCGCGATGAGTGCGTCGAGAACGACCCAGATATCCTGATTTTTAACGGGCTCTTTGGCGGCCGTTTTCCAGCCGTTCTTCTTCCATTTCTCGATCCACTTCTGGCGGAACGCGTTCGCCATGTATTCGCTGTCGGTCACGATCGTCACGTCGCAGGGAACTTTCAGCGCTTCCAGCGCGCGCGTGACGGCGGTCAATTCCATGCGGTTGTTGGTGGTCTGTTCTTCGCCACCGGTCAGTTCCTTGTCGATGTCGTTGAAGCGCAGAATCGCGGCCCACGCGCCGGCGCCGGGATTGGGGCGGCAGCCTCCGTCGCAGAAGAGGGTCACTTGCGGTCGAGCGGTCGATTTTTCAGCCATTGAGATTTAGAGGATAACCAGATTGTCGCGGTGAACCACTTCTTCAAACAGAAGTTGCCCCAGTTCACGCGCGGCCTGGGCTGTTTTTTTTCCACGAATGCGTTCAATCTCCTGCGCGGAAAAGTTGGTCAGTCCGCGCGCGAATTCGATGTTTTCACAAACAAGCGAGACCAGTTCTCCCGATTCGCATTTGCCGTCCACGCTGAGGACGCCCGAGGGCAGCAGGCTTTTCTGCCGTTTCACGAGCGCGTCGCGCGCGCCGGCATCCACGGTAATTTTTCCCTTGGGATGCCGCGTGAACGCGAGCCAGTGTTTCCGCGCGCTGATGCGGTCCACGCGCGGCCGGAAATACGTGCCCACATCGCGGCCGGCGAGTATATCGTGCAGCACATTTGGATCGTGGCCGGACGCCAGCACCAGTCCGAAGCCAGAGGCCATCGCGATTTTCGCCGCCTGAAGTTTGCTCACCATGCCGCCGGTTCCCAGGAAGGATCCCGTGGGCTTGGCGATGGCTTCGATCTCGGGCGTGATCTCGTCGACGGTCGGAATCACTCTGGCGCTCGGATGCGTTCGCGGATCGGCGTCCATCAGGCCGGCAACGTCGGTGAGAATGATCAGCAGATCGGCTTCGGCCACTCCGGAGACCAGCGCGGACAAGGTATCGTTGTCGCCGAATTTCAGCTCTTCGACGCTGACGGTGTCGTTCTCGTTGATGATGGGTACGGCGCCGCGTTCAAAGAGCGTGAACAGTGTATTGCGTGCATTCAGGTAGCGATTTCGCGCAACCAATCCATCGCGAGTCAGCAGCAGTTGTCCCACCGCGCGGGGCGGGCGGACGCGCCGGAAGGACTGCGCGTACAGTTTCATCAATTCAACCTGCCCGGCGGCGGCACACGCTTGCCGCTCAGGCAAGGTGGGCGGACGTTTTTCGTAACCCAGAACGCCGCATCCGGCACCGATGGCGCCGGACGTGACGATCGCGACTTCCCGGCCATCATCCCAGAGCTTGCCCACGGCGCCGCACAATTTTAAAATAAAGCGGCGATCCACGGTCGTGGTATTGCCGGTCAGCAGCGCGGTGCCAACTTTGACCACGATGCGTTGCGCTTTTTTCAAGGCGTCGCGGTGCGGAGACAAGGGAACAGAACGGGGTTGCATGGAACTTATCTTAAAGGCAGGCGGAGTTCACGCAAGACACGGCGCGCTACTTGGTTTTCTCCGCATCGGGATCGGCGCTCGGAGGCACGGACGGATGGCGCGGCACGGCGGGTTTATCGGGGGGAATGCAGTACGATTCAAGTTCGACGACGTGAACTCCGGCATTAGCTGAATTATAAAGGCCTGTGATTCTAATGGCCTTCACCGGGCGTGCAGTGAACGTGAGAGTCTGCCAACTGCGCCACAGTCCACGGCTGCGGTTTTCCAGCGGGACGAACGTATCGCCATCGGTCGAAACGTCGATGTTGTAGCGGTAAAAGCGCAGGGGGTCCAAATCATAGAGCAGGAGGCGGATTTCGCGCAGCAGGTAAACCTTCGGCAGCGTGATCACCGCGACATCGCCAAACGCGAGGTTGGCGAATCCCGTACGTCCTGTGAATCCGGTGCTGTCTCCATCGATCATGGCGCCGTTCGATACGCCGCCTGAAACGGTGGATCCGTTTGTGCTTAAGGCCACGTTGCCCGGCTGAATGATTGAGCCGGTTTTAAATGCGAGCATGGCGGTTTCCATCATGGCGCTAAGGTTCTCAACCGCCGGTTTTACAGCTTCTGTATCTGCATAGACGACGCGCAAAAGGGTGGCTTTGGTCACGACGGTCTGAAAATTCCCCTCTGCCATCGCGGAATCCACTTCAGCTAGAATCTTCTCCGCCATTTCATTCTTCTCGGCGGCCTTCTTGGCGATGAGAGCTTTGTCGCGCAGGTCCAGTACTTCCACGAGCTTTTTCGCGCTGGGGTGCGTGTTGCCAGTGATGCACTTTCGGGCGGTCGCGTCCTCCCCTTTGTCGTAACTGACAACGCCCATGCCCAGGCTTGTTCCCGGCGCCAGCGAGCCCAGCACGGCGGTGTTCAGATTCTGCAGTTCTTCGAGAGACAACTTGTGCCAATCCCATTTCATTTCAAAACTGGGGCCTTTAATCGTGAGTTTGGTTTCATCGCCGCCGGACAACGTGCCGATCATTTTTTTCACGAAGATTTTGCTGACGTCTATTCTGTTCGGATCGCGTTTTAGTCCGTCGAGGATGGACTGTTTCATCTCCACGAGCGCGTTGTAGCCGTCCTGATGGATGACGACGCACGCGCGGTCTAAGTCGTCCAGCGCTTCGAGCTTGGAGGGCGTCAGCGCGAAGAGTGCGGCGGCTTCTTTGTATTTGCTTTCATTGCTGAGCAGCAGGGCTTTCGTGAGCAGCGCAGCCACTTCCGCGCCCGGGTTTATTTTTTCAGGCGGCGGGGCTTTGATGTCAGGAATGACAATGCCTTTTGGAGCCGTTTTCTCGCCGGGTTCATCCGTCTTTGCCACGGCCGGATCCGGTTTGGGAACTTTTTCAGCCCCCGAGGACGCCTCGTTTTTATCGGCGCTGACCAGGTGCGATTTTGGCGCTGCCATCATCGGCGTTTTGAAGCCGACCGCTTCGGCCTGGGGCGCCACGCGCGCCATGGGATCGAAAGGCTTTCTGAATCCAACGGGCTCGGCGTTGGGCGCGACCCGGCTGGCCACCGGTTTCTGCTCTGGAGGCTTCGCGATAGGCCTGGCGATCACAGCGGCAGCGGCCTTGGCGGCTACGTCACGCGCTTCGGCAGTCAGACGTTCCGCCTTCTGGCTTCTTGAACGCAACACAAACGTGGCTCCGGCCGCAACCAGTAACAGCAGGACAAGGGGTGCGATAACACGTGTCGTCAGCGATTGAGCGGGCCGGATCTCGCGCCGCGTGTGACGCTGTTTTTCTCCCACCGAAATCGTGGTGCCTGGCTTGCGTGGCGGCGCGGCCGACGGCGCTGAACCCGTGAACGGCCATTTTGATGCCGGCAAATCCGCGTGAATTGGCGGCTTACCGTTGGCCATGCGCGCGAAATCATCCGCCAGTTCCTGCGCCGACGGATAACGATCAGCGCGGTCTTTGGTCAGCAATTTGGCAAGCACGGCAATCATGTTTTTGCTGAGGTGAATGCCCAGTTCAGTGGGGTGGGGAACTTTCTCAGTGATGTGCTTGGTCATCACAACGACGGACGTCGCGCCGTCGAAAGGCGTCACCCCGGTGATGATGTGGTACAGCGTTGCACCCAGTGAATACAGATCGGTCTTGGCATCCAAGTCGCGGTCGCCGCGCGCCTGCTCGGGGGAGATATAATGCGGTGTTCCGACAGCCTGGCCCTGCTGCGTTAGGTTTTTCTCTTCCTCGGCGTCGTTATCAAGCCGCGCTAATCCGAGATCGCACAACTTCGGGGTGTGATTCTGGTCGATCAGGATGTTATCGGGTTTGATATCCCGGTGCAGAATCCCATTGGCGTGTGCGTGCGCGAGAGCCAGCCCCATGGATTTGCCAATCTCGATGACGCGGTCTTCGCTGAGGCGGCCTTTCTTTACGGCTTCTTTAAGATTCTCGCCTTCGACGTACTCCATGGCGAAGTAGTACAGCCCGTTCTCATTTCCGACGTCGATGCCGTTAACGATATTGGGGTGATTGAGGCGGGCGGAGGCGCGGGCTTCACGCATGAAGCGTTCAATGAACTTTTTCTGCCGGGCCAGGCTGGGCGGAAGAATCTTCAGAGCGACCATGCGGTCCATGGAAATCTGCCGCGCTTTAAACACGGTGCCCATGCCGCCCTGCCCGATGCGCTCGAGCAACTCAAAATTAGCGATCTTGCGAATCTCGGCCATCGCTGCGACCTCTGGTTACGAAACGTCTCACCCGTAAGGACGGAGCCTCGCCCTAAAACTGAGACGTATTTCTAACCTAAAGTGCGGCAGCGCAACATAAAACAAATAAAAATACATCCTAAATCACGTGTGCACAGAAATGCACCCGTGCAATTCGATTTAGGTGCGCCGGATGGCGCCGGATCGTGGCAGCGAACTCTGGCTTGAGCTTCTTTTAACGCGGTCTTCACCCTTCAACGCGTGATTATAAAGTTCAAGGTACCGTTCCGCCATGCGGCGGAGCGACCAGTGGTGTTGAACCTGTGCGCGACTGTTTTCGCCCATCTGCACACACCGAGCGGCATTCTGCAGCATGGACGCCAGTGCTTCTCCGAGCGCGGCGGGATTGCGCGGCGCAACCAGCAATCCGTTCTGACCTTCTTTGACGATCGTTGGAGTGCCGCCGACTGCCGTTGCAACGATGGGCAGTCCAGCGCCCATGGCTTCGAGGATCGAGACCGATATTCCTTCGGTCCATGAACTGTTGACGTAGACATCCGCGCCATTCAAGATCTGTTCCACGCGGCCCCTGAAGCCCCAGAAGCGCACGTTGTTTTTGATGCCGAGTTCCGCGCTTAGCTGCACGAGCATATCCCGTTCGGCGCCGTCGCCGATGATCCAGAGTTCCGCCTTTTCGTGGACGGCATGGACGCGCGCGAATGCCTTCACTAATGTCGCGATGTCTTTCTCTGGCGCGAGACGGCATACGGTGGCAAAAACGAAACTATCGCGGTGTGCGGGAGACTCGGCCCGGATGCCCTGTTTGTCCTGAAGCTCTGTGCCGTTGACCAGCGTCGTGCAGCGCGCGGCCGCATTCGGGAAAACCTGTTGAAGCATCTCGGTCGCCTGATCCGCGACGCCGGTGAATGTGCTGACGCGGCGTTCAGCCAGCTTATTGAACACACGCCGGCGCTTGAAAAAGTCGAGGTCCTCGTAGCTGTTGTGCTTTGTCGCCACCACGCGTACGTGGCCGAGAAGCGACGCTGTCAGGGCGTAAACGAGAGGCTGCGTTCCGTGCGCGTGAATCAGATCGACGCCTTCGCGGCGAACCAGGCGCGCGAGCTTCAATGCATTCCATGCTGTGAAATACGTTCTTCCACCAAGCTCGGTCCAGCGCACGTCGGCGTGGATGCATGAAGGAATGACGTCGCCCTTTGTGTTCCCCAGAGAACAAATGTGCGACTCCACCGCGTTCATCCGCGCCAACTCATTCGCAAGATTCACCACGACGCGCTCCAGCCCGCCGGTATCCAGCGTCAAGCAGAGCTGCAGAACCACGGGCTTACCATTTGTCATGACATGAGAACCTTTAGCGATACACCATGTGGCCAGCAGCGGACATGCGTTTCAGGGCAGATAGCGTTCTACTTCAGGCAAAGTCTTCAGTGCGAAATCCTGCAAGGCCTGCTCGCGCTGTGTTTCGTTTTCGGCGGTGACAATTACCGAAAGTCGAATCAATGCGGTGCCCCCGGATCCTCCCGACAGGCTGTTCAACGCGAGGCGCAGTTGCGAAACGATATAGTTTCCGGTCTGGTGCGGTCCGGCCTTGTACCAGTAATAGTAAAGCTGCCGCGAGTCGCTGTTGGCCACGACGAGCCGCTCGGCCTTGATGCCGGAATCGCCGAGATTTACCGTGCCCTGGCTGACCGTGCGCATGCCGCCGGCAGTCAGGCAGATTTCCTGTGGGTGCGCCATTTTCCGGTTGCCGCTCGGGTCGTAGACAAGGGACATCATGACGTCGCGTTTGTTCTCGTCCCGGTACAGGCGTGAAACAATATTTTCGGTCTCAAGCAGCTTCACTTCCTGAGCGCTGGGCGGGTATTCCCTGATCATTTTCCACGCGCCGAGCTGCTGCGGAAACTGCTTGAATGTGTCTTGCGATTTCGTATCGATGGTCTGATAAAGCCGCGTGAAGGAGAGCACGCTGACCAGCGAGAGAATTCCTGCGAGGATATAGCCTTGCCGTGTCATGGCGCGCGTCCGTCCTCTGCGAGTGTGAGTGGAATGCGAGTGGATTTCCGCGGCCGCGCTGGCGTTTCGCCCTCCGCTGCCGAGGGTGGGGCGGCCTCCGGTTCGGACAAGGCTTCAGCGAGAGTCACGATAAAGTGCAGGCCGAGCAACGCGAAGACGAAGACCAGAAATCCGGAGAGCAGGTGCAGGTCAACGACGCCGGTGAAGCTGGAATCGAAGAGCGGCCGGAAGAGCAATTCTTTTCCGAAGAGATGGACGAAGACGACGTTGAGAAAGATGCGCAGCATGTTGGCGAAGAGCGCGACCGGGATGATCAGGGCCAGAAGGGATCCGCGCACGACCCAGTTATTTTTCGGATACAAATAGGCGAAGAGGGTTCCGAGCGCGATCAGGGCGCTCAGCGAACGCAGACCGGAACAGACATCGCCAACGACGAGGTCTCCGTTCTGAAGCTGCAGTTTCGCGCCATCCATGACGACGGGAATGCCGATTATTTCGCATCCCGCGACCGCGGCTTGTGTGACCAGTAATTTCAAGAACAGGTTGATTCTCGCAATGGCGATCTCGGGCAGCGGCAGCATGAACATCAAAAATAAAAGCGGGAACCAAAGAGCGGCCACCCAGCGCCAGCCGCCCCAATAAGCGACCATGCCGACGAGGCAGCCGACGATCGCGAAGCCGGCGGTGAAATAGATGCGCAAAAGGCCGCTTAAAACCAGGATCAAAAGTGATCCACCGAAGATGACCAGACCCCAGCGCGACGGGTTCCGTGGCAACGCCAGAAGTTTTTCGCGCTGCGTGTAAATGAGCCAGCCGCAGACGAGCGGCACCAAAAATCCGTGGCTGGTGTAACTGTCGGGCGCGTTCCAGCGTTCATACATCCATTTAAGCACCGGTAGAAACGCGACGCACAGAATGCCGAGCAAAATCAGCCATTCGCGCAGCACGGCGCGTGAATCCAGAGGGGGCTGGGCGGCGTCGCGCATTAGCGGGCTCCCGAACCGAAAACCACGACCTTGGTCGTTTCGAGCAAAATCGTAAGGTCCAGGAAGAGCGAGTAATTCTTGACGTAATAGAGGTCGTAGCGCAGCTTCTCGTGAGCATCATCGATGCTTGCGCCGTACTTGTAACGCACCTGCGCCCACCCGCTGAGGCCCGGGCGCATGGTGTGGCGCAGATCGTAAAAAGGAATGTCTTTTTTCAGCGTCTCCACGAATTGTGGGCGTTCCGGGCGCGGGCCGACCATGCTCATTTCGCCTTTCAGCACGTTCAGCAATTGCGGCAGTTCGTCGATGCGTGTTTTACGGATGAACTTTCCAATCGGGGTGACGCGGCAATCATTTAGCACGGCCCATTTAGCGCCGTCCTTCTCCGCATCGCTGCGCATGGAACGGAATTTATAGATTGTAAAGACTCTTCCGCCGAGGCCGACGCGTTGTTGCGAATACACGATCGGTCCGGGCGAGGTCAGCTTGATGACGATCGCCGTCACGATCATCACCGGCAGCGTGCCAATCAGCAGCGCCATCGCGACACAGAAATCGATTGTGTTTTTCAGCCAGATCTGAAGGGTATGATGCATGGGGCTGGCGGTAAAAATCAGCACGCTGGGCCGCACGTAATCGGTAAGAATCTTTCCCATCAGGCGTTCGTAGAAATACTCGCCCTCAGAGATTGCGACACCGCGCTGTTTCAAGCGCATGAGTGCCTCGGCGGGAAACACGTCACGCGGATTGTCCTGCGCCACGACGACATGGTCGATGCGCTCCTGCTGAACCAGGTCGCTGACCTCCGTGGAAGGCCCCACCCGGCGGCACGACGTTGAGGTGCTTTCTTCCAAGCGGTCGGCGGTGCAGCCGACGAATTCGAAGATCATCGCGCCGCGCATCTCAAGAGCTTCGCGAATGCGGCGGGCTCGTGCGCCGGCGCCGACGATCAAGACTCGCTGGCGTCCCATTTTCGCCAGCAGGCGCCGCTCTAAAACCGTGCGCCATGCCAGCAGCAGGATGGTTTGAGAAATCAATGTGATGAGGAAAAAGTTGCGTTCGATCAAGCCGGGAAAAAGAAACAAGAGCGGCGCCACAAGAACGAGCGCCAGCCCCTGGCAGCGCAGAGTGGCCGTGATCAGCTCCGCCGTGCCGCGCTGTTTCAAGAAGCAGTACATCTCATTGAGGTACATCGCCAGCGCCATGAACAGTGTGTACATCGCTGCGCTGGGCACGGGGTAGGATTTGGTGCCGCCGAAAATCAACGAGTCGAGCTGCCTGCCGATTTCGAATGACAGAACGATGAGGCACACATCCACCAGTGAGGGAACGAAGCGGAAGAATTCATGACCCAGCGGCGGGCTCTGATGGGCCACCTGGCGCGCGCTGATGGCAACAAACGGCTGGGACGGCGAAGACACAGAGTGTTCAAGCATTTCTGGATTCCCGGGGTCGCGATGTTAGTTTGACACTGTCCGTTCAAGATCTGCAATCATGGCGTCCACATCCTGTGCGGATTTAAAATCCTGTTTGATCGACTTGGCGCGCTTAAGTTCAAGGAGTGCTTGCGCGCGCTTGCCGCTTTTCAGCAAGACGACCGCGTTGTGATAGGCGATGTCCGGATCGCGCGGCGCCAATTCCGCGGCGAACGCGAGCGACTTCTGAGCGCGCGGAAGATCGTTGTTCAAGTAATAGACCCAGCCGGCGGTATCCAATGCGTGTGCGTTGGTGGGCGCGATCAACAGCAGATTCTCCGCGTAATTCAGCGCCTTTTGCGGCGACTTCAGATTGACGGCGGTCAGCCATGCCAGATTGTTCAAACTCACCATGTCGTGGGGGGATTTGCGAACGGCTTCCTGAAGATACTCCGAGGCGCTGCTCCACTCATTGCGGCTCATCAGAAGCGTGCCGAGAACTTTCAGCGCCTTGAGTTCGCCGGGTTCCAGTTCCAGCGCGCGCTTGAGATGTTCGATGGCCTCGTCTGTTTTAGTCTCGGCCTGCGCGACCTGCGCCAGTGCGAGAACGAGGTCCACACGCTGGCGGTGCTGTTTCGTTGCTGCATCAAGGAACGCACGCGCTTCGGCCATTTTGCCCAGATCGATGAGTCCGTTGGCATGAAGAGCGGCCAGATCGGGACTGGACGGTGAGAGATCGTGCGCTTGCTTGAGCGATTCCACGGCCCACTCTGTATGGCCGCCACGCGCATAAAAATCGCAGAGCACGAACTTCTCCAGGATGGTTTTGGCCATGGGCAATTGCGCGACGGCTTCAAGGGAGTGAAGCGCATGGCCCTCCATGGAGGAGTTGCGGATATGTGCGAGCGCCGCCTCCACTTTTTCGGCTTTCAATTCCAACGCGACAGCCAGGATGAGCGAATCGCCATTCTTCAGAAGCAGGTGGTTTTCAACGACGCCGGCTCGGGCTTCCGCCGTCTGTCCGCTAAAAAGCAAAGCCGCCGCGTAGTCCAGATGCGGCGAACTGGCCGGCTGCACGGCGGACGTTTGAGCGAGCTTCAAAAGTTCAGCCGCCTGAGCCGTGTTGCCGGCGTGAATGGCGAGAACTGCTTTGGCTTGCAGCGCGGGCCCAAAGTTTGGCGATGCCTGCAGCGCCTGATCGAGCAGCGCCTGCGCTGATGCGGTGTCTGATTTTTTCGCGAGCAATGACTGGATATATAAGGAGAGGGCTTTGCTGTCAGGCGGCTCGCCACCCTGCAGTTCCTGCGCGAGAGTTTGAAGGCCGGCCTCATCCTGGGCCAGAAGCTTGGCTTTGACGCGGTTCATGTGTGCGGGGATCGACGATTTATCAAGCGAGGCGAGCTGCGCATAAAGCGCATCGGCTTCGCCGAACTTTTTCTGCTGCATGCGAACCTGCGCGAGCCAGGCCACTGATTTGTAATGTTTGGGGTGAGAGGTGACGACCTTCTGCAGGTAGTCGCCACCCAAATCGCTGTTGCCGAGCGCCAGATGAATCCCCGCCAGCGCCAGTTGGGCTTCGCTTGTGGACGCATCCAGTTCCACCGCGTGTTCAAACGAACGCAGTGCGTCGGACAAGCGGTCGGAGCGCAGGAACGAATGGCCCAGCAGCAACTGGATGCTTGCGGTTTCGCGCTGTTCGGCGGGCAATGCGAGAAACTTTTCGACGGCTTGTTCGGCGGTGTCGGCCGCTCTTAGCGGACTCTGCGTATTCAGGGTGAGGCGCAGGCCATTGGTCTTGAGAATCTTGTGCGTGTCGAGCGCCTTCCGTGCTTCGTCAGCTCTGTCCGCGGCGGTACAAGCACGGATGAACAGGCGCACGGCATTCTCATTTCGCTTCGGGCGCTTGACCAGATTCCGGCCCAGATTGATGGCTTCGTCCAGATTGCCGCGTTCAAGATAGAGGCCCATCAGGAAATCTTGAGCGGCATGAAAGTCGGGACTGAGGACGAGGGCGCGGCGCGCTTCCTCTTCCGCCTGCATCTCTCGTTTAGTCTCGTGATGGATGCGTGCCAGCAGCAGTGCCAGCCGCGGATCGTTGGGGAACGTACGTTGCGCGAGCAGTGCATCGCGCAAGGCCGCATCGAACTCTTTCTGATCCAGCAGACAACGGGCGCGAATGACATGGGCCAGTGGCGGAGGCGGTGCGGCAGGATCTTTGAAGACTTGTTCTATGTCGGCGCGGGCTTGTGCGGTGCTGCCAAGGAGATTTTGAATATCGGCGCGGCGCATCAGCAGTTCTGGAGTCAATTTGATTGCAATGGCCTGATCAACGAGGGCCAGCGCTTCCTGCGGACGCTCCTCCTGCTGCGACAGTTCAGTCAATAAAGTGAGGGCGCGTTCGCGTTCTCTACCGTCGGGTCGCGCGGCGTAGTCAAGCAGGTACTGCCGGGCCGTCAGATCGCGTTTGACCAGACGCAGCACGAGGACACTGCGTAGCACGGGATCAAATTCTTTGGGATCAGAATGGATGGCGTCGCGGTAGGCGTGGAGCGCGGCGTCATAGCACTCCTTGGCCTGCTGCACGTCGCCAGAGGCCATCAAGGACTGCACGTCGCGTTGTTGCAACAGCAGGTTCTGGCTGGCAGTCTCGGCAGCCGCAAAATTTTTCTGTCCGATACGGGCGCGAACCATGCCGAGGCCGGCGCGGAAGTTCTTAGGATACACTTTCAGGCAGTGATCGAACTGTTCGGCGGCGCGGTCGAACTGTTCCATCTGCAGGCGAACGTGACCGAGTTCACAGAGCGCGATCTCGTTTTTGGGATCTATTTTAAGAACATTGTCGTACTCAACGAGAGCCGCGCCGGTCTGATTATTATTTGCCCGGATCTGCGCTTTGACGAGATGGCGCATCATGCGGCGTTGCGGACTGTATAGGTAAAATGCGAAGGTGGGTACAATGAGGAGCACGAGAAGAAGAAGTATCCCCAAGGCTTTCTTCTTTCGTGTCAGTTTCATGCCGCAGTCTCCTTTTGATTAAATCCGCTGCCGTCGACGACGCGGAATCTGACTTTGCAAAAGAAACGCCAAGAAGATTGGACTCATCCACGAACGAGTTCAGCAGGAGGTTTTCCGTTTTTGTAAATGACGATGTGCTATAGAGCACGTATTAAGTCTCAATCGTCCCGCATTTTCCCTATCAACTGAAAGTTCCATTTTAAACTTTTGCACTTTGGCGAAGAATTTGAAGCCTTCTGACGCGAAGCCATCGATCCGAAAGCACGGCGCGTTTTTTGCGCCGAGGTGCGCTCGCGTTCCACGTTGGTTGAATATTCTTCAGTCGAGGTTACCACGAGCATGAGACAGACGAGCGAGAACCTGGTGCCCGGAACGACGACTCCATGTACGGTGGTAACTCCGTTTGGGCGCCGGCCTGAGGTGGCGCGCAAAAAAAAACCACCCGAAGAGCGCGGCATCAAAGATTACCTGTACATGCTCAAGCGCCGCTGGAAGGTGGCGCTGGCTGTGGGCTTGATTAGCTTCGTATTGATCGCCATTTTTATCACTCTGATGCCGGCGACGTATCGCGCGGACGTATTGGTGCTGTTGCAGCCGCCGAGCGTCACGACGGCGCAAGCCGTGATCGCGCAGCCGGATGTGCGCCAGAAACTGGATGCCTTGCGGGAGCAGGTCGAAAGCCGCCGCACTCTGGAAGAGGTCATCCGCAAGTTTGATCTCTATTCTGAAAAGCAGGGTGTGATTCCCAAAGATGAAATTTTTGAATTGGTGCGCAAGTCCATTGGCCTGAAACAGGGCAAGAGTTCGTTCACGCTCTTTTTTGAACATCTCAGCCCGCAGATCGCCGCGGACGTCGCCAACGAACTGGCGCGCTACTACATAGAGGAGAATACGCGTATGCGCCGGCGAACCCTCGAAGACACCTCCAAATTCATTCAAAATCAGCTCAAGCGGATCGAGAAAGAAGTGAAGGATATGGAAGAGGTGCTGCACCGGTTCCGCAAGGAACACATGGGCGGCATGCCGGAAGACGTGCCCGCCAATCAAGCGCTGCTGACTTCGCTTTCAACGCAGGTGGCTCAGACGGAAGCGAACCTTGAAGGTGAGCGGCTGCGCAAGCGCAAGACGGAAGTACGCATTAGTGAAGCGGTGTCGTCGGAGATTGCGGCACGCCAGAAGAGCATCAAGACTATCCAATCCACCCTCAAACAGCTTGGGGCGCTGGAGCAGGGTTTCGAGAGCACTCCACGAAGCGAGGTCCAGGCTGAGGTCCAAGGGCCGGCGAACGTGAATGTATCGCATCCGGCAAAGCCATCGCTCCAGGAGACGGAACTGCGTGAACACATCGCCGACATCGAGATCCGTATCAAGCAGGCGAAGGCGGTTCCGAATCAGAACAATTCGGCTCAGGATACGCCGGAGGTGACACGCCTGAAGGAGCAGCGCAAGTCCCTGCAGGACGATCTGGAGCGATTGGCCACGAAGGAAAAGCCCTCACCGGCCGTATTCGAACCGGAGAACATGTTTGATAATGGTCCTGAGAGCGTTGAAGTGGAGATGATGCGCGAGCAACTGCGCATGAAAGAGCTCGCTTTAAAAGATGCCGAGCGCAATGTGACCGATCTGGAAAACATGGTTAAGCGCGGACTGATTGCGGACAAGGTCGCGGAGAAGGCGCGCGCCGATCGCGAGCGATCGGTCGTCGAACTGCGCATTCAGCGCACAAATGTGATGCGGACTCGGAAGAAATACACGGACGAAGTGCAAGCGTCGGAAAGTGAACTGGCGCGGCTGCGAGAATTTTCAACGTCGTGGGACGAGATGCTGGTGAAGATCCAGGAGATTGAAGCCCAGCGCATGCGCATCGTTAACAGTACGCCAGAAGATACGCTGCGCGGCATCGCTGGCCGCATTGACATGCTGACCAATCAAATGGCTGAAATGCGCAAGAAGCAGATGGAAGTTTCCACGCGCCTATTTTCCACGCGCGGTGAACTGGCGCGTGATGTTCAGGAACATGAAAACATCATGGCGAATCTGACGCGCCAGCAATCGGACATTCAGGGCATGAAAACACGCATCATCGATCTCGATCGAAAGCTGACGAGTTCAGCGAAAGTGCTGGTGGAGTACCCGGAGTTTCTCCGGAAATACCGCACCGTCACTGAACAATATGAAGCGATGCTGAAGCATAAAAATCAGGCGGACATGGAACGCGGCGTGGAAGACCAGATGGAAGGTGAGCGCATGCTGATCTGGGATCCGGCCATTCCCACGAGCACTCCGTATAAGCCCAAATACCTGATGCTTTTCGGCGGCAATCTATTCCTCTCGTTTGCTCTGGCACTGGGCGTCGCACTGCTGTTGGAACTGATGGCGCCCAAGTTTCTCAGTGCGCAGGCGCTGCAGGAACGCACCGGCGGCGAAGTGCTGGCGCGCTTCGACCGCATGTCGGCGCGGGATATTCCTTCACCGCTGCCCGAGCCCGTGCCGCAGACGGCGGGGAGCGTGGTGGCGCTTTACAATCCGCGTCATCGATTGGGCAAGCAGTTCCTGGATTGCTGCTGCCTGATGTTCAAGCCGGAGAGCACATGGCCGCGCGTCATTGCGGTGTGCAGTCCCGGACAAGGCGATGGGAAATCGTTTGTGGCATCTAATCTGGCGGCGGCTTTGGCGATTACCCAGCACGAACCGACGCTGCTGATTGATGCCAACCTGCGCTCGCCGACGTTGCATCATGTCTTCGGCAAAAAGCTTGAAAACGGGCTGGCGGAGGCTTTGGAAGGATCGGCGGTGCGAGCTCATGCTATTGGCGCGACGCAGCCTTGCGATCTGCAACTCATTACGGCTGGCGTGCCGCAGCGGCACGGCGCGGTGCTGCTCGGAAGCGTGCGTTTCCGGGACATGCTCAGCAAGCTGACGTGCGAAGGGAAGCGGCCGCGCATCATTCTGGATACGCCGTCGGTCAGCAGCGGCGCGGATGTGGATGTGCTGCTGGATGCGGTCGATGGTGTGCTGGTGGTGGTGCGTCACGGGCATACGGCGGTGGCGGATCTGGAAAGCATGATGCGGCGTATCCCGCCCGAGAAGCTGCTCGGCGTGGTTTACAATGACCAGGGGCCGGCGTGAGTAGACCGGCTGCTAATGCCGTCTTCGGCGGAGTGTTGCAGTGGGGCGCGGTATTGCTATAATCCGGTGCTGAACATTCATTGGCGCGCGAACGAACGTCATCTTTGACTTTCTGTCGCGCGGCACCGGGAGAGACTGACATGCCGACGTACGAGTACGCATGCACGGCGTGCGAGCACAAGTTTGAACGCTTTGAGAGCATCACCTCCAAGCCGAATACGGCGTGTCCCGCTTGCAAAAAAAAGAAAGCCGAACGGCAGATCTCTGGCGGCGGCGGATTTATTTTCAAGGGCACCGGTTTCTACATTACAGACTATAAAAAGTCCGGCGGCGGCGGCGGCGACAGCGGGGCAGCGGCAAGCAAGGATGCCAAGCCGGCTGAAGGGGGACATAGCTGCACCAACGCGTGCGCGCACGGAGCCAAGAGCAGCACTGATTCGAGCGGCAGCACGAGCACTGAAGCGAAACCGGCGAAGACTGAAAGCAAATCGGAGAAACCGAAGGTCGCTTAGCACTACAACGCTAGATTAGTCTCATTTTTCGTAACGCAAATGCCGATGTTTGAATGCAGGACATCGGAGATGCGTACATGAATCGAGAGCCTGTGACCGTGAATGACATCGGCGATTTG
>Ga0163155_10002837_pt1 | contig 19070 bp, 13 predicted proteins | sample OliLakLV19SP4G1_FD_148611 | JGI IMG/M metagenome (GOLD analysis project Ga0163155, IMG submission 148611) | Freshwater microbial mat bacterial communities from Lake Vanda, McMurdo Dry Valleys, Antarctica - Oligotrophic Lake LV.19.SP4.G1 | ecosystem: Environmental > Aquatic > Freshwater > Lake >... | reverse complement strand
GGTGGAGAGGTTGGAGGGAGCGTGCGGGGGGGAGGCGCACGCGCCCAGGAGTACCGCGGCGAGAATGAGGGTGATGGGCACGGGGCGCACGAGGCAGGGTATCAACGTGGTAGGGACCCTCGATCCGGGTTGGGTTCGAGACGGCGACTCTCGGCGGCTGGGCATGGCTCCGCCGCGCCGGAACCATGGCACCCATCGCTCGGGGGCCGAGCATGGGCCTTATACTCCGGTATGCAGCGTGCGACTCGTGCGGCGTCGAGGGCGGGGTTCATTCGACTGGGCGTCGCGTGCGGCGGTCTGGGGGTGATCGCGCTGGCAGGGTGCGCAACGTCGCAGATTGCCCCGCCCAGCAGCAAGCCGACCACGGCCCGGACCCAGGATCCGACTCAGCAGGATGGGCTGCTCTCCATGTTCGCCCCGCCCAGCCCGCAGACGGCGGCCGCGTGGGCGACCGATCCGTATGACCCCGACCTGCGGTACAAGGGGACGGTGCTTCTGGGGACGGCATCTTGGGGCGGGGAGCCGCTGTATCTGAGGCTGTTCGAGCAGCACGCCAAGGACCCCGAGGCGAACGTGCGGGTGGCGGCGATGCGGGCGTTGGGGAACCACGGCGGGCCGGAGCACGCGCCGATCCTGATCGAGGGCTTGAGCGACGGCGAGCCGCGGGTGCGGGTGGAGGCGGCGCGGGCGCTTCAGCGGATTTACGCTCCGAACGTGGCGGTCGATGCGCTGGTTCGCTCGGTGCGGCAGGAGCGGGAGGAATCGGCGGAAGTTCGGACCCAGGCCGCGACCGCGCTGGGCCAATACCCGGCCAATCGCGTGGCGCAGGAGTTGATCGCGGCCCTGGCGGATCGCTCGCTGGCGGTGAACCATGCCTCCCTGAACTCGCTGCGGATTTTGACTGGGCAGGACTTTGGGTATGACCGGCGTGCGTGGGGAACCTGGGCGGCGGCCAACCCGGGCGAAGCGATGTTCGCGGCCCGAGGGCAGTTCGTGTATCCGGTGTTCAACAGGCCCTGGAAGTTGATCGAGTACCTGCCGTTCATCCCGCCGCCGCCCAATGAGCAGACGGCGTTGCCGGCGGGGACGCCGGTGGGAGGGTGAGGGCGGGACGTAACGGCGTGACGGCGAGACGGAGGGAGGGTGGGTGGCCTGGTTCCGTCTCTGCGGAGCCATGCTTGACCACCGAGTGCGAGCGATGGAGCGACTGATTGCGGGCGATCCGTTTTGATGGAAAGCATGTGTCGCTCGTGCAGGACGCTCCAGAGCCGGTGGCGGTGGCCGGTGAGGCGATCGTGCGCGTGGTGAGGGCAGGAGTGACCGCGGCGGAGGTCGCGGCAGCGCGAGGTCTGGTTCCCGCTGCACCGGCGATCCTGGGGCACGAGTTCGTGGGCGTGGTTGAGCGGGTCGAGGCCGCGGCGGGGCGGGAGCGGGATCAGGCGCTGGTTGGGCAGCGGGTGGTCGGATCGATCGAGGTGGCGTGCGGGAAGTGCGACCTGTGTCGGCGCGGGTTGTCGAATCACTGCCGGGATCTGGGATTGATCGGGCTGGCGGGGCGGAACGGGTGCTTGGCGGAACGAGTCGCGGTGCCGGTGCGGTCACTGGCCGCGCTGCCCGCGGCGGTGAGTGACGACGCGGGGGTGTTCGCGCTGGGGGCGGCGGCCGCGCTGCACGCTGCCCAGTTGGTGCGACTTGAGGGCCGCGGCTACATCACCGTGCTGGGCGACAACGTGGCCGCGTTGCTGGCGGCGCAGGCGATGGCGAAACTGAACGCGTCGGTGCGGATCGTGGGGAGCGATCCAACGTGCTTCACCCGTGCGGAGAAATGGGGGATCAAGCATCGCGGGATCGACGATGTCGGGCGGCGGCACGATCAGGACGTGGTGGTGGATTGCACGGGAACCTCCGCGGGGATGGACATCGCGCTGCGGCTGGTGAGGCCGCGCGGCACGGTGATCGTCGGGGCGACGACGGCGCCGGTGTGGGAGACCACCAGCGGGCTGGACCTGGGGCTGGTCCCGCGGCATGAGGTCGAGATTGTGGGGGCGCGTGGCGGGCGCGTGGCGGATGGAGTGGCGGCCATCGTGGAGGCGCGGTTTGATGTGGTGGGGTTGATCACCCGGCGCGTCAAGCTCAGCGAGGGCGTGGCCGCGCTGCGGGCGGCGGGTGAGGCGGGGCAGATCAAGGTTGTGATTGAGGTGTGATCGAGTCTGGCTGATTGGCATGGCTCCGCGGGGCCGGAACCATGCCACCCGCGGCCCGGGTCAGGGCACGACCAAGACGCGCTCAAGCACCAGCGCGACCGCCGGGGCGCGCTCGACAGGCTGACCCGCGGCGCCGAGGATCCACGCCCCAAGAGGGTCGTCCTTCAAGAGCCCGACGTGGGAACAGCGGACGTGCAGGGTTTCGTCCGCGGAGGCGAGGGCGGCCGAATCGGTCGGGACCGCGCCGTCGCCCAGTGCCTGGATGACGCGGCGCACGACGCGGGACCACCAGGACTTGACGCGCGTGCGCACGCCGCGACGCTCGGCGGGGGCGTCCGCGGCAATCTGAGCGGAGACGGCGGAAGGCGCCGCGTGCGAGGCGTCGGTCGATTCGGTTCGGTGGGACGCTTGACCGGGATTGGAACTCTGCCACGCGTCGGGTTCCGGGGTGTGGCCGATCGCTTGCGCGACGATGACGGTCATGATGATGCCGATGGGCGCGGGGCGGGCGTTGAGGTCTTGGAGGAATGCCGAGCCGGGGCGGAGGTCGATGCCGGCCTGGCCGTCGCCGTCGGAGGAGAGGCGGAAGATCTCGCCGACCGGGGCGTCGGCGTGCCGCCAGGCGATGGTGCGTTCGATGAGGTCGTTGGGGGCGCGGACCCAGGCGATGGGGGCGCCGGCGTTGGGTGTGGCGATGAGCACGACGCGGTCAACGTCGGGCAATCCCAGCTGGGCGTCGCCGACGCCGGCGTACGCGCCCTCGCGGGTGAGCACGTCGCGGGCTACCAGGCCGCCCATGGAGTGGCAGACCAGGTCAACGCGTTCGACGCCGCGGGCGCGGGCGGCGCGGAGGCACGCGGCCAGGGCGTCGGCCGAGAGCGCGACGCCCTGGTCGTTGGGGTACTCGAAGAACAGGACGCAGCGGCCGGCTTGGTGGAGCGCGGGGGCGAGTTCGCGCCAGACATCGCCCGAGTCGTCCAGCCCGTGGATGAGGACGACCGCAGAGGGAGGCAGGGGCGCGGCCTTCTCGGCGCCCTCGCGGAGGCGGGTGCAGGCGGCGTCGAGGCCTGCGTCGTCGGGCGCGCCCGACGCGCGAGCCAGGCGTGGCTCAAGGACATACAGACCCGGCTCGGGATGCAGGAAACCCTGGGGCACTGCCGGGAGCATCAGTTGGAGGCCTGCGGCCAGACGTCGGGAATCCTGGGCTTCGTCGGTCGCCCAAGCGGGCAGGACAGCCCAGGCCAGAAGCCCGGCGGCCAGCACGATCGCGGGAACCCGCTTCGGCATGGACCTCCATCCGTTGGGATCGAAGCCCCGGATGCCGGGGTCGACCCTTACGTCCGAAAAGATCGGCTGGACACGCCGATCAGGGACGAAACTTCGATCCGCACGCGGCTGCATGGCAGCAAGGCGTGGTCGACCCAGGCAAACCCGCACACTTGTCAGGGAGCCGTGCGGGGGATCTGCTCCAACATGCGGGACTCGACCTGCTGATAAGTCTGGAATGCTACTTCGAGTTCGGCCAGCAATCTTTCCAGAACCTCGGGGCTGGCGGCGCCGGAGGCCCTCGCCGCCATCAGGGACTCGCTGGCGGCCCGCAGGTCGCTGACCGCCAAGGCGTAGGCGCGGGTCGCGTCGTAGTAGAGCTGGGCCTCCATCTCGCGGGTGGTCGGGCGTTCGAGCAGGCGCCACGGAGCGGCCCGGACCTCGGCCAGCAGCAGTTTCATCTGGTCGGAGGCCAGACGCATGTTGGCGATGGTTCGCCGGAGATTGGGGATCTCCTCGGCCAGCCGCGTGCGGGCGTCGGTGGTCATGGCCGAGAGATCATCGGCGGAGCGGCCAAAACCCTCGACGGTCTGGTTGACGAGCGGCAGCGTCTCGTCGTTGACGCGCTGGGTGGTGGTCTCGACGTTGGCGACGATGCGGTCGATCTCGTCGCGGTTGTCGTCGATGACGGCCTGGGCGGCGGCCATGAACTCCTCGGCGTCGAGCAGAAGCCTGTCGACGTCGGCCAGGATGGGTTCGATCTGCTCGGAGCCCTCGCGGATGTTGGCGAGCGTGGTGTCGATGTCGCCGGTCCAGCCTTCGATTTCCTGTGTCAGGCGCGACGTGATCTGCGCGACATCGGCGGAGATCTGGTCGGCCCGGGCGAGGATGGGCTGGATCTGGGCGTCGGTCTCATCGAGCGAGGCGTAGAACTTGTCGACGATCTCCTGGACGCGCTGGACGATGGTTTGGACCTTCTCCTGCTGGTCGGTGCCGAAGCCTGCGGATTCCAGGAAGGAGGGTGGAGCGACGCCGCCCTTGAGCAGCGCACCCTCGGCCAGGGCGGGGCCGGTTTCAGCAAGGCCCACCCAGCGGATGTTGATGGAACTCAGCGTGCCGAGCAAGGGCTGCTCGAGGTAGGCCTTGGTGTCCGGGTACAGCGTGACATCGGAGGCGACCAGCACGCTCAGGACGATGCGCGGGCCCAGGTCGCCGGTCATCTCGCGGTGGACCGCCTCGACGCGCCCGACGGGTTGGCCGCCCAGGTGGACGGGCGAGCCGGGCTTGATGCCGGGCGCGCCCACCCGCAGGGGGAACCAGACGGAGTAGCGGGTGTAGGAGCCCCAGCTCTCGGCGACGCCCGAGAGCATGAACGACAGCATCACGGCGACCGCGAGGCTTCCCAGAAGGAAGACGCCAGCGAGGATGTTGTTGCGGCGTCCGGTGGGCGCGCTCATGCGCGGGGGTCTCCGTGGTTAGTGGCGCCTATACCGTAGCAAGATCGGGGGAGCGGTGCGGGGCGTGGATGATCCGAGCCCCCGGCGGGAGCCGGGCGGTCGAGTCGTCGAGATCGTGGGTGAGTTGGCCGCCGGCCTCCGGGCGGGGGGTTCGGACTGTCAGTACCCGCTCGGGATGACGGGATTCTGCGTGAGGACGGCGGTGGCGACGGCGGCCGCGACGCATGTGAGGGTCCACGCGGTGGCGAGCATCGTTCCCACTGGAACCCGCTTCCAGACGAGGTCGATGTTGACGAGGCGCCGCGGCAGCGCCCACGCGATCGGCGCGAGCATGAGCAGGATGCTGGAGGCCAGGTTGGTCTTGCCGGTGGCGAAGCAACCCACCGCGAGAAGCCATGCCAGCATCCCGGCGATGACGAAGGCGGCGGTCGGACCGGGGGCGGCGCGGCGTGAGATGAGCGTGGCGACGGCGGTGGCGGCGGCGAGCGCGGCGACTCCGGCCGCGGCCTGGCCCGCGGTGGCGGTTCGCCCGATGATGAGCACCACCACCGCGCCCAGGGCCGCGAGGAAGTGCGCCCCCCAGACGAGGCTGGGGTGGCGCTCGCGCTGCGCGAGAGCGGTGGTCCAAGTGCTGAGCAGGACGAGGGCGGTTCCGACTCCGACACCCAGCAGGAGCATGGTGCGCCCGATGGATCGCTCATAGGGGTGTATCAACCAGGTGAGAACCGTGGCGATGGTCACGCCGCGCCCGATCCAGCGGAGCGTCGCGACGAGCGTGCGTCGCGCCCGGGTTGGCGGGGCGTGCGAGGCGCCGGCGAGCCGGCCCAGGCCGATGTCGGCGAGCACCCATGCCGCGAGCATGAGGCCGGTGTGGATGAGCCGGGCGGTCGCGTCAACGGGCCAGAGGCGCTGTTGGGAGAAGTCCCAAGGCCACTCAAGGCTCGTCACCCGCAGGGGCCAGGACCAGGACGCGTAATGAATGAAGGGGACGGCGAGCACGAAGCCGGCCACCCACGCCAGAACGCCGAGCATGGCGAGCGGGGTTCCAGGGCTGGGCGGAATCGGGGCGGCACCGGGGGACGGATCGCCGGGCATGGACGGTTTCGTGGGGCGTTGTCGGACGGCGCGGGAGGAGAGCCCCGCGCCCAGGAGCACGACGACGCCGAGGATGCAGGCCGGAATCACGCCGCCGAACAGCGCGAGTTTGAGTTCCATGCGGAGCGGCCCCGTTGCCCGCGACCGCGGGCAAGGGGACAATACCAGCCGGTGGGTGGGTTTGCTCCGGTGGCCCGCCAGTGGTGTCGCGTGGTGAAGGCTGGTGGTTGCCCCCTCGATGAACGTGGCAGAGCCTCGTTGACACCTCCCCCGCGCGGGGGTGGGGGCGGGTCAGAACTCGAAGAACTCCTCGAACTCTCGGAACCAGGGGTCCTTGTCGCCGTCATCCTCGATCTCATCGAGCGCCTGGCCCAGGTCCTCGAGGGCGTCATCCAGCTCGAACAGGCTCTGCATGTAGTCGTTGAACTCATCGCGCATGGAGCCCGGGAAGCAGGGTGACATGACGGTGGCGATGGCGTTCATCGAGGCCTCGTTGATGTCCTCGGGGTTGTCGTACATGTCGTCGAGGTACTCGTCGACCATGTCCTCGGTGCAGTCGCGGACATCGTCCTTCGTGCGATTGCCCAGGTCGCCGAACTCATCGTCGAAGTCATCGCCCTCGTCCGCGCTCCTGGCCCGGAGCAGTTGCAGGGCGTCGGTGGCCTTGACCATGTCGTCGGTCAGGTCGCCCTCGCCGACGATGGCGTCGAGCTGGCTCCAGAAGAAGCCCGAGAGCGTGCCGCGCGAGGGGTTGGAGGCGAGGGCGTCGAAGTTGAAGGCGTCCTCGGGGTTGAAGTCGTCGAACTCGCTGAGGAGGCCCCGGAAGATGTCGCGGGCGCGGTCGCCGAAGAGGGTGTCGACGCCCGCGCCGCCGTACATGTCGTCCTCGCCGTAGCCGCCCCGGATGAAATCGTCTCCGGAACCGCCGCGGAGGGCGTCCTCGCCACCGCCGCCGCGGAGGGTGTCGTTGCCAGGCCCACCGAGCATGGTGTCGTTGGCGTTGTTGCCCTCCATGACGTCGTCGCCGGACTGGCCCTGGAGGAAGTCATCGCCCTTTCCGCCATAGACGCGGTCGGCGCCCTCGCCGCCGGAGACGGAGTCCGCGCCGTTGCCGCCGCGGACGTCATCCGCGGCCGAGCCGCCCTGGACGGTGTCGTTGCCATTTCCGCCGAAGATTGAGAAGCGCAGGAGGGCGCCCAGGGGGTCGCGTGGGCCGCCCAGGACCGAGATGTTGTCGTTGCCGTTTCGGGCCTCGACGCGGACGCGGGTGACGCCCGGGAAGGCGGTGAGGTCTGGCACGCCCGGGACGCCGCGAACAACGACGACGCCGTTGCCATCGCCCGCGCTGAAGAACATGACATCGGAGCCGGTGGAGCCCTCGACCTCGAGGATGCCGTTGATGACGGAGGCGGAGAGGGCGAGGCGATGCTCGAGGGAATCGACGAGCGGCGCGGGTGCGGGGCGGGCGTTGCGCCGCGTCGTGCTGCGTGCCGCGGGGCGGTTGGTGCCGAACTCGGGGGCGCGGGTGGACCGCCGCTTGCTGCCTGTCATCGCTGAACTCCGGGTGTGCGCGCGTTGGCGCGTGGGGCGGGAGGGGGCTTGGACCACGGCTCGTCGCGCGATCCGCCCCACAGGCCGCGGGCGCCGCGGCCCCCTGCGTGCGAGAGAACACTAGGCGGGCTTGCCGCAGGAATCGGCCCTGACCATCTCGAAGCGTCCCCGTGCCCGCGTCCCCGGACCTTGTTCCCTGCCTCCTCAGGTCCGGCGTCCGAGACTGCCCTCGGGCAACCCCGCGCGTGGCTATCCCTACACCCATGAATCCCGGGAGATGCTGACATGAACTTGGCCGCCCTGTTCGCCCTCGCGCTGCTCAACCCGGCCAGCCAGCCCGCGCCCCAGGCGGCCTCCCCCACTGCCGCCGTGACGCCCGTGAACGGGCACATCATCGTCTCGACCCGTGGCGACAGCGCCCTGGTCCTGATCGACCCGGTCAGCTTCCGCGCCTACGGACGGCTCGAAGCGCCCGTCGGACTGCACGAGATCGCGGCATCTCCGGATGGTCGGCGCGCGATCGGCTCGGCCTATGGCTCCGGTCCCCGCCACCAGACCCCCGACCAGCGCCTGCTGGTTATCAACCTGCCCGACAACAACCCGGCCACCGACGACGCGATGACCCTGGGCGCGCTCATCGACCTGGGTACGGCCAACGTCCGCCCGAATGATTTGGCGTTCTTCCCCGACAATCGCCATGTGCTGTGTACGAGCGAGGTGGCCCAGACGGTGTTGAAGATTGATGTGGACGCGGCGGGCGAGGGCGGGCAAGACGCCGCGCCGGATTACGAGGCGACGCCCAGCGGCCCGACGGCCCCGCCCCCGGCCGCCGCGGGAACCGCCCCGGTTCCGATCGTCGAGACGTACTCGTTTGGCGCACGGGCCGGCCACATGCTGGCGGTGTCGCGCGACTTCACGCGGTGCTACGTCCCCAGTGTGGCCGACCAAACCGTCAGCGTGATCGACCTGACCACGGGCGAGGTTCTGGCGGCCCCCATCGCGGGCCAGGGGGCCGAGGGAATCGCCGCCGCCCCGGACAACTCGGCGGTCTGGATCGCCTGCAACCGTGGGGAGTCGATCGCGATTCTGGACCCCGCGACCAACACCATCGCCCACACCTTTGCGTCGGCGGGCTTCCCGTTGCGCCTGCGCTTCACGCCCGACTCGGCGTTCGTCGTCGTGTCGTATCCCGTGGCCAATCAGGTCCGCGTGTTCGACGCGGCCACGCGGGAGCTGGTCAAGACGTTCGGCTTCCCGCCCGACTCGGCCCCGACAAGCATCGCCGTCAGCCCCGACGGACGGCTGCTGGCGGTGGTGTGTGCCGGGATTGAGGCGGTGGCGATCCTGGACCTGCGGACCGGGCAGATTCTTTCGCACAACTCGGTGGGCCCGGTGCCGGATGGTTTGGCGTGGGCGCCGGCCCAATGAGACCCTGGGTCGACCGCCCCGGATTGACCCATCCGCCCTTCCGTCTACCATTGCCTTCGCCCCGGCCCGCCAAAGGCCGGGGCGAAGCCCCCGGGGGCATAGCTCAGTTTTGGTAGAGCGCTTCCATGGCATGGAAGAGGTCAGGGGTTCGAGTCCCCTTGCCTCCACTACACCCGGACAACAGGCCCGAGCAAGTCTCGGGCCCGTTGGCTTTTTGCATACCGACCGTCCGGTTTATGCTATGCTCTGTGCCGAGCACACTCCTGACTGGCCCGGGCCGCGACGTGGTCGGCGGCCTGGTGCCAAGGGGTCGCTCATCCGGGCCTTGCATGACCACGCCCAACGACCATTCCGGGGACTCTCCGCAGCTGCGGGCCCCGCCGCCCGGCAGCGATTCCCCCTATCCGCGCGGTCGGCGCACCCAGCAGCAGCGGCGCGACACCACGCGCTGCGCCATCATCGCGGCGGCCCGGACCGAGTTCCTCGAGCGAGGCTACGCCGCGGTCCCGCTCCAAGATATCGTGGCCCGTGCCGAGTTGACCCGCGGCGCGCTGTACCACCAGTTCAAGGGCAAGGCCGAGGTTCTGGAGGCCGTGATCGACGCCGAGGCGGCCCTCTTGCATGAGCGCATCCGCCCGGGCTTGGCGGGCGTCGACCACCCCCTTGAGCGCATCCGCCTGGGCTTCCCGCTCTATCTCGACGCGCTGGCCGACATCCGGATCCTGCGGCTGATCCACGTCGACTACCCCGCGCACTGCGGGCCGGCCCGGGCCGTCACGGGTTCGCCCTGGCTCGCGTACGTCGAGGCGCTGGTGGGCGACGCGATGTCCAAGGGCATGATGCGCCGGGTTGATGTCCGGGCGATCTCACGCCTGATCCTGGCGTTCTACCGCGAGTCGCTGGTGGCCATCGCGTACTCCGAGAATCAGGCCGCCACCCGGCGTGACATGACCGCCGCGCTCGACGCGATCATGGAGGGGCTGCGCACCGATGGGCGGTGAGCGAACCGACGGCGAGAACGGGCGGGACCAACGCGGTGCGAGCAACACCCGGAACGCGTCGCACCGATCAAAGAGAAAGAGGGGGACGGGCTCCAGCCCATCCCCCTTCTTCGCTCTGTCGCTCTGTCGCTCTGTTCTCAGCACCCCGCCGAGAAGATGCTCAGGTAGTAGAAGAAGTCATCGTTGTTGATAACGCCGTTGGGCACGCCGTAGCCCGGGCTGCCGGGAATCGCCGACGTGGTCAGGTCGGCCACCGCGATGTTGCCGGCCGCGAACTGAGCCAGGTAGTAGAAGAAGTCGTCGTTGTTCAGGATGCCGTTGGGAACGCCGTACCCCGCCTGGCCCGGGATGGCGCCCGTGGTCAGGTCCGGGTCGCACCCACCGCCGGTGAGCATGTAGGTCTCGAAGCCGATGCGCCAGCCGCCGTCGGCGAAGAAACTTCCCAGCAGGAACACGGGCTCGGGATACGCCGGGGTGTTGGGCGGGGGCGCGTACGTCCCGTTCAGCCCGGCCCCGGAGTCATTGCCCTGCAGCTCGAGCACGAACGTGTCGCCGGCGGTGAGGTTGATGTTGGCGCTGGTGACGTCCACGAACACGATCCCGAAGCTGGGGTTCGGCAGCACGACCGTGCGGGTCGCCATCACCGCGCCCGGCGCCGCCGCCGTCCCCGAGCGGACCCGCAGCTCGAACTGCCCAGGCCCGGGACTGGCCGACCCGCCGAACTTCACGCCCTCCAGCTGTCCCGTGATCCCGGCCCTGGCCTGCAGGTCCCACACCAGGGACGACGCGCTCAGGTTGAAACCCGCGCTTTGCAGCGGAGCGCCGGGTGACAGGATCGGGCAGTTCTGGTCCAGCACCCCGACCTGCCCGTGGGCGGCCGACGCGGTGAGCACGACGAGCGACGCGGCAATGACTGACTTCATGTGATTCTCCTCCAAGTCAACGGAACAATCCCCTACCTTCTGGTCGAGGAACGGGCCGAACCACATTGTGTCTGAACGCCGCGCTGCACGCAAGCCCAAATCCCAGACGTCGGCGCAATCCGCCAGCCCAGTCCACCCGGCGCTGCGCGGTCACCCTTGAACATGCCCGCGCCGCCCGCGGTCCGAGCACGAATGAAAAGGGGGACGGGCCAAAGCCCATCCCCCTTCGTCACTCGATCACTCGGTCTCGTCGACTCTGCGTGTCTTGCCTGTTTCGCTCTCAGCACCCCGCCGCGAAGATCGTCAGGTAGAAGAAGAAGTCGTCGTTGTTCAAGACGCCGTTGGGCACGCCGTAGCCCGGGCTGCCGGGAATCGCCGACGTGGTGAGGTCTGCCACCGCGAGGTTGCCCGCCGCGAACTGCGACAGGTAGTAGAAGAAGTCGTCGTTGTTCAGGATGCCGTTGGGAACGCCGTATCCGGGCTGCCCGGGAATCGCGCCGGTGGTCAGGTCGGGACGGCACGCGACGGGGTTCTGCACCGCGCCGACATACATCAGGGCCTGGTAGGCCTGGTCAAGCGACCCGGCGACGCCGCCGCCGCCGGTGGGGTTCTCGAAGTCGTCGTCGTTGTCGGCGTCATAGATGATCTGGGCGTTGAACACCAGCCCGCCCAGGGTGCGGGGGTCGTCCTGGTCGAGCCCGGCGGTGGCGATGTTGTTGAACGACGCGCCCGAGACGTTGGAGGAGAAGAAGGTGCCCGAGGAGACCGAGTCGCCGTCGGCGATGCCGATGAAGTCGATGCGGTAGTCGGTGCCCGAGTTGGCCCCGGTGATGACCTGCCCGCGGAAGGCCACGACCTCGAGGCTGTAGCAGAAGTTCGCCTCGTTGTAGACCGCGCGGATCAGCGCGGTCTTGGGGAACGGGTCCGCGTCCAGCTGAACCGGCGCCAGGAACCAGAGGTTGCCGACCGAGTCGAAGCCCACGCCGGAGATTGACGGGCCCGCAGGCGTGCCGCCCGTCAGCTCGCCCAGGCGGATCATCCGCCCGATCGGAGCCCCCGCCCCGTTCACGACGGGCTTGCCCGCCACGCCCGGGTCGGTGTACGCCGCGATCGTCCACTGCACCGCACCACCCGGGGTGAATCGCGCGACGTAGATCGCGTTGAGCGGGTTGTTCAGCACGAACACGGGGTAGTACGCCACGCCCGCGACCAGGGTGCGGCCCTGGCGGTCTTTGGTGACGGTGGACTGCCCGACGCCGCCGCGGAATGCGGTCTGGGAGTGGTAGTGGTCGAAGAAGCCCGGGCCGCCGAAGGCGGACGGGGTGAAGCCGGTGCAGGGGTCGGCGATGTTGGCGGGGATGATGAGCTCGACGTTGCCCGAGACGTTGCCCACGGCGTTGACGCCCCAGACCAGAAGGCGGTCGGCGTCCAAGCCGTTGTATCCGAGCATGGAGGCGGTGCCGACCGTGCCCGGGAAGTTGATCGAGGGAGAGAAGGAGACCGACCCGCGATGGTTGGCCGAGGCCAGACCCGCGACGTGCGAGGCGTCGGCGGTGATGGTGGGAGCGGCGACCGAGCCCGTGGCGGTGCCGCGAACGAACTGGAAGTTGAAGTTGGAACCGAGCGCCAGCCCGCGCCCGCCCACGAACTGCTGCGGGAGGTTGGAGGGCGGGTTGTGCGCCGCGGCCGACCCGCGGACGATGTGGTCGGTCGCCGGGTCATCGCGGTGGGCCAGGTTGCCCGAGATGCGGTTGACCACGCCCGAGTTGCGGGCGGGCATGTTCACGCGGAAGTAGTTGACGCCGGTGATCGCGGGGGCGTTGGTGCCGAAGTTATCGGCCCGGAGGTAGGCGTTGCCGTTCGAGTCCACGCTCGCGCCGCCGAACTGCGAGTTGTTGTCGGCGATCGACGCGCCGTTGGTCACGACCTGGTTCCGGGAGACGTAGAGGCGGGAGGGGTTGGCGGGGTTGTACCCGGCCACAGCGCCGAACGCGCCGCTGTAGAGCCCGCCGAAGTCAGCGGCCAGCACGCCGAACTGGGTGAAGGTCGTGGGGGCGGTCACGGTGGTGACGAGGCCCTGATTGTTATTGGTCGGATTGACGCCCCCGCCCGGGGTTGTCCACAGGCTGTAGCTCCCGCCGGCGACCGCGTTGCCCAGAAGGGTCTGGCTCACGCTCTGGGCTGAGATCAGGTTGTTGAAGAACAGGGGGTCGGCCTTGGGCGACTTCACGATCGGCGCGATGCCGAAGGTGTTGCCCCAGGTGCTGGTGATCGCCACCAGGTCCACGACGTAGTTGGACCGCTGGGCGGCCCCGAGGGCATAAGGCGAGAACGCGTCGCCGGTAGGAATCGGCACCGTGCCGGGCGAAACGCTGTCCTGGCCCATGGCCAGGGCCGCGAAGCCCGCGACTGCGATCAGGGCAATCGCCCTCTTGGCTCCGAGCGTGCTGCTGTGCATCATCTGGCTCCTCTGCTCTTTCCTCGAAACGTGGCTCCCTCGAACCACGGTGATGGGCCCCGCCCGAACTGGGCGAGCCCCCGGCTCCGCCGTCCGGTCCCTCCGCCTGGAGGCACCATCGAGGGGGTGACCGCGGCCCGGGAACCGCCGCCTTGGTCCCGGAAACCTTCCGGGTCTTTGGCAGCCAGGGTTCCCATCGCCCCGGTCGTCAGGATTCTGGTCTACTCTCACGCGCGGCACACCCGCGCCTCTCCCGCCCCGCCTACGGAACTCAGGATGGTATCACCGCCATCGCCAGCGACCAATCAGAAGTCCTCCTGCGGGCGTAAAGACTGCGCGAACCGACCGTGACCGTGGGGACAACGTGACAAGGACGTCCGAAAACGACCTGTACTTCACCCTAACCCACACTCGGGTTGGTGGCCCACAAGGTCCGTTCCGTCCCCGGACATTGGGGAAGATGAAACGGAAATGACCAGAAATCGCGGATTGCACGGCGCGCCGCGGGAGAATCGGGTATCTTGAGAACCATGTGGGGGTTTCCCGGAGGCGGGGATGGCGGTCAGCCATCGTGGATGCGTTCGAGCGAGAGGGTCCAGACAACTCGAGCATCCTTGTGATGCGCCCCACGCGGCGTATCGGCTGCCTCGCACGGCAGCGCTGAGGTCGGCACGGGCTTAACGGCCCGCGCGGATGTTTCGTCTCTGTCGGGGGTATCCCGGTATGGAGCCGGTGTGTTCGGTTTTGGCAACCAATGATCGCGGAGGAATGTGGCTCATGAAGAAGTGCATGAACAGAACCGTCAGCAGGTCGGTGGTGGGATGCTCGATTCTGGCGCTGGCGTTGCTCGCCGGCACGGCATCGGGCGCTGAGTCGTCCCGCGCCGCCGGCGTGAGCGTCTCGGGCAATGGCTCGGGCAACGTCATCCGTCTGTCGGACGGGCGCGTCGTCGCGACGACCCAGAACCCCGTCGCCAACGCCAAGGTCACCCAGGCCTTGGGCATGACGATCGTCACCTGGCAGGAACTCGAGAACGGGGCCATCTTGCCGTTCTACTCGCTCTCCCGCGGCGGCGATTTCAGCCGGGCGCTGCCCAACCCCACGGTGGTCGATACCCAGCTCGTCCGGTTCGACCCGGTGTACGCGGTGCCGACGATCCCCGAGGTGCTTCGCGCCAAGCCCGCGGCGCACGACAACGCGGTCGGCGCGTTCATCGTGCAGTTCATCATCCCGCCCACGCAGGAGTTCTACGACGCGGTGAGCGCGACGGGCGCCCAGATCCGGCAGACGATGCACGACAATGGTCGCATCGTGACCATGACGCCCGGACAGGCCGCCGCCATGGCCCAGATGCCCTTCGTCCGCTGGGTGGGCGACTACCACCCCGCGTATAAGATGGAGCTGCCGCTGGTCACCGCGTTCCTGAACGGCACGCAGGCCAGCCTGCCCGCGCATACTTACTCGATCATGGGCGTGGCCGAGTCGATGACCGAGCTGGGCGAGATCGGCTCGATCATCCAGCAGCTGGGCGCCGACGTCACCGTCTATGAGCCCCAGTCGGGCCGCCTCGAGGCGTTCCTCACCCCGTCCCAGCTCGAGGCCGTGGTCAACTCGCCCTACGTCCTCTTCCTGGATCGCCGCGGCGAGATGGAAGTGGATATGGACGTGATGCGCCAGTTCTCCGGCGCCAACACCATCGAGACCGCTGGCGGGTACAACGGCTCTGGCGTCCGCGGCGAGGCCGCCGACACCCAGCTGAACGCCACCCACCAGTCGTTCCTCAATCCCGGTCTGGGCGGGCTCAACACGACGTTGGCCCCGATCGTTCGCGCGGGGGGCTCGCCCTCCGGTTCGCATGGCACCGCGGTCTACTCCATCTGCTTCGCCGACGGCAACCCCAACCCCACCTCCCGCGGCCACCTGCCCCAGGCCCAGGGCTACTTCTCGCAGTCCAACTTCCTGCTGGGGGCTGGCGCCGGCGCGACCCGCTGGGCGCACACCCAGGGCTCGGTTGCCCTGCAGATCGTGTTCCAGACCAACTCGACCGGCGACCCTCGCATCACCACCTACACGACGATCTCGGCGTCGACCGACGACATGCTGTTTGACCACGACTTCCTGATGTGCCAGTCGCAGTCCAACGATGCGCTGAACCAGAACAGCCGTCCGCAGGCCTGGGCCAAGAACATGGTGTCGGTCGGCGGCATCACCCACAGCAACTCCACCAACCGCCTGACGCACGTTTCCAGCGGCTCGACCGGCCCGGCCTCCGATGGTCGCGTGAAGCCTGATCTCTCGTCGTTCTACGACAACGTGTTCGCCGCGTGGGACGGCTCGGCGACGGCGACGACGCAGTTCTCCGGCACGTCGTCGGCCACCCCGACCCAGTGCTCCACCATCGGCCTCATCTTCGAGATGTGGGCCGACGGCATCTTCGGGAACACCGTGGGCGGCGGCTCGGTCTTTGCCGAGCGTCCGCACGCCGCCACCGCCAAGGCTCTGGCCATCAACACCGCGTTCCAGTACCAGTGGATCGGCGGCAGCGCCGCGAACTCGAACATGTGGCGGAACCGCCAGGGCTGGGGCATGGCCGATGTGGGCCAGCTCTACACCATGCGGAACAAGATCATGGTCATCGACGAGGAGGACGCCATCCTCCCGCTGGGCGTCAACACCTACTGCTTCGATGTCGCCGCTGGCGAGCCCGTTCTCAAGATCACGATGATCTACTCCGACCCCCAGGGCAACCCGGCCAACCAGTCCCAGCACCGCGTCAATGACCTGTCCCTCAAGGTCACGTCCCCGACCAACGTGGTGTACTGGGGCACCAACGGCCTCTGGACCGCCAGCAGCATCCCCAGCAACGCGGGCAACACCTTCTCCACCTCCGGGGGCGTGGCCAACGTCAAGGACACGGTTGAGAACGTGTTCGTCAACAACCCCACCCCCGGCCAGTGGACCATCGAGGTTCAGGGCAACTCGATCACCGAGGATGCCCGCGTCGAGACGCCCGGCGTGATCGACGCCGACTACGCCCTGGTCGCCACCGGCGGCGTCGCCTGCTCGGCCGGCTGCGAGCCCGACCTGACCACGGGCGCGATCCCGGGGCAGCCCGGCTACGGCGTGCCGAACGGCGTGCTCAACAACGATGACTTCTTCTACTACCTGGCCCAGTTCAGCGCGGGCAACCTGGCGGTCGCGGACCTGACGACGGGCGCGATCCCGGGCCAGCCGGGCTACGGCGTGCCGAACGGCATCATCAACAACGACGACTTCTTCTTCTACCTGTCGATCTTCAGCGCGGGCTGCTGATCGTGACCACTCCCGCGGCACGCGGGACTTGATATGAATCTGACGGGGCGGGCCATTCGGCCCGCCCCGTTTATTTTGATGCGAGCTAGGATCGACGCGGTATCCACCCGCCGAGCGTGGCGATCGGGTTGGGCGGGATCGGCTGGGTTGGCGCAGGCCGCGCGTGAAGGCACGAGTTGATCTGAAGATCACGGCGAGATCTCACGGGTATCTCGGCCAGAGCCGCGAGGCGCCCGTGGCACGTCATTGATGCGACCTGCCTTCCTCGTCGGCCTCCTCGTAACTTTCAGCCCACCGCACTTCTTCGATGGGTGGATCGCGTGCGATGAGCGGGAACAGAACATCTCGCGTGCTCTCATCCATTTCGCGCTGTGCGGTCACGAAAGGTGGATCAGCCATTCCAGCGTCGTCGTACTCCAAGCGAGCGACCTGATCGATCGCGGGCGACAGGTCCCGAATCCAAGCGGAACATCGTGTTCTCACGCCGTTGAGGAGATTCGGCGTCGCTCATTTGTTCGCGCGCCCTTCCTGCTCCATCTCCAGCGCCTGGAACAGCGCGGTGAAACTGCTGTGCTCGGAGGGCATCATCGACCGGCGGAACGCCTCGGCTGACTTGCGGAAGTACTCGAGTGTCTGGGCGGGGGACATCCCCCGCGTCTCGGCATGGATACGCTCTTGGACCTCGTGTTTCATGCGAACGCAATCAGGAGTCGTCGTGCTGTGCATACTGCACCTCCAACGGGGAACTGATGGTGATGTGGGGGTACCCGAGGCGCAAGTTGACGGAGTTGAACCCGCGGACGCGATCCAGCCGGACCAGGTGCTTGAAGTTCCAGCTCACCAGCACGTCCGCGCGATGAAGCGTGGCGCTCGCCACATGGAGGCAATCGTCCTCCCACTTCGGAGCGACCACGCCAGCGTCGATGTACGACCTGGCGAGGGCGATCACCTCCTCGTTCAGCGGGCAGCGATACAGCGCGGCCTGCGGAATCATGGGCAGGAGCGACCGGACGTTTTCCGGTGCCCCGGCGAGTTCTCGCTCCGTCACTTCGCTCACCAGCACGACGATTTCGGCTCGATCGACCCGCTCGAAGATCGCGCGGCTGGCAACCGCGAGCTCGGCATCGAACACGCCCCCAAAGACGGACGTGTCGAGGTACGCACGGATTGGCCGAACGGGTCGCGTCATAGGTTCCCCCGCCGCTCCTGCTCCATCTCGAGCGCCTGGAAGAGGGCTTTGAAGTTGCCTTTGCCGAAGGATTGGGAGCCGCGGCGGCAGATGATTTCGAAGAAGAGGGTGGGGCGGTCCTGGAGGGGCTTGGTGAAGAGTTGGAGGAGGTAGCCGTCTTCGTCGGCGTCGACGAGGATGCCCAGGTCGCGGACTTTCTGGTGGTCTTCTTTCACCTCGGACTTCCCGTGGGACTTGAGCATGGCATCGACGCGGTTCCAGACGGCGTCGTAGTAGGCGTGCGGGATTTCGAGGAAGTCGACGCCGCGGCGGCGGAGTTCGGAGATGGAGTGCAGCTCGTCGTCGGTGCGGAGGGCCAGGTGCTGGACGCCTGGGGTGTTCTGATGCCAGTCGAGGTATTCCTGGACCTGGGACTTTTTTTTGCCGGGTGCGGGCTCGTTGATGGGGATTTTGATGAGGTTGTTGCCACTGGCCATGACCTTGGACATGAGTGCGGAGAAGTCGGTGGCGATGTCTTTGTCGTCGAAGTGCTTGAACATGGCGAACTCGAGGACGCTTTCGTACCAGGCGACCCAGTGGTTCATCTTGCCCATCTCGACGTTTCCGACGAGGTGGTCGACGAACTTGAGGCCGCAGGGGTTGCGGCGGTTGTGCTCGTTGAGTGCGAAGTTGTCGGTTTTGCGGAAGCCGGGGGAGAACAGGCCGCCCTTTTTGACGCTGACCAGGTCGTATTCGCCGGTGCGGCTGACAAAGGTGTGGATGACGCGGCCGAAGGTTCTGATGGCGGCCCTGGTGATCGAGCCGCGCGAGTCGGACTCGGTGCGTGGGGAGTAGGCGACCTCGGCCCCGTTTGAGACGGCGCGTTCGAAGGCTTTTTCGGCGTCGAAGACGGTGAAGGCGACGTCCTTGACGCCGTCACCATAGAGGGCGACTTCCTTGCAGGACTCCTGGGCCGGGTTCATGCCGGTGGTGAGCAGGAAGCGGATGTTGCCCTGGGTGAGGAGGTAGGATGTTTCTTCACGCGAGCCGGTGGTCAGATCGGAGACCTGATCGACGTTGAAGCCGAAGGTGGAGGCGTAGAAGTACGCGGCCTGCTTGGCGTTGCCGACGTAGAAGCGAACGTGATCGACGTCGATCAGCATGAGGGGGTCTTGGCGAGTGGACCCGGCGGGGGAGGGCTTGGGGG
>Ga0163155_10002835_pt1 | contig 19072 bp, 19 predicted proteins | sample OliLakLV19SP4G1_FD_148611 | JGI IMG/M metagenome (GOLD analysis project Ga0163155, IMG submission 148611) | Freshwater microbial mat bacterial communities from Lake Vanda, McMurdo Dry Valleys, Antarctica - Oligotrophic Lake LV.19.SP4.G1 | ecosystem: Environmental > Aquatic > Freshwater > Lake >... | reverse complement strand
GAACGGTGCGTCGAGCATCGACATCATTCGCGGCGACCGCGACGCGCGATGAACGCCGCGAATGATGTCGATGCTCGACGCACCGTTCTGCCCCGGAACAGGCCGCGCGCGCCCCATCGCCGCTACGATCTGCTCGATCGTTTTGCCTCCGGACGTCAGTGATTCGAGTGGCAGCGAATCGCGACCGGCGGGCACTCCTGCCGCACCCAGATCTTCGTGGATGGCGCGCTCGACGAGCGCCATGAGCTCCCCCTGCAGCGAGCGGTGATGCCGGCTCGCACGCTGGCGGAGGAGGTCGGTCCACTCTTCCGGGACATCCTTGATGGACAGATTTGGCATTATGGCTCCGTTATAGAACTGGTTTCATTATGGAGCCAATCATGCGAGAACGCAAGCCTCCGATGGCAGACAATGCCCTCAGAAAAAACTCCTCCGACCGTGGATACGAGCCGCTAAACAGCTGTCCCTATTCATCTTACGAAGACATCGTCGGTCAAAATCTGGCTTAGACAACACCAATACTCCGAACGTCTGATAATTTTTGACAGGTAAATCATTATTAGTTGTCTTTCTCCGTGTTCGTCGGCTCGCCTCATCCGCTCCGACACCTCGCCTATTTTTACCGTCCGCACAACCTTGCGAGCAGCAGCTTGGGCCGTCGGCGACCTGTTGAGCGCTCGCAGCCAAGCCGGGTCGATCCTCGTCGTCGGCGGCGCGGGGCTCAATCCGCGCGGCAGGCTAGAGCGAGCCACTATCGACGACGACGTGATCGCGCTCGTCGACGGCAAGCAGCCACTCATCAATCGACCGCCACGGCGTGGGTGCTGACCCAGGACGCCGGCGTCGATTCTCCTGGCTCTGTGACGGAGACTGCTGACCATGTCACGCGAAACGCTCGATAACATCCGCCGCGTCGCGTTGCGCGCGGCGATCGACGTGGCGTGGGCGCAATGGAGCTGCCCGACGCACCGCACAGCATCCTCCGGAACGCGCCGTGTCTCGTCGATCGTCGATGCGGAGGCGTTGGTGCTGCTCTCACTCTGCCTGTGTGACGATGAGCGCCGGCTGCGAGATCTGCTGGCTGTGTTGGCGAAGAGCCACTCGAAACTGCTCAGCGTCCACCGGATGCAGCACCTCGGTGAGCGGTTTCCCGACGAGGTGCTGCCGAAGCTTCACCGCTTTGCCTCATGAGCAAAACATCCCAGCTGGGGCAAGCTCGGGAAGCTCGCAGTCTCGGATGACGGGGACGCACCGCGAACGAAGGATCTGGGGCCGCTCAGGCTGCTCAACCCTCCCGCACTGCAGCTGCGCTTGCGCACTGCGTTCGGTATCGGCTTGAAGTCGGACATTCTCTGTTACCTCCTCGGCCAGCGCGGTAGTGTCGCAACATCATCCGACGTATCGAACGCGATCGGTTACACGGAACGCAACACACGCACCGCGGGTGATGACCTCGTCGAGGCTGGGCTTGCGGTGCGTGATGACTACAGTCCGCAAACGACCTACGGTGTTCCCGCCCCAGCGTGGACGCAGCTGCTTTCTACAGCCGTGCATGTTGACGCCGATTCTCTGCCAGATGTTGCCAGGTGGCGAAACTGGTTTGAGGTATTCGCCTTTCTCGCCCACGTACTCGTGACCGCGGGACGCGCGAAGCATGGATGGAGCGACTACGTGATCGAGAGTCGCGCCCGTGATCTGGTGGAGGAGCACTATCCGCGGCTGATTCGCGCCGGTGTCCTCACCTGGAACGGACAGATGGCGCGAGAATCGAGCGGCCTCGACTCGTTACGCCGCATACGGGACGAGAGCGTCAGCGCGCTGGACCTGGCACTGTAGGATTCCAAAATGCCGATGGGCCGAACGCCGCACGCGCTGTACGTTGCACTGCCAACCGCTCGCGCTGCGTTCCGTGTTGCCCATCTGCGTCAGTCAACACCGCGCTGCCGCAAACGCCGAGGACTTTCATGAAGCTCGACTCGGTTCGTGAACTGAAGCAGTCGCTCCCGGGAAAACTGAGTTCGATGCTCGCGGACCGGACGTCGGCCAGGCGATCCAGCAGCGTCGCCGTTGCCAGCGCCGCAAGTCTGCACCGTTCTGCGCCCAGCTATTTCCTCGGCGTGACAGCGAAGGGAAAGACGGGTAACAATCTGGCGGTATGCCTGCAGGACCGCGCACTCGAGAAAAGTGAGCTGGTCGCGCGGATCTCGGCCAGCGCCAAAGGTGAGGTCGACGTGCGCTACGCAGGTCGGATACGCGCCCGGGCAACGCGATGGTACAGGTCGAAGCAGCGACCGCTGCTCATCGGCTCTTCCGTCGGCTTCATCGCGAACGGCTTCATCATGGCGGGCACACTCGACGGCGGAAACCCGACATCTGATCGTGTCGCCAAACTGACGCGCTTCGTGCGGCTCACGACGGGGCAACCAAATCTCATCGACTGCGCCATCGCGAAACTGAACGCGAATGCCGCCGTCGACCTGCACAAGCTGCGGGGCATCGGGACGTTGGCTGGTCAGCGCGAAGGCGAACTGGAGATTGGCCACATCGTACACAAGGTGGGGCGGACCACCGGCGTGCGGCACGGTCGCGTGACCGCGTTCGAGCTGGACGGACTCGAAGTGGAGTACGATATCGGTGTCGTGTCATTCGACGATCAGATCGAGATCGAGGGTTCCGGCACACGATCGTTCAGTGACTCTGGCGACAGTGGCTCGCTGATCGTCGATGATGACCACATGGGCGCAGCGTTGCTGTTCGCGGGCAGCGATGATGGCGGACGGAACGGGGAAGGACTGATCTTCGCGAATCCGCTGTCCGCAGTGCTGAAGGCGCTGAAGGTCAGGCTGGCGTAATCATGCCTGTCACGCTGGCACAGGCACGGGTCGCCAGGAAACGTGCGAAAGACGAGCTCTCGGCGCTGCCTGGCGTGACGGCAGTCGGGATCTCGAAGGTCGGCGACGACTACGTGCTGAAGGTCAATCTTCGCGAGCCGCTGCCCGCAGGGATCGTGGCCCCGACGCAGATCGCAGGCGTTGCGGTGCTTTGCGAGGTGATCGGCCGCGTCACCAGGCGGCCTGCGCGCTACAGTCGTCCCGAGCATTGAGAAACCAGCGAGCGGCGCGCATCGTATGGCTCCCCATGGGTGCCGCGTGCACCCGGACGGCAGACGCAACCTAAAACCCCGCCGGCGAGGCACCCGTGGAAGAGATCAAGGTCGCAGGCGACAAGCTCAAGTCCACCCTCAGGAAACTGTTCCGCGAAGGCAACGTGCGTCGCATCATCGTGCGCAACTCGACCGGCCGCACACTGATCGACATGCCCCTCAGCGCCGGACTGGCGGGCGTGGTCCTGCTGCCGTTCTGGGCAGCGGTGGCCAGCATCGTGGCGCTGGCAAAGGAGTTCACGATCGTGGTCGAGCGGGACTGCGACGCGGCGGTGACCCGCACGGAGTAACGGGATGGGCGGCGGCTGAGCACCTGCCAGCGGGGCAAACCGGGAGCCACATTGTTCAGCACTCCAGCCCCGATCCGCCATGTCCACCCCGCGCAACGCCCCCTGCCCATGTGGCAGCGGCCTGAAGTTCAAGAAGTGCTGTGGTGGCGTGACCGCGAACACCATCGCCCTCGATCCTGAGGTTGCGTACGCCAATGGAGTCAAGCGCGCCGACATGGAGCTGCACGAGGTACTGATGCGCTTTCTGGCCAAGCGTCTTGGCCAGAAATGGCTGCGTGGCGCACTCGATCTGTTCATGGGCGAGGCCCTCGAGGGCATGGCGCAGGCCGAGATCGAGCTCGCGATCCCGTGGGCGCTCTTTCACTGTCCGGTCGCGGAGAGCGGCGTATCGGTCGCGAGGCTGATGCTGGCGGAGCCGCGACTCCGGCTGCCGGACATGCAGCTATCGGTGCTCGTCGCACAACTGCGGTCATGGCTGTCGATCTGGGAAGTGACCGCCATCGAACCGGGCGTCGGCATCGCACTCACTGATCTGCTCACCGGCGCTACCGCGTTTGCGCACGAGATCAAGGCGTCGCAGTCGGTCTCGCTGCATCTGGCGATTCTGGCGCGCGTGGTGACCGTGAACGACGTGTCGTTCATCGCCGGCGTGCACCCGCAGCCGCTGGCACCGCGCTTCGCCGATCGCGCCGTGACCAGCATGCGAAAGTATTTTCGCGTGCGCACACGCCCGATAAACGCGGAGAAGCTGCTCGACCCCAGCGCGCAGCTCGATCTGGTGAACGTCTGGCGGCAGCTCGCCGAAATGCAGATGACGCCGCCCGAGATGGCCAATACCGATGGCGACCCGCTGGCATTCATCACTGACCGGTTCGACTTTCCCACGGCACGACGTGCGGCCGTGATCACGGCCCTCGGTGCACTGTCAGGCGCTGGACCAGTGATGCAAAATGACGAAGGCACTGAAATCGTCATCACCAAACCGAGTGCCGACGGCAGGCAGCCTGGCCTCCCGGCGTCGATGCCGTTTCAGGAGACCATGATCGCGCGCATCGAAGTACTGAAGACGCACCTGCTGGTCGAAACGAATTCCACCGTGCGCGCCGACACCCTCAAGGCCCTGATCTCGTCGGCACTCGGCACGCTGGCACGCTTCCGCATTCGGGAGGAAGCTGACCTACAGGGTCTGATGGAAGATGCGCGGCAGGCGCAGCAATCAGGTCAGCTGCCGCCACCGCCGGAACAATCGCCGGAGATGGACGAGGTGATGCGCCAATTCCGCGAGCAATACATGCAGGGGTGGCTGGACGACAACATTCCGGCACTGGGTGGGCTGACGCCGCGACAGGCGGCGGCCGATCCCAAACATCACGCGGCCTTGAAATCGTTGCTGCGCGATGTGGAGTATCACGAGAGTCGACTGCCCGCTACGCAGCAGTGCGACATGAAAAAACTGCGGAAACTGCTGGGGATGTAGGCGGGCGACATGGCTGTCTCACGCGTACTCCGTGTTGCCGGACTGAAGTGCCAACCATGTTCCCGATCATTCACCCTACCGACCGAGAACGACATCGCTACTGGCGAGCACCTGTTCCAGCCGCTTCGGCGCGAGGTTGCCAATTCGTTTCGTGAGCTTGGCGCGGTCGATGGCGAACAACTGTGATGCGTTCACCACAGAGTCTTTCGGAAGGCCGGCGAGCTTCGCGCTGAGCGGTGTGTTTCCGGGTGCGGACGCCCACGTGAGATTGCTTGTCAGCGGCACGCACACCACCGTCGCCAACCGGCTACGATTGAGCGCGTTGCCCTGCACAATGACGACGGGCCGGCGGACCCCCGCCGCCGAGCCAGCGCCCGCCGACAGCTCGGCCCACCAGATTTTGCCCTGGGTGACGTCTACCACTCGCTGCGCGCCAGCACCGATTGCGCTGCGACCGATACGGACGCATCAGGCCCAGGCGAAAGCTGGTCGACGACATGATTCATCGCGTCGGTCACTTCGTCCGGCGAATGACGGCTCAGGTACTCGGACAATGCCTCCGAGTACAGTTGACTGCGCGACTTCTGCGCGCGCCTGGCCTGGCGTTCGGCCGCGTGAAACACGGCGTCTGGCAACGAGATGGCAGTCTTCATACCAATAGTGTACCGGTGGGTGACTGTGTCACAACACGCCGACGCCGGTGCGTCTGACGACTCCTTGAGCCGACCGTGACCGCCGGGCAACTGTCGGTCGCGGTCGATCGCCTGAAAGAGCACCACGAGATCGATGCGCAGCATCGGAGGCTCAGGCCGCGGCCGCCAGTGCGCCGCAGCCGTGTTGGCAGCGCTCCGGCTCCGTGCGGACGTGCATTCGCTGCACCGCCTGCGGGGTTCATCGGCCAGTTTCCGTCTTGAATCCTCTCCAGGACCGTGTCAGAGCCGCGACGCGCACTGGCGGCAATCACCACTTTGGTTGCGAAGGCGAATTATGCCTGCATCGTCGGTCGCCACGGCATGGATGATTCGCGAGTAGCGGACCCAGCAACAGCAGCATGAAATACGAATCAGCGCCCGCGCGAAGCCTCAGTCGAACCGGAGCAGCAGGTAAGCACGTAGCGACCCGCTGAGCGCGTTCACGCGCACGCTCCACTCCTCGGCGCGGCGCGGTGAGCGGCGCCAGTTCCACGATCGCGAGTACGCTCTCAGCAATCGCGCGAACGCTGCCTGGCGGGTTTGGCCTCGTCTCGTCGCTCTCTGTGGTGGGCCGGGTCGTCACGACGACTGCGCCTGTGCTGGCGGAGGTCACCGCCGGTGCGTTGGATCACAACGAGCCGAGGAGTGCTCCGATGAAATGGGTAGCGGTTGGATTGGCGCTTGGCACGATGGCCGTCTTTCTGGTGGGATGCTCGGATGCAGTGTCTGCGCCAGCGTCCGACGATCTCGCGCTCAGTGCGCTGGAGCAACGCACGCTGGGGCTGAAGGCCAGCGTTGGGCAGACAGGCCGACTGACGACTGAGCAGCGCCTCGAACTCACGGGTCTGTCATCGGACATCAGCGCATGGCGGGCGCGAACGGGGCGCACCGACATCGCCGTCTCGTCGTCCGAGGCGGCCCGGAATACGACGAGCTTCGCCGGCGCATCTGTGGGTCCAGGAGTATGCAGCGCCTGCCCTCCCGTCACGGCATCGGGGGGCAAAATCTGTTTCCTGGCGGAGGAGGGGGCTTGCGACACTTCCGGCGGGCTCACCATGAAGGTATGCGCCTACTTCTGCATCACGCTCGACCCAGGCGGCACACCGATCAGAAGGCGCTAGCGAAGCGGTACAAACTCACCATCAACCAGCAGAGGAATAGACCGATGAAATGGAGAATGATGGCATTGGCAGTGACTGTGCTCGCGTTGTCGATCGGCGGTTGTTCGGATCGGCTGGCAGGGCCGGTGAGCGCTGACATCGAGCGCAACTCGTTTCTGCAGCGCGCCAACATCCTGAAGGCGAAGGTCGCGACGACAGGTCAGATGACCGATGCACAGCGTGGCGAACTCGAAGCCCTCGCGCGAGACATTGGAAGTTGGCAAGCGCGTACCGGTCGCGCCGACGTTGGTGTCCGGCGGTCAAGGCCGGCGATGGAGGCGGGCGTCGTGTCAGCCATGGCGGCGGTTGGCCCAGGTGTAATCTCAGGGTGCGACCCATGCCCGGCAGTGACCGTAAGCGGCGGCAGGATCTGTTTCCTCGCAGGAGGAACGCTTTGCGGCAAGCCGGGCGACATTATCACGCGATACTGCTGGTATACCTGCATCTTCGACCTTGGGCCGCCTGCACCAATCAGACCACGATAACAATTTGAACGATGTGCACTCAAGCTGCCCAGCTCGCATCGAAAAACACATTTGAGCTCTTGCCGACTAAATCGCCACACCATCATCACCCTCGCTCTGGAGCCACCATGAAGACGCTCGTAAAGCTCGTAACCGCTGCAATCGCACTGAGCGCCTGCTCCGCCGCCACCGTCACCGGACCTGACGATAGCGAAGCCGCCGCTCGGGCGGCACAGGCCAGGATCGACCTCGAGGCTGCATCGAAGGTCGCCGGGCCGTCGATGAGGCTTGCCGCAAACTAGAAACGCACAGACGGCATGCCGGTCGAGCCATTTTTCCCTGACCGGCATGCCGCAGGCCTCGCCCTCGCCGGCAAGCTCGCAGCGTGGGCCAACCGTCGCGACGTCGTCGTGCTCGGCATGGCACGAGGAGGCGTGGCGGTGGCCGCACCGATCGCCCGCGCACTCGCTGCGCCGTTGGACACCTTCGTCTGCCGCAAACTCGGTGTTCCGGGAATCGAGGAGGTCGCGTTCGGCGCCATTGCCGAGGGTGGCCACCGGCCGGTGGTCGATGCGGTGCACAGCTTCATCGGCCTGCCGAAAGCCGTAGTCTCCGCGATCGTCAAACGCGAGCAATTCGAAATCGCGCGGCGGATCCGCTGTTATCGGGAGAATAAGCGCATAATACATCTGGCCGGTCTCACGGTGATTGTGGTTGACGACGGCCTGGCCAGCGGCGCGACGCTCCGGGCTGCGGGGATTGCGCTCCGACGTTTTGGGCCAGCGCACCTGATTGCCGCGGTGCCCGTCGCGTCGACACACGGAATGCGCGAGGTGGCCACCGAATTCGATGAGGTGATCGCGTGTATCACGCCAGACCCCTTCGGCACGGTATCCCAGTGGTATCACCATTACGCTCCCGTCAGCGACGCCAGCGTCCGCACCCTGCTGGGCCGCTCTGCTGCGGGGGCCTGTGCAACCGACGCGCCACTTGTGCCCGCTGACGTCGAGCGTGAGGTCGTGATTCCCACCGGTGAATCAGGACCCGTCAGCACTATCGCTGGTGACCTCGGTCGGATGGGTACCGCCGCCGCACCGCGCGGCCTCGTTGTTCTAGCCCACGGCGGCGGCAGCAGTCGAGGCAGCTATCGCAATCGCTACCTCGCCGCACGCGTCCGCTACGCCGGCTGGGCCACGCTGCGTGTCGATCTCCTCGGTGAACGAGAGCGCGACGCCGACAGCCACGGGGAGATTCGATTCGACATCAAGCTCATTACCAGTCGACTTTTCGCTGCGACTGCGTGGTGTATCGAGCAGCGGCTGCCCGGCTCGGATCACATCGTGCTGTTCGGTGCGAGCACTGGCGCGGCGGCGGCGGTTGGCGTCGCCGCCAGACTTGGGGCGCGCGTCGCGGGCGTGGTGTCGCGTTCCGGCCGTGTCGACCTCGCCCGGGAGAGCCTTGCGCACGTCTTCGCCCCAACCCTTCTCGTCGTTGGAAGCGCCGACCGCGACACCGTGCAGTCGAATCGCGATTGTCTGCCCCATCTTGGAGGATCGGTTACGCTTCGAGTGGTCCCCGGAGCGGGCCATACCTTCGAGGAGGCCGGAACACTCGGCCGCGCGGGGGAATTGGTGAGCGCGTTCCTCACCCGGCTGCACAACCGGAATCGGCTCACGCGATGCTGGCCGACGCTGACGGCGGATGGTCGTCTGGCTCAGGCGAGCGCATATTTCCGTGGGAAGCCCCCGAGCACGCGGCGCCCCGACTGATCTGGACTCACATGGCGAATATTGATCAGCAGTACTGGCCGGAATTGGAGCAGCTTCTCGATCGCGCTTTGGACCTCACGGGCGAATCGCGGGAGGAGTGGCTGGTGCAGCTCAGGACCAGTGTCCCTGAACTTGCGGCATCACTGGATGCCTTGCTGTCAGCCGACGCGGTGGCTGATCGGCGCGGGTTCCTCGAACCCCGACCGATGAGTCTCGCCGGACACGAAGTGGGTCACTACACCCTGATCAATCCATTGGGGCACGGCGGGATGGGATCGGTGTGGCTGGCTCGTCGGACCGACGGCAGATTCGAAGGCTATACAGCGGTCAAGTTGATGAACCTGGCGCTGATGAGCACGACCGGACAGGAGCGCTTCCGCCGGGAGGGAACCGCGCTTGCGCGCCTCACCCATCACGCCATTGCGCGCCTGATGGACGCGGGTGTCGCACCGTCGGGCCAGCCATATCTCGTGCTCGAATACGTGGACGGCCAGCGCATTGACACGTATGCGGAGTCGGCGCGCCTGACGGCGCACCAACGCATTGGCCTCATGCTGCAGGTGATGGACGCCGTTGGTCACGCGCATGCGAATCTGGTGGTGCACCGTGACATCAAGCCGGCGAACATCCTGGTCACTGCCGACGGCCAGGTGAAGCTGCTCGATTTCGGCATCGCGAAGCTGCTGCAGGAGCAAGGAGAGGAGGAACTCACCGGACTCACCGCCGCCGGCAGCGCACTGACGCCGGACTATGCATCGCCTGAGCAGATCCGTGGCGAAGACATCACCACGGCGACCGACGTGTACGCGTTGGGGGTGCTGCTGTATGTCCTGCTGTCGGGACGCCACCCGACGCGCGGCGCGACGACAACGGCGGTCGAGGTCGTGCGCGGTATTCTCGAGGTCGAGCCGCCACGACTTGGGCTGGGCGATCTCGACACGATCATCGCCAAAGCACTCCGCAAATCGCCGGCGGAGCGATACCCCACCGTAACGGGGTTTGCGGATGATCTGAGCCGCTACCTGCGGCATGAGCCGGTTCGTGCGCGTCCCGACTCGGTCGGCTATCGCGCGCGCAAATTTTTGCGCCGCCACCGCACCGCAGTTGCGGCGGCGACGATCGTGGCGTCGGTCCTCGTGGTCGCCACCGTGTTTTCGGTGGTGCAGGCGCGGCAGGCGTCAGAACAACGGGATGCGGCGATCCGGGAGGCCAGGCGCGCGACGGCGATGTCCGAGCTGCAAAGTGTACTGGGGAGCGACAGTCGCGGTCCGGACGGCCTACCGTTGACGCAGGCGGGACGGATTCGACTCGCCGAGGAGATGCTGGTCCAGAGATTCAGGGGCGAGCCGTGGCTGGTCGCTGAGGTGATGACCGATCTCGCTGGCCGCCTTGGCGAGTCTCAACAAAGGGAAAGCGAGCGTGCGATGCTGGCTCGCGCCGCGACGATCGCGCGGACAGGCAATCAGTCCAATCTGGTTGCCGTAGACGCGTGCTTACGTGCGAACAGTTTCTGGAGAGATGACCTGATTGACTCGATGCGCACGGAGCTCACCATGGCGCGGGCTGCGCTGCGACGAGTACGGGGCGACGTCGATGCCGTGATCCGGGCGACATGCCTCGAGGCCGAAGGCAAGGCACTTCAGGCAAGTGGACAAGGGGACTCGGCTGTGACACTGGTCAGGCAGGCAGTTGCTCTCGTCACGCCGAGTGGAGTGAGGCGGCTGTCCATGATCAACACGCTCGCTGAAATGCTCCGCTTCTCCAACAGACATCGCGAAGCAGTGGCTGCCCAGCTGCGCGTCCTTTCGGAACTGCAGATCACCGGATACGGCAACACCGAGATGCTGCCGAACGTGGCGACTTTCGTCGACCAGAATCTTGCCGACCTCGGGGAATTCAGGGTGGCGGACTCCATCCTTGCGGCACTGATCCGTCAGCGCGAGCAAGCTGCCGGGTCAGGGAGCGCGCCGCCGCTGCTGGCGTTTCTCTTTGGGCAGGGGAAGCTGCGACTGGGCGAAACCGATTCCGCTGAGACATGGATCACCCATGCCATCGGTCGTCCGTGGCAGGAGGGCGGCACGATGTCGAACTGGCTACCGTCGGTGCTCGTGCAACTCAGGTTGAACCAAGGCAGACTCGCCGACGCGCGGGCTGCAGCGACGAAACTTCCGGGCGGCCGGCGCGGCCGGCGTGCCACCAGCGCCAGAGCGACCGCCATGCTGATGCGGGCAAGCGGAAATTCGCAGGCGGCATCGCGGTTGCTGGAGCGTATGCCGAGTCGGCCGAGACGCTGGCGCTGTTCGCGCTGCCGCTCGTGACGGCAGGCGAGTGGCGGCTTGCGGACGGCGACGCCGCGGGCGCCGATTCGATCGCTCAACTCGGCGTGAAGGCTGCGCGGCTCGACTCGCTTGCTGCAACCCGGAGCGCGTTGGTCGGCCGAGCCGAGTTGCTGCGAGCTAAAGCGCTGCGTGCACAAAAAGACTTGCGCGGCGCGCGCGCATCGGCGGAGCGCGCGATTGTGGCGCTGTCGAACGGGTATGGCGCTGCCAACGCCTGGACACTCTCGGCGAATGCGCTCCGCGATTCCTTGCCACGGTGAGTCGGTCGAACGCCGTTCAGGAGGCGTCGCCAATCGTGTGCTGGAGGAGGAGGCGAGCCTTCCGCCACTTCCGCTGGACCGTTCGATCGGAGAGGCCCTGCAAGTCTGCGATCTCGACGAAGCTGTAGCCACAGAAGAAGTGCAAGTCGACGAGTTGAGCGAGCGCTGGCTCAAGCTGAGCCAGCTGGTCGAGGGCGTCGGAGAGTTGCTCGAGCTCCGTGACCTCACTCGCGCGAGTCAGCGGGTTGCCGTTGAGTGAATTGGTGAGTGTGATCTCGAACGCACCGCCGCCGCGCTTCTGCGCCATGCCGCGGCGGGCATAGTCGATCACCAGGCTCCGCATCGCGCGCGCAGCGTAGCCGAGAAATTGGGCTTGGTCGGGGAACTTCGCGCGGTCGTGACCAGCCAGGCTGAGGTAGGCCTCGTGAAGCAGCGTGGTTGCACCGAGCGACAAGTCACTGCCGGCACGTCGCAACTGCACCGCGGCAAGCCGGTGCAGTTCGTCGTAGAGCGCGGCGAAGAGGGCGTCGGAGGAGAGCTCAGCCATGGATTCGGGGAGCGGCGGAGATCGGATCCTAGCACGACGCGTGGGCGATCCGCAACGTGGTCGGAACTGTCACCTTGCGCTCCGATCCGGCTCCATGCAGGGTTCGGGCGACGGCGTGTGGCTCGCGCGCGGGGCACGAAGCCGGTCGGCGCGCTGTAATGCGCTACCGAATTGCGCTCGGGTCAAAGAGCTCCGCGCTCGTCGACGCGCCGACACCCTGCCCTCCGGCGACCAGCACCTTGCCGTTCGCGAGAACCACCGCCGCGTGATTCGATCGTGCGACGCGCATTGCTCCCGCACTAGCCCAGGAACCGGTGCCGGCGTCGTACAGCTCGCTGCTCGAAAGCGGTGACGATGCACTACCGCCCGCGACCAACACCTGGCCGCTGGCAAGGAGAGTTGCCGAGTGTGAGATGCGCGCCGCGGAAAGCGCTCCGGTCGGCGTCCAGATGCCCGTGGCGGGGTTGAAGAGGTCGGAGGCGCTGAATACGGTCGTCACGAAGTCGCTTCCGCCGATCATCAGCACGCGACCGTCGGCCAGCGTCAGCGTTCGGTGGAAGCCGCGCGCGGTGGTGACAGCTCCCGTGGCCGTCCACGCGCCAGTGATCGGATTGAAGCGTTCGGAGCCCGGGAACAGAATTGGCGCTCTGAATGTGCCGTCGGCGCCACCACTTACAAGTACAGTGCCGTCAGACAACAGTGCAGCGGAGTGCGCGCTGCGGGCGACGCTCATCGGGCTTGCCGAGGTCCACTGCCCGGTTGCTGGCGAATAGACTTCTGTCGACGCGACAGCGTTCAGGTCGGTCCCAGTACCAGAGCCGCCGGCCACAAGAACGCGCCCATCCGTGAGTCGGACCGCGGCTGCCAGATGACGCGCAACTGCCATGTTACCCGTTGCGCTCCAGGTGCCCGTAGCCGGGTCGTAGAGTTCTGCGCTGCTGAGCCGCGCCGAGGGATCGATGGACAAACCTCCGGCTATGAGCACGCGCCCATCAGCCAGCAGCACCGCGACGTGATTCTCGCGACCCGCGGCGAGACTCCCTGTGCTGCTCCAGGTGCCGGTTGCCGGATCGTAGAGTTCGCACGTTGCCAGCGTGCGGAACGGCGCTCCAGGTGTCTGACCTCCCACCATCAAAACGCTACCGTTCGCGAGCAACGTCAGGGTGTGCAGCGTGCGTCCTGAAAGCAGCACCCCGGTCAGCATCCACACGGGTGCACGCACGGTCATCGACACAACGGCACTCTTTCCTTCGCTGGTGGCGCGGACCTCGACGATTCCAGCCGCGACTGCGGTCACCACGCCTGAGCCAGATACCGTCGCGATGTTCGCGGCCGACGACGTCCAGATGATCGCGCGCCCACTCAATGTGTTACCCTGCGCATCGAGCGCCACCGCACTGAGACGTGCGCTGTCTCCGACGACGAGCGCGATCGACCCCGGCGATGCAATGGTGACGGCTGCAACGGCCGCGGCGGGCGGTGGAGGTGTGACGGACCCATCGCTGCCTCCACCACATGCCGTTCCAAGCGCGGAGAAAGCGAAACACACTATCGTTCGTAGCTGTCGCATGAAGGACCCCCGGTGAACAAGTGCCGACCGCCAGATGGGCGAATACGCCGTGCACAGTAGAGCGGAACTGCGGGGCGCAACCCGACAGATGTCGTTCACACGAGGGCCGGACTGTCGGGCAGCGACTCCACCTGGCCCGCGACAACCACGGTCAGGCGCGCACAGCCAGAGTTCCCGAACACGTATCGTACGTTTCCCGGTCAAGCGCACAGATGAAAATCAGACATGGGCAGCTCATGACGTTTTCCACACTCGAACGCAGAACAGGGAGCGACCGGACTGACCGGGTCGCTCCCTGTTCCACTGCAATCGACCTGGCTTCACGACACGTCAGTTCAGTTCAGCTCACCACACCTCGCAGCACACCACGCCACCTCACCAGCCTTCACTTCACCGTGAACGGCCGCGGCGTGACCCCATCCTTCAACTCCCGCACCATCCGATCGTCCCCCGTCAGCTCCCAGTAGACGAGACTGACCGGAATCATCCCCGCCCCGTTCACCTCGTCGAAGAACCGCTTCATCGTGAACTGATCACCGAGCTGCCGCGCACGTTCGGCCATCGTCTCTTCCATCAGACGACCGCCCGTGACGTAGCTCGCGCCGTAGCCCGGCTGCCGCAGATACAGATGCTGCTCGAATCCAAGCAACGGATCACGACGCATCCAGCCGCGCGGCGTCCAGCTCACATGCATGTCGGCCGCCTGCGCCATCGTCAGTTCGTTCGAATGTGCGTACAGATTGCCCAGTCCACGCGCGGCACGCGCGGCCAGCATCGCCCAGACGATCTCGCGCGAGCGTGGTGACACGTCGTACAACCCAGCCTGCATCATCCATTCTTCCATCGACGTGGCCATACCCTCGGCGCGGCTCATCCAGACGTTGTACAGCAGCGGCGTGCGACGGATCGCGCTCGGATGCGGATGCTCCTTGAAGCGCCCGTTGTCCCACCAGTGCCAGAGATGCGTCCAGAGGGGAATGGGATCGCGGTGGTAGGTCTGCGCGAAGAAGTTGCGTGACTCGGGCGGTGCAAATGGGGCGACCTTCTCGCGCAGCGCCCGCTCCATCCACGGCTCCCAGGTCACCATTCCCTTCTCGCGCACGAACGTCGTGTAGCGTGTGATCGCAGCGTCCTGCAGCGCAGCGTAACCCTCACGCGTTTCGGCGACCGGCATCGGCGGCAGGGCCTTGTTGCGCTGCTCCTCGAGCCGCAACGAGGCATGCGCGCGCGCCAGCTCGCGACGGGTGATCGTCACTTCGTCTTCCCACGTCAGCGGCACCAGCAGCACGTTCTTGAGGAACCAGGTGTACTGCGCCTTGCCGATGCCCGACGGGCCGGTCTTCTTCGGCGCCTCGACCTTGAGCCAGTCGGTGAAGGTGGCGGTGGCGATGGCCGCATCGTCGATCGATTTCACGAGCGCGGCGTCGCCCTTCGCACCAACGAGCTTCTTCAGCTCCAGCAGCGACTCGTGCTGCTCCTCGAAGGTCTTCACCGCACCGACCCAGAGATCTTTGGCATTCCCACGGGCAAGGTTGACGCGGGCCTGACGCAGGAGCGCTGGCATCGTGCGCAGCTTTCCAGCGAGATCCGCAGACTGTTCCGCCGACAACGGCTGAGACGTTTCCAGTCGCGTGCGCGGCCAGACCGGATACTTCCAGAGCCGGATCACGCCGTGGATGGTGGGCCCTTCTTCAGCCGGCGTATCGCTCTCCTCGGTGCGAATCGACGCGTAGTACGCCGGATCGCGTGACCAGGGAGTGAGCACGGTGAGGTTGTACTGCATGCCGTTCAGCTCGGCCCGCACGATATGAAAATCGACCTGTTCCGACACGCGCCAGCCCGTGGTGTCGATGGCACGAAGACGCTGTTGCATGCGGGTCAACGCCGCCAGGCGGCGTGTATTCGTGGCCATCGTGTAATCAGGAATACCGTTGACCCGCGGCGGTTCCTCGAAGGTGCGCCACTCGGCAAAAAACGACTCGAGCTGCGCATAGGTTCGGCTCGGTGCCGGCGCTTGCGCCAGCAGAGCGTTGGGAGCGGCGCCAAGGAGGGCGCAGGCGGCGGCCAGGACGACGGCCTGTGACGGGCGGAGCGAGGGGAGGAGGCGCATGCGCCAGAATGTACGGCCGGAACGCGCGGGCGCGACCATCTTGCCTGCCGGAGAAGGCATCGCTACCCGGCCGGACACCTACTCCTCGAGGACGTTTCGGAAGTACGCGACCAGGTCGATCGACAGCGGCTCGCGGGCGGGCACGGGTTGCCACCGCAGTGCGTCACGCAGGAGTTCGGACTCGGAACTGTCCGGCCGCCATCGGTCGATGACGCGGGCGACGATGTCGACGACCCAGTACTCCGGCACGTGCTGCGCCTGATAGAGTGCCCGCTTCACCGTGCGGTCCCGCCTGGCAGTACGCGGTGAGAGGACCTCGACCGCGAGCAGCAGCGTTGCGACTTGTGACCACGCTGTCAGCCGGACGCCTGCCTGGCGTGGAACGACGAACAGATCTGGCTGGACCAGAGCAGCGTCAGTCAGCACGATATCCGCCGGCGAGGCGAAGGCCTCACCGCCGATCTGCCGCGCGTAGTCACGGAGAAGGGACAGCAGTTCATTGACCGCACGCTGGTGCAGCAGCGCCGGGGCGGGCGTCACGAACAGGTCCCCGTCGATGACCTCGCGCCGATTGCCGTCCCACGGAATCGCGAGAACTTCGTCGACCGTATAGCGATGCTTCCGCACTGGCATGGCCATGGCTCACCTCTGGCAGGCTGGGGCAGGTATGCGATCACGTACCGACGATGGCATCCGCCATGCGAATGTACCGCCTCGGGATCGTGCGAGCGTCATCGTTTTTACGCGGTGGCTGAGACGGTACCTCAATGCCGACGTTTACTCCTGCCGACCCGGGCTCACGCGTCGGGCGTGACCCGTACGCGGCGAGTGTGCGCCGGCGCCACCATCCGCTCTGCGAGCGCCAGCAGCGCATCGACCGTCACGGCCAGTACCGCCGCTGGAATTGCCCCTGAAAGCACGAGTCGCATGTCGGCCAGGGCAAGCCCGGTGACGATCGGCTCACCCAACCCGCCGCCGCCGATGAACGCGGCGAGCGTGGCGGTACCGATCGTCAGCACGGCCGCAGTCCGGATGCCCGAGAGCACGATCGGTGCAGCGAGTGGGAGGCGAACCCAGAGGAGTGCCTGTCGTGGCGTGGCGCCCATGGCCTGCACTGCGGCGGCGGCATCGGGGTCGGCGATGCGCAGGCCGGCGATCGTTGCCCGCGCAATCGGGAGCAACGCATAGACGAACAGCGCCATGAAGGCGGGCAGCGCGCCAATACCGAGCACCGGGATCATGAACGCCAGCAGCGCGAGGCCCGGAATGGTCTGCACCACACCGAGCGCTTGCATCACCACCTCAGAGAGCGTCGCGCGATTCGCCAGCCACAGGCCGAGTGGCACGGCGACGGCAATGGCCGCGAGCAGGGCGAGCAGCACCAGGCGCAGATGTTCACCGACGAGTCGCAGCGTCTGGTTGCGACGGTCGAACATGAATTTCCAGAAGCCTTGGCTCACCACGCGAGCGGTGTCGGCGACACTGGCGACCGTCGCGCTGTCGCCGAGTCCGACGGCACCGAGCGCCTCGCGGGCAACGTCTGGAATTGGGCGGCGATCGACTTCGATGGCGCGATTCCAGGCGCGCATCCGCACCTCGGAGAGCCGTCCGCTGAGCGACGAGAGAGTTGCCACTGCAGCCGGATCATCCTTCATCAGTCGCGCGGACACGAGGGCGGCGGCTTCGTAGGGTGGAAAGAAGTGGCGATCGTCAGCCAGGGTCACGAGATCGTACTTCGCCAGCAATCCATCGGTGGAATAGCCGTCGATGACATCGACGGCACGCGTGGCAACGGCTTCGTACTTGACGGCGGGCGCCAGCGGCCGGATGTCCATGAGCGTGATCCCATAGGCACCGCGAAGTCCGGGCCAGCCATCGGAGCGCCCGATGAAGTCGGAGGTGAAACCGGCGGTCAATCGAGCGGGTGATGCGGCGAGGTCGCTGAGTGTGCGGAGCTTGTACTGCGTGGCCGTTTCGCGGCGGACGGCAATGGCGTAGCCGTTCTGGAATCCGAGTGGTGCCAGCCAGTGCACACCGAATCGCGACAGGCTCCGCGTGGCGACGTGCGCGAACGCAACGCGCGGATCATCGCGCATCGCTGGTGAGACGGAATCACCGAGGATCGCGATCAACCCCGTGCCGACGTATTCGGGATAGATGTCGATGGCGCCGGTACGGATTGCGCTGAACGCCACCTCGGTCGCGCCGAGTCCCGGTCGGCGCTGCACCGTTCGGCCTGATCGCTCGAGCAGTTGCGCGAACATTTCGGCCAGAAGATACGACTCGCCGAAGGGTTTTGAGGCGACGATGATCTGCCGCCGCGTGGTATCGCGCGTCTGCGCCGTGGCGACGATCGGCATCGGTGCGATGGCGATGAGTGAGACGAGGCCGAGCAGAGCCCGATGGCGACGGGCCGCCGAGCCTGCGTGCAGGCCACGCCAGAGCGCGTTCCGCGACATGAGCATCACGGCGCCGTCAGCGCACGAGCCGACGCCAGGGCACGCGTCAGCAACTGTTCGACATACGGTGTCGCCGGGGCGTTCAGCAGTGTGGCGAGCGGTGCACACTGTTCAATCCGACCGGCGCGCATCACGGCGATATTGTCGGCGAGTCGCGCGGCCTCGGCGAGATCATGCGTGACGAGTATGGCGGTGAACCCGACCGAGGCACGCAGCGCGGTGAACGACTCGAGCAGTTCGTGCCGCGAGATGGCATCGAGCGCGCCGAAGGATTCGTCGAGCAGCAGCAGCTTCTGCGATGCGGCCAGCGCTCTGGCGAGTGCGACGCGTTGCCGCTGGCCACCGGAGAGCTCATGCGGAAAGCGCGCACCGAACTGCGCCGCAGGCAGACCGCAGCGCTCGAGCGCCGCACGAGCGGCCGCGTCGGGATCGGGGAGCTGCGTCAGGTGCGGAACGAGCGCCACGTTACGCAGCACGGTCCAGTGCGGCAGCAGTCCGCCACTTTGCGGCACATAGCCGACACTGCGGCGCAATGCGACGGGATCGACATTGCGCACATCGAGCCCATCGAGCGCAATGGTGCCGCTATCGGGGTTGACCATGCCGTTGAAGCATCGGAGCAGCGTCGTCTTGCCCGAGCCGCTTTCACCCACCAGCGCCAGCAGCGCGCCCGAGGCGACCTGCACCGAAACGGACGACAACGCCACCACGCTGCCGTACCGATGGGTCACGGCAATGGCCGAAAGGGCGGGCGGCGCGGCAAGCGGGGCCG
>Ga0163155_10002834_pt1 | contig 19074 bp, 22 predicted proteins | sample OliLakLV19SP4G1_FD_148611 | JGI IMG/M metagenome (GOLD analysis project Ga0163155, IMG submission 148611) | Freshwater microbial mat bacterial communities from Lake Vanda, McMurdo Dry Valleys, Antarctica - Oligotrophic Lake LV.19.SP4.G1 | ecosystem: Environmental > Aquatic > Freshwater > Lake >... | reverse complement strand
TCCGAGAGCCGGCGCCTGCTCGAACCGCATCGCATCGTCCACACCGACCGCCGCTGGTACCTCGTGGCCTGGGACGTCGAGCGCGACGACTGGCGCACGCTCCGCCTCGACCGGCTCACCCCGCGCGTCCCCACCGGCCCCCGGTTCGTCCCCCGCGAGGCGCCGGAGCCGGACCTTGCCGGCTACACGTCACGGGGGATCTCCACCGACGTCTACCGCTACCGATGCCGGTTGACGGTCCATGCCCGGGCCGAGGTGGTGGCCGAACGCATCAGCCCCACCATCGGGGTGGTCAGGGCGATCGACGAGGTCACCTGCGAGGTGCTCGTCGGCACCAACTCCCTCGACGAGGCGGCGGTGTGGCTGGGTGTCATCGGTGCTGAGCTCACCATCCACGAGCCGGCCGAGCTGCGTGATCGCGTCGGAGCACTCGGCGCCCGCCTCGTCCGGGCGGCCGCCGGATAGCCGGCCGGCTCGGCGGTCTCAGCCCGCAGTCAGGATGTCATTGGCCCGACTCGGTTGATCGCGCCGATGCAGTACGTGTTTGCGAAAGTGATCCGGCCACGCCTGACGCACTGCGCCCGCAGCCTGCCCGTCGAGGACCACCGCGACATGCAGCGCACCCAGGGCCGAATGGCCAGCTTCCTGCGTCCGTGATCCCTGAGCCCGGGCAGGTCGGAGAACCTCCGGCGGGGCCGAACGTCACCACTCCACCGGCCGTCCTCGACCCCCCGCAGGGACGGGCCGTTGGTCCCGGCGGCACGGGACCGGTGGTTCTACACGGGCGGTGACCCAACGGCCAGGCTATGAGGTGATAGGTCGACATGCTGGCCTTGTCTCTCGCGCAGTCTCCACCGGGTGGCTGAGTAAAGGGAACCCACCGAGACGGCCCGGTGGACTTCGAAAGGGAACAACATCATGGTCCGTATCACCGTGGCCTTAGTGTTCGTGATCCACGGCCTGATTCATCTCTTCGGCTTCGCGAAGGCCTTCGGGTTGGCTGACATGCCTCAACTCGTTGAGCCCATTTCGCATCCCGTAGGTCTCTGGTGGCTCGCGGCTGCCCTGCTCTCCCTCGCGGCCTCCACGGCCCTCATTCTCACACCGCGCTGGTGGTGGGCGTTCGGTGCGTCTGCCGTCGTGATCTCACAGGCCGCCATCGTGTCGTCCTGGGAGGACGCCAAGGTGGGCACCGTCGCCAATGTGGTGCTGCTCGTCGCGGTCCTCTACGGGTTCGCCTCACGCGGCCCGTTGAGCCTGCGGGCAGAGTTCGAGCATGACGTGGCGCGAGAGTGGCCGTCGGCGCGGTCGTCGACACACGAGGTCGTTACCGAAGGTGACCTCGCATCGCTGCCCGATCCGGTACAGCGGTATCTCCGTCGTTGCGGTGTGGTCGGGCGGCCACCAGTGCACGACTTCCGAGCCACCTGGACCGGCCGGATACGCAGCGGCCCGGCCAGCGCGTGGATGACGTTCACCGCGGATCAGCTGGACAACGTGGACACTCCGCGGCGCTTGTTCGTGATGGACGCCCGGATGAAGGGGCTGCCGATCGATGTCCTGCACGTCTTCGACGACAACGGCGCCACGATGCGGGTGCGGTTGCTCTCGGTTCGTTCCATGGTCGACGCGAGGGGCGCCGCACTCACCCGCACGGAGACCGTGACGCTCTTCAACGACCTGTGCTGCCTCGCGCCGAGCGCCCTGCTCTCCCCCGATATCGTGTGGGACGCGATCGACTCGGGTGCCGCGGCGGCGCGGTTCACGCTCGGCGACAACACCGTCGCGGCGGAACTCCGTTTCGACGACAGCGGGGATCTCGTGGACTTCGTCTCCGACGACCGGTCAGCAGTCATATCCTCGGATGGCAGCTCCACACCCCTGCGCTGGTCGACGCCGCTGCGTGACTATGCGCAGTTCGGCCCCGCACGGGTGGCGACGAAGGCCGAGGTGACGTGGCACCCCGAATCGGGTTCGTGGGTCTACGGCGAGTTCGAGCTCACCTCGCTGGCCTACAACGTCGCGAGTTGAAGCAGGCCGGTGGTCCGACCCGTCATCGGCCAGCCGATTCCGGCTCGATGAGATGCACGAGAAACGCGACGGACGGGAACGGCACGGATATGACGGATAGGGAAGGGAACGGACATGACGAAGAGCCACGACGCCCACAGGCAGCAGATGTATCGGGGAGGTCACCCGAACAACATGGCGCGCGTCCTCAACCGGGTAAGCAGCTGGATCCATGCGGCGGGCGTGTGGCCGCGACGCCTCGTCACGCTGCAGGTTCGTGGTCGACTGACAGGTAGATTGATCTCGTTTCCGTTGGTCATGGTCGACCTTGGTGGCGAGCGCTACCTCGTCTCGATGCTGGGTGAGAGAGCGAACTGGGTGCACAACCTGAGGGCGGCAAAAGGGGCTGCCGTGCTCTCTCATGGCCGCCGCGAGGCGGTCCGGCTCGTGGAGGTCGACCCGGCAAAGCGCGGGCCGATCCTGCGCCGCTACCTCGCCGTCGCTCCGGGCGCCAGACCCCACATTCCCGTCGACCGCAGGGCCGCGCCCGAGGCCTTCGAGCCGATTGCCGCGGACTACCCCGTCTTCCGCGTGTCACCCCGCCGCAGCGACCGTCTCGATGACGCAGCTTGACGGGATCGGGTCGGCCTCGATCCGCGGCCGATCTGGGCAGGGTCGTCATCGCCCTCGGCGCTGTCCCGCCTGCTTCGAGGCAATGGCGGCCGGGCCGAGCGTGTGACGAGCTCCTGATGAGCCTCCCGGGAGCCCCGGCAGCTGCGGCCGGTCCGGATCGTCACCGAGCCGGACCTCGGGCGCTCAGCACGGCTCCGATGGCGACCCCGACGCCGGCTCCGATGCCGATCCAGACCGGTAGATCACCCGACAGGATCCCGACGGTCACCCCGAGGCCAGCGCCGATCGCCGTCGACACCCCCACGATGGTGCTGCGGTAGTTCTGCTCATTCGTCATGCGCTGCTCCTGCTTGGGGTCCGTGCCGGTTTCGTCCGGTATAGATCACTCTGAGACCGCCGAGCAACCACCCGACAGAGGCGGAGGTCCTGCTTCCGGGGCAACTCGCGCGCCAGTCGCACGACACTGCGCGTCGACCTTCCCCAAAGAAGGCACCGAATAGCCGAACAAGCGGGACCACTGGCCGTCGCCGGGACCTTAGTCGGTAGCGCGGGGCACCAGGGGCCATCGAGAGTGAGAGTGCCGTTCGATGCGGACAGTCCGCCATCGTCCGAGTCCATCGACCACCCGACGCAGTAGTGAGGAACAGACCGTGACGATTCGTGTAGGCGTAAACGGCTTCGGCCGCGTTGGCAGGAACTTCTTCCGGGCGGTCGACGTGCATCGGACCGCGGGTACGACCGACGTCGAGATCGTCGCGGTGAACGACGTGACCGATATCGCGACGCTGGCCCACCTGTTGAAGTACGACTCGGTGCTGGGACGCTTCCCGCACGACGTGTCGGTCGAGGGCGACGAGATCGTCGTTGGTTCCCGGCGCGTCAAGGCCCTGGCGATCGCGGAGGGCCCAGCGGCGTTGCCGTGGCGGGAACTGGGCGTGGACATCGTGATCGAGTCAACCGGCCGCTACAAGAGTGCCGCCGACCTGAGGGGGCACCTCGCCGCCGGGGCCAGCAAGGTGATCGTCTCCGCGACCGCGAAGGGCGCCGACCTCACCGTTGTCATGGGTGTGAACCACGACGACTACGACGGCACCCAGGATGTGATCTCCAATGCGTCATGCACCACGAACTGCCTGGGCCCGATGGCGAAGGTCCTCGACGACTCGTTCGGCATCGAGCGCGGCCTCATGACCACGATCCACGCGTACACCCCCGACCAGAACCTGCAGGACGGTCCGCACAAGGACCTGCGCCGGGCCCGCGCCGCCGCCATCAACGTGGTGCCCACCTCGACCGGCGCAGCGAAGGGCATCAGTCTGGTGCTGCCCCGCCTGGAGGGCCGCCTCGACGGCTACGCGCTGCGCGTCCCGGTGCCTACCGGCTCTGCGACCGACCTCACCGTGACCGTCAGCGCCCCCACGACCGTCGAGGCCGTCAACGCCGCGTTCAAGGCGGCTGCCGAAGGCGAGCTCAAGGGCTACCTCACCTACACCGAGGACCCGATCGTGTCCTCGGACATCGTTACCGACCCGTCCTCGTGCGTGTTCGACTCCGGCCTGACCAAGGTCATCGGAGACCAGGTGAAGATCGTGGGCTGGTACGACAACGAGTGGGGCTATTCGAACCGCCTCGTCGACCTCGCCGAGCTCATCGGCTCCAAGCTGGACCCAACCACTGCGCTGAGGACCTCATGAACACGGCCACCGTCACGATCCTCAGCGTCGTCGTCGTCGCGCTGCTCCTGCTCGCCTGGGCGTTGCGGATCGTCAAGCAGTACGAACACGGTGTTCTGTTCCGGTTGGGCCGGGTGATCGGTATCCGTGAACCCGGCCTGCGATTGATCATCCCGATCATCGACGTCATGCGCCGGGTCTCCCTGCGGATCGTCACCATGCCGATCCAGTCCCAAGGCATCATCACCCGCGACAACGTCAGCGTCGACGTCTCCGCCGTCGCCTACTTCCGCGTCATCGATGCCGTCAAATCCGTCGTGGCCATCGAGAACGTCTACGCAGCCATCGACCAGATCGCCCAGACCACCCTGCGCAAGGTCGTCGGCCAGCACACCCTGGACGAGACCCTCTCCGAAACCGACAGCATCAACCTCGATATCCGCAAGATCCTCGACGTCACCACCGTCGAATGGGGTGTGGAAGTCACCCTGGTCGAGCTCAAGGACATCCAGCTGCCCGAGGGCATGAAACGCGCCATGGCCCGCCAAGCCGAAGCCGAGCGCGAGAAGCGCGCCAAAATCATCAACGCAGAAGGCGAGTCCCTGGCCGCCGCCGCACTCGGCGATGCCTCCGACGTGATGATGGCCCACCCGCTGGCCCTGCAGCTGCGCAACCTGCAAACCCTCGTCGACATCGGAGTCGACAAGAACACCACCGTCGTGTTCCCCGCCCCGCTGATGAGCACCATCGGCGAACTGGGCACCTTCCTCGCCCGCGAGATGGCCGCCTCGGCACCAACCACCCCCTCCCCCGCCGCCGGGCTGCCCGCCCCGGTACCCACGGTTGTACCAACCACCGCGAACCCCGCGCCGGACACGAACGGTGCTCGGTCATGACCGCGGCAGCACAGCCCGCCGCAGTCCGCGACCGGATCGTCGTCGGGGTCGACGGATCGAAGCCATCCCTGCAGGCCCTGCCCTGAGCCCAGTTTCTGGCGCACGCCACAGGCAGCACGGTGCACGCCGTCTCGGCCTGGCTGCCCTACGCCGGCAGCGCATGGGCCGGACCGGGGTACGCCGTGGCCCCGATGAATTGGAACCCCGAGGAGGACGCCCAGCGGGTTCTCGACGATACGGTCGCCCAGGCGTACGGAACAGACCCGCCGCCCTCGTTGAAGCTGACCGTGCAGGTCGGCGGAGCGGCCCGGGTGCTGCTGGAGGCCAGTACCGACGCCCGGATGCTCGTGGTGGGCAGCCGCGGGCACGGTGGCTTCGTCGGCCTGCTGCTCGGCTCGGTAAGCGGTGCCTGCGCCGAGCATGCCCACTGCCCAGTACTGGTCGTGCACGGCACCACGCCCCCACCACCCAGCTGAGGGCCTTGTATATTCGAGGAGCGACCCTTCGTATATACTCTGCCAATGACCAAGAGGCTGGTAGACATTGATGACCAGGTGTTGAATGACGCCCGGGGAGTCCTCGGGACGCAGACGATCAAGGACACCGTCGGGGAGGCGTTGCGGCGGGCGGTGGCCGCCGAGGCCAGGCGCCGCCACGTCGACTACCTGGCCGGCGGCGGGTTGCCGGATCTCGGAGATCCCGAGGTCATGGCCGGTGCGTGGCGCTAGCCCAGTACTTGGCGGACACCAGCGTCTTCGCTCGCCTGCACCGTCCGACCGTGCTGAAGGTCGTGGCGCCGCTCATCGACCGCGGCCTGGTCGCCACCTGCTCGATCATCGATCTGGAAGTGCAGTACAGCGCTCGATCGAGCGAGGAGTACGTCCGGGTATTAGCGGGTCGGGCCGGCTTCGAAGGGCTCGTCATGGACCAGGAGGTGTGGGACGCGGCAATCCTCACCCAAGGAATGTTGGCGGCCCAGGGTAGGTTGAGAGCTGTCGGCATTCCGGACCTGCTCATCGCCGCTACGGCAGCTCGGCATCGCGTTACCGTGCTGCACTACGACCGTGACTTCGACATCGTGGCGGATGTGACGGGGCAACCTACGGCGTGGGTGGTCCCGCCGTCGACGGTCGATTGACGCAGTCAACCGGTCTGCTCGGCACGTATGTTGTTCATCACCTCGTGGAACCGCTCGGGCTCCTGAAACAGCGACCGGTGCCCGGAGTTCTCGAACACGATCATCTGCTTGGTCGGCGCACGGAGAATCTCGAACCATTCGGCAGCCGGCTCGGCGCGGCCCCGTGTCTCGTACCTGCCCTGGACCAGGTACACCGGGACGTCGAGTTCTGTGACCTGGGTTCGCAGGTCGATATCCTGCAGCCGCGGGTAGAAGGCCGAGAAGACATCCAGGAAAGCTGCCAGGTTGTGCAGCTGCTCCAGCAGGCTGTATTCCTCGACGAAGAGGTTCTCCGAGAAACCCGCCGAACTTTCAGCGGCACGGCTGTCGTCGTAGGGGTACACCTCGTGCTCATACGTCAGGGCTGCTTCGTAGTCGAGCGGGTCAGCACAGGGCGGCGGGCCGTTGCCTCGGAGCTTCGTCGCGATTTCGGTGTTGTCGGTGCGGTCTGCCCAGGCCAAGGTGTCGTCGTAGTAGATCTGGTCCGTGGCGGGCAGGTCCACCATCTGTCCGGCACCGACGTAGGCGTGGAACAACTCCGGGCGCTGTGCCACTGTCAGGACACCCAGCAGCGACCCCCAGGAGTTACCGACCAGATACACCTTCTCCTGGTCGAACCTGGCCAGCAGGTACTCGAGGCGAGAACACAACCGCACCCGTGCTGCTGTACCTGGCCGGTGAGTCCCCTTCACGTCAATCTTTACACCGGCAACTTTACGGTGGTAGGATGCGCGCATGGTCGACGGGTACCACCACGGGAACCTGAGGGCCGCCGTCCTGCAGCGGGCCGTGGAAGTCATCGCAGCGCAGGGCCCGGGCGCCCTGACGATGCGATCGCTGGCCGCCGACCTCGGGGTGAGTCACACCGCGCCGCGGCACCACTTCGGCAGCCTGACCGGGGTGTTCACCGCGGTGGCGGCCGAGGGGTTCAGCCTGCTGGGCGAGCGGATGGCCGCCGCCGGTGACAGTGGAGCCGGTTTCCTGGAAATCGGCGTGTCATACGTGGCGTTCGCGCTCACCCACCCGGCGCACTTCCAGGTGATGTTCTCCCCCTCGCTGCTGGACGGGACCGATCCGAGTCTTGCGGCCGCCAAGGGCGCGGTGTTTGCCGAGCTGACGTCGGGTGTGGAGCAGATGTCGGCCGCAGGAGGCATCGAGGATGCGGCGGCCGCGGTAGTTGCGGGCTGGGGCATCGTGCATGGCATCGCGACGCTCGCCTTGACCGGCAACCTGGATTCGGCGGGGCTGCGTCCGTTGATCGCCAACGGCGACATCGTCGCCATCGCCCGCAGGAGCGCCGGAATGCTCTACGGCTCACCAGGCTCCACGCGTGGGGACGGGTCATGAGCCTGGCCCGCCGCCTCGTCCGCGCGGCACTCGTCTTCGTCGGTGCGAGCGTCGCGATGCTCGTCATCGCGGCACAGCTCGCACCGGGCTGGACGCCGGCCACCGACCAGGCGGCGCTCGACCCGCAGCCGGAACCCCAGCCGTCGACGGGGTCGGCATCGGCGCCGCTCCAGCGCGTCCCCGCCGAGCTCACCCATGACGACGATCAGACTGCCCGGGCCTGGCTCGTGACGCCCGAGCGAGCCGTGGGCGACCCGCCGGTGCCCGGTGTCGTGCTCGTGCACGGCGCAGGAGGCGCAGATCGTGACGCGCTGCTGAGCCAGGCGCAGACCCTGGCCCATGCCGGGGTCGCGGCCATCGTGTACGACAAGCGCAGCGAGGGGTACTCGCTCGTATCACGCGACTACACGCGACTCGCCGATGACGCCATCACGGCCGCGGACCTGCTCGCCGTTCAGCCCGGAATCGACGCCGCCCGGATCGGGATCATGGGCTTCAGCGAGGGCGGCTGGGTGGCCCCGATCGCCGCAGAGCGAGCCCCGGACCGCTTCGCGTTCGTCGTGCTGGCGTCGGCAACGATCGTCAGCCCCGTGAACGAGGTTGCCTGGGCCGTCGACTACCGCCTTAGCGGGACACCGCACTGGCTCCGACGCATCCCGGCAACGGCGCTCACCGCCGGCAGGCCCGTCGTCGACTACCTGGACACCGACATCAACCCAACGCTCGAAGCGCTCACCGTGCCGATCTACGCGGTGTGGGGGGCCGACGACACCTCGATCCCGGTCGCGGTGGCCGCACGCACCCTCACGCGCCACGTTGATACCCCGGTTACCACCCGCATCCTCACCGGGGCCGGACATGGCCTCGGCGACGGCGAGTGGCTGGTCGGCACCGCCGCATGGATCACGGGCCTGCCAGGCAGCAGTGTCGAGGAGATCACCGGCACCGAGCCCTCCTCTTCACTCGGCCTGGCGAGCCTGCCTCGGCCGGTCTGGTACCTCAACCCTTTCGGCCACGCCGCACTGGCCCTCACCCTCGCCGTCGGCTCCTGCTTCCTCCCCCGTCGCCGGGCGGCACCCGACAAGCGATCCACTACGACATTGAGGCCGACATGAGTTCTGGAACCCTGATCTCCAGCGGAGCAGTCCTGCTCAGCGTCGTCGCCGTCGCGTATGGCGGCACTTTCCTCTTGCGCGTCACCACCGGCGGCGTCGCGACCAACCAGTTGCAGCAGCGCTTCTTCCGAGCCGGGCACGCCCACGCGGGCGTCCTGATCATTCTGGGCCTGCTCATCCGGCTCTTCCTCGAACACCCGGGCGTCCCGAGGTGGAGCCTGGCGCTCGGAGACGGGGTGCTCTACGCCGCCGTCCTCATGCCCGCCGGCTTCTTCCTCTCCGTCATCGGCCGCGAGCCCGAGCGTCCCAACCGCTGGCGCGTCCTCATCTGGGTCGGCGCCCTGTCCCTCACGCTCGGACTGGTCGGAGCTGGCGCGGGACTGATCGCCGCCGGCATCGCGGTCTCGTGAGGGGCCGATCGCGACCTCACGACAACGAGGCCGGGGGCTGGGTCCTGGACGTCAATCCGGCTCACCGGACATCCCCGAACCGTGGCTCCGCATCGCGGCCCACTGCCACAACTCGCCGACGGTCACGAACGAGACGCACCAGACCTGCCGCGTCCGCCGAGCGCCCAGGGGCCCGTCGAGGCGGTCCTGGATGATTCGCGAGGAGACGCCCGTGTCGAGCATGACGAGGGCCACGGACTACCCGACGTCGGCGATCCGGGCCGCGTGCACATAGGACAGAAATGCCTCCAACTCCTCGTCGGAGTCGAACACGCCCTCCTCGGCCGTCCCAAGCACCGAGGCGACGGCCGTGGCCCCTGGCTGGCGGGCCAACTCGTCCAAGGACAGCCGACCCGGTCGGTGCGCACCTTCAGTTAACTCAGCAGCGCTCGTCATCGCGACCACCTCCCCCGTCCACCGTCGCACGAGGACCCGAACCGTCGTAGTCCGACAGAGCGCAGGGCCTCAGCTGGTGCCCGGCCCTCGGTACAGGAGCAGCAGGCGGAACTCGACCATGAGGACGGCTGCGGACACGTCCTTGACCGGCCTAGGGACCCGCGCGAACTCGGTGATCTCGCTCTGGCAGGCCGAGAGCACGGCCAATCTGGCGGCGGACAGATCGAAGTCCCCGTTCAGCAGGTCCCGAAGGGCCAGGCGTATCTCACCCGAGAGCAGCACGCCGGAGTCCAGCAGCTCGTCCACGTCGAACCCCCGTGGCACGCGAAGTGCCGGTCCGTGTCACTTTGCGTAGCCAGACGCGCCGATCCCTACGAGGCGAAGTCTGGCACGAACTCGCGATCACCAGACCTGGGTGCGTGTGGCTCCTGCCGTCAGCGAGGCCAGCGGGCCGGCGGGGTAGGTGCTCCCGGTGCGCTTGGCATTGCCGACCAGGTCCGCTCCCAGGACAGCGGGGCTGCCGTCGCGCTCCTCGAACTCGGCGTCCGCGAAACGCACCCGTCCGAGGTCGCTTCCGGTGATCAGGGCGATTGCAGTCTTCGTGAAGGCCGGCGGGAGCTCGGACTCCAAGAAGACGGCGTCACCCTCTTCCACCAGGGTGACCCGCAGGCTCGGGTCGTCCAGGACTAGGGCACCCGGCTCGTCCGGGACAGATTTGGCGCCGGCGGCGAAGACGTTGTCGCGCAGGTATGCCGGCTGCTTGACGCCGACGAAGCGCTCGTGGTCTCCGCGGGAGGGGTCGCCCACCTGGGCGATGTACTCCTCCATCGACCTCGGGTGCTCGGCGTACCCGGTGGTGCCGTGCGTCGCGACCTGCCCCCGTCGGAAGGTCGGACCGTAGGCCCGGGCGGCGTCGCCGCCGAGGAAGATGTTGCCGATGTGTCTGTCGTCGCCGCCCAGGATCGCGGCGTAGCCGGCCACCTGCGTGCTGTGCGGGCGGTGGTACGGGGTCGGTCGCTCGACTACAGGCTCGAGGTAGATGGTTCCGCAGACCAAGTTGTGCACGAACGCTCCGCCCTGGCTGAAGATCTCCAGCGAGGCAGGCGAGCCGAGGATGTTGTGCTCGACGAGGTACGGACCGTGGCTGACCTCGATGAACAAGTCCCGGCTGTTGCGGTGGTACACGTTGCGGGAGACGCGGGTGCCCTGGGTCTGCCAGTCCAGCCACGTGCCCAGGGAGCAGTCGTGGATGCGGTTGTGCCGGATCTCGACGTCGATGGCGGCGTGCAGCTTGATGCCGGCGATCTCGTAGCCGTAGAACTCGCGCTTGAGGGCGATGTTGTAGATATGGTTGTCCTCGATAGTGGAAAATACGCAGCCCAGGTGCCCGACGATGCCGTTCTGCCCGCAGTCGAAGATCGTGTTGCGGCGCACGATGTGCGAGCCGACGTGCTCTTTGTCCCACCCGATCTGCCGCGCGGAGAAAACGGACTGGAGCTGGTACTGGTAGCCCGGCTTGTCCCGCCGCTGCGTGGCGTAGTTGTGCCCGGTGGAAGCTTCCTTGCCCAGTGATATCGCCGAGCATTTGGCGTCGTGGATGACGTTGTCCTCGATGATCCAGCCCTTGGCCCAGTTCGGTCCGATCAGGCCGGGCTGATCGGCCGTGGGTGGGGTCCAGGGGGAGGCTGCGTGCGCCATCTCGAAGCCGCGCACGGTGATGTAGTCCAGATGGTGCTGCTGGGGGTAGAACACCGACCGGCGTACGTTGACCTCCACAAGCTCGTCGTTGGGGTCGGCGCTCTGGAAGTTCGCCCAGACCGTCGTCTCCTGCGGGCCGACTTCGGCGAACCACACGTACTGAGTCTGGTCGGGGTCGCGGATCGGGTCGCTCGCGCCGGTCCAGTCATCGACGGCTGTGGTGCGCCGCTCAGGGTTCGCCAGCTCCTCGCGGCTGTGGACCTCGTAGAAGCTCTTGCCGTTGAGGTAGACGTCTCCCAGGTGCTTGCGGGGCGCACCCGGCCCGTACACCATCCAGTCCCCGTCGAGCTCCTGCTCGAACGGGTTGAAGGTCCCGAACAGCGAGTTCGGGATCCGGGTCCGCCAGACCGTGCCCTCCTCCTGCACCCAGCCGATGACCGGTTCGGAGCCCTTGATGACGACGTGCTCGCCGGCTGCGGCTTCGTAGGTGATCCGACTCCACTCGCCCAGGCCGCCGCGCGGGGGCACCACCCACTCGCGGTACTGCCCACCGTGGACGATGACCCGGTCGCCCGGCTGCGCGACGGCAGCGCCCCGGTTGATGGTCCGGAACGGCGCAGTAGCGCTGCCGTCCGCGCTATCGGAGCCTGTGGTGGCGACGTGATAGGCGGTCATCGAATTGATGCCTCTCGTTTCAACGTGCTGATCGGCACCGCTGGGAGTGAAGCGCCCTCGGTCTGGTGGAGGCTCCGGGCCGTGGGATTCCGCCAAGAGTCGTGACGGGTGAATTTCACAGCGTAGAACGCCTCCTCAGGCCCCGTCGAGGCCTCGCCGACAGGCGGGTGCTGGCCGGTGCGGTGGTTGGCTGCGCTGGTGGTCCCGAGGGCGCCGGCCACCTAGTCATCGCAGGAACGCTGCCGCGACGCCCGAGTCCACCGGCACGTGCAGCCCGGTCGTCTGGCCGAGGTCGGGCCCGACGAGCGCGAACGCCGCCGCGGCAACGTGCTCAGGCAGCACCTCGTGGCCCAGCAGGGTCCGCTTGGCGTAGTAGGCGCCCAGCTCGGACTCCGGCACCCCGTAGACCGCGGCGCGCTGCGCGCCCCAGCCGGCGGCGAAGATGCCCGAGCCGCGCACGACCCCGTCGGGGTTGATCCCGTTGACTCGGATGCCGTGCGGACCGAGCTCGGCCGCGAGCAGCCGCACCTGGTGCGCCTGGTCAGCCTTCGTCGCCGAGTAGGCCATGTTGTTGGGGCCGGCGAAGATGGAGTTCTTCGAGGAGATGTAGAGGATGTCCCCGCCCATCGCCTGGGCGAGCATGACGCGCGCGGCCTCGCGCGACACGAGGAACGAGCCCTTGGCCATGACGTCGTGCTGCAGGTCCCAGTCCCGCTCGGTGGTCTCAAGCAGGGGCTTGGAGATCGACAGCCCCGCGTTGTTGACCACCAGGTCCACCCCGCCGAACGCCACGCTCGCCTCGGCGAGCAGCGCGGTCACCTCGGCCTCGCTGGACACGTCGGCGTGCAGGGCGACGGCGACGTCGGGCCCGCCGAGCTCGGTGGCGACCTCGTGGGCCTTCGCCAGGTCGAGGTCCGCGACCACCACGCACGCACCCTCGGCGGCCAAGCGGACGGCGATCGCCCGGCCGATCCCCGAGCCCGCACCGGTGACCAGCGCGACCCGTGAGGCCAGCGGCTTGGGCCTCGGCAGGCGCGCGAGCTTGGCCTCCTCGAGGGCCCAGTACTCGATCCGGAACTTCTCGGCCTCGACGATCGGAGCATAGGTGCTGATCGCCTCCGCACCGTGCATGACGTTGATCGCGTTGACGTAGAACTCCCCGGCCACCCGGGCGGTCTGCTTGGTCGCTCCGAAGGAGAACATCCCCACGCCGGGCACCAGCACGATCGCCGGGTCTGCGCCGCGCATAGCGGGGCTGTCGGCGTCGGCGTGCCGTGCGTAGTAGGCGGTGTAGTCCGCGCGGTAGGCCGCGTGCAGCCTGCGGAGCCGAGCGAAGACCTCCTCGACGGGCGCGTCGGCCGGCAGGTCCACGACGAGCGGTCGCACCTTCGTCCGCAGGAGGTGGTCGGGGCAGGACGTGCCCAGCGCACCCAGCTCCGCGAGCCGCTCGCGGCCGAGGAAGTCGAGCACGACGTCGGAGTCGGTCAGGTGGCCCACCTGCGGCCGGTCGGTGCTCGCCAGGCCACGGATCACCGGGGCGAGGACGGCGGCCCGGGCGCGGCGCTCGGCCGTCGGCAGGCCCGCGAAGCCGGGCCTGACGCCGCCGAAGGGGTGGCGGCCGTTGGCGGCCAGCGCCGCCACGCGCGAGGTGATGAACGCCTCGGCCGTGCGGATGATCTCCAGCGAGCGTGCCTCGGCCTCGCCGGAGGCCTCTCCCCAGGTCGTGATGCCGTGCCCGCCCAGGATCGCGCCGATCGCCTGCGGGTTGTCCCGGGCGATCGCGGCGATGTCCAGGCCCAGCTGGAACCCGGGCCGACGCCACGGCACCCACGCCACACGGTCGCCGAACACCTCGCGCGTCAGCGCCGCACCGTCGGCCGCCGTCGCGAACGCGATACCCGAGTCGGGGTGCAGGTGGTCGACGTGCGCCGCATCCACCAGCGCGTGCATCGCGGTATCGATGCTCGGTGCCGCGCCGCCCTTGCCGTGCAGGCAGTAATCAAGCGCCGCGACCATCTCGCCCTCGCGGTCCACCCCGGGATAGATGCCCACGAGCGCCCGGACGCGGTCCAGCCGCAGCACGGCCAAGCCCGCCTCGTTGAGCGTGCCGAGGTCACCGCCGGAGCCCTTGACCCAGAGCAGCTCTACCGGTTCCCCGGTGACCGGGTCGATGTCGGTGCCCTTGGCCGAGGTGTTGCCGCCGGCGTAATTGGTGGTCCGCGGGTCCGCGCCGAGGCGCCGGGAGCGGTTGATGAGCTCGGTGGCAGTCGCGTGCGTCATCCGGCTCGTCCTCTCGTCAGGTGTGGGTGTGGTCGCCTGGACCGTCGGTGGCCTCGGCATGCTGTACCGAAGGTCGCGTCAGGAGCCCCAGCCGGACTGGCTGGCCCCGATGCGCTCCGCGGTCGGCCCTCACAGGATCTCGACGTGACCGCGGTACGGGTCGAGACGAGGGTCGGCGGGGTCGAGCTCCGTGGAAAGGACGTCGATCTGTGAGATGGGCAGGGAGCGCGCCATCGCCTTCCTCTCGAGCTTCGAGGAGTCGGCCGCGAGGACGACCCGACGGGAGGCGCTCGCCATGGCTCTCTTGATCTCGACCTCGCCCATGGTGGACTCGCTGGACCCGATCACCGGGTCCAGGCTCGAGGTCGAGATGAAGCACGCGTCGAGCGCGAAACTAGAGATAGCCGCCACGGCCAGTGGCCCGACCAGGCTGATGTCCTGCTCCTCGGACTGCCCGCCCGTGAGGTACACCTGCACGCCGGGCCGCGACTTGAGCGTCGCGAACGCGGCCATGCCGTTCGTCACGACAGTGAGCGGGCCCACGTTGCGAATCCCCGTGGCGAGCTGGTACATCGTCGTGGAGGCGTCGAGGGCGATCGCGGAGTACTGGCTCAACAGCGGAGCGAGCTTCTCGGCGATCCGGCGCTTGGCCGCCAGGTTGCGGCCCTGCCGGTGACGGAAGTCCTCCACCCCGACGAAGACCACGCCACCCCTGACCCGGCGGGCCATCCCCTCGCCCTCCAGGGCCGTCATGTCCCGGCGGATGGTCATCGGGTGCACGTCGAAGACCTCGGACGCGCGCTCGATGCTGAGGGCACCCTCGGCGCGCAGGAGCTCGCCGAGGCGGGTCCGGCGCACCTCGGCCGGCAACGGAGTGCGGGTATCGGTCATCAGGTCTCTCTCGCCGTGGGGTACTCCCGAGGGATGTTATCGGCTGTGAGCCCTCACATCTTGGGTAGATGTTGCGCCAATCTGTCACGTGATGCTAATAATCACAATAGTTACTCGCCTGGCGCATGCCGCTCGATGCCGTGGGAGCCCGATGGAACTCGATCTTGACGATGTGGCATCCCTCTGCCGAGATCTCGGCCAGCCCCACCGCGAGCTGGTCATCCTCGGCGAGGGCAATGTGAGCGTCCGATCCTCCGCGCGGACGCTCCACATCAAGGCGAGCGGGCGGAGCATGGTGACCGCGTCGGCGCAGGACTTCGTCGAGGTCGAGCTCGAGCCGCTGCTCGGCCTGTTGGACGACCCGTCGGCGGACGACGCCATGGTGGCCCGGGTCTTCGCCCAGTGGAGCGCCGGGCCGGTGGTCCCCTCGATCGAGACCCTCCTGCACGTCGTGTCTCAGACGCTTGGCGAAGCGGGCGTCGTGGCTCACACCCACCCCGTCTCCGTCAACGCGTTACTGTGCTCGGACCGGGCCGAGGCGCTCGTGGACGGGTCGATATTCCCCGACCAGGTGGTCGTCCTGGGGCCTCACCCGCTGCTGGTCCCGTACGCCGACCCCGGGCTGGTCCTGGCGCGGCTCGTGCGGACCCGGCTGGCGGAGCACGTCGACCGCTTCGGCGAGCCGCCCAAGGTCGTCTACTTGCGCAACCACGGCATGGTCGCCCTCGGCCAGTCCCTCCGGGAGGCGGAGAACATCACGGCGATGGCGGCCAAGGCCGCCAAGGTCCTGCTTGGCGCCCTCTCCGCCGGCTCGGTGGTGTATCTGTCGGCCCACGAGGCGCAGCGGCTGCATTCGCGCGAGGACGAGGTGCTCCGGCGTGGGGAGCTCGTCCGTGGGCCGGCGCGACGCGGGTCGCTCGACGCCGCCTCAGAGTCGGGGCCGAGGTGAGCGCCACCGCGCCGTCGGTCGTGGTGGTGGGCAGCATCAACGTTGACGTGATCGCCTCCACGGCCCGGCTCCCGGCGCCGGGCGAGACGGTGGGCGGTGGCGTCCTGTCCCGGCAGCCCGGGGGCAAGGGCGCCAACCAGGCGGTGGCCGCCGCGCGCCTGGGTGGGACGGTGCGCATGGTCGGCGCCGTGGGCCGTGACGCCGACGGCGACTGGTTGCTCGCGGGCCTGGACGCCGCCGGCATCGACACTGCGGCCGTGGCGCGCACCGATCGCTCGACGGGCACTGCGCTCATCGTGGTTGACGAGCACGGCGAGAACCAGATCGCGGTGTGCCCCGGAGCCAACGCTGCGGTGTCCCTGGTCAGCAGCCAACTGACGGCGCGGGACGCGGTGATCACCCAGCTGGAGATCGGTCTCGAGGTGGTCCTGGAGCTGGCCGCCGCGGCCCCCGGCTACCTCGCTCTCAACGCGTCACCGGCCTGCACCCTGCCACCGGAGCTGGTCACCCGAGCCGACCTCGTCGTCGTCAACGAGGCCGAGCTCGTCGCCATGCCGGAGCTGCGGGACGCGCGGCAGGTCGCAGTGACTTACGGCGCCAGGGGTGCCGCGCTGCTGCGCTCGGGGACCCAGGTGGCGTGGGCCGACGCGGTCCGGGTGCGCGCGGTGAGCAGTGTCGGGGCGGGTGACGCGTTCTGCGCAGCCCTGGTGCTCGCGCTGCGCAGCGGCGTCCCGGACGCCGAGGCCCTGGCGGCGGCCTGCCGGGTCGGCGGTGGCGCGGTGGCGCACCCCTCGTCGCAGCCCTACCTCCAGCACCTGAGCGCCTACCTGTAGATAGGAGACCATCAGGTTGACGGTCAAGTGCCCAGTCGATAGTTTTCACAAATAAGAACAACAGTCGTTCCGCGATCACCGACGATCTGAGGAGGAGCAGTGGCACGGGTTCTCGTCACGGGCGGAGGCGGGAGTTTTGGGGTCGCCTGCTCGCGCCAGCTGGTCGACCTGGGTTGGGACGTCATCGCGGTAGACCGCCGTCGCGCCGAGGTCCCCGGGGTGCGGTTCGTCGAGGCGGACTTGACCGATCTCGGCCAGGTCGTCGAGGTCATGCGGTACATCGACTGGCAGTACAGCGGGGGCGTGGACGCGGTTGTGCACCTCGGCGCGATCCCTGCACCCGGGGTCACCACTGGCAGCGCCACGTTCGACAACAACATCCGGGCGACGCACAACGTGTTCCTCGCGGCGAAGCTCACCGGCGTCAAGCGCGTCGTCTGGGCCTCGAGCGAGACGGTGCTGGGGATCCCGTTCGACGTCCCGCCGTCCCAAGTCCCCGTCGACGAGACGACGACCGAGCCGCAGTCCAGCTACGCCCTCGTCAAGACCCTCGAGGAGCAGATGGCGGTGTACTTCTGCCGCTGGGACCCGGAGCTCACGATGATCGGGCTGCGGCTGTCGAACATCGTCCACGAGGCCGACTACGCCGAGTTTTCGTCCTTCCAGCAGGATCCGGCCCAACGCCGGTGGAACCTCTGGGGCTACATCGACAGCCGCGACGCGGCGCAGGCGGTCCACCTCGCCCTGACAGTCGACCGGACGGGCACCGACGTCTACATCATCGCGGCCGCCGACACGGTCATGCCGCAGACGAGCAGCGAGTTGCTCGCCACGGAGTTCCCGGGAGTGGAGGTCCACGGGGCCGTCGGCGACCACACGACTCTCCTGTCCATCGACAAGGCGCGTCGTGAGCTCGGGTACGAGCCCCGCCACAGCTGGCGCGACCACATCACGGAGGCCTGAATGACCATGCCTGACGACGTCACGACCAGTGCGTCGCCGGCTCCGTTGCCCGCGGACTACGCGGAGCGCGTGTATGCCGGCGTGCTCGGGAAGGTGCTCGGGGTCTACCTGGGCCGCCCGGTCGAGGGCTGGGTGTACTCCCGCATCCAGGAGGAGCTCGGGGACATCGAGTACTACGTCCACGACAAGGTCGGCGTCCCGCTGATCGTCGTCGACGACGACATCACCGGGACCCTGGCGTTCCTGTCGGCGATCGGCGACAACGGGTACGACTTCGGCGTGACGTCGGAGCAGATCGGCGACGCCTGGCTGAACTACGTGATCGAGGACCGGACCATCTTCTGGTGGGGAGGCATGGGCAGCTCCACCGAACACACCGCCTACCTGCGGATGAAGGCGGGCGTGCCGGCTCCGCTCAGCGGGTCGGCGGAGCTGAACGGTCCGGTGGTCGCGGAGCAGATCGGGGCCCAGATCTTCATCGACGGCTGGGCGATGCTCGTCCCGGGCCAACCCGAGCTCGCCGCGGACATCGCCCGGCGTGCTGCCATGGTGAGCCACGACGGCGAGGCCGTCCTCGCCGCGCAGGTGGTGGCCGCCATGGAGGCGCAAGCGTTCGTCGAGCGGGACATCGACCGGATCATCGAGGCGGGGCTCTCGGTCATCCCGTCGGCCTCGGTGATCGCCGGGCTCATCCGGGACCTGCGCGAGTGGCACCGCACCGAGCCGGACTGGCGGGTCGCCCGCGAGCGCCTGGAGGCTGACTACGGCTACCAGACGTACGGCGGCAACGTGCACGTCGTGCCGAACCACGGCGTCATCGTCCTGGCACTCCTCTACGGTGCCGGGGACTGGGACCGGTCGATGATGATCGTCAACACCTGCGGCTGGGACACCGACTGCAACTCCGGCAACCTCGGCGCCCTGTTGGGCATTCGCAACGGTCTGGCCGGGTTCGCCGGCAGCCGTGACTGGCGCGGCCCGGTGGCCGACACCGTGTACCTGCCCATCGCCGACGGCGCCCGTACGGCGAGCGACGCGGCGACCGAGGCCCTGGTCATCACCGACATCGCTCGCCGTACGGGCGCCGTC
>Ga0163155_10002825_pt1 | contig 19104 bp, 17 predicted proteins | sample OliLakLV19SP4G1_FD_148611 | JGI IMG/M metagenome (GOLD analysis project Ga0163155, IMG submission 148611) | Freshwater microbial mat bacterial communities from Lake Vanda, McMurdo Dry Valleys, Antarctica - Oligotrophic Lake LV.19.SP4.G1 | ecosystem: Environmental > Aquatic > Freshwater > Lake >... | reverse complement strand
ATGTAGTATATACCGTATATAGTTGTATATTTACTAAACATTTAAACAACAAACAAAATGGAAACCATTAAAATTAAAAAATCTCAAATTAGAACTTGTGTAAAAAATGCACAGATTTCAAAAGAACAAAAAGGTATGTTTATACCTTATGAATTTATCGGCTTTGATTTTGAGGATAGAAAGTTTTATTCTTCTGCTCAACCTTCTTCAAATAGCTGGACAAACTATGCGGGCGTAAAAGTTTGGAACAATGGCGGACAAGCAACAGAGGGAAATAAAAGCGAATTGGTGGATTTTATTTTCAATTACGTTTCAAACGAAATGGAATTAGAGCACCCTGAATTGGATTATGAATTTGAATTTATTGATAACTAATGCTACAAAATGAAAAAACTAATAGACATAGACGACACCACATTTGAAGCTTTGTCAATCATGGCGATCAGAGCACGCAAGAATCTCAAAGGTTACATTGAGTCTGTCCTTGTTACTCACGCGGGCGGGGGTAAGGGAAATTTGAATAAAATAAGGTCAACAAAAAACAACGAAGCTATCATCTCTAAAAAATAAATTTGTAAAAAGGGGACGCAGCCAACCAAGGAGCGAAATACAATGAAAAATTTAACAAACAAATTAGAAGCGATAAGTAACAAGTTTTGCAGCATCGAACACAATGATGATAATTATTCAATTGGTGGTGGTTTGGATGGCTCAAAATTCGCAAGCCGCAGGCATGAAGATGCTAAAGATGATGTTGGTAAATTAACACTTGGCGAAGCGACTCAACTTTTTAAAAAAGCAACAGGTTTTGAAATTGATGCGGTAAGGGAAGTATTGAAATATGCAGTACCTAATATGGAATGGCATCACGCAGGGAAATTGCCTAAAGCTTACGGTGGGGGAATGAAAAAAACTTATTTTTTAAACGCAGCTGAAATTTGTGATGTTGCAAAAAATTGGGATGACTTTTCAGAAAAATTAAAACTTTCAAAACAAGCAGATAAAGAAGCAGCTGAAATAAAAAAAGGGTTAGAAGAAAGAAAACTTGATTTTTTGAAAGCCAATGCAAAAAATATTTATAGAGTGTTAAATCAACCAATATTTTTTCATAAATCAGCACAAGAAATGAACGGAAAATATGGCTGGTTTGATAGCACTTACAAAAGTTACAATATGACCGAATATTTTTCAGGATGGGAATTTGAAAGCAAAAAAATGTACGAAGAATTTTTAAATCTAAAATAATGACCCGATTCTTAATCGCAGACAACCCCATGGTTGAATCTATCACAGCTATCATTCATACCCTTGACCCACAGGCGATAATTGAAGTACTGGAAGGTCATCAGCAGTGCAGCACACCATACCGCCAATATCAGTTTGAACAGCAGTTATATACACTACGTGTTCATCATTTATTCACGCAGGAATTTGATAGTGAAAAGCATTACATAATAGTAACCAAGTTGCTTGACCGTGCCTGGCATTGGTTCGCGGCTTACATCAAATGGCAAGATGAGCAAATCCAAGAAAATTAAGACGGGAATGTTATCGACAAAACTAGTTTACTAGTTTACCAAAAAAAAGCCACTCAACACGATACAACGGACTCACCCGTACCTCAATTTCTTCCTGTACTTGTCGATGCCTTTACGGTTGTAACAACTTCAAGTTTTGAAATAACACTCGTTTTTGATTCCGCTCCGGTAAATTTTAACGCGATGTTTTTTGCCTCTCGTCCTGTGTCTCCAGGCGTTTCAAGCTTTTCAACTTCCGATGTTGTTCATGTCAGAAGTGAAGGACTGACCCTCGATGCCACATATGATTTGAAAGTGTTTTATGAATTGATTCATGGACCTCTTACTAATCAAGCAGGTCAAAAAATAGCAGTTGAAGTTTGGGCTCTCGCTGAACAATGCGATAGACAAGTGTTAATTTTTTCAGATCAAGTGATTATTTCCTAAAAGTTGGCACGATTAAAATTGTGCGTTTTTTATCTTTCACCAAATAAAATTGGCCTTCACAATTCAATCAGGCTGAACGATCGACACCTAGTCGGTATGGTAGCACCTTCCTTTTTTGCAATCGGTATTTGTTCGGTATTAATGCGTGAAATCTTTTTGAAGTTTCCTAATTTTAGAGATTAGAAACTCATTAGAATTTTTCAATCATGGCAAAATTTACCCCCGGTGCAAGTATTTCGGAATTGTCCGGCTCAATCGCGAACGTTACTTACTCTCGCAATCGTGGCGGTGCTTATTCGAAAACAAAAATGATTCAGACTAATCCAAACAGTCCGGCTCAGGTTGCAGCTCGTGCATTAACGGCCTCAGCTGTTGCAGCATGGAAGTTGTTGTCTCCGACTATTCAAGATGCGTGGATTCAATTCGCGAACACACAGGAATCAAAACCTATTTTATCAAAGCGCACAAAGCTTTCAGGTTATACTGCCTTTATACGTTTTCACATCACGCGAAATCGTTTCGGTTTGTCTGGTGATCCACTGCCTAAAATTCAAGAACCGTTTACAAACTTTTTTGATTTTAGTTTTACAACCGACACAGGCGCTTTAATAGCTTCGATCACAGGCACTAATTTGGATGCAAATGTGATGGTCGTTTTTTATCTCAGTAATAGCGTGTCTCCTGGTCGCACATCAATTCCTGAAAGCAAGGCCGTCATAATGCACTTTGAGGTGGCACCGAACGGTATTTTAACAGTTGATCTCTCCGCTTTTTGGGTTGCTCGTTTTGGTCCGTTATCTGCAGCTGGAAATAATAAAATATTTTGCAGGATCGAAATAGTTAACCGTCTTACAGCTCAAGCGGTTGCCCTCTTTCGTTCAAGTTCAATAGTTCCGAATGTGGTTCCGTTGGTTGTTGTAACTCAGCCGTTAATCGGTAATATGACTTCGGTGTCACAAGATGGTATCACCTGGTCAGATGATAGTTTGGTTAATGCTGAGCCGTGGCAAGCTGTTACTTACTCGCCTTCTCTCAATTTATTTGTTGCTGTTTCTGTTAGCGGCACTACTACTTCAGTAATGACTTCACCGGATGGAGTTATTTGGACTCTTAGAACTTTACCGTTCAACAAAACTTTTGCTGATGTCCTTTGGATTCCATTCTTAAACTTATTTATTGCCACTGCGATCGATGCCGCTGGAAGTGATATAGCAACTTCATCGGATGGCATCACATGGACATCGAGAACAACCACGGGAAGCACTGGCTTGTATGGCATAGCTTTCGATCCAAGTTCTAATCTTATTGTCGTGTGTGATCCAAACAATGCAGGTTCCAATATTTTAACCTCATCGGATGGCGTTAATTGGAGTACGCAAACCACTCCGGCTAACTTAGAAATTTATGATGTGACTTGGAGTCCATCACTTTCCCTTTTTGTTGCAGTTGGTAACGCTACGTCTACATACAGCGCGATCACTTCACCTGATGGCATCAATTGGACTGCTCGAACTTCTCCAACAGGTTACTTTTTTACAGGTTTAGCATGGTCTCCAAGCCTTGCATTGTTTTGTGCGGTAGCTGCTCAACCCGGCACTGATATTATCATGACTTCACCAGATGGCATAAATTGGACTACACAAACAAATCCATCAATCTCTCTTCTCTTATTCATTGTATGGAGTGCGCGCCTATCGCTTTTCGTGGCCACAAATCCAGACGGTAGCACAGGCCAAATTTTGACCTCACCTGATGGCATCACATGGACCATTCAAACAACGCCAGACACGGGTGCATTTTATGGAATAGTAGCTACTTAATTTTATTGCATGGCTATCTACAAACTTCAACCTGCTACATCACGCATCCTTGGTTCTCGTGGCGGCAATACCTTTCAGCGTTGCGGCCAACAGTTTTCAATTCGCAAACGTGCAAAACCCGTGTTAAAAAAAACTGAATTGTCCACAGCTGTACGAAATGTTTTCGGGTCTATTCAATCACACTTTAGAACGCTTTCAGTTCCTAACGAGCAAACTTTTATTGATGCTACTCCCAATTATTTACGCGTTAATAGTATTGGAAACAATTACGAAATTGAAGCAATAAATTTGTTTGCAAGTGCCAACCTTTCTTTAGTTGCACAAGGTCAAAGCCAAATAGTGAGCATACCTCTCGCGCCCTCTCCTGTGTTTAACCTTCCCGTAAATAGCAATTACGATATCAGTCTTGGTGCTTGGATAATCGCTATGAGTCCTACAGTAGTTCCTGCTGGTTACTTTTTTACTGTTTGGGTTGGCGAAACAATGAGCGACAATAATTCAAGCCCGAATATTTCAAATCTGAAAGTGATTGCTCGATACAATCCAAGCCAGTCCACTAATGCTAATATTGCGGCCAATTATCTGGCGCTGTTTACTAATTTAAATATGACTGTAGGCCGATACATTCCGGTGTTAACTCGTTTTTCTGAACTCGCTACGGGTCAAGTTCTAAGTGAATTTAATTTACATTCACTGATCGTTCCGTGATCGTGCACTCGTTATGGCCGCATTAATTCCTTATCACTAATAAGTCGTTCAACTTATTAGAAATTCATTAGAATTTCATTAGAAGTGTCTCAAATCAAGCAAACTGCAAGGATGTTAATACAAAGCCTTCCAGCGACATTATTACTTCACAAAATAATTGCATACAATTGTGTGCGGTTCATGGTTCTTGGAAGGCTCCGGAAAGTCGTAACGCCAGTGCAGATTTTGGGCTTTTTTGCATAGCTTTTTTGTGTTTCAAGTTGGTTTTGTGTAGTTGATTTATAAGCCTGATCGTTGCCCGCGATCAGGTTTTTTTTTGTGTCACTAACTAAATCAAATAAATATGGAAATCTTAACACTTGGTAACATTAGAAAGGCAAAGGCACGGTACCGCTTTATTGCTCTACGATCAGGCTCAAACATTATCGGAATTAACTGTGCCTTTCCTGTATCAATCTCTCCGGATGAAGAATTTAAAATATCAATTTTCGAGAGTTTGTATCCTATCACTTTCGCGGAGTACATCCGCATTAAAGTTCCTTTTTCATATGCTCATTATTTTTTGTCCTCTGATCAATACTCATCATGTACAAATTAACTTTAGGAGATATTCAGAAAGCAAAAAACAAATATCGTTTTATTGCTTTGCGTTCGGGTCCTTGCGTGTTTGGAATCAATTGCGCAATTCCTGTTTCATGCCGTCCTGGGGATTTGAAAAAACCTTCACCATTCAGCGGGCTTTATCCTATCTCATTTTCCGAATACATTCGAATAAAAGTTCCTTTTGTTGTCACATCTAATAATACCAACCTTAATAATCACTTATTATGAGCGTTACCGAAAAACTTTTGAAAGTCACTAATCAGATTAGTGATTTGCGTTACAAGCTTTCCCATCCTGATCACTTCAACACTTCTGAAATGGACAGAGCTCGTTCTGTTCGCCAGCTCGCTCAGCTCTCACTTGTTCTGGAAAAGTTGGAAAGACTTACAAACCCGGTGCCTGTTGAATCTGAGATAACATGTCAGACACGCTGTAACTGGCCATATTGTAACCTTCCGGGATGTCTTCTCAAGCAGCTTTAAATTTTACTCAACTCTTTAAACACTAAAATTTATGATCACACTCGAGCCTAAAACGATCGAACTAATCAAGTTCGAACTTGAAAACATCCATTTGAAGTATCAACAACCGTTCAACTCTTTTCATGAGGGATTAGCCGTACTTCGCGAAGAATACATTGAACTTGAATCCGAAATCTTTTTTGGAGAAAAAAAGTTAGAGTCTAATCATCTTGTCGTTGCTAATCGTAGCCACACTACTGCTTCACTCGTTCGCCTTGAACATAAATCAAATGTGAGAGATGAAGCTATACAAGTGGCCGCAATGGCTTGCCGGATAATTCAGGAGCTTACTTGATTTTAATAACATACAAATCATTTTTTAAATAATCCATGGAAAATCTATTCACACCAAATTGTATCAGGACAAACTCTGGAATTTATTTCAATGTCTTTGAGCCAACGCTCGAAATGATTTGCATTGAAGATATCGCGCACTCGCTATCGAATCAATGTAGGTTCGGTGGCCATTTGCCCGAATTTTATTCGGTAGCACAACACTGCCTTATGTGCAGCTCACTTGTAAAGCCTGAATACAAGTTACAGGCATTACTTCACGATGCCTCTGAGGCTTACATTTTAGACATTCCGACACCGATCAAAAATAGATTGGACAACTACAAAGTGATTGAGGATCGCTTAATGATTTTAATCAGTAAAAAGTTTGGCTTCAAATACCCTCTCGTGCCGGATGTGAAAGAAGTCGATGAATTTATGCTAAGGTTTGAATGGAATCATTTAATGATGCAAAAGCCATTAACCAAAAAACTCACTGGTCTGCCTCCTAAGTATGCCAAGAGTTTTTTCTTAGAGGCGTTTAATGAGCTGGTACACTTATGAAAATCTTACTCGCATGCTATCACTCAAAGTTTTTGCATGACTTTTTGTTAGCAAACGGTCACACTGTTGTATCATGTGATTTTAAAAAAGCAAAGCATTCAGGCAAACACTATCAATGTGATGTTCGTGAATTGTTTCACATAGATTTTGATTTCATGTTTGCTTTTCCTGCTTACACTTATCTCTGTAAGGCTCAAAATCATTTAGTCTATCACTCGGTTGAAAGGCAAGATAAACAGCGTGAAGCAGCTAGTTTCTTTCGTGATCTATGGCAAGCACCATTCAAGATGATCGCAATAGAAAATCCTATCGGTTACATTAATACTCACGTAAAGGCTCCAAGTCAAATCGTTTATCCTTGGATGTTTGGTGACCCTTATTCAAAAGATATCTGTCTATGGCTTCGCAACGTGCCACCATTGATAAGCACGTTAATCAATCCTGTTCGCAAGTCCGTGAGGAATCATACAAACAGCAGAATGACTCAGGACATGCGCTCAGTCATACGCAGTTCATGGGATCACTTTCCTTTGATGTGTGCCGCAATCGCTAATCAATGGGCACCCCCCCCATTGGTTTATCCTACGTCCTCATTGCTCACCGAAATATGAGCGCCCCTGTCCTGCGCTATCCGGTGCTTCAAATTCGACCCAATTCCTTGCTGGTCTACGAGCGTTCTGAATGGCATGGTTCGGGCAGTCGTAAAAATAAGTCTCGCCAGGCTCGTGCAAATGAGCCGCAACTGGCTTTCATGGAAGTTTCCAATCCAAAGTCCGCTGCGGACAACAATTTTGATGAAAATCGCAAAACAGCATATTCCGGCCACATGTCTCCCGGTGCCAAGAAAAGACTAAAGCGGGCTATCAATACAATCATAGCTCAAGCCACTTTGAAAACCTTCATAAACCCGACAACAGGTAACGAAGTAAAGTTTAGATGCAACTTTGTCACGCTTACAATTCCTGTTTCTCAGGGCGCGATCACGGACAAAAAGATCAAAAAAGACTGCCTCGATGTGTGGTTGAAATACGCTCGCAGGGTTTTCAAACTCAAGTCTTACGTGTGGCGAGCTGAGAGACAAAAAAACGGGAACCTCCATTTTCATTTAATAACTGACGTTTATATACCTTATGATCAGTTACGTGACAGTTGGAACGACAGGCTCGAACGGTTAAACTTGATTACCGAATTTGAAAAAAAGCATGGCCATCGCCACCCCAATTCAACCGATGTTCACAGCATTTTCAAAATCAATGATCTTGCTGCTTACATGATCAAATACATGTCGAAAGGCGGGCTCTCACCGATGGACGTTTCAATTATCAACGGTTTGAAATTTCCTGCCGGTTCTTCACCACATCGCAAAGCTTCAAAACGTCTTCAGGAATGTTTGTCCCTGGCAGATGAACCCCTTGGCGGGAAAATTTGGGATTGCTCCGCAAATCTCAAGTCAGTTAAACCAGCAGAAGTATTTTTAGAAACTGAGTCCCTCGATATCTGGATGACGGAGAAACAGCGCGATGATGTTTGGATAAAGGAGGAAACAACATTTTCGATGATCGTATACAAGCCTTGGCAATTCAAGGAAGTTCTTAAAGGTCCGCTCAAGGTCAGTTACAATGCATGGATTGAACAAGTACGCAATTACGAAAAGCCAAATTTTACAACTAAACAGAAAAAAGATGCCGATCGATTACAAACTTTATCCACGGGACTGGAAAACTCGCATAGTTCCGGCAATCAAAATCAGGTCACAAGGAAAATGCGAGCATTGCAATCGGGCAAATTACTCAGTAGTCTATTCGATGAAGATTGCCCATTTTAGAAAAAACAAAAAGTGTTTTCGTGCGCTGTGGCTGGATGCTCCTCCGGTAAATACTATATATCGCAAAGTAAAGGTTGTGCTTACTGTTGCGCATTTAGATCATGATCGAGATAACTTTTCGGTGAGCTATGATCGCTTAAAGCATTTGTGCCAGCTGTGTCACTTTCGCTATGACTCAGAAAACCGCGCAAAGAGGTCTAAAAATGCCAAGGGTGTGTTTCAACAAGCAACCGAACATCACGAATATGTGAACAGTAATAAAAAGATATATGTGTATGTAAACTCTCAGCTCTCAACAATCACAGTGGAAAAAAAGGCCGACTACGAGCAGTTAAGTAAAGATGAGTGAGTAGCAAAGCAGGTATCAAAGTGAAGGTAAGTCAACAGGAGAAAAATAATGAGTTAGTATGTTGGCTACAGTTGTTTATCACTAATAGTCTAAGTGTAAAGTAAAATCACAAATCAAGAATTACGAAAGCATAGTTAAAAAGCAGTGAGGGAAAGGAAGGTGAATGAGTTAGAATAAAATGTAGCTGGATGGAAATAAAATAAGTCTTAGTAGATGTCACAACTCAACAATTTCAAAGGCTTACATCATGAAAGGAAAGTGAAAGAGTTAGAATAAAATGTAGCTGGATGGAAATAGAATAACTCTTAGTAGATATCACAACTCAACAATTTCAAAGGCTTACATCATGATCGATTTTTAATTTGCAGCAACTATTTAATTGAGTCACAGTAACTAAACATTCTTACAATGAAAGCCCAGATATTAAGCATCATCACAACTATACAGATTGATCAGTACCAAGTTGACATAAGCTATAATTTTTCAAGTAGGGAAATCGAAATATTTGTTGATGCTAATCTTCATTTACGCTGGCACTTCAATCCAGAGCGTATGATTTACAATCACATGAACATGATAGAGATTGCAGCGACAGCGGTAACTCGTTGGAAAAAAAAGCGTAAAGATTTATGGGATGATCCTTTTCAAGATTACTAGTGATTAAGAAAGATAGTAGTCAGCAAAATTAATATCAGAACGGCAAGAAGTTAAGAGGAAGTAATATCACGATAATTCACAAATCAAAAAGGACAAAAACAAGGAAAGGGACAAAAGGGAAATGAGTATCAGGAAAATAAAAGTTCAAAAAAGTGATCAGGATTAGAAGCAACAAATAGTAAATACTCTCATGGTCATGATCTTTGATAACTTCAATACTTAGTAAATATTCTCACGGTCGTGATCTCAAGTGCCTCAGCTTGCAGCCTTATCTCGTAATCTAACATTGCCGTGAACTGAGAGTTTATCCCTTCGATCTTTCCCACCGCTTCAATAAGCAGTCGTGCCTCCTTGCTTATTGTCTCCCTGGTTGCTTCGCCAACCAAAAAGGTAAATATGGTGTGCTGCGCACTTTTTTTTATGGCCCGTGCGAAATGTCACGCCAAATAAAAAACCAGAACCAACGCAATGCAGGCCACAACACATTACAAAAAAAGTTTCCTCTCTCATCTCTACGCGCCTGTCTCACTTTCCACGCGACTCCAACCCAAGTTCGACAGCCACTCCGTTCTTCGTTCGTCAACTTTTTTTGCAAAGTGTTTAATACTGTGGCCGCGTCCGTTCTGGTTTTTCATTTGTCATGCCATTCGCTTACGGGACGGTTGAATAATTTTTATCCCTGCGGGGCAAAGGTTCAACCTCGCACAAAAAAAAGTTCTTGCACTATTTGTCCGCTGCTTTAAACCTTGCGGGGGCAGCGGTGCAGCGGCCAAATGTTTTTTGTGTGTGCCTTTTCCGCCAACTGCTGCCCCCGCGACCCCCCCGCGCAGTTGTCGGGCACACCGGACACACAAAGGGTACGTTGAAAAGAACTGAGTACCGTACGCATTTCAAAAAAGCATTGTCAAAAGATAGTCCAAGGGTACCACCGTTTGCCCACCAACAACATGGCCAGCCCGCGAACAGTTTGTAAGGGGTTGGCCATGTTGTTGGTCACACGTTAAAATCTCGATAAGTCCTCGACTAATAGTCTTTCAAATCATCTCGAAAGATTCTTTCGTGAAATGCCATTATTGCAATACAATATATTTGTAATAGCTTCGAAATAAATTTATACAAAATTTTATGTTTCAATTCTTGATTTTGCTCTTCCTTTACGAGGTAATGTGTAGAGCTTTCGTACCCCAGCGATTCATGGGATCAGAGTCCGGCAAATTGTTTGCGAAGTTCACGCCTGGTGCAATTGTATCGGAGATTCGAAACAAGATTGCCGCAACTGTCTTCACCAAAAACGGTGCCGGTGCCGCAATTCGTAATCGAGTTACTCCGATCAATCGCAGGTCTCCGCTGCAGACCAACAGACGCCAAAGGTTAGCGAGTTTATCGAGTCAGTGGAGAGGCTTAACAGAAGTTCAAAGAGCGGGTTGGAATGCAGCCTCAGGTTCGTTTCCTGTTCAGGATAATCTTGGTCAAACAATCTTTTTGACTGGTGCGCAACTTTACAACCGTTGCAATGCTAACCTGTTATTGATCGGTGCCGCGACAATTGCAAACGCTCCAACCCCTACAAGCTTCGCGATCCTGACTGCTGGCGCAAGCTTACCGGATTCTGCAGGAACTTTCACACAAGCTTTCACTCCTACGCCTGTACCTACAGGTTTCGCATTGATTATTCGCGCCACGGGTCCTAAGTCAGCTGGTATCAGCGCACCCTCACAATCTGATTTCAGATTTGTTCAAAGTGTGGCGGCTGCAGGTGCTTCGCCTGCTAACATCTTTGCAAACTATTCAGCTTTGTTTGGCGACATGAGTGGAGCTGCTGATCAGAAAGTTTTTGTTGAGATGTATTTGATGGAAGTGGCTTCTGGTCTTGCTGGTCAGGTAGTTCGTACTTCTGCTATTGTTGCTTAAAAAGTAGCATCATGGCTAAACTCACTCCCAGCGTGCTGGTTGGTAATATGTCCGGTAAACTTGCTGGGAGTGTTTTACTTAATGGCGTTGGCTCTTTGTCTATTCGCAATCGTGGCAAGCGGAGACGCAAGCAGACATCACGGCAGCAGTTTGTTTCTGGAAGCATCACAGCTTTATCAAGGCTTTGGAAAACCTTGACCACAGCTGAAAGAACAGGTTGGAATGCAGCCTCCGGAAGCTATCCTATAAATGACCGATTGTCTCAGGTTATTTACGCGTCAGGCTTTGCACTATTTTGCGGCATCAATACCGCCAGGCGTGTCGCTAATATTGATTATACAACGGACTCGCCCGTACCTCAATTTCTTCCTGTACTTGTCGATGCTTTTACGGTTGTAACAACTTCAAGTTTTGAAATAACACTCGTTTTTGATTCCGCTCCGGTAAATTTTAACGCGATGTTTTTTGCCTCTCGTCCCGTGTCTCCAGGCGTTTCAAGCTTTTCAACTTCCGATGTTGTTCATATCAGAACTGAAGGACTGACCCTCGATGCCACATATGATTTGAAAGTGTTTTATGAATTGATTCATGGACCTCTTACTAATCAAGCAGGTCAAAAAATAGCAGTTGAAGTTTGGGCTCTCGCTGAACAATGCGATAGACAAGTGTTAATTTTTTCAGATCAAGTGATTATTTCCTAAAAGTTGGCACGATTAAAATTGTGCGTTTTTTATCTTTCACCAAATAAAATTGGCCTTCACAATTCAATCAGGCTGAACGATCGACACCTAGTCGGTATGGTAGCACCTTCCTTTTTTGCAATCGGTATTTGTTCGGTATTAATGCGTGAAATCTTTTTGAAGTTTCCTAATTTTAGAGATTAGAAACTCATTAGAATTTTTCAATCATGGCAAAATTTACCCCCGGTGCAAGTATTTCGGAATTGTCCGGCTCAATCGCGAACGTTACTTACTCTCGCAATCGTGGCGGTGCTTATTCGAAAACAAAAATGATTCAGACTAATCCAAACAGTCCGGCTCAGGTTGCAGCTCGTGCATTAACGGCCTCAGCTGTTGCAGCATGGAAGTTGTTGTCTCCGACTATTCAAGATGCGTGGATTCAATTCGCGAACACACAGGAATCAAAACCTATTTTATCAAAGCGCACAAAGCTTTCAGGTTATACTGCCTTTATACGTTTTCACATCACGCGAAATCGTTTCGGTTTGTCTGGTGATCCACTGCCTAAAATTCAAGAACCGTTTACAAACTTTTTTGATTTTAGTTTTACAACCGACACAGGCGCTTTAATAGCTTCGATCACAGGCACTAATTTGGATGCAAATGTGATGGTCGTTTTTTATCTCAGTAATAGCGTGTCTCCTGGTCGCACATCAATTCCTGAAAGCAAGGCCGTCATAATGCACTTTGAGGTGGCACCGAACGGTATTTTAACAGTTGATCTCTCCGCTTTTTGGGTTGCTCGTTTTGGTCCGTTATCTGCAGCTGGAAATAATAAAATATTTTGCAGGATCGAAATAGTTAACCGTCTTACAGCTCAAGCGGTTGCCCTCTTTCGTTCAAGTTCAATAGTTCCGAATGTGGTTCCGTTGGTTGTTGTAACTCAGCCGTTAATCGGTAATATGACTTCGGTGTCACAAGATGGTATCACCTGGTCAGATGATAGTTTGGTTAATGCTGAGCCGTGGCAAGCTGTTACTTACTCGCCTTCTCTCAATTTATTTGTTGCTGTTTCTGTTAGCGGCACTACTACTTCAGTAATGACTTCACCGGATGGAGTTATTTGGACTCTTAGAACTTTACCGTTCAACAAAACTTTTGCTGATGTCCTTTGGATTCCATTCTTAAACTTATTTATTGCCACTGCGATCGATGCCGCTGGAAGTGATATAGCAACTTCATCGGATGGCATCACATGGACATCGAGAACAACCACGGGAAGCACTGGCTTGTATGGCATAGCTTTCGATCCAAGTTCTAATCTTATTGTCGTGTGTGATCCAAACAATGCAGGTTCCAATATTTTAACCTCATCGGATGGCGTTAATTGGAGTACGCAAACCACTCCGGCTAACTTAGAAATTTATGATGTGACTTGGAGTCCATCACTTTCCCTTTTTGTTGCAGTTGGTAACGCTACGTCTACATACAGCGCGATCACTTCACCTGATGGCATCAATTGGACTGCTCGAACTTCTCCAACAGGTTACTTTTTTACAGGTTTAGCATGGTCTCCAAGCCTTGCATTGTTTTGTGCGGTAGCTGCTCAACCCGGCACTGATATTATCATGACTTCACCAGATGGCATAAATTGGACTACACAAACAAATCCATCAATCTCTCTTCTCTTATTCATTGTATGGAGTGCGCGCCTATCGCTTTTCGTGGCCACAAATCCAGACGGTAGCACAGGCCAAATTTTGACCTCACCTGATGGCATCACATGGACCATTCAAACAACGCCAGACACGGGTGCATTTTATGGAATAGTAGCTACTTAATTTTATTGCATGGCTATCTACAAACTTCAACCTGCTACATCACGCATCCTTGGTTCTCGTGGCGGCAATACCTTTCAGCGTTGCGGCCAACAGTTTTCAATTCGCAAACGTGCAAAACCCGTGTTAAAAAAAACTGAATTGTCCACAGCTGTACGAAATGTTTTCGGGTCTATTCAATCACACTTTAGAACGCTTTCAGTTCCTAACGAGCAAACTTTTATTGATGCTACTCCCAATTATTTACGCGTTAATAGTATTGGAAACAATTACGAAATTGAAGCAATAAATTTGTTTGCAAGTGCCAACCTTTCTTTAGTTGCACAAGGTCAAAGCCAAATAGTGAGCATACCTCTCGCGCCCTCTCCTGTGTTTAACCTTCCCGTAAATAGCAATTACGATATCAGTCTTGGTGCTTGGATAATCGCTATGAGTCCTACAGTAGTTCCTGCTGGTTACTTTTTTACTGTTTGGGTTGGCGAAACAATGAGCGACAATAATTCAAGCCCGAATATTTCAAATCTGAAAGTGATTGCTCGATACAATCCAAGCCAGTCCACTAATGCTAATATTGCGGCCAATTATCTGGCGCTGTTTACTAATTTAAATATGACTGTAGGCCGATACATTCCGGTGTTAACTCGTTTTTCTGAACTCGCTACGGGTCAAGTTCTAAGTGAATTTAATTTACATTCACTGATCGTTCCGTGATCGTGCACTCGTTATGGCCGCATTAATTCCTTATCACTAATAAGTCGTTCAACTTATTAGAAATTCATTAGAATTTCATTAGAAGTGTCTCAAATCAAGCAAACTGCAAGGATGTTAATACAAAGCCTTCCAGCGACATTATTACTTCACAAAATAATTGCATACAATTGTGTGCGGTTCATGGTTCTTGGAAGGCTCCGGAAAGTCGTAACGCCAGTGCAGATTTTGGGCTTTTTTGCATAGCTTTTTTGTGTTTCAAGTTGGTTTTGTGTAGTTGATTTATAAGCCTGATCGTTGCCCGCGATCAGGTTTTTTTTTGTGTCACTAACTAAATCAAATAAATATGGAAATCTTAACACTTGGTAACATTAGAAAGGCAAAGGCACGGTACCGCTTTATTGCTCTACGATCAGGCTCAAACATTATCGGAATTAACTGTGCCTTTCCTGTATCAATCTCTCCGGATGAAGAATTTAAAATATCAATTTTCGAGAGTTTGTATCCTATCACTTTCGCGGAGTACATCCGCATTAAAGTTCCTTTTTCATATGCTCATTATTTTTTGTCCTCTGATCAATACTCATCATGTACAAATTAACTTTAGGAGATATTCAGAAAGCAAAAAACAAATATCGTTTTATTGCTTTGCGTTCGGGTCCTTGCGTGTTTGGAATCAATTGCGCAATTCCTGTTTCATGCCGTCCTGGGGATTTGAAAAAACCTTCACCATTCAGCGGGCTTTATCCTATCTCATTTTCCGAATACATTCGAATAAAAGTTCCTTTTGTTGTCACATCTAATAATACCAACCTTAATAATCACTTATTATGAGCGTTACCGAAAAACTTTTGAAAGTCACTAATCAGATTAGTGATTTGCGTTACAAGCTTTCCCATCCTGATCACTTCAACACTTCTGAAATGGACAGAGCTCGTTCTGTTCGCCAGCTCGCTCAGCTCTCACTTGTTCTGGAAAAGTTGGAAAGACTTACAAACCCGGTGCCTGTTGAATCTGAGATAACATGTCAGACACGCTGTAACTGGCCATATTGTAACCTTCCGGGATGTCTTCTCAAGCAGCTTTAAATTTTACTCAACTCTTTAAACACTAAAATTTATGATCACACTCGAGCCTAAAACGATCGAACTAATCAAGTTCGAACTTGAAAACATCCATTTGAAGTATCAACAACCGTTCAACTCTTTTCATGAGGGATTAGCCGTACTTCGCGAAGAATACATTGAACTTGAATCCGAAATCTTTTTTGGAGAAAAAAAGTTAGAGTCTAATCATCTTGTCGTTGCTAATCGTAGCCACACTACTGCTTCACTCGTTCGCCTTGAACATAAATCAAATGTGAGAGATGAAGCTATACAAGTGGCCGCAATGGCTTGCCGGATAATTCAGGAGCTTACTTGATTTTAATAACATACAAATCATTTTTTAAATAATCCATGGAAAATCTATTCACACCAAATTGTATCAGGACAAACTCTGGAATTTATTTCAATGTCTTTGAGCCAACGCTCGAAATGATTTGCATTGAAGATATCGCGCACTCGCTATCGAATCAATGTAGGTTCGGTGGCCATTTGCCCGAATTTTATTCGGTAGCACAACACTGCCTTATGTGCAGCTCACTTGTAAAGCCTGAATACAAGTTACAGGCATTACTTCACGATGCCTCTGAGGCTTACATTTTAGACATTCCGACACCGATCAAAAATAGATTGGACAACTACAAAGTGATTGAGGATCGCTTAATGATTTTAATCAGTAAAAAGTTTGGCTTCAAATACCCTCTCGTGCCGGATGTGAAAGAAGTCGATGAATTTATGCTAAGGTTTGAATGGAATCATTTAATGATGCAAAAGCCATTAACCAAAAAACTCACTGGTCTGCCTCCTAAGTATGCCAAGAGTTTTTTCTTAGAGGCGTTTAATGAGCTGGTACACTTATGAAAATCTTACTCGCATGCTATCACTCAAAGTTTTTGCATGACTTTTTGTTAGCAAACGGTCACACTGTTGTATCATGTGATTTTAAAAAAGCAAAGCATTCAGGCAAACACTATCAATGTGATGTTCGTGAATTGTTTCACATAGATTTTGATTTCATGTTTGCTTTTCCTGCTTACACTTATCTCTGTAAGGCTCAAAATCATTTAGTCTATCACTCGGTTGAAAGGCAAGATAAACAGCGTGAAGCAGCTAGTTTCTTTCGTGATCTATGGCAAGCACCATTCAAGATGATCGCAATAGAAAATCCTATCGGTTACATTAATACTCACGTAAAGGCTCCAAGTCAAATCGTTTATCCTTGGATGTTTGGTGACCCTTATTCAAAAGATATCTGTCTATGGCTTCGCAACGTGCCACCATTGATAAGCACGTTAATCAATCCTGTTCGCAAGTCCGTGAGGAATCATACAAACAGCAGAATGACTCAGGACATGCGCTCAGTCATACGCAGTTCATGGGATCACTTTCCTTTGATGTGTGCCGCAATCGCTAATCAATGGGCACCCCCCCCATTGGTTTATCCTACGTCCTCATTGCTCACCGAAATATGAGCGCCCCTGTCCTGCGCTATCCGGTGCTTCAAATTCGACCCAATTCCTTGCTGGTCTACGAGCGTTCTGAATGGCATGGTTCGGGCAGTCGTAAAAATAAGTCTCGCCAGGCTCGTGCAAATGAGCCGCAACTGGCTTTCATGGAAGTTTCCAATCCAAAGTCCGCTGCGGACAACAATTTTGATGAAAATCGCAAAACAGCATATTCCGGCCACATGTCTCCCGGTGCCAAGAAAAGACTAAAGCGGGCTATCAATACAATCATAGCTCAAGCCACTTTGAAAACCTTCATAAACCCGACAACAGGTAACGAAGTAAAGTTTAGATGCAACTTTGTCACGCTTACAATTCCTGTTTCTCAGGGCGCGATCACGGACAAAAAGATCAAAAAAGACTGCCTCGATGTGTGGTTGAAATACGCTCGCAGGGTTTTCAAACTCAAGTCTTACGTGTGGCGAGCTGAGAGACAAAAAAACGGGAACCTCCATTTTCATTTAATAACTGACGTTTATATACCTTATGATCAGTTACGTGACAGTTGGAACGACAGGCTCGAACGGTTAAACTTGATTACCGAATTTGAAAAAAAGCATGGCCATCGCCACCCCAATTCAACCGATGTTCACAGCATTTTCAAAATCAATGATCTTGCTGCTTACATGATCAAATACATGTCGAAAGGCGGGCTCTCACCGATGGACGTTTCAATTATCAACGGTTTGAAATTTCCTGCCGGTTCTTCACCACATCGCAAAGCTTCAAAACGTCTTCAGGAATGTTTGTCCCTGGCAGATGAACCCCTTGGCGGGAAAATTTGGGATTGCTCCGCAAATCTCAAGTCAGTTAAACCAGCAGAAGTATTTTTAGAAACTGAGTCCCTCGATATCTGGATGACGGAGAAACAGCGCGATGATGTTTGGATAAAGGAGGAAACAACATTTTCGATGATCGTATACAAGCCTTGGCAATTCAAGGAAGTTCTTAAAGGTCCGCTCAAGGTCAGTTACAATGCATGGATTGAACAAGTACGCAATTACGAAAAGCCAAATTTTACAACTAAACAGAAAAAAGATGCCGATCGATTACAAACTTTATCCACGGGACTGGAAAACTCGCATAGTTCCGGCAATCAAAATCAGGTCACAAGGAAAATGCGAGCATTGCAATCGGGCAAATTACTCAGTAGTCTATTCGATGAAGATTGCCCATTTTAGAAAAAACAAAAAGTGTTTTCGTGCGCTGTGGCTGGATGCTCCTCCGGTAAATACTATATATCGCAAAGTAAAGGTTGTGCTTACTGTTGCGCATTTAGATCATGATCGAGATAACTTTTCGGTGAGCTATGATCGCTTAAAGCATTTGTGCCAGCTGTGTCACTTTCGCTATGACTCAGAAAACCGCGCAAAGAGGTCTAAAAATGCCAAGGGTGTGTTTCAACAAGCAACCGAACATCACGAATATGTGAACAGTAATAAAAAGATATATGTGTATGTAAACTCTCAGCTCTCAACAATCACAGTGGAAAAAAAGGCCGACTACGAGCAGTTAAGTAAAGATGAGTGAGTAGCAAAGCAGGTATCAAAGTGAAGGTAAGTCAACAGGAGAAAAATAATGAGTTAGTATGTTGGCTACAGTTGTTTATCACTAATAGTCTAAGTGTAAAGTAAAATCACAAATCAAGAATTACGAAAGCATAGTTAAAAAGCAGTGAGGGAAAGGAAGGTGAATGAGTTAGAATAAAATGTAGCTGGATGGAAATAAAATAAGTCTTAGTAGATGTCACAACTCAACAATTTCAAAGGCTTACATCATGAAAGGAAAGTGAAAGAGTTAGAATAAAATGTAGCTGGATGGAAATAGAATAACTCTTAGTAGATATCACAACTCAACAATTTCAAAGGCTTACATCATGATCGATTTTTAATTTGCAGCAACTATTTAATTGAGTCACAGTAACTAAACATTCTTACAATGAAAGCCCAGATATTAAGCATCATCACAACTATACAGATTGATCAGTACCAAGTTGACATAAGCTATAATTTTTCAAGTAGGGAAATCGAAATATTTGTTGATGCTAATCTTCATTTACGCTGGCACTTCAATCC
>Ga0163155_10002807_pt1 | contig 19179 bp, 22 predicted proteins | sample OliLakLV19SP4G1_FD_148611 | JGI IMG/M metagenome (GOLD analysis project Ga0163155, IMG submission 148611) | Freshwater microbial mat bacterial communities from Lake Vanda, McMurdo Dry Valleys, Antarctica - Oligotrophic Lake LV.19.SP4.G1 | ecosystem: Environmental > Aquatic > Freshwater > Lake >... | reverse complement strand
CTGGTGACCACAAGCTCTATCACTCTGGTTTTTCAAATTTACTGCAGATGCCAGAGTTTTTCGACATCAATGTCATGCGTCAAGTGTTGAGCATGATTGAAGAAATTCGTGTGCTGGAGGAGATCTTCGACCTGGGAGCCAGCGAAAGTATTATTCGTGTGGTATATGGAGAAGAGCTTGGGAATCGGTTCTTGGCTCCGGTAGGCGTGATCTTTATGAACTTTGATATTCATGATGTCCACTGCCGAATTGGGGTTATTGGTTCACATCGCTTTGATTACCCATACATCATTCCCATGATGAAGTATTATCGTGCACTGATTAATGAAATTTTAGAAAAGAACGAGGTGGAAATTTAATTATGACCAAGCCACAAGATCAAAAAGCAGACAAGATGAACTTAGAAGACCAAATTGATCAAGATGATCAAGTCGGGCCTGAAGAAGAGCCAGAGGCTACTTTTCAAGCTGGAGACCACGACGACTGCCAAAAAGAGATCGCACAGCTTCAAGAAGCCGTGCGCAAAGCTCAAGAAGATGAGCGTCGTGCATTTGCAGACTATCAAAACGTAGTTCGCAGAGCTCAAGAAGAGAAAAGTAAAATCATCAAGTTTGCCGCAAAAGATGTGGTGATGTCGGTCTTGCTTCCACTAGATCATCTGCACCTGGCTAAAGAACAGCTCAAGGATCATGGTCTGGACATGGTGTATCAACAGTTTCAAATGGCCCTTCAAGGGCAAGGAGTACAAGAGATCGAGGCGATGGGGCAGCCGTTTGATGAAGAGAAGATGGAAGTCATTGATAAACGACCAGTCAACGACCCCATTCAAGAAAATGTAGTAATTGGTGTCACCCAACGTGGATACACTTTACATGGAGAAGTTATTCGTCACGCCAGAGTGGTCATCGGCGTGGCACAGGATAAGTAAGTACAAATCGGGCCATTGGCCCACTACAAAGCAATACCTATAGGAGGTAATTATGGCATCAGGCAAAATTATCGGAATCGATCTTGGAACCACCAACTCAGCAGTCGCTGTGATGGAGGGTGGAACTCCAAAAGTTATTCCTACAGCGGAAGGTCGAAACACTTTCCCCTCAATCGTTTCATTTAAGGGTGACAGCTTCACTGTTGGTGACGCTGCCAAGCGCCAAATGGTGCTCAACTCTAAAGCAACGATTAACTCAGTCAAACGTTTCATGGGGCAAAAAGCTTCTTCAGATAAAGTGAAGAACGCGATCAAACATGTTGCTTACGACGTTGTTTCTGGAAAAGACGGTATGGCTGTTGTTAAGGTTGGTGACAAGGAGTACACACCACAAGAAATTTCCGCCAAAATTTTGAGTAAAGCCAAAGCAGACGCCGAAAGCTACTTAGGACAACCAGTCACTCGCGCAGTGATTACTGTGCCAGCCTACTTCGATGACGCACAGCGCCAGGCTACCAAGCAGGCAGGTGAGATCGCTGGACTGACTGTAGAGCGCATCGTTAACGAACCAACCGCAGCTGCCCTTGCATACGGACTGGATAAGTCCCACTCCGGCATGATTGCTGTCTACGACCTTGGTGGTGGAACCTTCGATATCTCTATCTTAGAAATTGGTGATGGAGTTTTTGAAGTCAAGTCAACCAACGGGGACACGTTCCTTGGTGGAGACGACTTTGATAGCAAGATCATCGAGTGGATTATGTCTGAGTTCAAGAAAGAAACAGGCAAAGATCTTGCCAAAGATCCACAAGCTATGCAGCGTATTAAAGACGCCGCTGAAAAAGCCAAGATCGAGCTTTCCTCTGCAGCACAAACGGAAATCAACCAACCATTCATCACTCAAGGTGATGATGGACAAGCACTTCACTTAACCATGACGTTGACTCGTGCCAAAATGGAAGAGCTAGTAGATGAACTCATTCAACGTTCATTTGGTCCAGTCAAAAAGGCAATGGATGACGCCAAACTCAAGCCATCAGATATCGGTGAAGTAGTGTTGGTTGGTGGTATGACTCGCATGCCTAAGGTGCAAGAAGAAGTCAAAAAGTTCTTTGGTAAAGAGCCACATAAAGGTGTGAATCCAGATGAAGTTGTTGCAATTGGTGCAGCTGTTCAGGCTGGTGTCATTTCTGGAGACGTCAAAGACGTGGTGTTACTCGATGTGACTCCATTGACGTTAGGTCTTGAGACACTTGGAGGAATTCGTACAGCACTCATCGAGCGCAATACGACCGTTCCAACCAGCAAGTCACAAACCTTCTCTACCGCTGCAGATAACCAAACACAAGTTGAGATCAACGTCTTGCAAGGTGAGCGTCAAATGGCCGTGGACAACAAGTCACTGGGCCGCTTTATCTTAGATGGTATTCCACCAGCACGTCGCGGAATGCCTCAGGTTGAAGTCACCTTTGACATCGACTCTAATGGTATTTTGCACGTCACTGCCAAGGATAAAACCAGTGGTAAAGAGCAGAAGATTACCATTCAAAACTCCACCAATCTTTCTGACGAAGAAGTCGAAAAGATGCGTGCTGAAGCAGAGAAGTACGCTGAGGATGACAAACGCAAAGTAGAGTTGATCGAAGCCAAGAACCACGCCAACAGCGTTGTGTTTGAGCTCGAGAAACAAATGAAAGACTACGGTGACAAGCTTGAAGAAGCTGATCGCGGCGTCATCAACGAGAACATCAAGAAATTAAAAGAACTCGCTGAGAAAGATGATGCAACTAAAGAAGATTTGGACAAAGCATCTGAGGAAACGTTAACTTCTGCGCAAAAACTTGGTGATGCGATGATGAAAGCACAACAAGCTGCTCAAGGTGGTCCAGCCGCCCCAGGAGCTGAGGGTGCTGCGGATGGGCAAGCTCAAGAAGCCAAAGCCAAAGCCACAGACGCAAAAGATGATAAAAATGCCGAAGAAGGTGAAGTGGTGAAGTAATGACATTGGCCGGACTCTCATACTACTTAGTCAGTCAGTTTGAAGAGTTCGGCCGATTGTTGATCACTCCAGCGACATTCTTTTTCGAAAACTACCCCGACCTGAACCAAAATGTGTATGGAGTAGTTCTTGGAGTCGCTGCCATCCTCGGATTTCTTAACACTTTTGGTGTTAGTCGCTACTTGATTGATAAACTGTTTGCCAAGCAAATTTCAGAAGTCTCAGTGAGAGTAAGAACGATATTTGCCGTGGTTTTAACCGGTTTTCTGGCTTTTATCATGTCTGCACTGGCATTGATTCTGGCCGAGTTTCTTACCGGACAAAGACTGCTGTTTGTATTGGCTACAGCCGTTATGTTCCCACCTGCAGGATTCTTTTTTGGTGGATTTGCCTATGCCACCATTGCTCTCGTTCCGCCCGTGTTCTGGTACGGCCTTGTGCTGATCCGATTCAGCCAAAAAGCGAGGATATACAAATCACTCATTCTCAAGTCAGTCGCAGCTTTGTTTTTTTTCTGTAGTGTGGCCGCGTTGACAGCAATGACAACTGATATGAGCTGGGATGAAGGTGGAGCTGATGCTCATCATATGCACGCAGTCGTCAAAAACACCTGTCTCCTTGATGCACAAAAAGTGAACTGTCCTCAACGACTTGAAGACTTTGCGAAAGTTGAGCCAAGCTTCATGCAGAGGATTCTCGATAGGAATCAAGTCTTTTATAGTTACAATTCTCAGAAGAATGAGTATGTTTTGGTGGTCAGATATAGCCCGCGGAAGGCACTCCTCTTTTCACAGCTGTTAAAATCACCACAACAAAACGGAAATCAAGCAAATGACTTTCAGCTGTTAGACGTCGATACCATTGGCAAAGATAGAATAAAAGAGATGCCTGAATTTGCCAAAGAGTTCGAGTATCTTCCAGATTGGAATAAAAGGTAAAACTGTACTATGTCTACGAATCGTGATTACTACGAAATCCTGGGTTTGAAAAAAGGTGCCACTGCCGCAGAGATTAAATCGGCGTACCGTAAAATGGCACTGAAGTTTCATCCAGATCGAAATAAAGAAAAAGACGCGGAAGAAAAGTTCAAAGAAATTAACGAAGCATATCAAGTGCTCTCGAATGATCAGAAAAAAGCTGCGTATGACCAGTTTGGTCATGCGGCCTTTGATCCGGCTTCAGGAATGGGTGGTAACCCGTTTGCAGGTGGTGCGCAAACCGGTCCGTTCACTTGGTCTTATCAAACAGGGGCCGGCTCAGGTGGAAATCCTTTTGAAGGAATGGACTTCAATGACCCCTTCGAAATTTTCGAGAGCTTCTTTGGTGGTGGTTTTGCGGGAAATGCTAGACGTCGACCACGGTATTCTTTAACGATTAGTTTCATGGATGCTGTGAACGGCGCTGAAAAAGAAGTTGAGATTGAGGGTAAAAAACGGACAATTAAAATTCCAGCAGGTGCCGATGATGGCACTCGTTTGCGCTTCGATGATTTTGAGCTGAGTTTTAGTGTTCGTCCAGATGACTACTTCAAACGCGAAGGGAATGATCTCTACGTTGATCAGCACATTTCGTACACCTTAGCAGTCTTGGGTGGTGAGGTGAATGTCAAAACTTTAGATGGTACACTCAAGCTAAAGGTACGAGCGGGCACACAGTCACATACCTTGGTTCGACTTCGCAACGAAGGCGTCAAACGCATTCAAGGAAATGGCCGTGGAGATCTGTACGTGCGCTTAGTAGTGACGGTCCCGCCCAAAGTGAACAAAGAGCAAAAAAAACTCCTTGAGCAACTCAAAGAGTTAGAAAACGCATAGCAGAAAGAACACAGTGACAACTGCATCTGGATTGATGTTTTATCACGACGCATCTGGACAACTTTATCTTCACTTGCCGTTGGCTCCCACTTTACTTGTTCTGTTGATCTTACTCATTGCTCTTAAGATAAAAATCTTATCGATCGGTTTCTTTTCAAAAAAAGAAAACCTTTCGGAGCTTTCGTATGATTCTGACATGGAAACTTTCAGTGATGATCGAGTTCCGTACGAACCAAAACTACACTCGAACAATCAAGTTCGGCGCATTGACTTATGAAAACCAGAGATCTCATTAAGCCACTTCAAGAATCCGACAAAGGCTGGCTAGCGATTAACGAACAAAACGAAGTTGTTGAGTCGGAGCTATCTTTTGCGGAGATCTGCAAAAAAGTTGAGAAGTCTCGTAAAAAATTAATCATCGTGCCCGCTGCGGAGTCGTATAGCGGAGTGTTGGCATGAGTACCTTTTCCTACCCATACGTCGAACCGCAACGTGGAGTCTTTCTCCCGTGGATCATGGTCCGTTTAGGGAATAAAAAAGAGGGAACTCGTCTGTCTAAGCCCGTGGTGGCGTTGGTGGACTCTGGTGCAGAGGTCAGTTTCTGCTCGAAAGAAATTGCTGAGTACTTAGGGATCCAGCTGCGTAACAGCACGGCGCAAGACTTCACCACTGCCAACAACGGCACGTTCACTGCGTACAAAGTGAATGATCTCAAGCTGTATGTTTGCAAGAGAGCCTACGCTTGTGAATTTTACGTGACGGACTCACTTCCATCTCAACTCCCGATCATTCTTGGACAAAAAGGCTTCTTTGATCATCACAAAGTGTCATTCAACTTCAAAAAGAAGGAAATGACTTTAGAAATAATGTAGTGCTACTGAATACGTTGTGCGTCGTGCTGAGCATAGTCTGTACGGATTAAATCACCCAGTCGTTGAAGGATAATTTGGCTTCCATGAGTGTTGTAGTGACAACACGGATCGAAATAAATAGTCTCGGTATGGTCTTTGAATATTTGAGTAAAGTCGTAGAAAGATACGCCGTGAGTGTCCGAAAGAACTTTGCCAGCCTTTCTCATTTCTGGATAGAGCGTTTCGACTGCCTCTTTATATCGGTACGCATGCATATAGAACGAATCATCTGGGAGACTCGATACATATGCTGTTTTTAGTTCGGTTGGGTTCAATGGTTTAGAGTCTGGAAGGTACTGATTTGGCTGCAAAACGTGATAGTAACGAGCCCCGTTACTTTCAGCGATTCTCGCCATCTGGAGCGAGCTTTCACGCCACACGCTCAGCGAAGTAGCGAAAACATCTTCTTTGGTGACCGGTGGCGTTGGGCCTTCCACTTGAACTGATTGTTCTTGAGTATTGAGCAGTTCTGCCAGATGCGCATCAAGTTTCTGAAGTTGGTGCGAGAACGTTTTGTCACCCAGGTGCCAAACCAACAACCCTAACTGCGAGTATCTTAAGTTGGAGTAACGAAAGAAGTTCGCCCATTGACTGCGATAACTCTGAATTTGTGCGGTTTGGCCAATGACTGTTAAGGTAGGAATATGAACAGATTTTCTGGCGTATAAATTCCATGCTCTAGGGTAAAAAGCAGTGACACTAGCGTCAAAGTTATCAGAGTATGGGAGTGCTGCGTCGTTAAATCCGTCCAAATTGATGATGATGTCGAACTCTCCACCAAGCGAAAGTAAGTAATTGAGCGCCATCAGCTGTTGAGGTTGTTTGTAGCCACCTAATGCAGTCGAGACAACTTTTACTTCTTTACTCTCATATCCAGGATTCTGGCGGACCTGGTCAATGAGGTCATTGAGGTTGTCCTGGTAGATATGCCAAGCTACTGAGCCGCCAAAAAGGCCCACGATCACTGTATTTGGACTTCGTTTGTAGAGTGATTCTTGACCTTGAAATCCATATTTGTTGTACGGGAAGTCCTCTTTTGGGTTTCGTACGAAACCCAGGTACGGGTGCATGACGTCCTGCTGCATCCAATCGAGCTGTTCAGTGTTTTGATGGCCGTTGATTTCCTCAGTGTTTTGAGTCGGTGAAAAATTGACGTTATCGAGTGCGTATCTCAAGGGAACCGGGAGCAAATAGGAGCGTCCAGTTACTTGAAGGATCGTCGGCAGTGTTATCTCGATGAGGAACATGGTGACCAGTGCAGAAATAAGAACGAGTCCTATTTTGAGTACCGAGCTGCTCATCTTGGCTTTTACAGGCATTTGCGATATAATACACTCATTCGAGAAGGACCGCCAAACGCTGTCCTTTTTTTATAAAACAAGCAATTGAAGAAGAAATCCCCTCAAGGGTAATACTCAAAGGAATTTATGTCCGCCACAAAAGTCGCCCGAACCGAGTTTGCAGCTGCCATCGCCCAAATCGCTAACGAACGAAATATCGCCCCAGAATCTATCTTGGAAGGTATTCGCCAGGCTTTAGTTTCTGCATACCGCAAGCAGTTCGGTCCACTGGGTGAAGAGTCTCACTACATCGCTAATGTCGATGAAGACACTGGTGAGTCCAAGATCTTCAAGTATCCGGTCCTGGAGATGGACGAGGAAACAGGCGAAGCGCTGAAATGGGACGACAAAAAAGGTGAAGACGTGACTCCAGCTGGTTTTGGACGCATTGCCGCTCAAACCGCCAAACAGGTCATCTTGCAACGTATTCGTGAATCTGAAAAAGATCAAATTCTGGCTGACTATTCTGGGAAAATTGGAGAGATCGTTTCCGCCCAAGTTTTGCGTATGGACGGCAAGACCGTGGTGCTCGACGTTGGTCGTGGCCAGGGGATCATGCCTCCAGAAGAGCAGATGCGTGGTGAGTTCTATCGTTTGAACAATCGTGTCACTGTCTTGATTCGAGAAATCCGTGAGACTCACAAAGGTCGTGCGATTATCGTCTCCCGTGCTGCCAAAGAGCTCGTTTCTAAGTTATTCGAACGTGAAGTTCCAGAAGTCGCTTCTGGCGCTGTCAAGATCGTCAACATCGCTCGTGAAGCTGGTGTTCGCACCAAGCTCGCAGTGCAGTCCACTCAAGAAGGTGTTGACCCAGTTGGCTCATGTGTCGGACAACGTGGCGTTCGTGTCCAAGAAGTGATTCGAGAGTTGAACAACGAAAAGATCGACATTATTCCGTTTACCGAAGACAAATCTGCATATCTGCGAGCGGCCTTAGCTCCAGCAGAGAACTTACAAGTGGAGATCGACGAGATGAGCAAGATGGTTGTGGTCACCGCCCCAGATGACCAACTTTCATTGGCCATTGGCCGTGGTGGACAAAACGTCCGTTTAGCTGCAAAGCTAACAGGCTACAAGATCACGATTCAGTCAGCCAGCGGTGATGTGCAAACGCTCGCTACTGGTCTTGAAGAGTACGAAATCGACACATACGAAGTCATTACTCCAGAAGTCCGTGCCATCTTGATTCAGAACAAGTTGACTACCTTGTCAGACTTGGCCCGCTTCAAGAACCGCTGGACAGACATGGTAGAGATTCCAGATAATCAGAAAAAAGTATTGTTAGAAAAAGTAGCTGCTTTTGAGCAGGAAATGGCGGAGCGTGACGAGCTGCATCCTCGCACTGAACGCCCACCAAGAAGTATCTAATGGCTATTCAAAACAGACCACCAATCGTCACTATCATGGGCCACGTCGACCACGGCAAGACGTCGCTACTTGATTTCATTCGCAAGACCCACGTTGTGGCTCGTGAAGCTGGTGGTATTACGCAGCATATTGGTGCGTATCAAATTGAGTTTAAAGGTAAGAAAATTACTTTCATCGATACCCCAGGACACGCTGCTTTCAACAAGATGCGCGCTCGTGGTGCTCGAGTCACTGACTTGATTATTTTGGTTGTGGCAGCCAACGATGGCGTCAAACCACAAACCGTCGAGGCCATTCGTCACATTAAAGAAGCCAACGTTCCAATCATTGTCGCTATCAACAAGATCGATATGCCAAACGTCTACCCAGACATGGCTAAGGCTCAATTGGCGGAAGAAGGAATCTTAGTTTCTGGCTACGGTGGCGATGTTGATACAGTAGAGCTGTCCGCCAAAACTGGACAGAACATAGACCAACTTCTTGACTTGATTCTGGTTACTTCCGAACTTCAAGACTACAAAGCCGACCCAGCTGCCGATCTTCGAGCAGTCGTGATTGAGTCCACTATGGACAAAAATCGTGGCCCAGTAGCAACAGTGATTGTTCAAGAGGGTACACTCAAAGTACGCCAAGACATTGAAGCTCCTTCCCGCAAAGAAGGTGACGAACAGAAGATTTTTGAAGGCCGTGTTCGTCAACTCGTAGATGAAAATCGCAAATCACTCACCGATATTACTCCTGGTTCTCCAGCAGAAATCATTGGTTTCACAGAAGTGCCTCCTGTAGGTTCTTACGTCTTTGAAAAAGGAAAAGTTCCAACAGAGTTGCCAACCGCATTGAGCTCTACAAATGCCAACGTTGAGATCGATCCGTTTGCAGAGATGTTTGAAGAAAAGCCAAAACTGAAGTTAATGTTCCGCGCCGACGTTCAAGGGACACTCGAAGCGATCGAGCAGAATCTTGATCCAGAAGCCATGAACTTACTTCGAGCCGGCGTTGGTGAAGTGACTGAAGATGACGTTGATTTCGCCGAGACAACTGGTTCAACGATTTACGCTTTTCACGTCAAAGTGTCAAAGCAAATTGAAGAAAAAGCTCGTGCCGCTGGCGTCAAACTGAAAAAGTACGACGTGATCTACAAAATGCTTGAAGATCTCCAGAAGCAGATGCTGAAGTTGATCGAGCCAACCATCGACGAGGTGGTATTGGGCGAAGCAGAAGTTCTTCAACTCTTCGAGATGAAAGGTGATCGTATCGCAGGCTGTCGCATGATCACTGGTGAAATGAAGAAAACAGATCTACTGCACTTGAAGCGTGAAGACAAGATTATCGGTGACCCAGAGATCAAAAGCTTGATGCATGGGAAAGAAATCATCGACTCAGTCAAAGCCAAGAACGAGTTTGGTATAACCTTCAAACGCAAAAAAGAAGACTTCCAAATTGGTGATCGCCTGATTGTCTACAAGGTAGAAGAATAAAGGCTCTCAATCATATATAGTTTCATGTTATATGCAGGGGATTTCTTGGGCGAAGCACTTTCTTCACCAACGTAGCTTTTATTTTCCGCTGGTAGTTTTTTTACTCTCAAGAGTTCTTTTGATGGGCGTGAGTGAGCTGAGTGACTCTTCCTTGGTTACCATTCCTGGCCGCCCCTACATCACTGGCGTAGAAAATCCAGCCAAAGTTTTTTCTTATCCTGAAAATTCCTTCGTAAACAACATGACTCGTTGGGACGGAGCTCACTATATCTTGATTAGCCAACATGGCTACGTTGGAACGAGTGAAAAAAACAGACTCGCAGTGTTCTTCCCGCTGTACCCAGCAAGTGTGGGCCTCTTGGCAAGACTCACCCAGATAGACATACCCGTTGCCGGAGTGGTGCTGAGTAATGTGTATTTTCTGCTGGCGTTGTATGTGCTCTATTTTTTTGTGCGAGATCGATGGAAGAACGAGAAAGTGGCAGCCTCAACGTTAATCTTTTTGGGAGCATTTCCGACTTCGTTTTTTTATTCAGCGATGTACAGCGAATCGCTATTTCTGCTCCTGAGTATTTTTTCTTTTTGGATGATGGAACGTAAACGGTGGCTGATTGCAGGTGTAGCAGTCTCTCTTGCCACTGCAACAAGAGTAGTAGGATTGGCCTTGGTTCCAGTCTTACTCTTGTTTATAGCAGAGGAGTTCTGGAAAGTTCGACTCTCCTGGAGAAAGAACTTGAAAATGGTACTCACTATGGCAGCTTCATTACTGGTGAGCCCACTTGGGATATTCTTGTACTCTAGGTACTTAGAACAGGCCTTGGGTAACTCATTACTCTTTATTCACGCGCAGTCGCTATGGGGGACGAATACCAGCTTTATCGGAAGCTTGCAGGACATATTTGAGGTGATCATGATGGGCCAAAGTGATCCTAGATTTGCCCTCATGAGCGGTTCGCTCTTAGGGATTCTGTTCTTCATTCTCAGCTTTTACTACCTATGTAAACACGTGGACTACAAGTACGTTGGATACTCCTTGATGCTCTTTTTCATCCCTTTTCAGGTTAGGGCAGAGTCTTTACTTCGTTACTGTGGGCTCATTTTCCCTCTCTTTATTGCATTGGCATTAGCTCGACGTGAACAAGGTTTTACTCAAGTGTACCTCTACGTGTGCACTGGTTTGTTGATCGCTTTTTACCTGATTTTTATCAACTGGGGTCTGTTTTACTAAGAGAGGGATTCTGTCTTTCAGCTAGGAGGGTGAAAACAGCCCTGATCTGGTATAATACAGTTATTAATAAATGGTTGCTTTTCTGGTTTGCCCGGACTCGCCGTCCGACTCTGCTCGCCAGCAAAGGAAGGATACCTATGGCATTGAACACTCAAGCCAAGTCACAAATTATCAAAGATTACGCCTTATTTGAGGGCGATACTGGATCTCCAGAGGTACAGGTAGCGTTGTTGACCTTTTCGATCAACGAGCTGACTGAACACTTGAAGAAACACAAAAAAGACAACCACTCACGTCGTGGTCTTTTGAAACAGGTTGCCAAACGCCGTCGTTTACTGAACTTCTTGCTCAGTAAGAGTGAAGAGCGTTACAGAGTCTTAATCAACCGTCTTGGTTTGACCAAGTAAGGTAGGTGCGAAAGCACTCACAATGACCTCAAGCCCTCGGCGAAAGCCAGGGGCTTTTTTATGCTACCATTTATTTCCATGAGAAATACCTTGAGTGCTTGGCAACACTATCTGACGCAGAAAGTTCCAAATTGGTTCACACTGGTTTTGGTTTTTGCTTTCTTTTTTTATTCTTTTGTGATACCTGTTTTCGGAAATTCTGATCAAGAATATTGGTTGGAGTGGACTACAGCAATTCAAAATTTTGGTTTAGGCGCGGTCTACCATGAGAGCGGAGCTAACTATCCGCCTGCCTTTCTTTACGTTTTAGCCTTATGGGGACGATCTAGTCAGTTGTTGGGAGGCTCATTGTCCCAAAACTTTGGGCTCTTAAGAAGTTTCGTATTGGTTTTTGACATATTGACGTTGTTTATCTTGGGGAAGATTCTTCAGAAGATTAACCTGAGTAGGTGGCCAATTTTGCTGATGTTGCTTAACATAGGGTGGTTGTACAACACTTTGATTTGGAGGCAAGTAGATGCAGTTTTTACTTTTTTTTTGGTACTTACCGTGTACTTGTTGCTCTCAAAAAAAATTCTTGTGGCCACGTTATGTTTCCTGGTTGCACTGAATACCAAAGTTCAGTCAATCGTTTTTCTTCCAACTTTTCTGCTGGTACTTGCTGATGGTATGGACTGGCACCATAGTCGAAAGACTTTGGGCAGTTCGTTGCTGAGCCTAGTGCGTGTCGTTGTTGCTGTCGTCGTCCTTCAGTGTTTTCTGCTCTTACCATTTTTCCAGGCTGGAACTCTTCAACTAGCCTGGTACTCAGTCACTCAGTCGGTTGATTATTATCCAGTCATCTCTGCAAACGCCTATAATTTCTGGGTGGCGCTCCTGTCTCCAGACATAATATGGAGCTCAGACGCAGTTATCATCAGTCATTTATCCTATAAACAATGGGGGCTTCTGCTTTTTGGGGTAGCTTCCTTCATCTCTTTGCTCCCTCTGGCAGCGCTCGTATGGAAGAGACGATTTACCAGGCTGGAGCTGCAGAAAAAGTGGGAGATCACTTCAGCTAGCACTGCACTCACTTTTGGTGCATTTTTTCTTTTTAATACACAGATGCACGAGCGCTATATGCACCCAGCGATTGTTTTTTGTGCGCTCTTTGCGCTAGTTTCTCGAAAAAAATGGAGTTACCTTTGGGTAGTTGTGTGGTCATTCCTCTACTTTCTCAATCTAGAGGTGGTAAATTTTGCCTTTCCTGCTGTGCATATCATTGAAGAAAATTTCTTGATCATTACTATTTCCAACTCGTATCTACTGATGTTTATGTGGGCGCTCTTCTGGTTCTATCATGATTATTTTTGGCGCAGCCAGTAAATCTCAAAGGTTGAGTAACACATCCCATTTTCGATACGTTGAAACTCTGGATAGCGATATGGAAGACGAAGACTTTGTAGAGCCTCGTCACAAAATTGTGTAGGATTAGGTGCATCTAGAGTGCTGCACACCAGGATTGCTCGGGTAGGAGCAGGGTTGAATGAAGTGAATCCATCATCATAATTCTCATAAAATCGGGTAAATTGCTGACCACTGATAAGTTCTAATGGCAGTGTGAGTGCGTGTTCTTTTCCAAAAAGATCACTATCGTACACGCTCGTCATAAATGAGTAATCGGGGGTTGTTCGAAGAATGTACTTTGCTACATCTTGATAGTGTGGATATGAATAATACTCCTCCTTCCAAAAGTGGTAGGACCAAGACTGCATTGACGAAAGAACGAAGATTCCTAGCAAAGTGCCAAATGCCAGGAGTCTCACGAACTTCCAATTTTGAAGGTAGATACCAGCTACTTCGGTGACCGCTACAGCAAGTATGAAAATGAGAATAAATCCTGTGATATCCGTTTGGACTCTTAGCTGATCCGGATAATTTTCTATCCTTACAGCTCCAGATAGCGTTATTGTGGCCAGCAAGGTGAACAGAATCAAAAGCTGTCGCTTCACTTTAGATTGTGGGTGGATGAGTGCTAGTATCGATGTTACCCCTAGAAGCATTAAGAGTCGGTTTGTCCATTGAAAAAAAACACCTTGAAAATTCTGATAGATCAACCGAATAAACTGTTGGAGTATCTCAGCCACAGGGACATCCCCTTGATGACTGAATATTCCCTAGGTAATCGAGGGCGTTCGTACAAGAAAAAGTGGTAGTCCAAAAAATGAGATGACTGGGATGTGAAGAAAGAAAAAAAGAGTCACATAATACGTGCCATATACGAGAGAGCTGATCAACCGTTCGGCAATTTTTTTGTTAAAACTCAATTCTGAGACGAAGAACAGAACGCTGAACGGAATAAGCACACTGTAATGAAATGACACCGAGCTGACGAGGAGTGTGAGTGAAAGCACATTTATCGGGCGAGATCGTTTTTTCAAAGATCGAATGAACAATGCTGCTGCCAGCAAATACATAGGCATTCCTACCTGAAGACCAATGATGATCCGACTGGAATCAACGTACTTGAGGCTCAATGCAAATACAGCTGCTGAAAGTAACCCTGCTTTGCGATTGCTCATTTGGGTAGCAATTGAGTACATCGTTGCAACCGAAAGCGAGAAGATAGCAGCGTTTACGTACAAGAATCCATCTAAAGTGCGGCCAATTTTCCAGAAAAGTGACAAGTAGTAGTAATACCACGGCGGATACTTGAGTATGGTGGGATACCCATCTAAAGTATGAGTGTGAAACCCAGAAGCATGGTGTCCTAAAAGCGGATGGTCGTCATACATCCAGATGTGATAGCTGGTAAGTAGATCCCGTGATCGGTCATAGTCCCATCGTACTCTTTCGGAGATATTGACGGTTCGAAGATAAAAAGAAACTCCAATTAGGACAACCAGAATAATTGCGGTAGCTGCTTGCGCAAAGAAAGTGGTATCAAGCCGTGACATGGTGAGTTGATTCGTTCATGGAAGCTATGATAGCTGGATTTTGATTTAAAATGTATCGCTATTAGATCTAGCCATGAGGGGATATGATATTCGTCAGGATTTTCGTTTATGACTTCGACTAAACCCACTCAGCGTTTAATAGCTCTTGATGGAATTCGTGGCCTAGCAATTGCATTGGTAATTTTTAATCACATCCCATTAGGTATTTTGTACTCGAAAATACCATTGCTCAGTCCATTGTGGACTATCTTACTTTCTAATGGAAAAACAGGCGTCAGTTTATTGTTTTTATTGAGTGGCTTTTTGATGACTTGGTCAAGCACCCGTTTTTTTAGACAGTTTTTAAACGACTTTGGAACTGTTGTTTGAATTGGATAGGTGACATTTTGAGAGCAGAGTGAATACGGTGGTGATTGTAGTCATGGATAGTTTGGTGGATAGCTTCAGTCAGTTGTCCAGTATCTGTGAATCGGTCAAACTCCAGACCAAGATCAGTTTTGAAGTTGTTGAAGAATGACTCTTGATAGCCATTTTCCCAAGGTGAAGCTTTTTTGCTCATGGAAACAGTGGTGCCGAAGCTTTGCACAAAGCTGGTATATTCTTGACTCGTGTATTCAACTCCTTGGTCTGAATGAATAACTTGTGGTGGGATCATTTCTTGATTAATCAGTGCATCAAGAAATGCTTCTAACACAAGATACTTTGTGTGTGTATTTGCAATGGGTCTAGTAAAGATAAGCACAAATTAGCGTGCTAAAATAACGACTAGATCAATGAAAAACAAGTATTGCAGGCGTTCACGAATCACTGAGGTAAAATTTCGCAAGATTTTAGATTGCTTTTCCAAAGATTTAGACACATATTTAACAGCTGAAATTTCTGGTATTTCTAGACAAAGTATCTCAATTATTTTCCAAAAGTTACGAGAACAAATAGCTATTCTACTTGAGAATGAGCAGTCGTTTTCAGGAGAAATTGAGGTAGATGAGAGTTATTTTGGAGCAAGAAGAGTAAGAGGAAAACGAGGTCGAGGAGCGGGTGGCAAAATATTAGTTCTAGGTATTTTAAAGCGTGGTGGCAAGGTTTACACACAAATTATTCCAAGAGCTACAAAGAAAAATATACTTCCCATCTTGAGGGGAAAGATACTGGAAGAGTCTACTGTTCATACTGATGGCTGGAAAAGTTATGATGGATTAATTGATGTTAATAATTTCAAGCATTATCGGGTTTACCACTCAAAAGATGAGTTTGTTAGAGGAAAGTCACATATAAATGGCATTGAGAGCTTCTGGAGCTTTGTAAAAAGACGAATGAGGAAGCAAAACGGTGTGAGGAAGGATAAGTTTCTGTTACACTTAAAAGAAGGTGAATGGAGATGGAATCACAGAAATGACGATTTATACAAAATATTACTTAAAGAATTAAAGAAAAATCCTCTCTAATCTTTACTAGACCCTTTGTTGATACTTACTATCTTTACTACTGTGCGTTGCTCGGATTTCAAGCACTTGATCGTTATTAATACTGCCACTCAGGACCATTGAATATTTTACTTTTTGAACTGGAAGCGACTCACCGGTCAAACTTGACTCGTCTACTGACGAAGATCCTGAGGTGATCTGTCCGTCTATCGGAATCAATTCGCCAGGCTTAACGACGAAAATTTGGTCAATGATCACTTGATCAACGGTGATATCTTTGAGTCCATTTTCCTCTTTTAAATGTGCAATTTTTGGTGCACGTTCAATGAGTGCAGTTAATTCTTTTTTGGCCCGCTTCAGAGCAAAGTTTTCTAGTGCTTTACCACTAGAGAGCATCAGAAGAATGACCGCTCCAGCCAGATGCTCACCGATTGCTAAGCTTGCCATGATTCCAACTGCAGCAATCAGGTCTACACCAAAATGTTTGGCGAAGAATGACAGCACCATCTGCAGAAAAAAAGGAATACTTCCAATCATCACTACCCAAAATAGAAGGACTTGAGCGACATCGGACAGATTAAAGATCCATAATATCCCACTCACAATCAATCCGGAAATGACGATCAATGGCACATATTTCTCAATTCGATCAAGGATATTTCCAAGTTGTTGTAAGTACTTCGTCAACGTCATGTCTCCATGATACTCCGATTGTGATGACTACAACTAGGGAGGACAGATGCTGGAAACAAGCAGTCCTTATCAGAGCATCTCTCGTATCTTTCTTTCCTAAATCAAACAATCCGTATACACTAGAGACCATGTCTTTTTCAAGCAAGATATTCATAACGGACGCCACCTTTCCGGTTTCTGTGTTTGATCAAAAAAATCAAATTTTCAAAGGTGAAGTTTGGGGGATATCCTCAATCAATGAAAAAGGACCGTTTAGTATGAGAGTTTTACACGGTAACTTCATTACCGTGATTCAGGATGAGTTGGTGCTGTGGTCTAGCGCCAAAAATCAACAAAAAATTATAGTTGATAGAGGTATTTTACGCTGCTTTGATCAAAAAGTAGAAATTTATCTCGGCATTTCTGGCGACGACGATGAACCAGAAGCTCCTAGTAGATCAGAGTAACGAGCAAAGTCACGATCCTAAGGTTGCAAGAAGTCAGTCGTACCTAAATTTCCTAATCGCAAGAACTTGTCAGGGTCTACCTCGTCAAACTCTCCACTCAAAATTCGTCGAACGTCTTTGACTGTTTCTAACCGCGTGGTGTGAGTACCTTCTTTGCCAGTCTGCAGGGCTACTACGCTAAAATTCTGAGTCATATAGTTTTTAAGTAGCATTGAGCGGGTATAAACTTCTTTATTTTCTGGTGTCAGCTCTGAAGCTCCAACTAACGCAACGAGTCGTTCAACTTTAGCGGCTTCTTCTAACAAGGCTTTACTTTCCAAGTTCGCTTGATAATGTTCTTCTCCTGCAAACTCGGGTGTTAGAGCGGAAGACATCGATTGTAATATATCCACAGCTGGCAACCGGCCTTGTTGGTAAATCTCGCGTGACAAAACCACGATGGTATTTAAATACGGAAAGGTGGATTGAACACTGAGATCACTCGCATCATCCGATGGCATATAAATGGCTTCAATGGCCGTAATGTTGCCTTTGGTAGTAGAAGTTAAGCGCTCGTGCAAATCAGCAATTTCTGAGGGCAAGGTTGATTGATAACCGTCTTCTGAGGGAATGGTGTTCATCAAGGTTGATAATTCATATCCGGCCTGATTATAGCGGTAGACATTGTCCATAAAGAACAATACTTCTTTACCAAAGTCATCTCTAAATGATTCAGCGATGGCGGCTCCTGCTAAGGCTGTTCTAAACCGCAAGGCTGGCTTTTCTCCCATTTGTGCAACCATAAGCACCGTGTCTTTCATCACCCCAGCCTCTTGCAAAGTGGCTAATAATTCTTGGGCTTCGCGTGAGCGTTCTCCCACCGCCGTAAAAACTGACATAGTTTTTTTATGACTCTCTTGATTGCTTTGAATCACAATATTATGAATTAATTCTGTCAACAGTACTGTCTTCCCTAAACCAGCTCCACCAAATAAACCCACTTTCCCGCCGCGCAAAACTGGCGCAAAAAAGTCAATGACTTTAATGCCAGTTTCAATAATTTCTTGTGGGACGACAATTTCTTCTAAGGCTCTCTTTTTGTGCTTAAATAAGGGAATGTGGTCTTCACTGGACAATGGTAAAGGTTTGCCATCTAAGGCCTCGCCAAATAAATTAATGGCTCTCCCAATCACTGCCTTACCAGTCGGAATGTGTAAACGTTGATGAGTATAAATCACGGCTTCACCGCGGCGTAGAGGCACATTTTCACGCAAAACCAAACAATAAAAAGAGTTGGGGGTGGGCGATGACATGTAGACTTCCAAACGGGAATGCACGTCACCTTGCAACCGCAAGACATCATGAATAGCTGGTAAGTCACCAGTGCACTCAATTTCCACCACTTCATTGTGGACTGCACTAATATAACCAATGACTACGCTCATATATTCCTTTAGGTCCAACAACTAATACCGGCTAATCGTTGGAGTTGTTTACGGTTTTGAATGCCCCGGGCTAAGACTTTCCGGCGACGTTCTAATATCGTGACTTCTCGTTCTAAATTATTCAATGATGATTCGAGGGTGGTAATCCGTGAACCTAAGTTGGCCAAACGTGACTCATCAAGGGTTAAACGAAAGAGCGTGGCCGTAATTTGTGTTTCAAAAAAAGTCACTATGTTTTCTAAACTGGGCTCAAATAAAAACTTACGTTTGCTTTCTGCTGCTCCGGACCGTTCTTCCATTAAAGAAGTTTCACCACTAATGTTAACAGTCACTGGTCTTTGATCAACCAAGCTCACGTACTTGCCTTCAAAAATATCAATTCGTTGATACTGTAACAAAGTACTGACTAATGGTTTTAGCAATTCAGGTTCCGGATGACTAATAGAAATTTCTGAGTATAAAAAATGATATGTATCACCAAAGGCTTGCTCAAACAAACGTTTGCCAATTTTACCAATAATCACAATCTCCGAGGTTTCTTTCCGCACCTCTTCCGCAAAAATATGGAACACTTTAGCGATAATATCACCCGTGAATAATTGATTAGTGGAAATAAAAACAATTACTGACTTTTTTTTATTTGTTTTCTCATCGATTTCCTGGCGTTTTCTACCCCGTTGTTCTAGTAACTTTTGAATCATTTGCCGCTCAGCAGATTTAACGTCATAAAAAATATCAAAGATACCCTCCATATACTTACGCGTTTCCAGAGCGGATTGACGA